>F21B_10066047_pt1 | contig 10649 bp, 10 predicted proteins | sample RepKananBrdUF21B_FD_10803 | JGI IMG/M metagenome (IMG submission 10803) | reverse complement strand
GGCCCCCGCCGCGCTTGGGGCCGGCGTGGCCTCGGTCGCGGGCGCGCTCTGCGTCAGCCTGCTGCCGCGCCCGGTCCTCGACGCGCTGGTGCCGGTCATGCTCGTCGGGATCGCGGGCTACTTCGCCACCGCGCGGCGGATGAGCAACGAGGACGCGACGGCGCGCATCACGCCCGGCCTGTTCGCCGTGACGCTGGCGCCGGCGGTCGGCTTCTACGACGGCGTGTTCGGGCCCGGCGCCGGCTCGTTCTACATGATCGGCTTCGTCACTCTGCTCGGGCTCGGCGTGGTGCGCGCCACCGCCCACACCAAGCTCTCGAACGCCGCGAGCAATGTCGGAAGCCTCGCCCTGTTCACGTTCCAGGGCGCGGTGATCTGGCCGGTCGGGCTCGCCATGGCGGCCGGCGCCTTTCTCGGCGCCCAGATCGGCTCGGCGCTGGCCGTGCGCCTCGGCGCCCGGCTGATCCGCCCGCTCCTCGTCGTCATCGCCTGCGCGATGGCGCTGCGCCTGCTGTCGAACCCGGCCAACCCCTTGCGTCAGGCCGTGGCCGGGTTCTTTTCGTAAGTGTCTCAGCCCTTTAAGGGCCGATGCTTCAGCGCGGGATGAAGGCCCAGTAGTCGAGATCGAGGATCACCGAGGGGTCGTAGCCCTCCCCCTGCTTGTCCGGATAGCCGCCGCAGGGCTGGTTCTTGGCCGCCACCGTGCGCAGGCGCAGCGCGCCGATATCGCTGCGGCCGGGAAGCTCCGCGGTCTCCAGCACTTCGGACCACGCGTAGACCGTGTCGCCGGCAAACAGCGGCGCCACGTGCCGGCCGGCATTGATACCGCCGATGGCGAAGGCGTTGGCGAGCCCGTTGAAGCTGAGGGCGCGGGCGAGCGAGATGACGTGGCCGCCATAGATCAGGCGCTTGCCGAACTTGGTCTCTTTGGTCGCCACCGCGTCGAAATGGACCTTGGCGGTGTTCTGGAACAGGCGCGTGGCGATCTGGTGCTCGGCCTCCTCGACGGTCATGCCGTCGACATGGTCGATCTTCTCGCCGACCGCGTAATCCGCGAAGCGGTGCGGGCTGCCGGCCAGGACAGTGTCGTAGGCCGCCGGGTCGAGCGGAGGCAGGGCGCTGGCGAGGTCGGCCGGGTTCACGACCTTGGCGAGCTGGGGCACGTGCTCCTCCGCGATCTTCGCTTCCGGGTCGCGCTTGCGCACGAGCACCCAGCGGCAATAGCTCAGCACGGTCCGCCCCGAAGAGTCGGAGCCGGTGGAGCGCACGTAGACCACGCCGGTCTGTCGGTTCGAGCTCTCCTTCAGGCCGATCACCTCGGAGACGGTGGAGAGCGTCTCGCCCGGATAGACCGGACGGCGGAAGCCGCCCTCGGCGTAGCCCAGGTTGGCCAGCGCGTTGAGCGAGACGTCCGGCACGGTCTTGCCGAACACCACGTGGAAAGTGAGCCAATCGTCGAGCGGGCTCGCCGGGTAGCCGATCGCCTTGGCGAAGGCGTCCGAGGATTGCACGGCGAAGCGCGGGCCGTAGAGGGCCGTGTAGAGCGCCACGTCGCCCGTGGTGACGGTGCGGGGCGTGGCGTGGCGGATGGTCTCCCCGAGGCGGAAATCCTCGAAGAAGCGGCCCGGATTGGTCTTCATGCGCGCGCGTCGCTCCCTGTACGGCTCTTGCTGGCCGGGCAGGGCACCGTCTTGAATACCGTATTCAGAACGAGGCCCTAAACTTCTGACGTTGCATCGGCTTTTCGGCCGAGCCGGTGCCCGACCGCCTTAGCAACCCGCCCGGCATCCGCGCAATGCCGTGCCCGGGCCGCGCCCATTCGGGCGCAGCACCGCAACAGGCCCGCTCGCTCCTCCGGACGGCTTCAGGGGGACCGTTCCGGGGGCCGCTCCGGAGCCGCCGCGGCTCGGACGGGACGCCTCGAGCGCGCCGCGGCGTCCTCTCAGAAGGCGAACTGGACGTAGAGGTCGGTGATGAGCTTCTGCGCGAACAGCAGGAGCAGGATCAGGATGATCGGCGAGATGTCGACGCCGCCGAGATTGGGAAGCAGGTTGCGGATCGGCCGCAGCGCCGGTTCGGTCACGCGGTAGAGGAATTCGCCGATCTGCGAGACGATGGGGTTGCGCACGTTGACCACGTTGAAGGCCACGAGCCAGCTCAGCACGGCGCTCGCGACGAGGACGTAGATGTAGAGCTGGATGACGGTGTTGATGAGCCAGAGCAGGGCGTTCATGCGGGGGGTATCGGTCCTCGTCGCCCCAAACGCACGACCGGCGCGGGAGACGCGGGGCGCGGCGGGAAATTTCCGGAATTGACAGGCCGAAGCGGACAAGCCTACAAGGCCCTCGCCTCGGACGGGGCTGTAGCTCAGATGGGAGAGCGCCGCAATCGCACTGCGGAGGTCAGGGGTTCGAATCCCCTCAGCTCCACCAGGTCTTTCACCACGCAAAATTTTTGTTTGGTTGGAAGGAGTTGGTGGCTAAGCGTCATATCCTGCGTACCCCACAACGTACCCCAGTCGAGTACCAGGCGCGCTTGTGGATTCTGGCGACTCTTCGCCGCTCAATCGGCCTATTTCTCACGTGTGCCTTCTGGTCCGTCACGCTCCACCGGGTCGGAGAAGGCTTCCTCGCTCCTGCCTGAACTATCCGCCTCCGCGTCCGGTCGTAGCGAAGCTGGGTCCCAGCTGGAAGCCGCGCACGGTGATCCCTCGGCCGCGCTCCCCGCGCACGTGAGAGGCGGTCCCCAGTGACGAGATCCAGATAGGGTACGTCCCCTGGCAGGACGGCTGAGCGGGATCATTCCCGTGCCACGACCTTCAGGCCGGCAAATCGAGGTGACGCTTCAGGCTGTTCAGCTTGCTCCCGTATGTCAGGACTTCAGCCTTCTTCAGCCTTCTGAAGCTGATCAACGACGATCCTCGGTGAGGCGCCCACCGTGTCGACGAAAGTCACCACTGTTTTCTGCAAGCCGCCGGACACCTGCTGCAGCGCCCGCACGAGCATGCAGGCTACTGACTCGACCTCGCCCAAGATCAGATGATGCTGCTGGGCCGCCGCGGGGCGGAGGAGAAGGTCGCCAGCACGCTGCTCCTGCTGCGCCTACGCTACGCGCGGATCGGCCTGACCTCGGTGAACCTGGAACTGCCAATGGGCCGGCCGGACATAGCCGACCGCCTCGGTCTCCCGATCGAGATGGTGAGCCGGACGCTGACGCGCCGCGACCGCGAGAGGGACATCCTCGTCGTGCCCGGTGGCGTGCGGCTACGAGATCCGTCCCGGCCCGAGCGCCTCGGCGGGTACGGGAGCCGCCACGCAGCGGGGGGCGGCCCGGTACTCAGATCGAGGCAGCGTGGAGCGTCTTGATCTGAATCAAGGAGCCGGCGTGCCGGCGGGATCAGCTGGCTGGCGTCAATCCCGGAGAACCCGATGCCGCCGCCGAACGCGCCGCCCGTCATCACGCAAGACCGGTCCGTCGTGCAGTACGTGCGGCCCGCTCGGGGCCCATCCCGGTGATGCGCGCATCGGTGCGACCCGAGGCGCACGATGCCTTCCCCCGACGAAGCACGTCACGCGCTCCGCGCATGAAGCGAGATCCTGCGCGAGAAATTGAGGAACGGACTTGTGTCGACCGATGTCTGCGAGAGCTGCCCCGTCCGTCAGCGCGCGTTGTGCAGCTGTCTCGCCGATGAGGAACTCGCCGAACTGACTGGTCTCTGCCAGCGCCGCCGCGTCACGGCCGGCGAGACCGTGATGTGGGCGGGCGACGAAAGCCGGATCTGCGCCAACGTCCTGTCGGGCGTCCTGAAGGCCGTCGCCGTGACGACCGACGGACGCGCGCAGATCGTCGGCCTGTTCTATCCGGCGGATTTCATCGGGGAGCCCTACGCGGCCGAGGTCGGATTCACCGTCACGGCGCTGACCGATGCGGACCTGTGCACCTTCCCGCGGCGCCCGTTCGAGCGCTTCCTCGAACAGCACGCGAGGATGGAAAACATCCTGCTGCAGCGCACGCTCAGGGCGTTGAACGAAGCCCGCGCGCGCATGCTGACGCTCGCCCGCTTCTCCGCCGGGGAGAAGGTGGCCAAGCTCCTTCTCGAGATGGCCGTGCGAGTGGGGCCAACCGACGGCCCGCCGGACTCGGATGGGCCGGTGACGTTCGACCTCCCGCTGACGCGCGGACACATGGCGGACGTCCTTGGGATGACGATCGAGACGGTGAGCCGGCAGTTGACGAAATTGAAGAGCGCCGAGGTCATCGTCCTTTCGGGCGCCAGGACCGTCACGATCGTCGATTCGGGCGGGCTCAAGAGGCGGGCCCTGGCCGCATGAGTCACGCCGCCCGCCGATGCAGGCCGTCGATGAGCAGGGATCGGCCCTCGGCCGTCAGGCGATGCTGGCCGACCATCAGGACCGCAAGCATCTCAAGCGCCATCACATGTAGCCGAGCGTGTCGGCAGAGATCCTGCCGGCCTCGGCCGGCGCGGCATCGAGTACCGCCATCAGATCCCCGGCATGGACAAGATCCTCGGTGCGGCGTGCCTCGACGTGACGGAGCAAGGCCGCTGTCAAGATATCGGGAAGCCCGGGTCCGAGCATCTCGGCAAGGTCGGCGGTGCCTAGGGCGTCTCTGCAAAGTCATTTGAGCCAGAGCATGGTCATGCCGAGCGTGACCATGGCGAGGTAGTTGGGCACCCGCTTCTCGTAGCGGGTGGCGATGCGGCGATACTGCTTGAGCCGGTCAATCAGCCGCTCGACCTTGTTGCGCTCGCGGTATGCGGCTTTGTCGAAGTCGGGCTGGCGCGGTTGGTCCTTGCGGATCGGGATGACCGGTTCGCTCCGCCGCTGCCTGAGGCGGCGTCGGGCCGGTGGGCTGGAATAGGCCCCCATCGCCCGCCGCCCGGCGGGCACGCAGACGTGGGCGNNNCCGCCCTGGACGTGGCACCGCACCGCTGTCCATCAGAGCATCCAAGGCGAATTGCTCATGGCGCTCGCCCGCTGTCAGCACCGCCGTGATCGGCCAGCCGCCGCCCTCGGCACGCAAGGTGACGTTCGGGCCGGAGCCCTTCTCCTCGGGCGCCTTGTCCAGGGCAGGCTTGGGTTTGCTGCCGACGAGTGGCTCCGCCGAGCGTCCAGGCGGCATCGTCGGCACCCCGTGCGGGTGCGCGTGACCTCTATCCGCCTCCATGTCGCGACGCATGAGGTCGACCATGCAGGGCTTGCCGGGCTCGACGCAGCGGTTGAGCGCGCGGTCGAACAGCCCCTCCTCGACGGAGGCGAAGCGTATCACCGGTACCCGCTCGCTCGGCTTGACCAACTCGACGAGGTTCGGCAGCGCGAGGCTGCCGCCGCCGGATTTCACCTCCGCCACCCAGCGGTCGAAATCGGCCGCCTCGAAGCCGCGCAGCTTGAACCGCATGCCGGAATAGCCGCGGCCGGTGTAGTTGCCCGAGTAGCCCCAACTCTCGCCGGCCTTGTTGAGCACGGCGTTCAGCTCCGAGCGCATGGTCGGCATGGCGTAGATCATGCCGGCGAGCGTCGGCGCATAGAACGTGTTGAACTGGTCGCTTGAGGTGATCGCGAAGCGGACTGGCACATTCACGGGCAACGCCAGCTCGTTCACGGTGGCGATCCCGAGATCGGGATAGATGAACAACCACTTCCAATCGAGCGCGACGACCTGGACGTTCAGCGGCTTCATATCGGGGGGAACAGGTACGCCCGGCGCGAGGCGTTCCAGCGGACGAAACGGGTCGAGCAGGTGGGTGCTCGTCCAGGTCACGGCGCTCAAGGCGATGATGATGAGCAGCGGGCACGACCAGATCACCAGTTCGAGCTTGGTCGAATGGTCGAAATCGGGGTCGTAGACCTTGTTCGCGTTGCCTCGCCTGTAGCGCCATCGTCAACGTCGATCCAGGTGGCGACCCTGCCGATCCGGAAGAGCTCTCCGCCATAGCGAACACATGATCCAGCCGATGCACGCACGTGGCACCGTGGTCCTCACCGTCCTCAACACGAGATGCCAATCCAGGCAGAGACCCTAGCATTATCTTCATTCCCAGGGTTGGGAGTTGCAGCCGGAGGGCGCCCAGCTCGCCTGATCGAGCACGCGGTGGATCGTCCCGTACAGAACGCCGGTCTAGAGAAATGCGTGGATCGAGCGCCTGGAACGCACGGCGTCAGCAACGTTCATGGGAAACTCCTTCGGGATGTGCCGTCGCGTTCGCGCGCGGCATCATTCGTATGGGGTTGCCGAGACCAGAGCCGCATCAATCACGCGGATCCGGTTTCACTGAGCGCGGTCAGGGTTTTTCGTGCTCGCGCCCGGACCCTGCCGGGAGGGGCACCATGGAGCGGGGCTCATGGATTGGGCACTCATTGAGCGCGCTGCGCCGCTCGGCCGAGAACGGGTAGGCGGTCTTTCGAGCGCGCATGATGCTGCCGAGGGGGCGATGCGCCTCGATGCCGTGCCACGGCCGGAACGACGTCGCGTCGTCCACGATCCGCGACCGCTCGCGGGTCCAGCTCGTCTGAGGCGCGACGCTGACGGTGGCGACCGGCAGATACGGATTGCCGCCCTCGGGCCAGGCGACGCTGGCATCCTCGATCGGGTTCGAGGCGAGATCCCGGCAGAGCTGGGCCCGCAGTGTCCAGGAGCCGCCCTCGGACGCGAGGAGAGCGCCGATCTCCTCGCGGATCGCGTCGCGCGCGCGCGCCACGTCGATGGGAGCCCCCGTGAGGGCGCGAAAATTGGGCGATTCGGGCACCAGATCGAGCTTAGCAACGTAGGCGCCGAAGCGCAGCGGCACCTGCGTGTAGTAGCGGTCGCCCAGGGGGTTGGTCGGCGGGTAGCCGCCGAAGCCGTGCAGGACGCTGCCGTTCAGGCCGAGCCCCTTGATGCCCCGCGTCAGCGGACGCAGGACCATCGAGAGCGCGGCCTTCGCCCACTCGGCTCGATCCGTCGTCATCGCGGTTAGCTTCAGGCTCTTCAGGAACGCCTTGGCATCCGGCGCGGCGAAAACCGGTGCGGTGGCGAACAGGAAGTCCTGGGTCACGTCTGAGGCGGATTCCACCAAGCGGGGACCGTCGACGCCGACGACCTTGATGGCGAACCCGCGCGGCAGCGAGACGCTGTCGCGCAGCGGGTCGCCCGGGATTGCCGAGATCCGCACGAGCGCGGGGTAGCGACGGCCGCGCTCGGCGAAGATACCCTGGGACAGTTCCTCGGGCAGGTCGTCATGCACCCGCAGCTCGGCCTCAAGCAAGGCGTGGCTCTTGGCGTGGACGCCGCGCTGGGCGTGGCCCAGATCCGCGTGCGTCTTGGTCACGATGTAGTCGAACGTCTCGTTGAGTTCGGCCTGAACCTTCTCCTCGTCCGGGCCGGGCTGTTCCAGGTCGGCGGAGTACGGGATCGGCTGCGGCAAGGTCATGCCTGCTCCTTGGGGGCTGGCGCACGGCGGCGAGGGGTAGAGAGGTCGAGCGGGGCCGGCCGGGAGAGAGAACCCGACCGGCGTTCGGCTCGTGCATCGTCCCGAAAGGGGAGCCTTCGGGTGCGGACGACGTTTTGGAACTAGCTCGATGCGACGGCGTCCTAAACGACCGTCAGGCCGACATCGACGTTACCGCGGGTGGCGTTCGAGTAGGGGCAGACCTCATGCGCGGCGTGGACGAGGCGCTCGCCCGCCTCGCGGTCGACGCCGGGCAGGCTCACACTGAGGCTCGCGGTCAGGCCGTAGCCGCCGTTCGCGTTCGGGCCCACGCCGATCTCGGCGGTCACAGAGGCGTCGGCGGGGACCTTGACGCCGGCCTTTCCGGAGGCGGCCTTCATGGCGCTCAGGAAGCAGGCCGCATAGCCGGCCGCGAAGAACTTCTCCGGGTTGGCGCCGACGCCGCCGGGGCCGCCGAGCTCCTTCGGCATCACGAGCTTCAGGTCGATGGATCCGTCGTCGGACCGAGCGGTCCCATCACGGCCACCGATCGCGGTGGCGCTTGTGGTGTAAACGGCTTTCACGGACATGCCGAACCCCTTAGTTTCTGCGATAACTATTATCGCGATAACTAGGATAGAGACGGTGTGATTGAGGGTCAACGCTTATCGTGATATTTTTTGCTCCGGGCCTGCCGAGACTGTGCCTGGAGGATCCATGCCCGCTCCGACAACAGTCCTACCCCTCGACGACCACCTCTGCTTCGCGCTCTACGGGGCCTCAATGGCAGTCCTGCGGGCCTATAAGCCGGTGCTCGACCGGATGAGCATCACCTACCCGCAATATCTCGTGCTGGCGGCGCTATGGGAGCGCGATGGTCGATCGATCAGCGAGATAGCCGAGATGCTATCACTCGAACTCAGCACAGTCACTCCGCTGTCGAAGCGCCTGGAGGCGGCCGGCCTGATCGAGCGTCGGCGCAGCGCGACGGACGGCCGCCAGGTCATCGTTACCCTGACCGACCGGGGCCGGGCCATGCAGGCCTGCACACAGGCCCTGGCGAAATGCCTCCTGCAGGCGTCCGGTCTGCCGGAGCAGAGCCTCCGGGCTGTCGCCGAGGAGCTTCGGACCCTGCGCAACGCGATCAACGCCGGACGCGCGCCGGGCGCCTCCCAGCCCCCCCAGGATGAGCGGCAAGCGCCGGATGCGAAGGCGTTGCGCCTGATGCCGGGTGTGGCGGACTAAGACCGGATCCGCTCAATCGTATTGGCGGGAGCGACCACAGGGCCGCTTCCCGCTCTCACCAGTCCATCGCCATAGCTGGGCTCACTTCTTCCAGAAACTCCGTCCAGGCGCGGGTCTTGGTGGTCGGTCGCCGGCTCGGGTGCCTAGCATTACAGTTGCATTCTCCTCCTGAGATGGGCCTGCCGAGCAGCAGCTTGGTGGGCACGTCGCCACGCTGACCATGCGAGCACAAAGGCGGGCTCGATGCGCCCCAGCGCCAGCCGCATCGCCACGCGTCGGATCTCCTGGATAGACCACGGTACCTGCGAGCTTGGCGATGAGCGTCGTTTTTGGGAGCGGCCCGTTGGCCAGCCGGCGCACCCGCGCCAGCATCGCAAAAGCCAGCATCACCAAGCTGACGTACCGGTGCCAGCCGTGCCACGAGCGGCTCTCGCTGTGGGCCAGTCCGAGTTCCGTCTTGGCAGTCTCGAATGCGTCCTCAATGGCCCAGCGCCGGCCCTCCACCGTCACCAGCTTTTCAACCGGCGTGCCGGCCGGGCACCATGTCGTGGAGTACGTCAGTGCCCCGTCCGACAGGCTGCGCCGCACCAGCAGGCCGCGCGTCCACAGGCTCTGATCGAGCGAGCCGTCAAGCGCGTCAGCCTGAAGCGTGGCCAACGGCAGATAGGCCCGGTCGAACAGGCGCGCTTCCTTGCTGCCAGCACCGGCTGAGAGGCGCAGCCAGTCCTGATCGGGGATGTCCTTGGCGATCTCCTCGGCGGTGCCCGCGACATTGAGGTTTGCGTCCCAGGACTAGAAGCGATGCTGACCGGTGACGCCGAGCACATAGCTCTTGTAGGAGCGCCGCGGCGCCAGCTCGATCTCGCCCAACCCGTAGATGCTGTCGGCGGCCACCCATGCAAACGGCACCTTTGCCTGAAGCGCCCACTCGATCATGGCCAGCGCCAGCTTCGGTTTGGTGGCGAAGTTGATCGCCTCAGGCACATGCGTGGTCCGCATCCGGGCGGGATCCCCTGTCCAGGCCTTGGGCAGGTACAGCCGCCGGTCGATGAAGGCGTGGCACTGATCCGAGACGTAGGCGGCAAACACCCGAATCTGGCAGTTGGTGATCTTGCCGGCCGAGCCTGTGTACTGCCCACCTACACCGCACGAGGCTTTGCCCTGTTTGAGAAAGCCGGTCTCGTCGATCACCACCATCCCGTTGGGTGAAGCGAGCGTCTCGACCACGTAGTCCTGCACCACATCGCGCAGCGCCTCGGCATCCCAGTGCGCGCGACCGAGAATGGCCTGCTGGCGCCAGGGCCCCGGGTCGCCGCCAGCCTCGGCCCGCATCCAGCTAGTCTTACGCCGCTCACCTCCGAGCAGGCCATCCAGGAAGGCGTTGGCGGAGGCGGCGACGCTCGGGGCAGCAAACAGCGGGCGAATGCGCTGCTCGGCCTGCCGCAGCGTCATCGACCCGAGCTCCTGCGTAGACTCATGCGAGGCTGAGGACATCGCGCTCTCCCGTCCGAAACCTCTCAGATGGGAACTGCCACGTGCAACTGTAATGTTAGGTAGGGGACTCATTCAGGTCCATGCAACGACGCAGGACACGAGCGCGACGGCGGCCAGATAGTTGCAAGACAAGCGGTCATAGCGGGTCGCGATGCGCCGCCAGTTTTTGAGATGGCCGAATAAGCGCTCGATCCGATTGCGCCGCCGATATGCGATCCGGCCGTACTTGTAGGGGACCGTCCGGGTGGCCGTGGATGGGATGGTGGCGATCACCTTGCGGCTCTTCAGCCAATCCCTCAGGCTCTGTGCGTCGTAGGCCTTGTCGGCAATCAGGCGCTTGGGCGGCACGACGGCCTGCAGCAGAGGCAGCGCCATGCTGATGTCGGCCACGTTGCCCGGCGTCAGGGCGAACGCAACCGGTCGGCCACGACCATCGGCCAAGCAATGGATTTTGCTCGTGAACCCGCCGCGCGAGCGGCCGATG
>F21B_10014280_pt1 | contig 10660 bp, 8 predicted proteins | sample RepKananBrdUF21B_FD_10803 | JGI IMG/M metagenome (IMG submission 10803) | reverse complement strand
GCCCATTCGTCCATTGGCCCATCAGCCGTCGATCGCCGGTGAACCGAGCCAACGGTACCAACACGAGCGGCAACCCCATGCTCAACAGCACCTGGCTCCAGACGAGGGCCTGAGTCGGATTGGCTCCGGATGCCAGAATGATTAGCGCCGGGATGATCGTCACAAGTCGCCGGACCAGCATCGGCACCCTCATATGGAGAAGCCCGGCCATGATCTCAGCTCCGGCATACGCGCCAACGGAGGTTGAAGCCAGACCTGACGCGAACAACCCCACCGCGAAAATAAGCCCCACTACCGGCCCCATTGAGTTACTCATGGCTGCATGAGCCTCAGCTATGCCGTCGATACCCTTAACACCTTGCAGGCTCGCCGCAGCCAACAGCAGCATCGCAATATTCACCGATCCTGCCAGCACCAGAGAGACCGCGACATCCCATCGGGTTGCTCGCAACAGCGTAGTAATCCGTTTTGGCCTGTCGTCGGTTCCGTGGCGATCGCGCACCAGGGAAGAGTGCATGTATACCGCGTGAGGCATGACTGTAGCGCCCAGCATCGACGTGGCGAGCATGACGGTTTCAGTGCCTTCAAACCGGGGCACTAGGCCTGACGCGACCCCACCCCATGACAGCGGGGAAAAAGCAAGACCGGCGGTGAACCCGATGGCGATGACGACGAGCATCCCGATAATGACGATCTCGAAGGTGCGCTGGCCATGACGCGACGGGATCGCCAAAATCGCCAGCGACAACGCCCCGGTCATAAGTCCACCTACGATCAGTGGGAGCCCGAACAGAAGCTGCAGGGCCACCGCTCCACCAATGACCTCCGCCAGATCAGTGGCGGCAGCGACGAGCTCGGCCTGAAACCAATAGGCCAGACGACTACCACGACGCGGCAGTGCTTCTCCGACAAGTTCAGGCAAGGAATGTCCGGTAACTAACCCGAGCTTGGCGGACAAATACTGCACCAGCATCGCTACGACGTTGGCGACGACGAGCACCCATACCAGCAAGTAGCCGTAGCCGGCTCCGGCTGCCAGGTTCGCGGCGACGTTTCCCGGGTCGACGTACGCCACGGCGGCGACGAAAGCTGGCCCCATAAGGCGTATCACTCGGTTGCTCACATCGCCATCATGTCCCCTCAGGCAAGGAGCCCCAAAACGCCACAACTGTCACCCGTCAGGCGGCGAGCTGAATCGTCATGAAATCCACCGACGGAAGGATGTCACACGCGTCTGGTAGCCGTAGGGTCAGGAAAGTGAGCAGCGCTTCGATACCCCCACGACGCCCCCCGGGACGTTTGCGTCGTGGTTACCGATGGCTGCACGCCCACCCCATGATCCTCGATTCAGTAATGGCCTTCCTCGTCCTCATCGCCGCATTCGCGACGTGGGGACACGACACCAACCACAACACCGCTTACCGCGCATGGATGGCGCTGTGGGTACTGACTGTCTGTGCGTCCTGGGTGTGGGCCCGCACCAAGCCGGAAGTGACCGCTTCGGTGCTAGTCGCCTCACACATCCTTCAGCTAGCGGTGTACCCGTTCCCGTCACCGCAAAACACCCTAGTCCCCCTCATCCTCTATCAGGTGTCACTGAAGACCGACCCGCCCCGGCGCAGATTCTGGCTGGCCATGTGCGTCGTCGGCCCGGTTTCCGCCGGGGTGAGCTGGGGATTCGCCCCGACGACCTCCGAACCCATCAGCTATAACACTCACCTCATCCGCTTCTGCGTCATCATCATCGCGTGCATGGCCAGTTGTTTGGCAGCGTGGTTTGCCGGCAGCGCCACGAGAGACCGACGTCAAACCATGGCAGCGTTGCGCCAACGTGCCATCGACCTGGAGCGCGAGCGCGACCAAAGCATCAGGCTAGCCACCCAGGAGGAGCGGGCCAAGATCGCCCGGGACATACACGACATTGTCGCCCACTCCTTGTCGGTCATCGTGGTGCAGGCAGACGGTGGCGCCTACCTGGCTCACCATGAAGAGGCCGGCGATATCGAGACCCGACTGTCAGCCAGTGGGCAGGCCCTCGACACGATCGCTACGACGGCCCGTCACGCCCTTGACGAGACTCGACGTCTCGTCGGTGTGCTGCGTGACAACGATGCTGGCCCGCAGCTGGCCCCCACTCAGGGCCTTGACGACATCCCCAACCTCATCAGGGAGATGAAGGGAGCTCTCGCCATCACTCTGACGATCAAAGGCCGCTCGGAATGTCACGAACCGTTGTCCCAAGGCGCCGAACTCGCCTGCTACCGCGTCGTCCAAGAAGCCCTCACCAATGTCCTTAAACACGGCGGCCCGACGGCAACCGCCCACGTCACCATCAGCCACCACCCCGAAATTCTCGACGATGGCCGCGGTACTAGCGTCACGGGTATCGAGCGCGCCGACGGGGCCGGACATGGCCTGGTGGGGATGCGAGAACGAATGTCCGCTTGGGGTGGCACCCTTGAGGTAGGGAGTCGCCCGGGCCACGGGTTCCGAGTCCGTGCCGTCATCCCTACCCGTTGATCGTCAGTTTGAGCCCCGAAGGACCACGCCATGACCGACCCGATCCGACTCCTCCTGGCCGACGACCAGCAGATGGTGCGCGCCGGGTTCCGCCTCGTCCTTGACGCCCAGCCGGATATGTCCGTCGTCGGGGAGGCTAATGACGGAGCTGAGGCCTTACAGCTCGTCGACGAGTTGGCCCCCGATGTTGTCCTTATGGATATCCGGATGCCTGTCCTTGATGGTTTGGGCGCCACCGAGAAGATCATGACAAGCCACCCTGAGGCCAAGATCCTCGTGCTGACGACCTTCGACCTCGACGAGTACGTCCACTCTGCGCTGCGAGCAGGAGCGTCCGGATTCATGCTCAAAGACGCCGGGCCCACCGAACTACTAGCCGCCATTCGCGCTGTGCGCGACGGTGATTCCGTCGTCGCGCCATCGGCTACCCGCCGCCTCATCGAGAGGTTCATCCCCCGTCAGGGCGAAGGGGCTGCCACCACAACCGACCCGAAGCTCGTCGAGACCCTCTCAGACCGGGAGCGCGAGGTGCTTACCTGCGTCGGCGAAGGACTCACGAACGCCGAGATCGCCGAACGGCTCTACCTGGCCGAGACGACCGTCAAAACCCACATTGGCCACATCCTGTCGAAGCTGGGGCTGCGCGACCGCGTCTCCATGGTCATCACGGCCTATGATGCCGGTCTAGTGCGTCCGGGTCGCTGACCTTTCAGTTGACTACGGCGCTGCCGAGGACGGGCAACATCCTCCTGCGGTAGGAGAGCCGAAACCACTCCCGGGACCGATGTGTGACGAGGGACAACACCCTTAGCGTCAAAGGTGTTGTTAAACCTCTGACACAGGAGTTTCCATGTCTGCCTCAGTGACGGCCGCAACCACCATGACGTCTCGCACGGCCTCAGCGGTCCGCACTCTCGACCTCACTAAAACATACGGGTCCGGGACGACCCTTGTGAGAGCCCTGCGGTCGGTGACCCTCGACATACCTTCCGGACGGTTCACCGCAATCATGGGAGCGTCAGGTTCGGGCAAGTCGACCCTGCTGCACTGCATCACCGGGCTCGACTCCCCTACTTCGGGCCGGGTGTGGATTGGCGATACCGAGATCACCCATCTCGACGACGACGCCCTCACCAAGCTACGTCGCCAGCACGTCGGGTTCGTGTTTCAATCTTTCAACCTCATGCCCACTCTCAGCGCTGCTGACAACATCACCCTGCCGCTGCGTCTGTCGCACACCAAGGTCGACAAGGAATGGTTTGACCACATCACCGGAATGCTCGGCATTACCGAGCGTCTTGGCCATAAGCCGTCGCAGATGTCTGGCGGACAGCAGCAGCGCGTCGCCGTCGCCCGCGCCCTGGTGACCCGCCCCGACGTCATCGTCGCCGACGAGCCGACCGGCGCCCTCGATTCGGAGGCCAGCGACGATCTGCTCACCTTCCTGCGTCACTGCGTCGACGATCTTGGTCAGACCGTCGTCATGGTCACCCATGATCACGACGCCGCTGCCAGGGCCGACGACATCGTCACCGTAACCGACGGCCAGGTCTCGACCGCTCGCAGCCAGGAGGCCCTGGCATGATCCACGAACGTCGTCGTCTTATACCCACGATGATCGCCGTCATCATTGGTGTGGCCTTCGTAGCCAGCACGCTGATGTTGATGGACTCGATCAAGGCCTACACGCTACGTATCCAGGCAGCAGCTGTCGGGGACGCCACCGCAGTGGTGACCGCTAAGGAGCCCTCGAAGCCTATGTCCTCGATAACTGTCGACAAGGTTGCCGCAGTGCCCGGCGTGACCTCAGTGGAGCAGACCCGTAACGCCTTCCTCCAGCGCACCGACAACGGGCAGGCCTCCTTCGTCAACGGTCACCTGGTCCCGGCCCATCCCCACTTGGTCAAGGGCCGAGCACCAGCCAAGCTGGACGAGGTAGCCGTCAACCAATCCACTGCCGACAACAACGCCGGGATCGGATCGAAGATCATCGTCAACGACCCCTCCCGAAACGGTGCGAAGCCCATCACCCTCACCGTGGTTGGTGTGCTCGACCCGGACGCTCGCACCACGACCACCCCGACTTCCCCGGAGATCTACCTATCGGCCGCCAATCTGGGACGCATCAGCGGTCATTCCGGTGCCAATACCGTGTACGTAAACTCCGACCGCCCTGCCTCGCAGATCGCGCAGGAGGTTTCGAAGGTTGTCGGCACCACAGCAACGGTCCGCACCGCCGACGACGAGCGAGCCTATGAGGCCAACCAAGCCTCCCAGGGATTCGCCGCCATGACGACCTTCATGGGAGCCTTTGCCGTGATCGCCCTGGTTGTAGCCGCGATCGTCATCGTCAACACCTTTACGATCCTCGTCGTACAACGCACTCGCACCCTCGCCCTGGCGCGCTGCATCGGTGCCACCCGAAAACAGGTGCGACGCTCGGTTCTCGGGGAAGCGCTCATCGCCGGTCTCATCGGGTCGGTTGTCGGAACTGCCCTGGGTATCGGCGTCACCCAGCTCATGCTTATGGGCCTCAAGGCTGCTGGATCCCCGATCGACACCTCAGTGAGCGTCACCGTGACGTCCTGCATCATCCCAATCCTTGTAGGTGTGGTCGTCACAACTCTGGCTGCCTTGCCTCCGGCACGACGCGCCACCAAGGTCACTCCAGTGGTGGCACTCCAGCCGGTGACTGAGACGCCCACTCGCAAGATTGGACGGGTCCGCGTCGGGTTCGGAACGCTGCTCTTCCTCGCCGGTACTGCCCTTGTCATCATCTGCGCAACGAGCGATATGGAGACGAAGAATGCCGTGATGTGCGGGGTCGCCGGCGGGTTCATCAGCTTTGCCGGAGTGCTCGTGTTAGCTCCTGTCCTCATCGGAAGCCTAGGCCGAGCCATCGGTGTCGCTCGTCTTGGCGGGATTCCCGGGGAGCTGGCTATCGAGAACACCCAGCGCAACCCACGCCGCACTGCCACAACGGCGTCGGCTTTGCTTATCGGCGTCACCCTCATCGCCACCGTTGCGACGGGTGCCGCCACCGGTCGGGCCTCCATTGGCAACATGATGAACGGGCATTTCCCCGTTGACGCTACTGTGAGAGCCCAGGGCCCGCTCAACAACGCCACCATTGGCGACGTCAAGAGGTCCGACGGTGTCTGTCAGGTCGCCACTGTGACGACGGTCCCCGGCACGGTTGAGGCCGGTGGCAAGGCCACAAAGGTCGCTGTCCAGGCAGCGTCTCCGGAGTTCCCCAAGGTCGTCCGTGACGAGTCCGCTGCCAAGGGACTCGACGACAGCCACGCTGTGGGAGCGCTGCCTGGGGCCGCCGATGGCAGCAAGATCACCGTCACCGTTAATGGGAAGAAAGCCAATCTGACCCTGGTACGACACGGCAAGGACAACGAGGGACTCATCGTCACCCAAGGCATCCTCACCAAGCTGGCGCCCCATGCCCAACCCACTGAAATCCGGGTGCGTTATCAGGACGGCACCGATCAGTCCAAGGCCACCCAGGCCCTGTCCAAGTCGATGTCGACCCACCCAGGGGTGACGGTCACGTCATCGGCCGATCAGAAAGCCCAGATGGACAAGATCATCAACATCATGCTTGGGATGGTCGTCGGGTTGCTGGTGATTTCGGTCATCATTGCCATAGTCGGCGTCGCGAACACCTTGGGTCTATCGGTGGTAGAGCGCACCCGTGAGATCGGACTGTTACGCGCCCTCGGCCTGACCCGCGCACAGGTCCGATCGATGTTCGGCAAAGAAGCGCTCATGCTCTCGGGCATCGCAGCGATCCTGGGCATTGCCCTGGGGATCGGGTACGGCATCGCCGGATCCCACGCCCTTTTTGGCTCCCTCATGACCGTCGAGACATCCGTGCCATGGTTGCAGCTGCTCATCGTCGCCCTCGTTGCCGTGCTGGCCGGATGGCTGGCATCGGTGATCCCAGGCCGTCGAGGAGCCACGATCAAGCCGGCCGTCGCACTAGCTGAGGAGTGAGCAGGCCTAGCGCCCTCGTGGCGACTGAGTGAAGTTTACAGCAAGCCCTGCTGCCGTAAAGCCGGGATAACCCGGTCACACAGCAGCGGGGCCTGACGCACGTCGTCATAGCAGTGGTCGAGGTCAGTCCACTCGTACTCGACGATCTCGGAGTCTGGGACGGGCTCAGGCCAGATCTCACGCCAGTTGCACACGTAGACCACACACCGGATGCCGTCAGCGTCATGGTTAGCTGCGGGGGCGTCAAAGGTGCCGAGGTGCTTGAGGTCGTCCGGATCAAGAACCAGACGGGTTTCTTCTCGGGCCTCGCGAATGGCGGCCTCCAGCGGGGTCTCCCCCAGCTCAATCTTGCCTCCCGGCAAGATGACGTGATCGGCCCCCTTCTTGCGGACGTTGAGGCAAGTCCGGCCTCGCATCAGGCACACGGCGGCTAGGTTGAATATCACGCGGTCAGGGTATCGGCCGGAACCATCCCGCCGGGCCACCACACATTGGATGGACGGCGCCACGTCGCGCCCACCCTTCGATCAACACCGGTTCCCATCGACACCCGCCTCTAAACTCACAAACCGTGACCGAACCCGACCAGCAACTGCATCGCAGTCTGCGCAACCGACACATCCAACTCATCGCCTTGGGTGGCGCAATCGGAACCGGTCTGTTCTACGGAGCAGCCGACTCTATCGCGGCCGCCGGACCGGCGGTCATCGTCAGTTACCTCGTTGGTGGCGTAGTGATCTATCTCATCATGCGAGCTCTTGGCGAAATGAGCGTCCACAACCCGACTTCGGGTGCCTTCAGTGAGTACGCGCACCAGTGGTGGGGAGATCTCCCCGGGTTCATCTCCGGCTGGAACTACTGGTTCAACTACATCTTCGTGTCGATGGCCGAGCTCTCGGTGGTCGGGATCTACATCAACTATTGGTTCCCTGCCGTCCCCCGGTGGGTGTCAGCGGCGGTACTGCTTGCCATCGTCACAACCGTCAACCTCCTCCACGTCCGCGCCTACGGAGAAGTGGAGTTCTGGTTCGCCATCATCAAGGTCGTCGCGATTATTGCCATGATCGTCCTGGGCCTGTGGATCATATTCTTCGGCACCGGCTCCACCCCGGCGACTGGCATCGGCAATCTGTGGCGCAATGGCGGATTTTTGCCTCACGGCGTCACCGGGATGCTCGCCGGGATCATCGTCGTCATGTTCTCCTTTGGCGGCACCGAGCTCATCGGCATCACCGCCGGTGAGGCCGAAGATCCGCAGCGCTCCATCCCCAGGGCCATTAACCGAGTCGTCGGGCGCATCCTGCTGTTCTACGTCGGTGCGCTCATCGTCATGGTGGCGATTGTCCCGTGGACGAAGATCGACGGAAATGCCAGCCCCTTCGTCCAGATTTTCGACCTCGTCGGGATCCCGGGAGCGGCAGCCATCCTCAACCTCGTCGTTCTCACCGCAGCGATCTCGGCGTATAACTCTGGTCTGTACGCCAATGGACGCATGCTCCACGCCCTGGCCCATCAAGGGGATGCCCCCGCCTTCCTCGGCAAGGTAAATAAGGCCGGGTCGCCGTGGGCCGGGGTACTTCTGTCTAGCGCCGTAACAGCTATTGCAGTGGTCGTCGTCGGGCTGCTGCCGGAACAGGCGTTCGTGTACATCATGTCGATCGCCATGATCGCCGCAATCATCAACTGGGCGACGATCATCATCACCCAGATGTTCTTTCGTCGCCGTCTCGATCCTGAAGCCCGCTCCGAGCTGCGTTTCACGATGCCGGGAGCCCCCGTCACCAACTGGATCGTGCTGGCCTTCCTGGTACTCATGGTCGTCGTCATGACAACCATGCCGCCCTACCGGATCGCCGTGGCTATCGGCCCCATCTGGCTGACTGTCCTGGGCCTAGGGTGGCGGGTGTCACGGCGCCGTCAGACTTTGTAAACGATCGGGTAACAACGGCCGATCGGCGGTACCGAAGCCATTCAGACCAGCACAATCACCTGTACCAGCAGGATTTTGACGACGGTTCCCAACGCGAAAAGGGCACCGTAGGCCGACTCGATCCGTTCGTCATTAACGAGAGAGTTGGCGTAGCTAAGGATGGCGGGCTGACCAACGAAGCCTGCAAAAGCACCCGTAGCGCGTTGGGCCGAAAGCTTCATACACCAGGCTGCTGCGATGACGATCGCACCACCAAGGACTAGGGTCACAGCCGAGACGGCAATAACCGCCAGACCCGTCGCGCTCACCGCCTGGGACAAGAATGCTGGCCCGGACGCCAGCCCGACGCAGGCCAGGAAGATCATGAGCCCGAGCTGACGCAGAATCGCGTTCGTCGCGTGCGGCAATTGCCACCGCAGCGGCCCCGTGCGGTGAATCGATCCCAAGATCATGCCCATGACCAGCGGCCCAGCAGCGGTTCCCAGCTCGAACTGCAACCCCCTGGGCAGGGCCACCATGAGGGCACCGAGCAATAAGCCAAGAGCAGCACCCAATCCCAAAGACAGAGCATCCACTTGGGAGACGTGAGCCTCAGAGTCGCCAAAGAGGTCCGCAGCGTCGGAAAGGCGATGAGCTGGCACAACACACAGCACCCGATCTCCTGGCTGCAGGACGATGTCGCTGCGAGCCAACATATCGAGGTCACCGCGACGTACTCGCGTCACCTTGCCACTGGTACGTCCGCGCACATCGATGCTGCCTAAGGTGCGGCCCACCAAAGCCGGGTTGGACACCACAAAGCGCCGGAAATCGAGCTCGTTGCGCTCGTTGGTGAGGGTGCGCTCGGAGACGTGCCCGAGGTGCTCGACAGCACGATTGACGTCGTCAGGGTTTCCGACCACCAGCACCTGATCACCGACGTGGAGGTCGTCGTCGGGGGTGGCCAATCGCATCTCGCCGTCGCGCAGCAGATAGGACATCCGAACCTGGTCGTCATTAAAGCCAGGGGTCTGCCGGATCGATGTCTCCCGGTCGACGACTGTCGACACCGCGGTAAGCCCAGCCTCAGCCATTGAGGTGTTGTCTTTGCTGGCCGGCCAGCATCTCTTAGCAATGATTGCGACCATAATGAGCCCGACGACGACGCCCACGGGATAGGACAGCGCATACCCCACAAGAGTATCTGCGGCTCCATGGGTAGCCGTCGATGCGGCGTCAATGGCTGGTGAGGTGAGGACACCGGCGTACAGACCCGCAACGTGAGCCGGGGTTAAACCGAAGAGTCGCCCCAGGCCGAGTCCAGCTACGGTCATCGCTGCCAATCCGACGACACCGGCGAGCATGAGGCCCCACTGACGTTTGAGGTCAGATAAGAAGGTCGATCCAGCAGCCAGGCCCACGGTGTAGCAGAACAGCACGACGCCTAGGCCTTTGATCATCCCCAGGTTTTGACCGAAGCGAGGATCAAGGGCCCCGACGACCAGCCCCATAAACAGGGCTCCAGCGGCACCAAATCTCAACGGGCCGAACTTGATTTGGCCTAGCAAGGCGCCGGAGGCCAGGACGATCAGGATCGTCAGCAGTTGATGCGTGGCAAGAAAGTCGGTCAGTACTGTCATGAAGCTCCTGGCATCGTGCCGACGTTCCCGCCGCGACGGCAGGATGCGTCGTCGCAGCAATCCCGGTCGATCCGGGACTTAACACCCTTGAATTGTAGGCCTTCGCTCAGACACAGAGGTTGCACACAGCTGCATGGATTGATGCCGCCCAACGCGAAGGTGCCGCCACAACGAATCGCGACGGCACCCGTGATGCGCTCCATCAGGGCTTGACCAGGATACGGATCGGGTTGCCCTGGTGGGACTCGAGCTCCGCGATGCCGCTCTCGACATCCTTCAACGGGATGACCTTTGAGATGGACTCCGTGAGGTCCAGGCGGTGATAGGACAACATCTCGGCGAGCAGGGCGATGTCCTGAGACTTGTAACCAAGGCGGCCGAGGACCTGCTTGCGTTGCAGGTTGAAGTTGAGGAATGGACCAGCGTCGATGTCCTGGGCGGACAGCCCGACCGAAACCGCCTTGCCATCGACGTCGAGGGAGTCGACGCAGGCACGCAGCGTCGGCTTGATGCCGACGGCGTCGAAGGCAACGTCGATCATGCGGCCATGAGTGATGTCCTCGATTTTCTGCATGAGCTCGGGGTC
>F21B_10028308_pt1 | contig 10741 bp, 10 predicted proteins | sample RepKananBrdUF21B_FD_10803 | JGI IMG/M metagenome (IMG submission 10803) | reverse complement strand
CCCCGCCGGCAGACGGCGGTAGCCGTGTCGATGTCCGCCTCGATGCCTCCGCCGCTCGGAAGCTGGCAGGTGGAGGTCCATCCTGAGCGGTCCTTCCGGCTTCGTCACGCGCCTGTTACCGGCGGGGTCGGCCAGGAGCTCTGGGCAAGGCCCGCCTTGAATACCCCGCCTAAGGCCTGTGCTGCAGCCTCGACGTCCTCCTCGACGGGCCGGGCCGGTTCTCGTCGCGACACTGATGGAAGCCGTAGTGACAGGCTCGGGCATGGCCCGTACCCTCACGGTCAGGCCCTTCCCCGTGGAACTCATCCCGGTGGAGTTTTAACTGCTCTGGCACAGGCGGTCGGACGGGCGACTTATCAGCATATCGTGGCCCATGAAGCGGTCCGCAGTCCGTGTCGTTCGACCCATCCCAGATGGCCGGCGAACCGCTCCGCCAGACGATCCGACCGGCCCGCAGGTTCCTAAAAATCGGGCGGCAGTTACAAAACGATACGTCCGAGCCACCGTCTGTCACGCGGGGGACGCCCAGGTGCGCGAACCTCGCCCCATTGGCTTGCGGGCGAACGAGGCGGCCGCGTGAAGACAGAGACCGGCACCCGACGCCATGACGTCGCCCGTCGCACACTGCTATTGGGCGCAATGCTCAGCCCGGCGTTCGCGTCCGGCTCCGCGAGGGCGGCCCCTGTCGACGACCCGGCGATGGCGGGGCCGCTGGGCGACATCTGGATCGGCTCGCCCGATGCCAAAGTGAGGTTCATCGAGTATGCCGCCGTGACCTGCACCCATTGCGCGGCCTTCCACGGCGAGGTCTGGCCGAGCATCAAGGCGCGCTGGATCGACAGCGGGCGGATGCGCTTCGCGCTGCGCGGATACCCGCTGAACCCCCTCGACACCGCCGCCTTCATGCTGGCCCGTGCCGACGGGGGGCGAAACTACTATCCCCTCACGGACCTGCTGTTCGAGAGGCAGAGGTCCTGGGCCTTCGTCGAAAAGCCGCTCGACGCGATGCGCGACCTCCTCCGGCAGGCCGGCTTCGACAGAGCCAAGTTCGATGCCGTGCTGTCCGACCAAGCCCTGTACGACCAGGTCAACCGCGTGCAGGCCGGGGCGATGAAGGTCCTGGGCGTCCATTCGACGCCGACCCTGTTCATCAACGGCGACCGGTACGAGGGCGCGCTGCCGGCCGACGCATTCGACGAGATCGTCCGGAAACTGCCGGGCTAGTGTCGGACCCGCGCTATCCGCCGACCCATCATCGATTCCCCCAGGGCGAAGGATGCTGCGCCGTCGTCCCGTCCGGCACGGGGGTACACCGCAAGGAGACTGAGATGTGGAGAACGGACAGGCTGCTCCCGGTCGCGGCTGCGATGGTCAGCGGCATGGTGCCGGCCATGGCCGGCAATCCGATCTCTGACTTCACCGGCCATTGGCGCGTCGCGAGGGTCGCGGTCCCCGACAACGGCGTGCAGGCGCTCGTGGACGACGACCCGAGCCTGATGGGCAAGCGCCTGACCTTCACGTCGACGCGGCTGGCGTGGGACAGGACACCATCGACCGGCGACGTGTGCACGGGACCGAGTTTCGAGCCGCTCGAACGAGTGTCACCGGACGTGCAGCCCGAACTCCGCAAGCTCGGCATGCGCCGGCCCGTCGCCTACGCGGTCCGTTGCCCGTCGGGCACTTGGGGGCCAGGACGCGACCACGTCATCTATCGCGGTGCGGCGGGGGCGCTCGCCATCCCCTGGTATGACGGCGCGGTGATGATGCTCGTCCGAGCCGCCGTTTAAGGCGGGCCCATCGACGGGAGTTGCCAGGAGCCGAGTTGCGGGCGCCCCTTCGCTCCGCGCACGGAGCGGACATGACTGTCGGCCATCGAGCCCGTCCATCCTGTCGCCGCCAGCGGTTGCGACGTCACAGTCAGGAGTTCGCACGCCGCTTGTTCGGCTGTGCGCCATGAGCCGACATTGGGCCGGCTCGCGCCGAACCGCCGCTCTCGACTCTTTGCCGACCCTGGGAAGGTCCGCTTCAGGGCGGCTACGTGGATGCCAGCCTACGACCGAAGCGGGTGCGGAAAGCCACCGCGCGCAGGTGTGTTGTGGCCGATGCCATCCTCACAGGCATCGGCCATGGTCAAAATGGACTTGGGGTCACGGCGCTCGCGAACGAGGGTCTCAGGGCGATGTGTTTACGCCGGCACCATATCGATGCTCGCGGTATCCTCGGACGCCACGCCGTTCTCGCGATGGCGAAAATCGCTCAGCGCCCGGTAGACCTGAAGCCGCGCGCGCATGACCGAACCTAGTGGCCGGTGGGCCGCGAGGCTGTGCGCCGGACGGAAGGTCATCACCTCGTCGAAGTAGCGAACACGGTCCGGGGCATAGGCATCCTGCCGGGGCAGGCGCAGCGTCGCAACCGTGCGGTACGGGCTGATGGACACCGGCCAATCGACCGAGGCGTCCTCGATGGGCTGCCTCTCGGCATCCGCCCAGAGCTGCGCCTTCAACTCGAACACCACCTCGTGGTCCCTGAAGAAGGCGACTGTGGCATGGCGGAAGCCATCCTCGTCCTGATGCGGATCGAGCCGCCACTCGGACAAGGCACTCTGGCTCTCGGTCGACGGCACGGCCCCCAGCTTGGCGACGTAATCGCCAAAGCGGACCGGCGCCTGGCTGAAGTAGCTGTCGGCGAGGGGATGGCTGTAGGGATGGCCGAAGAAGTCGGCGAGCGCGCTCCCCGTCCCGAATGCGTGCAGCGCGCGGTTGAGGTTGCGCATCGTCGACGAGACCGCGCTTTTGACTCCTTCCGGCAATCCCGTGGACTTGCCGATGACGGTGCCGTCCCGCAGGAAGCCGGTCGCCGTTCCCGAGGGAAATGTGGTGCCAGTCGCCAGGACAAAGTCCTGGGTGTCGACGGCATGGCCGGGCAGCTTCTCGCCGGGCACATCGAACACCTTGATGGACAAGCCGCGGTGGGTCGAGACCCGGTCGCCCAGGGTCTCGCCTGGCCCTTGCGCGAAACGGACCGCCACCGGGTGGGTGCCGGGCGTGGCGAACAACCCTTGGGCCAGTTCGGGCGGCAGGCTTGCAGCAATCGTCAACTCGCCGGTGACGCAAGCCGAGCTCTTCGCGTGACTGGCGCGCACGGCATGGTGCTCGCGTACCTCGACAGTCTCCGATTGCTGCGTCATGCCCTTGATGATGCCGTCAATCGTCTTCTGCTCGTCCGGATCGGGCTTCTCGACGTCGGGTGCGTATCGAAGGTAGGTCATGATCGTCCTCGCTGTGATTGGGGAACTGAAGCGGACCGCGGCGGATAAGAGCGCTGCGGATTCGGGGTGAGACGTATCGAGTAGGAAACGGGATCCCGTTCCGAACAACGAGGCGACCGGGGGCCGTTCCCGGCCCAGGACAATTCCGCGTCCGTCGAAAGTCTGCCTAAGTTCGGCTGCGCTGTAATTTGGCTTCGAAGCGCTGCTTCGTTTTCGTGGCGATAGAAGACCGGACCATGGACCGGCTCTAGAGCGGAGGCGGGAAGCTCGGCCGATTTGCTTGACGACCCGTGGATGACCGCGGGCTCGGGTGTGCGACAAGCTATTTCAAGGCGCGTCCTCCCCAATCGTTTCAAGGATCACGCGCGCCGTCTCGGCAGGCTGATCCCAATGCGGGAAGTGGCCGCAGCGCTCGAACCAGTGCAGATGGGCTGACGGGAAGGCTGCCAGCGCGCGTGCAGCCTGGCGCGGCAGCAGCAGGTGGTCTTGGCGGCCCCAGCCTATGGTGACAAGGCCGGGAGTCTTTGCCGAACCCTGCTGCAACGGCCCGCGTGCCAGCTCACGCAGCATCGCGTCGAACACCGGTGTGTCCGCCAGGCTTTGAAGTTCCCCTACGACAAGCTGTGGCTGCAGCTCCCACGGACGCGCAGAAAGTTGGGCCAGCAGCAGCGTACGGGTGACGGCATGGCGCGACAGGCCGGGATGCAAGGGCCGCAGCATCCGCACCAGGCGTATCGATGCCGCGAGCGTCCAGTGCAACCAACGCGTTTCCCACCCGCGCCAGAAACCGCCGGGATCGAGCGCCACGCAGTGCCGACCGATGCCCCGCCGCGCCATCTCCAGCACAAGCCGGCCTCCCACCGAACTGCCGACGAGGTCCGCTGTCGTCAGGCGTTGCGAGTGCACGAAGCCGGCGAGGGCGTCCGCGTAGGCTTCCACCGTCTGCCGGCCCGCAAGCGGGGCCGATCTGCCATGTCCCGGCAGGTCGACCAAGATCAGTTCGCGCGAGCCGCGCAATGCGGTCAGGAGCGGATCCCAGGTGCGGAGATTGGCCCCCAGCCCATGGACCATCAGTAGCGGCCGGCCCATGCCGAGGCGTTCAAAGTGTAGGTTCATGACGGCATTGTCCTTCAATGTTCGCGCTGCAGTCCGAACATTGGTCCGTCGCAGATTTCGTCAGGCCGGAGTGCCAATCAGGTCCGCGGACCGCTCGCGTCGAACGCGCTGAGGACCAGTCTCCGGCCAGATAGCCAGCTACGCGGCGCGGGGCCGGCCCTACTCCGCAGTATTGCAAGCGCTGGATGTCGCAGCGAAGGCCCTACCGGCGTGCGTCACGAAAGAGCTGCGCGTCCAATGCTCGTAGATGCGTAGACGTCACATCCGTGCCAACTCAGATGCCGGCGTACCAGGCGTAGCCCTGGTCCTCCCAATAGCCGCCCTTTCCCCCGCCGATGTGGGCGAAGCCCTCGACCACCTCGATGCGCATCACGTATTTCGCCTGCTTGTAGCCGAGGTTGCGCTCGACCCGTAGACGCAGAGGCGCACCGTTCGACACGGGAAGCGCCTCCCCGTTCATCTCGTAGGCGAGGATGGTCTGCGGGTGGAACGCGTCCACGAGGTCGATGCTCTCGTAATACCGAACTGGCGTTCCGCCGCTGGCCGCATCGTCCCCCGTCGCCTGTTGGCCGCCGGAGTCCTTCCTGCTCTCGTCGCCGCCCGACTGCTTCGTCATGCTCGGGTTGGCGTTGCCGGTGGGGGCTTCGTCGGTCTCCTCACCGTCACCCCCGCCTTCGAGTGTATTGCCTTGGTCCATGGTGTCGGCGCAGTGGAAAACCACGTAGCGCCCCTCGGGCTTGAGCTTGGCTCGGGACAGGAGGTCCGCGAGTGGCACCCCCGTCCACTTACCGATGGCGCTCCAGCCCTCGACGCAATCGTGCCGCGTCGTCTGGGTGCGGGCGGGCAGCGCCCGCAGGTCGGCGAGGCTCAGGTCCTGCGGCCGCTCGACCAAGCCGTCGACACGGAGCTTGAATCCTTCGAAGCTCCGGGCGGCGAGCGCCTTGTAGGCCCTGTCCGGCGGGTCGATCGTGCCGTTCGGCTTGAACCAGGGCGAGATCTGCGAATCCGGAAACTCCTTGGCGAGCGAGGCCGGCGTGAGCAGCAGGCGTTGCACGAACATGTTCGCGTCCTCGCCGGCTTTCAGCGCACGCCGACCCGTGGGACTCGCGGCGAAGCGCTCGCAACCGCCGAGGGCCGAGACGCCGAGCAGGCCGGCCGCCGCCGTGAGGAAGCCGCGGCGGTGAGGCTTCGGAAGCGACAGGCGGGGTCTCATCGGCTCTCTCCCGATCCGGCGGGAAGTTTCCGGCGCTCGATCACGAACCAGCCGGTGATCATGCTGCGCATGTTGTTGGCCACGCCGGAGAGCAGGACGAGCAGGACGTGGACGATCACGAACAGCACCAGCAGATTCGTGACGATGAAGTGGACCGTGCGGGCCGATTGCCGGCCGCCGAACAGGTCAGGCAGGGGCACCACCGCATTGACGCCGGGCGACATGGCGAGCCCCGTGAGCACCATCAAGGGCAGCAGCACGGCGACGACGATGAGATAGGAGAGTTTCTGCAGCACGTTGTAGCGCTTGGCTTCGTCGCCTTCGGGGAAGTGCAGCGTCAGGTGCTCGCGGATCGACGAGCCGAAGCCCCGCATCTGATCGCCGTCGGGGATGAGGCGGCGGCGCAGCTGTCCCGTTCCGATGCCGTAGAGCAGGTAGATCAGACCGTTGATGACGAAGGCCCAGGCGAACAGGAAGTGCCAGCGCCGCCCCGTGGCGAGATCCTGGTGCGCCGGCAGGGTCGCCCACGAGGGGAAGGCGCGCCCCGCCTGCTGTCCGTTGAGATTCGACAGGCCGAGCACGCCGGTGGTGTCGAAGGTCTGGCCGGCGACATAGAGGATGCCGCGCGGCGTGCCGTCGTCCCGCTGGTCGTTGGTGATGGCGACGAACGGCCTGTCGAAGGTCGAGGCCGATCCCCAGTACAGCGCCGGATGGGCGTTGAAGATCTGCAGACCGCTCATCAGCAGGATGGCGAGGCAGACCACGTTGATCCAGTGCGCCAGCCGGATCAACAGCGGGTGGCGGAACATCCAGCGCCGCCGCACCGTCTCCACGATGTCCGGTCCCGAGAGCGTCGATCCTGCGGCCACCTGGGCTCTTCCCCGTCGAGATGCGCCCTCCGTCACGGCGGAGGCCGCCCGACAGAGGAATCGAAAGCCCTTTCTCGAACGAAAAGGCCCACCCGGTTTAACCGGGTGGGCCATGGATCGCCTAGACGGCGACGAGGTCACAGTCGGGTTAGCGGTCGATCACATGCCGCCCGCGCCGGACTCCATGCCGGAGCCGGAGTTCATGCGCTTGGAGCGCATCATCTTCTTGCTCTTCATGGGCTTTTTCATCTTCTTGGAGCTGCGCTTCATCGGCCGCTGCTCCTGACCCATGTCGTCGCCCATCGCACCCTGCTGCATTTGGCCGCCCATCTGGCCGCCCATCTGCCCACCCATGCCGGGCTCCATGCCGCCCCGCTGCATGCCCTGAGCGTAGGCACCCGACGAGAGGGCGAGACCGAGCGAGAGGGCACCGGCCGTGAGGAGAAGTCGCGCGTTCATGGACATCCTTTCGGAGTTTTCAGGCGAGCATCGACGACCGGGGACGACCGGCGCGCTCAGGCCCGAACGATGTGCAAAAAACGGATTCGCACCGGGATCGTTCAAGATTTTCTCGATCACGGCCTCGCGAGCCTCAATAAATTCTGCGCGCTGCATCGAGAGAGGGGCATTCTTCCCCTCCATCCGGTGCGGAGCCGCATCCCGCACGGCTCACGCCTTGCCCGGCCCCGCCCGGACACCTATAGCCCTCGGCCGACCCTATGATCGCCGCATGACCGCTCAGACCGCACCCGCCTTCCCGCACCGGCACCTGCTCGGCATCGAAGGCCTGAGCCGTCCGGACATCGAATCGCTCCTGGAGCGCGCCGACGCTGCGGTCGCCCTGTCGCGGCAGGTCGAGAAGAAGCGCAACGTCCTGCGCGGCCGAACCCAGATCAATCTGTTCTTCGAGCCTTCGACCCGCACGCAATCCTCGTTCGAGCTCGCGGGCAAGCGTCTGGGCGCCGACGTGATGAACATGTCGGTGGCCTCGTCCTCGGTGAAGAAGGGCGAGACGCTGATCGATACCGCGGCGACACTCAACGCCATGCGCCCCGACATCATTGTCGTGCGCCACCATTCCGCAGGCGCCGTGCATCTGCTGGCCCGCAAGGTCGATTGCGCGGTCGTGAATGCGGGCGACGGCGCTCACGAGCACCCGACCCAGGCGCTCCTCGACGCGCTGACCATCCGCCGCAACAAGGGCGGCATCGAGGGCCTGCAGGTCGCGATCTGCGGCGACGTCCTGCATTCGCGGGTGGCGCGCTCGAACATCATCCTGCTCCAGGCCCTCGGCGCCCGGGTGCGGGTGATCGGCCCCTCGACGCTGCTTCCCACCGGCATCGAGCGCTTCGGCGTCGAGGTCTTCACCGACATGCGCGCGGGGCTGAAGGGCTGCGACATCGTGATGATGCTGCGCCTGCAGCGCGAGCGCATGAACGGTTCCTTCGTGCCGAGCGTGAAGGAGTATTTCCGCTATTACGGCCTCGACGGCGACAAGCTGGCCCTGGCGAAACCCGACGCGCTGGTGATGCATCCCGGCCCGATGAACCGCGGCGTCGAGATCGCCTCCGACATCGCCGACGGGGCACAATCGCTGATCCGCGAGCAGGTCGAGATGGGCGTCGCGGTGCGCATGGCCGTGCTGGAAGCGCTGGCGACCCACCTGCCGAACGGGTGAACCAAATGAGCGCTCTTCTCCTCTCCAACGCCCACCTGCTCGATCCGGAAACCGGCCGCGAGGGTCCCGGCGCCGTTCTCGTGCGCGACGGCCGTATCGCCGACATCGCCTTCGGTGCCGCGCCTGGGGCACCCGAGGGCGCTCAAACGATCGGTTGCGGCGGGCTCACCCTCGCCCCCGGCCTGATCGACCTGCGCGCCTTCGTCGGCGAGCCCGGCGCCGAGCACCGCGAAACCCTCGCCTCGGCGAGTGCGGCGGCGGCGGCCGGCGGCGTGACGACGCTGGTCTGCATGCCCGACACCAACCCCGTCATCGACGGGCCGGCCATCGTCGATTTCGTGCTGCGCCGCGCCCGCGACACGGCCAGCGTCAACGTGCTGCCGGCCGCCGCCATCACCAAGGGCCTCGCCGGTCGCGAGATGACCGAGTTCGGCCTGCTGACGGAGGCGGGCGCGGTGGCCTTCACCGACGGCCTGAAGGCGGTGACCAACGCGCAGGTGATGCGCCGCGCGCTCACCTACGCCCGCGATTTCGGCGCGCTGCTGATGCAGCATGTCGAGGAGCCGGACCTCGTCGGCGACGGCGTGATGAACGAGGGCGAGATGGCCTCGCGCCTCGGCCTGCTCGGCATCCCCCGCGAGGCCGAGACGGTGATGCTGGAGCGCGACATCCGCCTCGTGCGCCTCACCGGCGGGCGCTACCACGCGGCGATGATTTCCTGCGCCGATTCGGTCGAGATCGTGCGGCGGGCGAAGGAGGCGGGCCTGCCCGTCACCTGCGGCGTCTCGGTCAACAACCTCGTGCTCAACGAGGGCGACATCGGCCACTACCGCACCTTCTGCAAGCTTTCGCCGCCGCTGCGCCGTGAGGACGACCGGGCGGCGGTGATCGCCGCGCTCAACGAGGGCGTGATCGACGTCATCGTCTCCGACCACAACCCGCAGGACGTCGAGACCAAGCGCCTGCCCTTCGCCGAGGCCGCCGACGGCGCCCTCGGCATCGAGACGCTGCTCGGCGCGAGCCTACGCCTGCTCCACACCGGCGACGTGACGCTGCGGACGCTGCTCAACGCGCTCTCGGCCAATCCGGCGAGGCTGCTCGGTCGCGAGGCCGGACGCCTGGAGACCGGCGCCCCCGCCGACCTCGTGCTGATCGATCCCGATCTGCCCTACGTGCTGGACAAGCGGCAGCTGAAGTCCCGTTCCAAGAACTCGCCCTTCGACGAGGCGCGGCTCCAGGGCGCGGCGGTGCTGACGCTCGTCGGCGGCCGCATCGTCCACCGCTCCGATCTCTCGGCCCTCGCCGCATGACCACGTTGCTCGCGGCCGGCTGGCCGGCCCTCATCGCCGCTCTCGTTCTAGGCTACGCCTGCGGCGCGATTCCCTTCGGCCTGATCCTGACGAAGTTCGCCGGCCTCGGCGACGTGCGGGCGATCGGCTCGGGCAATATCGGCGCGACCAACGTGCTGCGCACCGGCCGCAAGGGGCTCGCCGCCGCGACGCTCCTCTGCGATGCGCTGAAGGGTACGCTGCCGGTGCTCGCCGCCGGCCATTGGGGCGAGGGACCGGCGCTGGCCGCCGGGCTCGGCGCCTTCCTCGGCCACCTCTTCCCGGTCTGGCTCGGCTTCAAGGGCGGCAAGGGGGTGGCGACCTTCATCGGCGTGCTGCTGGGCTTGAGCCCGCTGACGCTTCTCGCCTTCGCTGCGATCTGGCTCGGCCTGGCCTTCGCCCTGAAATATTCCTCGCTCGCGGCGCTCGCGGCCTCGGCCGCCACGCCCCTCGTGCTGTGGGCGCTCGGACACGGAACGGTTGCAGCGCTCTTCCTCGTGCTCGCAGCGCTGCTATGGTGGAAGCACGCGCCCAACATCCGCCGACTCGCCGCCGGCACCGAGGGCCGGATCGGGCAGAAGGGCTGAGGACGGCCCCCTCCCGTTAGGAGGGGGACCGGATGCAGCTCACTGACGGACAGCGCCTCGACTGGCTGCGGCTGATCCGCACCGAAGGAATCGGCCCGCGCACCTTCCGCGGCCTGATCAACCGATTCGGCAGCGCGGCCGCCGCGCTCGACGCCCTGCCGGACCTCTCGAAACGTGCGGGCAAGCGCGCGGCCGTGCCCTCGAAGGCGGAGGCCGAGCGCGAGATGGCGGCGGCCGCCCGGCTCGGCATCCGCTTCCTTGCCATGGGGGAGGCGGCCTATCCGAAGGCGCTGCACGCCACCGAGACCGCCCCGCCGCTGATCGCGGTGCGGGGTGATCCGGCCGCGCTCCCGAGAGCCTCGGTGGCGATCGTCGGCTCGCGCAACGCCTCGACGGCGGGTCTCGCCTTCACCGAGCGGCTCGCCCGCGGCCTCGGCGAGGCCGGTCTCGTCGTGGTGTCAGGGCTCGCCCGCGGCATCGATGCCCGTGCCCACAAGGCGACGCTGGCCACCGGCACCGTCGCGGTCCTCGCCGGCGGCCAGGACCGGATCTATCCGGAGAACCATGCCGGCCTCGTCGAAGCGATCGTCGGCGCGGGCGGGGCGGTGGTCGCCGAGATGCCGATGGGCTGGGTGCCGCGCGGACGCGACTTCCCACGCCGCAACCGCATCATCTCGGGGCT
>F21B_10006155_pt1 | contig 11006 bp, 13 predicted proteins | sample RepKananBrdUF21B_FD_10803 | JGI IMG/M metagenome (IMG submission 10803) | reverse complement strand
GCCCGGTCTTCGGACCCGGCGGGTTTTTCTTTGGCGCGAAGCCACCCACGCGGAGCACGTTACAAGTCCTTACGTGCGTGGAACTTTTCTAACACTCGCGCGTCGTCGGCCCGTCTTTCCGGCCCGTTAAGGAGGCACAGGCACACACCGCGCCTGGCACCCACGAGGAGAAACACCATGAAGACGAGCCACACCCTGATCGCCGTTCTGCTTGCTGTTGCTGGTACCGCTGCCTTCGCTCAGACCAACCCGGTCACACAGGTACAGCAAGACAATCAGCAGATCCACCAGGACAACCGCGACATCCGTCACGACAACCGCGATATCCGCCGCGACCGTGCAGACATCAGCGCAGACAAGGCCGCCCTGGCTGACGAGCGTGCTGAACGCAACGCCGCTCAACGCCGCGAAGACCGCGATCTGGCCAACGGCAACGTCAAGGGTGCTGAATACTGGAACAAACAGCGCGCGCAAGACCAGCACCAAGTCAACGCCGACCGCCGCGATCTGCACCAAGACCGCAAAGACCTGCACGCCGACGTCAAGGACCGCAACCACGACGTGCACGCACGCAACCACGAAGTGCACAAGCGCGACCACGACGCTTCGAAGATCTAAGATCTAACTCCAGCGTCGCCCCAAACAAAACGGCCCGTGCATCTCTCCGCACGGGCCGTTTTGTCGTTCAGTGACGCTGGTCTTAAATTTCGACCTTGGTCCCCAGCTCCACCACGCGGTTAGCGGGGATATGGAAGAAGTCCGAAGGCTTGGCGCCGTTCTGATGCATCCACGCAAACAGGCGCTCGCGCCACATCGACATCCCCGGCAGCTTGGACGGCACCACCGATTCACGCGCGATGAAGAATGACGTATCCATCAGTTCGCAGCGCGTGCCGATCTGCGGCTGGCCAAGTTCGAGCACGCGGTACACGTCCGGCGTTTCCTTGAAGCCATATTCGGCCTTGACGATGTAGATGCCGCCGCCTAGATCGCGCACGGTCACGCGGTGCTTGTCATCCACGTACGGAATGTCGCGCGTGACGAAGCTGATGAAGATCACACGCTCGTGCAGCACGCGGTTGTGCTTCAGGTTATGCAGCAGCGACACCGGCACAAAGTCGGTATTGCCAGTCAGGAACACCGCCGTGCCTTCCACGCGATGCGGCGGATGGGCCATCAGGCCTGCCAGGAATGGCTCCAGCGGAATGCCGTCTTCCAGGCTGCGCGCGCGCAGCAGCTTCTTGCCCTTGTACCAGGTCATCAGCAGGAAGAACACGCCAGCACCCAGCATCAGCGGGAACCAGCCGCCGTCACGAATCTTCAGCAGGTTGGCCGCAAAGAACGCCAGGTCGACCACCAGGAAGCCCAGGATCACCAGCGTCACCAGCACCGTGTTCCAGCGCCACACCGAGCGCATCACCACCGCCGCCAGCACCGTGGTGATGACCATCGTGGTCGTCACGGCAATACCATAGGCCGCAGCCAGGTTGTCGGACTTCTTGAACGCCAGCACCACGCCAATCACCAGAATCAGCAGCATCCAGTTGACCATCGGCACGTAGATCTGGCCGATCTCGGCTTCCGACGTATAACGGATACGCATGCGCGGCACGAAACCCAGCTGAATCGCTTGGCTCGTCAGTGAGAACGCGCCCGAAATCACGGCCTGTGAGGCAATGACCGTGGCGGCCGCCGCCAGCACCACCATCGGCAGTTGCAGCGCCTCCGGCACGGAGCGGTAGAACGGGTTCTCGATCGTGCTCGGATCGGTCAGCATCATGGCGCCCTGGCCGAAGTAGTTCAGCAGCAGGCTCGGTGCGACGATAAAGAACCAGCCCCAGCGGATCGGACGCGCACCGAAGTGGCCCATGTCCGCGTACAGCGCCTCGGCGCCGGTCAGCACCAGAAACACGGAGCCCAGCACGATGAACGCCTGCAGCGCGTGGTCATGCAGGAACGAAATCGCATACATCGGGTTGATGGCCACCAGAATCTGGGGGGCCTTCACCAGGTTCATCAGGCCCAGCGCCGCCAATGCAGCAAACCACACCAGCATCACGGGCCCAAACAGCTTGCCGACCACCGATGTTCCGCTGCGCTGGATCAGGAACAGCGCTGTCAGGATCACCAGGGTGATCGGCAACACAAACGGCGACAGCGCGGGCGCCGCGATCTCCAGGCCCTCCATGGCTGAGAGCACAGAGATAGCCGGCGTGATCACTGCATCGCCATAAAACATGCACGCCCCGAAAACGCCAAGCATCATCAGCAGCGACATGCGCTTGGAATTCGGATTGGCCGTGCGCAGCGACAGCGCCATCAGCGCCAGGATGCCGCCTTCGCCGTTGTTGTCGGCGCGCATGACGAACAGTACGTACTTGAGCGACACGACGATCACCATCGCCCAGAAGAGCATCGAAATGATGCCGAGTACCGCGGTGTTGGAGAACGGAATGCCGTGCTCCGGATTGAACGCTTCCTTGAGCGAGTACAGTGGGCTGGTCCCGATGTCGCCGAACACCACACCGACCGCACCGATCACCATGGCACGCAGGTTGACGTTGGTCTTGGGGGGGACCCCTGCTGCTGTAAGAGCTTGACTCATGCGCTTGTAAATCGGCCGAAGTACTGGCCGCTCAAAAAATAGTGCAATGCACAATGAGGGCGGATTGTACCCTGCGTCTTTCTTACGCCAACCCCTCAAACGGGCAATCGTTGCCGCGCTGCATCAGGACAAATCCCCCCTTGCCATTGGCGTTTTGGAGGCGATTGCAGCAAATCACACCGGCAAACAGCCGTTTGACATTTGCAACGGAAACCCGCGCAAAGCCAAGCGCTACGCACCTTGTTGCCGGGTCAGGCGTGCTGTACCGCACATAGCCAAACGTAGGACAGCGGCGGACAGAACTTTGTAGGAGAATGACCGACAAAGCTGAATTGCAAATTCCTTTGCCAGACCGCCCGGACGGCGGCGCGGCACTCCCTGAACAAGGTCGGGCCTTGTCCTATTCATCCATCCGCATCTGGGGACGCACGCAAACCGCATTGGCCGCACTGATCGTGCTGCTGGTCGTGGCTGGGGTGTTGTTCGCCATTCCCCGCGTGATCCTGCCCTGGGCGCAGTCGGCATTCGAGCAGCGTCTCGATCCGGCGGTGTGGGCGGACTACACCGGCCCGTACGACATGGCGGCGGCCGTAGTGGCCGTCAGCGCCATCGTCATCTACCTGACCCGACGCTAGGACCGGTTGACAAGGTTTTAGCGCGCCAGCGCGCGGGCACACTCCGCCACCAGCGACGGACCGCGATAGATTAACCCGGTATAGAGCTGCACAAGCTGTGCGCCAGCGTCGATCTTTTCGCGCGCGTGCTCGCCCGCCAAGATGCCGCCCACGCCGATAATCGGTACAGCATCGCCCAGCAAACCACGCAACGCGCGAATCACTCGCGTCGATCCTTCACGTACCGGCTGACCCGACAGGCCGCCCGCCTCTTCCGCATGGGCCAGGCCACTCACGGCTTCGCGGCTGATCGTCGTATTGGTGGCGATCACGCCATCCATCTTGTGGCGCAGCAAGGCATCGGCCACATTGGCGATCTGGTCGTCGTCCAGGTCCGGTGCGATCTTCAGTGCCACCGGCACGTAGCGCTTGTGCTGATCAGCCAGTCGCTGCTGTGCATCGCGCAACGTACCGAGCAGGCTGTCGAGTTCGCTCGCGCCCTGGAGCTGGCGCAGGTTCTTCGTATTCGGCGACGAGATGTTCACCGTCACATAGCTGGCGTGCGGATACACGCGCTCCAGGCAATGCAGGTAATCGTCGACGGCGCGGTCGATCGGGGTATCAGCGTTCTTGCCGATGTTCAGGCCGAGCACGCCACCTGCCTCACGCCACTTCGATGCCTTCACGTTATTGATGAACGCATCGACGCCGCCATTGTTGAAGCCCATGCGGTTGATCAGCGCGTTCGCGGCCGGCAAGCGGAACATGCGTGGGCGCGGGTTGCCTGGCTGTGCGCGCGGCGTGACCGTGCCCACCTCGATAAAGCCGAAGCCGAGCGCGCCAAGCGCATCAATATAGGCGCCGTCCTTGTCTAGGCCGGCAGCCAACCCAACCGGGTTCGGAAACGTCACGCCCATCACCGTGCGCGGTTGCGGCGCAATGCGCGCGCCAATGCAACTGGAGAATCCCATCGCATGCGCCCGCTTGAGCTGGCTCAACGTAAAGTGGTGCGCGTCTTCGGGGTCCATCGAAAACAGCAGCGGGCGGGCAAGCGGGTACAGGGCGTTGAGCACGATCAGAGTCAGGAGAAGAACGCGAAAGGCCGCATTGTAAACGCGGCGGACGCACTGCCATGCATCGTGTGCGCCGCATTCGAACGCCACGATGTTCGATGAGTCTAAGTACCAAGTGTGGATTGACGTTGCAGGCACATCGCACGCGCATCACGCACCACCAAGATGCCGATTGCACGAGAAAGATGTTGCGTCGCCGCAGGGATTTCGATATAGTCTCGTTCTTCGACGGACGCGGGGTGGAGCAGTCTGGCAGCTCGTCGGGCTCATAACCCGAAGGTCGCAGGTTCAAATCCTGCCCCCGCAACCAACGACAAAAGTCGAACGGCTCGCTCCAAGACCTGGGCCAAATAAGAAACACTGCAGCAAAGCCCGCACTAGCGGGCTTTTTGCTTTTCTACGCGTTGCCGCATTCCACAAGTCAGTCGATACCCCGCCCCACACGGGACCGCGCCACCTCGGTGATACACTGAGATATTCCACCTGCCTGAGTGCTCATGGTTCCCATGAAATTCTGTTCCAACTGCGGCCAGCCAGTCGTCTCGCGCATTCCCGCCGGCGACAACCGACTGCGCGACGTTTGCGATCACTGCAATACAATTCACTACGTGAATCCGCGCAACGTGGTCGGCACCGTGCCCGTGTGGAACGATCAGGTCCTGCTGTGCAAACGTGCCATCGAGCCGCGCTACGGTTTCTGGACCTTGCCCGCGGGCTTCATGGAAATTGGTGAGACCACCGCGCAAGCCGCCGAGCGCGAAACGCAGGAAGAAGCCGGCGCCCGCATCGAGATCGGTGAACTGTATTCGGTGCTGAACGTGCCGCACGTGCACCAGGTGCACCTGTTCTACCTAGCCAGACTAAGCGATCTCGATTTCGCACCGGGCGAGGAAAGCCTGGAAGTCGCGCTCTTCAATGAAGCCGACATCCCCTGGGACGACCTCGCCTTCCCGACCGTCATCCATACGCTTCGCTGCTTCTTTGCCGACCGCGCTGCAGGCAAACTGACCGACGGCAGCTTCCGCCTCCACACGCTGGACATCTACAAGCCAATGCGCTCGGCCACGGTCGACACACCGGCCACGACGTCGTAATCCAGCCTCAACATTTCTCCGCATCATGATCGCCTGGCTGGATCCACACGATCCCTTCCCGCCGGTCGATCGCGCACTCGGGCCGGAGTCGGAGGCGCCGGGGTTGCTCGCCGCCAGCTCGGATCTCTCACCGCAGCGGCTGCTGATTGCGTATCGGCAAGGCATCTTTCCGTGGTACGCGCAGGGCCAGCCGGTACTGTGGTGGAGCACCGATCCGCGCATGGTGCTGCGCCCGGAAGACTTTCGCGTATCGACCACATTCCGCAAGACGCTGCGCCGAGTGCTCGACGATCCGGCATGGGAAATCCGCATCGACCATGGTTTTCGCGAGACGATGGTTGCGTGCGCCACCACCGCACGCCCGGGCCAGCACGGCACGTGGATCACCGAAGACGTGATCCAGGCGTATACCGCTCTGCACCGCCGCGGCTATGCCCACAGTGTCGAGACCTGGTATGCCGGCAAGCGTGTGGGCGGTCTGTACGGCGTGTCATTGGGCCGCATGTTCTACGGTGAATCCATGTTCGCCCACCGTACCGACGCCTCGAAAATCGCCTTGGCAGCACTGTGCGCCTTCCTCGGCAGTCAGGGCGTCGCGATGATAGACTGCCAGCAGGAGACCGAACATCTGGCGTCGCTGGGAGGAGCCCCGGTGCCGCGCGCAGCGTTTCTCGCGCATGTGCGGGAAGCGGCCAATGCGCCGGCCATCGTGCCGTGGCACTTCGACAAATCCGTGCTTCGTCGATGGACCGTGCGCAATGAGCAAGCTTAAGGAACTTCCTCTCTCGGCATTGCAGTTCTATGCCACCGCGCCTTACGCATGCAGCTACCTGGATGGCCGCTTAGCGCGTTCGCAGGTCGCCACGCCGGCGCACCTGATCAATGCGGACGTCTACTCGAAGCTCGTGCGCGCCGGATTCCGGCGCAGCGGCATCTTCACGTATCGCCCCCACTGTGACGACTGCCATGCGTGCACGCCCTGTCGCGTCGTGGTCGATCAGTTTTCGCCTTCGCGCACGCAACGTCGCGCGGCGGAGCGCCATCAGTCGCTCGAGGCGTTGGTCGCCCCGCTCACCTATGTCGAAGAGCACTACCAGCTCTACCTGCTTTACCAATCCGTCCGCCATGCAGGCGGTGGCATGGACCACGACAGCCGCGACCAGTATGAGCAGTTCCTACTGCAAAGTCGGGTGAATTCGCGTCTGGTGGAGTTTCGCGAGCCGCCCGAATCGCCATCGGCGGGCAAGCTGCGCATGGTAAGCATGATCGACGTGCTGGAAGACGGCCTCTCGTCCGTCTACACGTTCTACGATCCGATGGAGCACAAGGCGAGCTACGGAACGTACAACGTGCTCTGGCAGATCGCCCAGGCGCAGGCGTTGGACCTGCCCTACGTCTATCTCGGCTACTGGATCGAACAGAGCCGCAAGATGGCCTACAAGGCCTTGTTCCAGCCGTTAGAATTGCTGGTCAATGGGGAGTGGCGGCGGTTTGAGGACGTGGCACCGGCCACGGAGTGAAACTCAGCGGGAGGTTCGCTCAATCCCAGCATCGATCACGCCGTATGCGCTGATATTGGAGCTCTGGCTGTATTGCTCGCGCGAAGTCGTGCAACCACCCAGCGTGGCACCCACGCATACCAATCCCACCGCCCACAGCACAGCACGTTTCCATCCAGTCATTCGGTTCATGGGGTCAACTCCTCTCAGGGCGTGGCTGTGAGCCGCTCGGCCAGCACCGTGTTGTACGCGCGGATCATCCCCGGGATCAGGAACACGTCCACCAGAACCCACAACCCGCCGATGACAGCCAGCACCCAGCCGGCCGTATTGCCCATATCGCGAAACGCCAGCCAGGTTCCGCCAATGTTGGCGACCGCCTGCGCAATGCCACTGCCCGGCCGCTTCACGTAGAAACGATGTGCCCCCAGAAAGCCCAGCAGGAACCACCAGAGGTAGGCGACGCCCGCGGTCTTCTTCTGGGCGTCGTACAGCATGATTTCGCGGGCAGTTTCGTTCATAGGGGCGGCAAACGTGTCGGTTTTCGATCAGACAGTCACGCGACTCGTGCGTTCCATGTCTCGTATCGATTACATGCTGGAGAGCTTGGCCTCGGCCTTGTCTGCCCACAGGCGCATTTCGGCGAGCAGCGATGCCGGCGAGAACGAGCAACTCTCCTCACTGAACGACACGGCCATGTCCAGCCGCTGCAGCATCGACCGGCGAACCTGATCGTATGCCGGCGGCAGCACTGCCAGCGGCGCGAGTGTGGCCTCATCGCGCCAGTACTTGAGCAAGCGCGGAATGTCAGGCGACTGCGCGTGGCGATCCAGCGCGTCGCGCAGCGTTTGCAGGGATTCAGTAGCGGTCATGCACGCGCCCTCTTTTCACGATACAGCTCACGGAATGTCTTACCGGCGGGCGCCGGCATGTCTCGTGTATCCGTCCAGCCCTTGCCGACCGGCAGCGAATGGATCAGCTTCTTGTCGCCGCCCATCCAGCGCAGCACACGTGCCGCAACCCACGTACCCGCTGAATACAGTGCCGGCCGCCGCGCCATGAAGCCCCACACGCGCAAGCCGAAACGCTCGGATTGCGGGCGCAGTTCGCGCTCCATCTGCTTCTCGCGCAGCGTGCGCAGCAGGTCCGACAAGGGAATCGATGCTGGGCAGACGCGATTACATTCGCCGCACAGCGTGGCAGCCTGCGGCAAATCGAGCGCATTGGACAAACCGACGTAGCTCGGCGTCAGCACACTGCCCATCGGGCCTGGATACACCCAGCCATACGCGTGCCCACCGATCTTCTGATAGACCGGGCAATGGTTCATGCACGCGCCGCAACGAATACAGCGCAGCATCTCCTGGAACTCACCGCCAATCAGGCCACTGCGTCCACCATCGACGATGACGAAGTACATGTGCTCAGGGCCGTCTTTCTCGCCGGGCGCGCGCGGGCCGGTCAACAACGAGAAGTAGTTCGAGATGGCCTGCCCCGTGGCCGAGCGCGGCAACAGGCGCATCACGGTCGCCAGATCTTCGAGCGTCGGCAGCACCTTCTCGATACCCGTCACGGCAACGTGCACGCGCGGCATGATCGTGCACATGCCTTCGTTGCCTTCGTTGGTGACGATGGCCACCGAGCCCGTCTCGGCAATGATGAAGTTACCGCCCGTCAAGCCCATGTCGGCGGACAGAAACTCAGGCCGCAGCACTTCGCGCGCCTCGCGCGTCATCTCAGGAATATCGGTCAGGCGCGGCTTGTTGTGCGTCTTGGCAAAGAGGTCGGCAATCTCCTCCTTATCCTTGTGCACCACCGGCGCGATGATGTGCGACGGCGGCTCGCTGTCGTTGATCTGAAGGATGTATTCACCCAGATCCGTTTCGATACTTTGCACGCCCATCTCGCCGAGCACCTGGTTCAGGCGCATCTCTTCAGTCACCATCGACTTGCTCTTGATGACCTTCTTCACCTCGTGCTTGCGGGCGATTTCCGCCACCAGGCGAGCGGCATCGGCCGTCGTTTCGGCAAAGAGCACCTTGGCGCCACGGCGCGTAGCCTCAGCTTCGAAGGTAGCAAGCCAGACATCGAGGTTCTCCAGCGCGCGGTTTCGGCGCTCTTTCAACGCCTCGCGCGTGGCCGGGAAATCAATCTCCTGGATGGCCGCCGCGCGTGCGGTGACGAACTTGGTCGAGAGCTTGGTGAGATTCTGCTGTAGGCGCTTGTCGGCAAGCTTCTGCCCGGCACGCGCCTTGAATTCCATGCTGCGGACTTGCATGCGATTGCGTCTCCGTCGTGTTTTTGGTGCTCAAGCGTCGCCGGCAAGGACCTGCGCGATATGCAGCACACGCGTGTTCGTATCGCCTGTGCGGCGCAGTCGGCCTTCGATGTTGAGCATGCACCCAACATCGCCGAGCACCACGGCATCAGCGCCGCTGGCCTTGATGTTGGCGCACTTCTCGTCGGCGATGGCGGTGGAGATGTCACCGTACTTGATCGAGAACGTGCCGCCGAAGCCGCAACACGCCTCGCACGCCGGCATCTCAGTCAGTTGCACGCCGGGTAGTTTGCCGAGCAGTTCGCGCGGCTGTGTCTTTACACCCAGCTCGCGCAGGCCCGAGCAGGAATCGTGATACGTGACGTGGCCCTTGAACTCGGAATCAAGCGATTCGATACGCGCGACGTTGACAAGGAAATCGGTCAGTTCGTGCACGCGGGGGGCGAGGCGCTCATAGCGGCCGGCAAGCTCCGGATCATCGCGAAAGAGATCGGCGTAACCCTTGCGGATCATGCCACCGCACGAGCCGGACGGGATGACCACGTAGTCGAACTGTTCGAATTCCTTGAGCGTTTTCTCTGCCAGATCGCGCGCCAGCGGGCGATCACCCGAGTTGTAGGCAGGCTGGCCGCAGCACGTCTGTGCGGGCGGCACCACCACGTCGTAACCGGCCTTTTCCAGCAGCTTGAGCACCGAAAAACCGATGTCAGGCCGCATCAGATCAACCAGGCAAGTGACGAACAGTCCTACGCGCATGGGGAGTCTCTTGTGTTCTTGGAAGCCGCCATTATGCGCCCGACGCCCAGCCAGCGCGGGTTTTCAGGCAATGAACTTCTTCATGCCGATGGTGAGTGCGCTTCACGATGCCCTCTCAAGCACAACGCAAGCGCGACCGAGAATGCCCTCGAAAATATCCGGAATCACGCATCCGGATGGTGCGCATTTTCACATCGTGGGATAAAATTTTGCATCGCATCCGCACCCATTCCTGCACCCATGGCAGAAGCAGACAAGGACCCCGGTAAGACGTCCATTCAGGTCATCGAACGCATGATGATGCTGCTCGACGCGCTGGCCGAGCACGCTGACCCAGTCAGCCTGAAAGCGCTGTCCGCCAGCACCGGCTTGCACCCATCCACCGCGCACCGCATCCTGAACGACATGGTGGCTTGCCGCTTTGTCGATCGCTCCGACCCCGGCAGCTATCGCCTCGGCATGCGCCTGTTGGAGCTTGGCAATCTGGTCAAGGCCCGCCTGTCGGTACGTGAGGCCGCGCTGACGCCCATGCGCGCGCTGCACCGCCTGACCGGTCAGACCGTCAACCTGTCCGTACGCCAGGGCGATGAGATCGTCTACATCGAACGCGCCTACTCGGAGCGCTCGGGCATGCAGGTCGTGCGCGCCATCGGCGGCCGCGCGCCGCTGCATCTGACCTCGGTCGGCAAGCTGTTCCTCGCTGCCGATGAGATCGGCCGCGTGCGAGCCTATGCCACGCGCACCGGCCTGTCTGGCCATACGCGTACGTCGATTACCGATCTGCCCAAGCTTGAGCGCGAACTGAACTGGGTACGCACCAACGGTTACGCACGTGACAACGAAGAGCTGGAACTGGGCGTGCGCTGTATCGCTGCAGGCATCTACGATGATTCGCGCCGGCTGGTGGCGGGCCTGTCGCTGTCCGCACCGGCAGACCGGCTGCAGGACAGCTGGCTCGACAACCTCAAGGACACCGCCCTGCAAATCTCCAAGGGTATGGGCTACACCTATGACGAGGAGCCGGTGCGCGCAGAATGAGCGCCGGTTTTTACCCAACAAAAAAGCGCGTTCGATGACGCGCTTTTTT
>F21B_10006423_pt1 | contig 11128 bp, 9 predicted proteins | sample RepKananBrdUF21B_FD_10803 | JGI IMG/M metagenome (IMG submission 10803) | reverse complement strand
GACGACCACAAGGAATACTTCAGCGGCGAAGCAGCACTGAAGGCAGCAGGTAAGGACAACACCATGAATCAGTTCCACTGATACGGGTCCTGCCTCCAGCAAAACGCCAACCTTAGGGTTGGCGTTTTTTTTGGAGTGGCTCAGTGAAAAGACGCGCCGGCTGGGGCACCATGCTGGGTTGACTGCGGCATCAGGCACCCCGCGTCGAACACGAAGATACGCTCTCACTCCACCACCCCACCCTCCATGCTTGGTTCTCTGGTTGATAGCCTGCTGACACGGTTTTCGAAGTTACATCCCAAGCGCCAAGGCGGTGACGTTCTGCCGACCTTCCAAGTCAACACGCCAGTCGGGCCGATTCGCGCATACGACTCTGGAACCACGAAACCGTGCATCGTGTTTGTGCCGGACGGCCCCAATGTGATCGAACACTATGCGGTGTTGATTGGCTTGCTCGCGCAGCGCTTCCGGGTGGTGTGCTTCGACATGCCGGGCTTTGGATTTTCTTTTCCGCAGCCAACCTACACGCACTCTCTGGTGCAGGGCGCGAAAGCCGTGCTGGGCGTTCTGGACGCGCTGGGAATCAAGACGGCTGCGCTGGCATTCAGTTGTGCCAATGGCTTCTACGCCCTGCAAACCGCCCGCATGGCGCCGGAGCGCATTACGCATCTGGTGTTGTCTCAAACACCATCACTGCCAGCGATGCACGCCTGGGCGCATCGGAACGTCCCTCGGCCGCTGCACGTTCCCGTCATCGGGCAGGTGGCGGCGTGGCTGTTCCGACAAAAGGCGGCGCATCGCTGGTATAGCCGTGCGCTACCTCGAACAACCGATACGCAACCTTTTCAGCAGACCGCACATCACGCGCTTTCCGGCGGCGGGTGTTTCTGCCTGGCGGGTGTAGTTCAAGGGTTGATGCGCGAGAACGCAGCAACGCAGCAAGCCGTCACGACGCCCTGCACCATCATCTGGGGGACGCAGGACCATTCGCACCGCGACACCGATCCCGACTCGCTGCGTGCGTGCATACCCCATGCGGAGATGCTTCGCTTTGAAGACTGCGGGCACTTTCCGGATATTGAGCAGCCCGAGCGCTATGCCGCGATTTTGATTGAACGCATCGCTGGCAACGGCGCCATGTAAGCCCCAGCGCAACACGCCGCACCTCGCACACGTGTGACATGGCGAAAGCCGGCTCGGCATGCGCATAGGTTCAGTAGCAAATGCCCGTTGCCGTGGAATTGGCGTTGATGGTGGCCTTCCTACTGTGCCCCTCTCCATAAACCCCAACTTGCCCGGCTCGCTGGCCGCCCGGTAAACTGCCCGGGCTCGCGCAAACAAGCGCAGCCGGGACTGCAATCCCGAATTCAAGTTCGCCCGTGAGTGCCGTTATGGCCCTTGCGCGCCGTCGTTCGCCTATACGGGCGGGCCCGGCAGGGAGGGCCTCACGGCCCTGCCGGTTGTTGGTGAACTTGATCGGTATTGCAGACCTTGCCGTGTGCCCGCCCACCCTCAACGGTGGGCGGCTCCCCTACTCAACAAGTTAGAGAGCAAGACGATGGCATTACTGATTCAGGCTGTTCCCTTCTCTTGCGGACGCTGCTCCGCGCATTTCCCCTCCCCGCCTTGTACTGATCGCATGCTCTTTGCGGAGGTGCACGATGGCGCTTAAACGTAACCGCGACTATCTGCAAGGCGCGCTGGCAGCTCGCGAATTCTTGCGGCGAACGCAGGCGGGGTTGAAGCTGCATCGGCAGTTTGAGCCGAGGGTGTTTCGGTGGGAGTTTCAGAGTTACGCCTGTGAGAAATCGGCGGAGTACCACGCGGGTTTTTTGGATGGGATTGGGGTGTATCTGCTCACCACGCTGGAGGGGGTGCTGGTGGAGTTGTATCGGTGGGAGTTGTTGGAGGCGTTGGAGCGGGGGCGGGGTAAATAAGAAGGTGTAGTTGCTTTCCCCGGGACGGGCGGGGAAAACTGGCGAGGAGAATGCCCCAGACGGTTACAGAAATAGGGAGTTACCACATGCTCACACCAATGATGGTTCAGTACCTTGTAGGGCTCTGCTGCCTCGGACGCGATCCAGAAGCGGTGGATGTCACTATCGGGGACATGGTCTTCGATGAAGCAGCAGAGAAGGAGCGAGATGTGGATGTGACGGTCACCATTGTCGACGAACATGGTGAAGTTACCGCATTTAAGGCTGCGGAGGTCAAGCACGAGGGAAAACCGGTAGACGTTGCGACAGTGGAACAACTCATCGCGAAACTAACGGATATGCCGAAAATCACGCACAAAGCGATCTTTTCCACAGCCGGCTATACAGATGGGGCTCGCACCAAAGCCAGGAAACGAGGCGTAAATCTGTATACGCTTCAGCCATGGGAAAATCCAATTGGTATCGATTTTCCCGATTTTTTAGGCGTCGGAACGCCTAGCGAGTTCTTGTTTTGCTTCCGAAGTCATCTTCTCTATTGGCACCAATATAAATGTACCTATAGCTTACCTGCAACTTCGATACCGAACATATTAGATCTAGCAACCCGTACGGTAGAAAGTAGCGGAAAGCCTCATCCCAGGTGGCCCACCTTAGGGGACTATCAGAAGGATTTACTGCTTCGCTCCACAGGGATTCTATGCATGCAAGATGTAGCTCAGGCAGCATTGCAAGCATTCCCTCATGAATCAACTGACGAAGAAGCAGAATTCACAATGGGGCCAGAATGGCCCCATACTCATACGCTCGATATTGAGCGAGACGACGTTCATCTGGTGCTAAAAGATGGCAGCACCGTGTTGATCAATGAGGCAACAATTACTGGCCTTCTCCAATGGAGAAGAAGAACCATAAAGCCGAATTTCATGATTCTTAAAGATGCTTTCGATAATTCAGCATTCTCTGGAGCCGCTATAACTCACATCGGGACTGACGATGGCCGTATGTTCGCCTTGATATTCCCTGAAAAAGGACGTCAATTGTCAATACATCGATTCCAGATCCCTGATAAGCAACGAAATATGATCCGTAAACTCAGCATAAAAGACACATCTTATTTGGGTGGATATCGTGTATCGAGACGGCAAAGCTAATAGCGCCTGCAACATCGTGGCGGCCCAGTTGCCGATGTGCTGTTGTAAAGACAGTTGAGCTTTTCCCCCACACCACAAACTCCGTCCGACTCACCACATCTTTACGCCCCATAAACGACTACACCCGCCGTACCCCTGGTAGCTACGGCAGCTGCTCCGCACGCAGCCGACGGCGTTCTGCGCGGCTTTTCCGAAGACAGCGAAAGGCTCCGGCGTAACGCAATAGAGCGCCACGCCGATCGGCGCGGGTAGCTACATCGCGCACAGCTACCCCGCCTCACCAACCCGCCCAGGCAACGCAGCCCCCTCCCCCGGACAAGCCCGCGTCGCCTTCTCATCCAACACGCTGGGCTCCCCCAACAACGCAATCAACCCACACGCCAACGTCCCCCGCCACTGCAGGTAATCGTGCCCACTGGCGAACTCGGCATGCCGTACCGGATACCCCTTGGCCCGCAGCACTTCGCGCATGTGCCGCGTGGTGGTGAAGATGTTGACCGCACCACGCCCATCCTCAAACTGCCCGGCCTCCAGATAGAAGCGCAGCGGCAGGCGCGGGCTGGCGGCGTAGGCGCGCATCATCCAGCCGGGCGTTTGCGGCGGGCGGTCTGGTGCGGAGTCCGGCGCCCACCAGAATGAGCCGGACTGGCTCAGCACCAGGCCAAAGCGCTCGGGGTGCTGCAGCCCGGCATACGCAGCTGCCAGCCCGCCGTAGCTCGACCCAGCCACCACGGTGCGCGCCGCGGGTGCCGAGAGCCCCTGTGCCGCGGCCCACGGCATCAGCTCGTCGGCCAGGAAGTCGGCAAAGGCGGGATTGGGCGGCAGTTGCGTGGCGCGCGCCGCTGCGCTCGGGTTGGACAGGATCAGCGCGGCGGTGGGCGGAATACGCCCTTCTGCGATGAGGTTGTCGAGCACCGTTGGGGTGGGCACCGTCGACAGGTAGGCATGCGCATCGAACAGCACCAGCAGCGCCTGCGGTGCGGCACCGGCCGGGCGGTAGACGTAGACATCGCGCGCTTCACCAAGCCGCTGGCTGTTGAGGCGGTGCGCCGTTACGGTGCCGGCCGGTACGTCAGCGCGTCGTGTAAGCCACGGCTGGGGCGGTGCGCCGGGCAACTCCAGCACGGACTTCTGCTGATATGCATCGCCCTCGGTATCGGGAAAGCGCCGGGGGTTGAGCGGATCGCGCTGCAGCGTGGCCAGCAGCAGGCGCCGGCGCTGTGCGGCGGGAGCATCCGAGTCGGGCACGTTGGGCGCGAGTTGATAGCTCAGGCGCGTGCTGGCCGGTACGGCGTAGGTCTGGTACCAGACGTCGGTGTCGCCCAGGCGCTGCAGGGCGTCATGGTTGCCGCTTGGGCTGCCGAGCAGCGTGACGTTGCGCACCGGCCCCCGCCACAGGAAGGTCAGCAGCACCATGGGTGTGCCGTCTTGCGCGGCGGGCGCGGGCTCGACCAGTGGCGTGCCGATTTGGGCAACGTCGTGCCAGAAAGCATCGGTGCCAGTGCCGTGGCGCACGGCCTCTGCCAGTGCGCGAATGCGCGGGCTTTGCGGCAGTTCCGGCGCAGGTTGCTGCTGGGCCTGGGCGACGATGCGTTCAATGCGCAGCGCGTAGCGTGCGCCGGGCATCGGCACACCACCTGCCGCACCCGCCACAGCGGCGTCGTTCGGGTCGATGCGCAGCGTGTACACGCCATCAGCAGGCGCGACGAACAGGAAGCTGCGTGACAGCGACAGCGGGCTCAGCAGGCGGCGCACGTGTACGTCGCGAGCATCGAGCAGGTCGAGCGCCGCAGCGGGGCCATCGAGCGTGCCCTGCACAAGATCACCCGCATGCAGCGTCACGCGGTAAGGCAACAACGTGCCGGGTTGCCAGGTTGCGTTGACTGACTGGCCAACAGCCACGTCAGCAACTGGCGCTACGGGTGAAGCGGCGACAGCCGTGCTAGCCGCCAGCGCCCAGGAGAGCAGAAAGAGAGCGTGGCGCATCAGAAGTCGATCGTGGTGGTGAGCTTGAAGGTGCGGGGCGCGTTCTGCGTGACGTAGCCGTCGTTGAACGAGCCTGCCCAGTAGCTCTTGTTGAGCAGGTTTTCTACGTTGGCGAAGAAGCCGACGCGCTTGCCCATGATGCGGGTGAGGTAGCGCACACCGGCGTCGTAGCGCGTCCAGCTGTCGATGCGCTGCGTGTTGGACGAATTGACGTATTGCGCGCCGGTGTAGGTGGCGCGGCCGGCAAGCGTCAGGCCCGGCACCCAGGGCACGTCCCACTCGGCGCCCAGGTTGCCCGACCAGGTGGGCGAGCCGAAGGCGGTGTTGCCGTCGTAGAGGCCGTTGGCGGTATGCGTGAGTACCGAGCGCGTATAGGCAACGCCGCCCAGCAGGCGCACACCCGGTGTGACTTCGCCGGCAATGGTCCATTCGATGCCGCGGTTGCGGCGTTCACCGTCGGGGCTGTAGAGGTTGGTGGCGTTGTCTTTAACCAGGCTCGGACGGCGGATCTGGAACACGCTGAGCGTTTGCGTCAGGCGGCCGTTCTCCCATTTGATGCCGGCCTCCATCTGCTTGGTCTTGTACGGCGCAAACACCTGCTGGTAGTTGCGCGCGGTGACGTCGGTCACGGTGTCGCCCTGGCTCAGGCCCTCGATGTAGTTGCCGTATAGCGAGAGGCCCTGCCCCCACGGCTTGACCACCAGGCCCACCGAGGGCGTGATGGCACTTTGGTCGTAGTCGGCAGTCTGCGCGCCGGTGGCTGCGCTGAAGCTCTTGGCCTGCACGCGCTGGTGGCGCGCGCCTAGCGTCAGCAAGACAGCCTCCTGCGCAAACGCCATCGTATCGGCCACTGCCAGGCTGGTGAGCGTGGTGTCAGAGGTCTTGGGCGGCTCGCCGGGCTCGGGCGCGATGATGGCCTGCACCGGCGCGTAGATGTTGGAGATGAACGAGCGGCTGGCGTTGTTGACCGTGCCCGTGCGCAGGTCCAACTGGGTGTAGCCGACCACCAGCCGATGTTCGACGGGGCCGGTGCGCACGGTGCCGCGCACGCCAGCCTCGGCCGAGAGCGTGTCGGCAAACCCGCGCTGGTGATACGTCACACCCGTGTAGTTGCCGTTGGGCTGGATGCCGTTGGCACGCGTGCCGTTGATGAAGCCGGAGTAGCGATGGCTGAGCGTGCCGAGCCCGGCATAGGCCGTCCAGTCGGGCGCGAAGTCGACTTCGCCACGGGCCACGATGGCCTGGTTCTCGATACGACCGTGCACGCCGCGCAGAATGTTGGTGCCCGGCGCAGGCGGGCTTACCACGTTGCGCGTGAACGAGGCCATCCAGGCGCTGCCGTTGCGGATCTCTTCGTCGCTAGCGTAGGCATCGACCGAGGCGCGCACATGCTCACCGGCGTAGTCCAGGGCGATGGCGCCCAGCTCGCGCCGCCTGCCCTGCCCGTCCAGGCCGGTGCGCCCATCGCCATAGGCCCCGTTGAAGCGTATGCCCACGGCCTTGTCGTCGCCAAAGCGCCGGCCCATGTCTACCGCGCCGGCCACGTAGCCGTCGGACTGGTAGTGGGTGGAAAACTGCATGACGGGCTTGGCCGTTGCACGCTTGGGGATCAGGTTGATGGCACCGCCCACAGCGCCGCTGGGCGACATGCCAGTCAGCAGCGCGGTGGGGCCACGCAGCAGCTCCACACGGTCGATGAACTCGGTAGGCGCATGGCCGAAGGGGGCCAGGCCGTACATGCCGTTGAACGCAAGGTCACTCGACGTAATGTCGAACCCGCGCACGGTGTAGTTCTCGTAGATGTGCCCGGTGGACGTGGTGTAGCGCACGGTCGGGTCATTGGCCAGCACGTCGGCAATGGTCTGCGCCTGTTGGTCCTGAATGGTGCGTGCGGTGTACGTGGTGCTGCTGTAGGGCGAATCGATGGCGTTGGTGTTGCCCAGCAAGCCGAGCTGCGCATCGCGCGCGATCTGGCCACCCGGGTAAGTCGCCCCGCGTGCGGCAGAGACGGTAGCGGTCGGCAGCGTTACCGTGGCAGACGACGTGCCCGTTGTCTCGACCGGCGTGGGTGCGGGTGCAGGCTGAATCGCGAATCCGCCCGGCACCGGTTGCGCACGTAGGCCAGTGCCTTGCAGGAGCGCATCCAGACCATCAGCAGCACCGTACTGGCCGTGCAGATCAGCGGTGCGGCGGCCCGCCAGGTCTGCCGCGTCATATGAGACCAGCACGCCAGCCTGCACACCAAAGCGCGTGAGCGCCGGTTGCAGCGCGCCTGCCGGAATGGCATACGACTGCCGCGCCGTTGCAGCAGCAGAGCCGGCCGGCGCCGCCTGTACACCCACATGCGGCGAGGCCGCCGCCAACAACGCGACAGCCTGACCAATAGCCAGCAGATGCCGGCGAAGACGCAAGGTGCTGGGTTGGCCGGCAACTTGCGTTGAAGCAGACAGCGGATAGCAGCCCATCTGTGATTTCCCCCTGATGATGTTGTGGTTGGGATTGATTGCTATTCCCGTAGGCCACTTGAGGCGCGCAAAGCCCTCACATCGGAGGCAAAAACTTTTCTATGGGGTGTCGGGTGGAGATAGCAGCGGGCACGGCTCAGTCACGCGCCGAGACCATGACCCAGTAGCGGCTGAGCGTGCGGACCTGCACGGGCAGCACGTGCGGCAGGGCTTCCAGCACGCGCCCGGTGTCATCGATCGGGAACACCCCCGAGACACGCAGCGCGGCCACGTCAGGCGCGCAGCGCACCCACCCAGGGCGATACCGCCCAAGCTCGGCGAGGAAGGTCGCCAACGGCATCTCGTGCACGGCCAGCATGCCGCGCACCCAAGCTGCGTCGTCCATGTTGGTGTCGTCTTGCGCGTCGGATGCATCAATCGCTAGCCGGGTGAAACGCATGCGTTCTCCCGCGCGAACGACGCGCGCCACATCCGGCGCCGCTGCGGGGCGAATCTCGACTGCGCCTTCCTGCACGCCAACGCGCGTGCCGCCATTGGGCAAGCGGCGCACCGTAAACCGGGTGCCGATCGGGCGCAGCGTGCCGTCTTCGGTATCAACGTACAGCGGCCGGCCCAGTGTGTCGCGGCCCGTGGTCACCTGAATGGCACCGGCACGCAGGATGATGCGGCGCGCTGCCGCGTCCAGGCGCACGTCGATTGCGCTGGCGGTATCAAGTTCGACGTGTGTGCCATCGGCCAGTTGGATGTGGCGGCGTTCGCCTGTGCCGGTTGCATAGGCATCGCCATCCGCGCCGGGTTTTGCGCAGCGCCAGGCAACGGCGCCACCCAACACCAGCGTGGCCGCCGCAACGCCAAGCACGTGGCGCCGCCCCGGATTGATCGCGCGCCGGGGTTGCCGAAGCACGGCGCGCCCAAGATCAGCGGGCAGCGCCGCCAGCGATTGCCAGACGGTCTGCACGTGTTGCCACGCCCGCTCGTGCTCGGGATGCTGTGCGCGCCATTGCGTGCAGGCATCGTGGTCGCGCGCAGCGGCGTCGGGTGACATCAGCGTGATCATCCACTGCGATGCCTGCAGCGCAACGGCAGGATCGATCGGCGGATCAGGCTGTGTGGGCAAGGTGGTGCAAGACATCGGTGCCGGGTGCGCTCCGCTAGGCCGAAAAACAGCACTGGTGAAGCGCCTTGACCAAGTAGCGCTGCACGGTGGCAACGGACACCTCCAGTTGCGCAGCAATCTCGGCCTGCGGCACACCGTCGAGTTGAAACATCAGGAACGCGCTTCGTACAGCGGGTGGAACGGCCTGCAAGCGGCGGTCGATCTCCACCAGGGTTTCCAGCACGATGGCGCGCGTCTCCAGATCCGGCACATGGGCCACGGGCAGCGCAGCCAGCGCTTCCAGGTATGCCTGTTCGATCTGCCGCCGCCGGAAGAAGTTGGCCACCAGCCCATGCGCAACGGTGGCGAGGAAGGCGCGAGGCTCACGCGCGGCAATCTGCGCATCGCGTGCGAGCAATCGCGTGAAGGTGTCTTGCGCAAGATCGGCCGCATCGGCGGCATTCCCCAGGCGCCGTCGCAGCCAGCCGTTCAGCCAACCGTGGTGGGCGATGTACAGCGACTGGATTTCATCGACGGGCGGTCGCTCGACGGCGGACATTGGCAAGCATGGCGGCGTAACAAAGCGCCATATTATTGCAAATGCGAATCATTATCAATAAAGGATCAACTTTATGGCCCCACGTTTCCACGCCGCGGCAGGAGCACTAGGTCGGCCGCTTCGTCAGCATCTTTCAGGAGCGTCTTGCGCGGCGTGCCTATCTGCGCACGCATTGTCAACCCACGAGCAAAATCCGTGACTTGCGTTGCGCGCGCGACTACGGGGAAGTCAGATGCGATTTCTCCCGCACTGATCCCGTCCCGGAAACGGCGCTCCACTAGCGCCGTGCCACCCGCAACGGCGTTCTGCAGAAACCGCTGAACCTCAGCGTCGTTCACAAGCGGCGCGACGCAAACCATAAGGCAACCCCGGGCGGACCCTTTCTCGGTCGCACTCTCGACGGCGAACCTCAAAAAGCCTGCGATAGAGTCGCGAAGACTCTCTGGCGCGAGGAGCGCCTTCGCGGCTTTTGCGCCCTTCCGCTCCGCATACGTCTTAAGGACGCGCAAGAATATCGCCCGCTTGTCGCCGAAGACGGCATACAGGCTCGGCCGTCCCACGCCCATCCCCGCGACAAGGTCGTCGATCGTGACGCCGTCATAGCCTTTCGACCAGAACACCTGAGTTGCCTTTTCCAGTGCATCCATCTCGTCGAAGCTGCGGGGCCGACCACGCGGCGCAGGTGAATTCTGAACCATTTAGTTTCAAACTCCTTGACACCTGTTCTTGCACGAATATATAACTGAACAGTTCTAAATTGGCAAGTTGGCTCCAGCCTTGCAGGACCATACGGCCCGACCTTAACCCTCTACCACGGAGACGCCCTTGGAACATTCGATCGCTCTCGTAACCGGCACCACCTCCGGGCTCGGTCATGCTGCAGCCCGCCTTCTTGCTGGAGAGGGCTGGCGCGAGATCGTCATCACCGGGCGCAGCCTGGCTCAAACCCGGGAAACGGCCGCACTGCTTGCGGCGGAGACCAAAAGACAGATCTTCACGCCGCTCGAGCTGGACCTGGACACGCCCGCCAGCGTTCAGTCCGCCCTCGCCGCGCTTGTCGAGCTAGGTCGGCCGATCGATTTCCTGCTGCTCAATGCCGGGATGGTCCCGGGCAAGCAGCGGGTGATCACTGCGGCAGGCGTCGAGGCTTCTCAGGCCCCGCTCATTGGCCATCATCAATTGACGGTCGGATTGCTCCGCGCCAACCTGCTGAGCCCCAACGCACGGATTGTTATCGCCAGCGCGGAACCTGCCCGAGGGGGCGTACCCATGTTCAAGTACACCGACGTGGACGCACTCGCTGTTAAATACCATGGAGGCGACCTGACCGCCGCTATGGAAGCCCTGCTGCACAATGGGCCGAACGTGAGGTATGTGCCCAACAATGCGTATGCCGACGCAAAGCTCATCGTTGCCTGGTGGGCTGCGGCGCTGGCGCGTCGGCTGCCTTCGGACATGGCCGTGTACGCTGTCTCGCCTGGTGCGGCAACCTCTACCAAGGTTTCGCGACAAGCTAGCCTGGCCGTGAAGTATCTGTTCATCCCGATCGCGAACCTCATTCCCGGCATGAATCAGACGCCGGAGACGGCGGCAGGCCGATATTTGCAGGCCTCGAAGTTCGGAACCGACGTCTCAGGGCAATTCTTCGCCTCGGCTGAAGGGAAGTTCTCGGGCCCAATTGAGGCGCAGCTCCAGCCACACCTACACGATGGCGCTTTTCAAGAAGCCGCGTGGCAGGCCGTCGTCAACGTCTCTGGCGTTAACCTGCCTGTCGTCGACTTGCATTAGGAGATCGGCCGTCCGCAAGATCTGGACTTGGCTGACCGAGTGGTTTGAAGAAGGTTGTCTGACCGAAACGGGTCGGTAGCTGCCGTTGGTCAACGGAGTGTCGGCTGTCCGCTTTCGGCCAGAACCTGTCATTCAGCGAGCGGGGA
>F21B_10003678_pt1 | contig 11182 bp, 18 predicted proteins | sample RepKananBrdUF21B_FD_10803 | JGI IMG/M metagenome (IMG submission 10803) | reverse complement strand
TCGCGCTTCGCGTGCGGGATCTCGATCATGCTTCGTGTTCAATGACAGCTCCGCGCTGGCGACGCACAGCCGGTCGATGCCTGGCGGCTGGCGTCGTTCGAGCCGGAGCGGAACGGGGACTCTTGCCAAGGGCGGCGGGAGATGCGAATCCACTGCCCATGCGCCGAAGCGCCCGTTTCCGTCCTCGGCGGTTCGGGGTTGCTGACCGGGGTGCCTTTGGCCTCGTGAGGGCGCACCCCGGTCGATGGATCGCAAGGAGGCGTGTGTGGGCGGCTACCCGCACACGCCTACCTGCGCGACGGCGGTTCCGGCACGGTCATTCCCTTACTCCTGGTCGGCTCGGGCCGATGCGGCCCGGGCAGCGCCTTGTACCGCGAGCACGGCCCTGGGAGTCAAGTCTGGACCCCGCCTTTTACTGCAGGATCGGCCTGCGATCTGCTATGATCGCGAGATGATGCTTGATTGAAGCAGGACATCAGAGGGACGTCGAAGCATTCCAAGGATCGAATAGCCTATTCTTTCGGATTTGATATTGAAATATGAAAAAGATCAATCCGGACAGCCACTTATGCAGAATGCCCGACCAATGAGGCGACGGAAGGAGCAACGACGCAATCCTTGCCCCCTGCTCCGGCAATCCTTCGCTGGCGGGTGGAGGAAACCGCGGGCAGGCTTGGCACGGCCGCACCGGCCTCAAGGGCGATCCGCGTGTCGGAAGCGGGGCAGCTCCTGGTGCGCGATGTGGGCTTCGTCGGCCGCCGGTCCCATCCGGCCCAAGTAGCGAGGCGGCCAGGGCGACGGTGGCACATAGCCGTCTCCGGAGCGGCCGGTGCCGCGCGAAGGCGTCATATCCGGTTGGATGCCCGGCGCGCGATCCGGGGGGAGGGCCCGCGCTTAGCCCTGCGGGCCGTCTGCCGGGGGCGTGCCTTCCCCGAGCGGGGATACTTTTTCCGCCTGGTGGTTGCCGGACACCGTCCCGGCACGCTTTCTCCGGCTCCCGTGGTCGCCCGGAGCGCCTGCCGCGGGGGTCCCCAGGATGGTCGCGGCCGTGAGGCCCGTCAGCGGTCGGTCCTCTGGCCGCGCGCCGGCCCCATAGCCGACAACGGTCAGTGCAGCCGCGCAGATCGCCGTCGCCGCAAGGATCGTCATGAGGAGCCTCATGACGGCTCAACGGGCAATCAAGCTCGGCCGTTCCGTGGCCGCGGGGCAGACGCGTTCCGCCACGGCACGGACCAGTGCCTCGGACCTTGGGCGGGGCGCAGCGGGCTCCCGATGCACCGTGGCCGGCTCGCGTCCCTCCCGGAACCGGATCGGGCAGGGGCGGAGCGGTTCTTGAGACCGGATCGGCGGGTCAGGTGCCGACGCACGGTCGCGTAGCGGGAAGCGATTCCGGCTATCGACGTCCGGCGGCGGATGCGCTGCCCGTCGGCCAGGATGCCGTCGGCAGTTCCGGGACGGCGTCGCGACAGGACCTGGCAATCCTCCGCATGCCCCGATCCCGCCTGTTGGAGGCGGCCGGCGATGCCGGCGTACCCAGCGCCCGTTCGATGTCGACCAGTCGATCCGCCAGATCGGACAGGCGTCCGGCCAGGGCTTGGTCAGCCGGATGGGATGCCGGGGACATCAGGTCGGACATCGTCGCGAGTTCGACGGCGGCCGCGTCGGGAACCGCAGCGGCGACCTCAAAGGTCGCCGCCAGCAGGATCCCGATGCGTAGGGTCTCAAGCGTCGGAAGCCCGCGGTCCATGGCGGCCTTCACGGATCGGCCGGGCAAAGGCACCCGGACCGGCAGCGTCCTCGCGGCGGCTTCGGTGCCGCGTCCCTCCAGGCCATGCTTGGGCGATGCGGCAGGCCCATGAGGCCGCCCCGCCCCGAACGTCAGGAGCCACGGGCGCCGCGCGCAGCAGTCGGATGCGTTCCGACGTTTCGCGCCGGACGCGAGCTCTCCGCCGTCAGCGTGACCGGCGGACCGCCTAGCGCGCCTGGCTTGCAGGGGGTCCCCTCCGGAGACCACGGCCACGTCGAGGTGGGTCCAGACGCCGCCCTCATGCAGGAAGCCGAGCGGGGCGACGAAGGCGACGTCGGCTTGGCCGCCGACCGCGGCCCGCGCGAGCGTCGCGGACATGTCCGCCCGGGATGCCGCCGCGTCCTCCATGGATGGACCGCAGGTCGGCCGCCCGATCTCGTGTCCGTCGATGACGGTCATGAACCGTCCTACGCACGCGAGCCCGCAGCTGGCCAGCAGCGCGGCGTAAAGAGCGGAACCATCGTCAGAAAAGAACCCCACGACCATTGCCACCTCCGTCAGTGCACGCTCGAACCTCGTCCCTCAGCGACGCTTATTTATACCATCGGTATAATATCTGCGACAAGGTGGAGGTGGCGCGGAGCCGACCCGAAGCCGCCATGAAGGTTACCGCAAACCTCCAGGATGCAGACAAATGACCTTGGGTCACGTCGCGTGGCTGGCAACGCCCAGGCGCTTGCTCCCGGGACGAGGCCATCACGCGAGGGCGACGCCGATGGGCGAGGCGAGACTCGCTGCCCGTAACGGTTCCTGGGGGGGGACGGAGCAAGCCGGTCGCGCGGACGACTGCCCGTGCGGATGTCGGATGCGCCTGACCGCCCGTCGAAACCGCGCCCTACCTGGGATGCGCCCGCGGCCTGAGGGTCATCTCATCGCGGATCGGGCTGCCGTCCAGCGGGGGCAACTTGAGCTTGGCGATGGCTCGGCGCGCCGCGCGCATGTGCGGCCCCTCGCTGTATACGTCCAGGGTGATGCTGCTGCGCTTGTGCCCGACGATCGCGGAAATCATCTCGCCCGGCACCCCGGCCTGCTCCATGCGGCTGCTGAACCAGCGCCGGAAGGAGTGGAAATTCACCAGGGACCGCCGCTTGCCGGGCACCACCTCGTCGACCCCGACGCTTCGGCGGTATTCCGTGAACCGGTTCGAGGCCTTGAAGCTGCGCTCGCGCATCGAGTCGGCCTTCTTGACGGGGGGCCATTCCGGAAAAAGGTCGTCCTCGGGCTGCTTGCCGGCCGTTCGCCGGGCGACGAGTTCCGCCAGGTCGGGATGGATCGGGACGTAGCGGGCCGACGCCTCCTGCTTCTGAGGCTTGAACAGGAAGCAATTGTACGCCGTGTCGCGGACCTTCAGGTCGACGATGGCGTCGAGCCGCGCCCCGGTCAGCGCTCCGATCAGCATCAGGTCTCGCAGCTTCGGCGGGGCGGGCCCGCGTAGCAGGTCCGCAACTTCACTGTCCTTGAAGGGCCTCTCCTTCTGGTCGTGCTTCTCCTTCGGGCCCTTGAGGCGGACGTTGGCGAACACGTTGCCCGACACGGCCGCCGTCCTCGGCACCATCCACTGCCAGTAGCCAGAGAGCCGGCCGATGTACTTGTTGAGCGTCACGTGGTGGAGGCCGGTCATCTCGACCAGCGCGTCGGCGAAGGCGTGCGCGCGCCTCACGTCGATCTCTTGAAGCGTGGCCGGGATGCGCTCGCGCTTGCACCATTCCTGCAGGAGGCGCAGCGCGCGGGCGTCGTCCGCCCGGGTCCGGTCCTTGACGAAGAGCTGCTTGCGGTAGTCCTTGTGCATCAGGTCGACGGGAGTCGCCCGACCGTGCGAGATCGCCGAGAAGAGCATGGCCTTCTCGGTCTGCTCGGGAAGCGCCTCCTCGACCTCGTTCGGACCTTCCTCGGGATCTTCGACCCTAACCCAACGCGCGTCCTTCCAGCGGATCTCCGCATGGCGCTCGTAGACCGCCTCCTGAAACTCCTGCCAATCCTCGGCACTACCGTTCCGCTTGAGTTCCTCGGCGACCTTCGAGAACTCAACGGCGATCTTCATGTCGTCCACGCCGGGACGCCCCACCGCCTCCATGGCCTCCGCGATCCGCCGCTTGAAGCGCTCCACGTGCTTCCTCTTGAGCACGTTCGCCTCCCTGAGGCTGTCCGTGCCGAGATTGTGCACGAGCTTCGTGGCCCCGAGGGCGCGCCGCACCGGTACCGGAACCGAGACCGTGACCCGCCACGTGCCGCCGTGCAATTCCAGGTAAGCCTTCTTCGGGTCGGGCGTGCGGGCCAAGACGTACTCCATGCGGAGTCCAGCGCGGCGACGCTTCACTCCTGCCAAGCGGGATGCCGGGCACCTCAGACAGTCAATCGTCGGTCCGCTGCAGTGCCGATGATGGAGCGAGTACCTTGATCCAACGCTAACGCGTCGTGCTGCCGCCACCCGGTTCCGCCCCGGTCCGCAAACCGTTCGCCGTGCTATTCGTGGATGGTCAATTATACCGGAGATAAAAAACGATGGCCACCGCCCGGCGCGCAGCTCGGACCGATGCGCGTCGGCGAGAGCGAGCTCATGTCACTTCATGCCCACCGAATTACAGGGCCGATGACACGACCGGACCCGTCATGCCGGTGCTTTGCTCCCTTTTGGCAGGACGCATCACGCGCCGAGGGGCGCCTCGTGCACCGGGATATGGATGTGGGTTTCTCCGGAAGCCTCGGGACCGTGCCGACGCGGGTATGCAGCAGCGTCCACAGGGTCCGAGACCGGTTACGCGCTCTCAACCACGCCATCGTTTTTGCGGCGCGGGTAGCCTGGGCGTTCACGACTGCGAGTCTTGTTCCGTGCACCCTGTTCGCAACTTGGGGGGATACATGGACCAGCGGCTCCTGGCACAGCTAACCGGAATGGCCAACAAGCACGCTCAGGCGTTGAACGCCTTACCCGTTCGCGAACGCATGGAATACATGCGCTCGCTCGTCGGGTCGGCTGACTGTGCCTGGGCCGTGTTCCCGGACGGAGAGGGATCGGGCGTCCCGCACGTGATCCTCGTCAAGGGGAAGCGCGTGGGCCGGCGTATGGAGAAGTCCGGCCGGCTCAAGGGGAAGGTGACCGCGGTTCCATGCATCGACCGCTTCATGGCGGAGGCGTTGAACGATGCCTACGGCGACGGATCCACCACCTTGTCAGGAACTGCGCAACCCTCTCCTGAAGTCGCGGCCTTGCTGCGTGCGAACACGACCGAGATGCGCCGCCTCGTCGATGAGGCGAACCGAAACGGCGATCTCGTGAGGGACGGAAAGGTGACCGTGGAGGACCTTTTCCTCCGGGCCGACGTGGTGCACGCGGTCTGGTCGGACCCATCCTCTCCCGGTGGGGTCGGCAAGATGCTGGCCAAGGGCGAAGGCCGGCTCATGCTCATCAGCCAGGGCACCAAGGGCGTTCCCACCAGAGCTGTGGCCCTCCGGTTCCTCGACCGCATGCAGGCCGAGCAAGCTTGGCTCACTTACGGCGACGGACGCGGCGCGATGAGCCAGGCATCCTGAACCGGCCTTCGCGTTCGGCTTCACCCGTAGTCGCGGGCGAGCGGCGTGGCATTGCCGACCCGGGGTCACACGGGCCTTCGGCGCATGGGCTTGCGGTTCTCGCCGGGGACGAGGAGGCGGCATGACCTGCACGCGCCCGGGATCGAGGACGGTCGGCAGGCTTCGCGGTCTGCCACCCTCCTCAGGCGGACGAACCCAAAACACGAACACGGCGATGCGTTGTTCCGGGGACGGGTCTCTCGAAGCGTCGCCGCGCCGGCATCCGAGCCGGATGGAACCACGACGGACCGGGTCGAGCATGACCACGGGATCTGGCGGCGAAGGCCGCTGATCCACATCCGAGGCGGGGAACCCCTGGGGGTGGTAAGACGAGGCCCAAGGGTCCATAAATCCCACGGCCCTCCCAAGCCATCTCCCGACAAGTCACGGAGGGGAAAGAGTATTTTTTCAGTTCAATGGCTTAGCTCCGACCGGGGTAACGGTCCCCTCAGCTCCACCAGGTTTTCCTTAGCCTGGTGAATGACTTAAGGTCCGAAGGCTTCGGTTCTGAACGCCACTGAAATCAGCCTGTCACACTGGTGTCACACCGGATGACGGGACCGATTCATGGCAACGATCCGTAAGAGAGGTTCTTCCTGGCAGGCCCAAGTGCGCCGCCAAGGCTCCTCACCGATCTCCAAAAGCTTCACCACCAAGGCCGATGCCCTCCTTTGGGCACGGGAGACAGAGCGCTCCATCGATAGGGCGGAGCTGCCGACCACTATTAAGGACCTTCAGCGAATCACTGTGGCGGATTTGCTAGCCCGGTATGAGGCTGAGGTCACAGCGAAGAAGCGCGGGGCAGACCGAGAGCGGTACAAGCTCAGGGTCATCCGGTCCCACCCGCTCGCAAGCCTCTCTCTAGCCAAGCTCACGGCAGTGGCGGTCTCTCGGTATCGGGATGATCGTCTGAAGGTCGTTCAAGGCGCCACCGTTCGGCGAGAGCTAGCCATCCTTCAGCACTGCTTCGAGGTCGCACGGAAGGAGTGGGGCACACCGCTCCTTACCAACCCGGTCCACGGCATCACCCTTCCTGAACCGTCCAGAGCCCGTGACCAGCGGCTTGAGGCAGAAGCAGGACAGAAGCTCCATGCTGCCATCGGCTCCGTTCATGCGTGGTACCTCAGACCCCTGATGGAACTGGCCATCGAGACAGGCATGAGGCGGGGGGAATTGCTGTCCCTCCAGTGGCGCCATGTCAGCCTCGATAAGCGAACGGCTCACCTCCCGATCACCAAGAACGGCCATGCTCGAACGGTGGCACTCACCCCCAAGGCCATCGAGATCCTGAAGGCACTCCCTCAGACAGATGGAAGGGTCCTCCCCGTTAGCGGCAATGCTGTCCGCCTCGCTTGGGAACGACTCAGGAAGAGGGCAGGACTGCCGGGCCTGCGGTTTCACGATTTGAGACACGAGGCAGTCAGTCGGTTCTTCGAGGCTGGGCTGAGCATCCCTGAGGTGGCGCTGATGAGTGGGCACCGGGATACACGGATGTTGATGCGGTACACACACCTGAGACCGGAAGCGCTGGCTGAGAAGCTAGCGAAGGCAGGAATGAACAAAATCTCTGCTTAATAAGATGAGCATACCCATTGCATCTGCGCCGCCAAGAGCGGCTTGTGAGACTCTTCCAATATGGAATGAAGCTATAAGCGAAACCAAGGAAAGCCGGGAGCCGACAATGGCAATGATCAAGAAAGGCGGGCCAATCACCTTTACTCAGTTAGGGCTATACATATTCCCGACCATGGTCTTGTCGATAATCTGCCTTGGCATCCCTTATGTTATCTGGAACGATGCCTCTCCGAAAGACTCGCCGGTTACATGGATTGCCTATGCAGTCGCCATGCTCGTGTCGTCTCTAACCGCAGGAAGTCTCATACAGATTTTCGCTGAAGTCTGGATACCAGTTTTCCGAGTTATAAAGACTGCGCTGCACCGGGGGCTTTGATGGCGTGAATATCATTCACATAACTCAGCGGCTTAGCTAGAGATATACATCCCAAAATACGAAAGATGATCATAGGAGTGATCCGCCCCCAGCGGAGTGGTCCGCCCTTTAGTATGGCTTTTGAGCCAGGAGGACGGATCGATGTCGAGGAAGCGACCCAAGCCTGAGGAGATTGTCGCGAAGCTGCGCCAAGCCGACGTGCTGATCGGCCCGCCCACAATGGCCGAAAAGATTTAAATTTGTTAATTCCAGCACAAGAAAGCCCCCCCCAAGAGGACAGCCGCGAGCAGAGAAGAGTCCCTCGAAAGAGACGTGCGAGGGTAGCGCGATCAGACTTGCATAGGCATTCACATTCAAGTTATCACTATGGATCGGATATAAGAAATAATCCTCAGCCAAGCTTATAGCTCTCTAGCTGCTGGAGCGGAAATATGCTGCGCCTCTCGATTACAGCTATCTTCCTTGTGATCAGCTCAGGATCACTGGCAGGCGTCAGTGAATTGCCCTCAGAGATACCTAAACCGCCTGCGGCAAAATCAAATATCTGCGAAATCAGCGGTGTTGGAACCTGCGAACTGCCAAATCCGCAGTCTGTAGGCAGCGCCTGCAGTTGCGAAGATGAAGATGGCAATTATGTTCCCGGCACCATACAAGAATAAGCCGAGATGGCGACTAAGCTTAATTTAATTTTATGGTATTCAGCCTCACTACTAGCCTCGTTATGGGTCGGCTATAATTTAGGTTCTTTTGAGTCCTCATTGCCATCACACAAGCTGCATTCTCCGCCAAGTATTGGCTCATGCACAAACTCGGCAATTGAATTGATCAAGCCCAATAAACTTGAGGCCGAGACGATAAATAAGCTAAATTTAATTTGTTATAACACCATCTTAGATCAGTATAATCTCAACGATTTTGAGGTCCGAAAACTAAAGTATTTGCATCAATCCTATGCAGATCGAGTAGTACTTTGGATGATATTCCTGATCACGATCTCCGGGGTTATTTTGGCAGCGCTGCAAATGGCGGCATCTTTCCAACTTGCTGCGACAGGGCGCGAGATGTTCACGCAGTCACAGGAACTTTTGCACGAAAATGGCAAGCTCATAATAAAATCATCGGTCACGGGCCTATTTATACTTGTTATATCATTCGCCTTCCTCACCCTTTTCATTTATAAAATACACCCGCTCAATGAGCATAAGATTGGCAAAGAAGCCCCCGCTCCAAAAAACATGCCAAATAGCGCAAATGAATTGGGAAAACTAAAACGATTTGTAGCGCCGAAGAAAAACGATGAACCCGGCTTCGGAGATAAGGCGTCTCCGGATAACAGCGTTACTTCGCCATAAGCATCCCTCGAGAATGACCATACGCGAACATGTACTGAATTTGGCGTTGATCTTGCCTCACAACAAAGCGCTCGAGGCATCCACCTAGGCGGTCGCACGGTGCTGCTCCTCCTGCTGAACGGCCTCGTGAAGGGCAGCTCTTACATAGCCCCGCGAGATGAGCCGGTCTTGGCGGCGGGATCGGCGTTCCGCTTCACAGAGGTCAGCCAGGGCATCGGAGATGGCACAACGGAGTGCGTGACCGGCATCGCCCTCGGAGGTCTGAAGGTAGGAGAGGGCAATCTCTTCGACGGAGCCAAGAGAGGTGGTGCCAGGTGGCTCGGTCGGTGCCCTCGGATGCATGTCGTGTGATTCCCTCGCAAGAACGAAGAGTGAACACGCCACGGCTTAGATGGTTCGGTCAAGGAGGTTCACGACCTTGGGGGCAAGGCTGTGTATGACCGGTCTCGCTGAAGGTCGGCCGAATTTTTCACAAAAACCAGAGGGCCTTACCCTACACCCAGTTCCAGCAGCTCCCCCCGTACCACCCCTCCCGGACCTTTGATTGAGCAGGGGGGAGAGCTTGGCTGTGCAGGTTGGTGGGGTCAGCCTCGCTTGCTCATGTTCCCGTTCATACCTTCGCAGCAGCAGCTAGCCTTCTTACCCTTCGTGCCAGCGTGGTTCATCGCCATGCCGCTCTTCCCGCACATCATCCCAGCCTTACCCTTGGCACCACCACCACAGCAGCTCATGGCGAAGGCTGGTGAGGCAGTCAGGAGCAGCAGGGTGACGGTCGCAGCAGCAAGCTTCTTCATCGGTCTCTCTCCAACAAATCAGACGCTTAGATAGGGCGGGATGAGTGAGACAGGGAGAGCTAACTACCGAGCCTGATCCGAGGCCGTACCATCAGGGTAGACGGGCTGCCCCAGCAACGTCGCACTTCAGGCTGGGGCTGTACGGTGGGGCCAGAATGCAAGGAGAAGCCGGAACGGCAGCAGCGGGAACCTGAGCAGCGCACTGATAGCCAGGACTGCGAACACCGGCAGCATCACCAGCAGAACCTTGGTCACGTGCGGACTCCCCTTAGCTGCTTGGCGATCAGGTGAAGCTAACACCTGCGTTGCTGTCCGCTAGGCTTAACAACTCGTTAATCACGCTCATGAGCGAAGGCGGCCGGGTTCGTTGGAAAGATAACGTCGATGGGCGTTTGGGACGGAATCATAATGCAAAAACGGTAGGTCTCGGCCGTTTAGCCCGGCCATCTATGCGATAAGTGCATAACCGGCGTCTGGCATCTGGTATACCAGACGGTGCTGCGGGGTGGCATAAACACCTCAACGCAAGCAACCACACGGGACGCCCACCATGATCGCTCTGTTCGCCACTGCCGCTGTCGCTGCTGGTGCCGCCAATGTCGCGCTGGTCGCCTTCATGGCTGAGCGTCTGGGTCCGAAGGCTGGTGCCGCTGGCGAGTTCGTTGCTGTCGCCGAGACCGCCCCTGCTGCCGTCAAGGCCCATGCTGTCCCGGTCGGCAACGAGAACTATCCGGCCCAGGCTGCCAGGCTCGCCGCCTGATCGAACCCTCACGCCGCACTAGCCCTACAAGCTAAAGAGCCCTGCCAGATCGTGGCGGGGCTTTTCGTTTGCTCAAGACCGCCCTGCGTGCCTAGGTTTCACTCGAGTAAAGAGGTGCTGCCACTGCATCTTATCCAATATGTCTCGGAGACGCTCAAGCTCGCTGGCATCTGGCATACCAGGTTTCGTCTTGATGTACTCCAGGAACTTAGCTTCTGAACTCGTCACGGCATGCTCCTGTACTGGAGACAGCCCCCTAAATCTGTAACGGCTCGGTTTGAATGTAGTTGCGTAGGCAGGCGGCTTGAGATCCATGCACGCAAGGCCGAAAGCGGCTAACTCGTTCATGTGCTTCTGTGGTGATGTGAACATGCCGGCATAACAGCATGCTTGCATGTCCTTGTAGGCCATTACATTCCAGTCAACGAACGGTGACTACGGTGTAAGAGCGTGGCTCAGGGCAAGTTCATCTCCTACCTCCGCGTCTCGACGGTGAAGCAGGGTGCGTCAGGGCTTGGGCTAGAGGCGCAGCGGAAGACCGTTGAGGATTACCTGAACGGTGGCCAGTGGACCCTCGTCGAGGAAGTGATCGAGGTCGAGAGCGGCAAGCGGTCGGATAGGCCGAAGCTCGCTGAAGCCCTCCGCTTGTGCCGCATCCACGGTGCCACCCTCGTAATTGCCAAGCTGGATCGGCTGAGCCGTGACGCGGCCTTCCTGATGAAGCTTCAGAACGATGGTGTGAAATTCGTCGCCGCTGACATGCCGGAGGCGAACCACATGGTCGTCGGCATCTTGGCCGTGGTGGCGCAGGCTGAGCGGGAGATGATCTCGGCTCGCACCAAGGTGGCACTTGCGGCGGCAAAGGCCAGGGGGGTGAAGCTCGGCGGTGATCGCGGTGCGGCCTTGTCGGATGAAGTAAGAGCGAAGGGCAGGGCACACCGGACGGCG
>F21B_10009980_pt1 | contig 11204 bp, 8 predicted proteins | sample RepKananBrdUF21B_FD_10803 | JGI IMG/M metagenome (IMG submission 10803) | reverse complement strand
GGGAGCGAGCCGGCGTCCCATGTAGCGGCGGCGGGAGCCGGTTAAGCAGCCGGACCCGGAGCGGGGAAAGGGCAGTCCAGATGGCGATACGAATTGCCTCGGTAGAAGACAACCAGGCGCAATCGGAGTTGATTCGAGAGATCCTGGTTTCGTCCGGATACGAATGCGAGTCTTTCAGTAGCGGGGACGCCTTCGTCAAGGCGCTGCGGGATCGAACCTTCGATCTGCTGCTGCTCGACTGGCAGTTGCCGGACATCAGCGGCATCCAACTCGTGAGCTGGGTGCGGCAGACGGTCGGCCCGGCGCTGCCGGTGCTGTTTCTGACCAACCGCTCACTCGAAGATGACGTGGTGCGCGGGCTGGCTGCCGGCGCGGATGACTACGTCATCAAGCCAGTGCGCCGCGCCGAGCTGGTGGCACGCGTGGGCGCCTTGCTGCGCCGCGCCGCACCGCGCACCAGCGAATCGCTTGAGCGCATTCGCGTGGGTCCGTATGCAGTCGACCCGATCGGACGTGTGCTGACGCTGAACGGCTCGCAGGTCGAGTTGTCGCCGCGGGAGTTCGACCTGGGGCTGTACTTGTTCCGCAATGTCGGCAAGCTGGTGCCGCGCGAGCTGATCGAGCAAGCCGTCTGGGGGCGCAGCATCGGCCCGGATTCGCGTACGCTCGCCACACATATCTCCAAGCTGCGGCTCAAGCTGGACCTCAATCAGAAGAATGGCGTGCGGCTGGTCTCGGTGTACTCGCATGGCTATCGACTCGAAACCACACAAGAAGATGGCGAAGCAGGTTGAAGCGTTTCGACGCGAAGGATTCAGGCGCGCCGCGGTTGTCGGCGCGTTTGTTGTTTTTGGGGGCGCTTGGCAGGCAGCGGTTGCTCAACCTTCCGGTGCAGACGGCAGCGATTTTCTCTATCGCGTGCAGCCGGGCGACACGCTGATCACCTTGGCAGACCGCTACATGGATAGCGTCGAGGGTTGGCGCCTGCTGCAGCAGCGCAACCACGTCGCCGATCCGTATCGTTTGCAGCCGGGTTCTATGCTGCGGATTCCCTTCGATCGCATTCCGGTGGTGCCGGCCACGGCGCAGGTCGTGTTTGCGCGCGACGCCACGACTGCCGACCGCAAGCCGTTGCAGGCCGGCATGAAGCTCGCAGAGGACGCGCAGATCGAAACCGGCGACAAGGGCGCCGTCACGCTCGCATTTGATGACGGCACACGCGTGACCGTGCCGCCGGGCAGCCGCGTGGCGCTGTCGCGTGTGCGCGCGTTTGCACGCGCTGGGCTGATCGACGTGCGTGTGCACGTGAAGCAGGGCGAGGCCGAGTCGAACGTTTCGCCCAAGAAAACGGGCGTCGGCCGCTATGAGATTTCCACGCCTGCGCTCGTGACGGGCGTGCGCGGCACGCGCTTCCGCGTGCAGGCGAGCGAGTCCGTGTCGACCAGTTCTGTGCTCGAAGGGGAGGTGGCCACCAAGGCTGGCCGCCAAACGCAGGGGGTCAAGGCCGGGTTTGGTGTGCAGGTTTCGGGCGGACACCTCAAGCGTGCGGCGCTACCGGCGGCGCCAAAACTCGACGCCATTCCGGATCTGGTGCAGCGGCCGTGCTTCCGGGCGACGTGGCAGCCGGTGAAAGGGGCGGTTGCCTACCGTGCAGCCGTTGCGCGTGACGCCGCCCTAACCGAACTGAGTGCCTATCAGCACAGCAAGACGCCGGGTGCCACGCTGTGCGGTGACGAAGATGGCGACTACACGCTGGTCGTGCAGAGCATTGACGCGCTCGGCCTGACCAGCCCGTCGGCCACGCGGCCCTTTACGGTGCGCCTGCACCCGGAGGCGCCGTACACGATTCAGCCGGCGAGTGGCAAAACCTACCGCAGCGGTGAACTGGCGTTCTCGTGGGCGGCGGTGTCGGACGCGCGCAGCTATGACATGGAAGTGGCCGAAGCAGAGACCTTTGCATCGCCCGCAATCCAGGAGCACGGGCAGGACGTGCGTGTGAGCAAGACGTTGAGCGCGGGCACCTGGTGGTGGCGCGTGCGCTCGGTGGCCGAGGGCGGCAAGACCGGCCCTTGGAGCGACGCATTGCGCTTCCAGGCGCTTGATATTCCACCGGGCGCTGTGCCGCCTGCCTCCGTCGATGCGGGTGACGACGGCATGCTGCACGCCCACTGGCCTGCGCTGACGCCTGAACTGGCGGCAGCGGGCGCACGCACGCGTGTGCAACTCGCCAGCGAGCCGACCTTCGCCAAGCCGGTTGCCGACATCGTGAGCGACGGCAGCGAAGCCGCCATTCCGCAGCCGCCGGCCGGTACGTACTACATCCGTACGGGCGTTGACCTGGGCGATCCGGCATCGGTCGTGTACGCCAAGCCGCAGCGCATCGACGTCGGCGCGTTCGTTGGTGATTCATCGCGCAGCCCGGTGCAGAGCGGCGGTGGCAACCTCCTGCTCAATGACTGGTCCGGTCGCACCAACCCTCGCTGACCCGATGCGCGCGGCTCCGCGCGGCAGGCTGCGCTCTCTGGTGGAGTGGGGCGTGCTGGTGCTGCTGGCTGCCCTGCTGACGATCGGTGCCGTGCACTGGAGTGTGGTCGAGCGGTTGGATTCGGCGCTGTACGACACCGTGATCACGCTGCACGGGCATCCGGCGCGCGACGATATCGTCATCGTCGCCATCGACGATCAGAGCCTGGATGCAATGGGCCGCTGGCCTTGGCCGCGCCGCCGCCTGGCCGATCTGCTGGCGCGTGTGGGGGCGGCGCACCCGCGGGGAATCGGCGTCGATATTCTGTTTATCGAGCCAGACCTCGCACACCCCGAAGACGATCACGCCCTGGCTGCAGCCGTCGCTCAGGCTGGGCACGTTATTCTGCCCGCGCTGCCGGAGCGCACGGAGCAAGGGCGCGTGTATCACTACCCGTTCCTCGGCATCGAGGCCACCGTCGCACACATCAATGCTGCCGCCGACGCGGACAGCGTGGTGCGCGGCGTGTATCTGGCTGAAGGCCCACGTGGGCATGTGCTTGACCACCTGGCGGTTCAACTTGCGCGGCTGGCGGCACAGGCACCCGCGTCGACGCCAGCCACGCTCGATCTGGAAACCGACGCCGGCGGGTGGACCCGGCAGGCGCATATCCGCCTGAGCTTTGCCGGGCCGGCCGGTACGTTCCGGCATGTGCCCGCGCTGGATGTGCTCAATGGCCGCGTGCCGCCCGAAGTCTTCGCGGGCAAGCTGGTGCTGATTGGCGCCACGGCTTCGGGCGTGTCGGATATTTTCGCCACGCCCACTTCGCGCACGATGAGCGGCGTGGAGGTGCTGGCCAACGCCACGCAAACGGTGCTCGACGGCAGTGCCATCCTGCCGGTGCCGACCGGTGTGTTCTGGGTGACGACGTTGCTGCCGCTGTTGATGACCGCGTGCGCGGTGCGCTGGCTCACGCCACGCATGGCGCTGGCGGTGGCGCTGGCGAGTGCGGCAGCGCTGCTGCTGGGCGTGGTCGGCGCGCTGGTGCTGGGTAACCGCTGGCTGCCGCCGTTTGCCGCGCTGGTCGGGCCGCTGGTGCTGTATCCGCTGTGGAGCTGGCGCCAGCAGGAGGCTGCCTTGCGTTTCCTGCGTGACGAGCTCTATCGCCTCGCGCGCGAGCCCGGTGTCCTCACCGATACGGCGCCACTGGCCCGCACGGGCCGCACGCTCGGCGCACACATGGATGCGGTGGCCTCGCTGATCGACAAGCTGCGTGGGCTGCGCCGCTTCCTGGCCGATGCGTTGGAGAGCTTGCCCGATGCCACGGTCATCTGCGCCCCCGACGGCACGATCCGCCTGGCCAACGGCCGCAGCGCAGGGCTTGCTGGCCAGTCGAGCACGCCTGGCCAGAACCGCGCGGCTGCGCTGCGTGACCTGTCGAGCCTGCTGGCGCGCGCATTTTCCGACCCGGCCGCGGGTGAGCGTTACTGGGCGGACTGGTTGGCTGGACCCGACGCCAAGCTGGAGCCTGTCGAGCTGCATACACACGACGGCCGCTCGATGCTCATGCACGCCGCCGCCTTGCGTGACGATGCTGGCCGCCCCATCGACATCATCGTCAGCTTTGCCGACATCACCCCCGTGCGCCGGGCCGAGCGCCATCGTGAAGAAGCGCTGCGCTTCATCTCGCACGACATGCGTTCGCCGCAGAGCGCGATTCTTGCGCTCATCGAGCTGCAGCGCGATGCCTCGCGCGCGCTGGATCGCGAAGTGTTGCTCTCGCGCATCGAGCAGCTTTCGTCGCGCACGCTGGAGCTGGCCGACGCCTTCATCGACCTGGCGCGTGCCGAATCCCAGGCGCTCAAGCTGGTGGACGTGGATCTGGTGGGCCTGGTGCTCGATGCCGCCGACGAGGTCTGGGCCTTGGCGAATCGTCATCAGGTGGAGGTGCGTGTGAACGCCGACATCGAAGCGCCCGTGCGCGGCGAGCCGCGTCTACTGGTGCGTGCTCTGGTCAACCTGCTCAACAACGCCATCAAGTTCAGCACGCCGGGCTCGGTGGTGACGGTATCCGTAGGGACCGACGATGGGATGTTCACGGTGGCCGTGGCCGATCAGGGCGTGGGCATTGCGCTGGCGGATCAGCCAAGGCTGTTCCAGCCATTCCATCGCTTGCACGAGACGGAGGCCAACGCACCATCGGGCAGCGGCCTTGGCCTCGTCTTCGTGAAGACCGCCATTGAGCGCCATGGCGGCCGTATCGCCGTGCAGAGTGCACCGGGGCTGGGCTCCACCTTCACGGTCTGGCTGCCGCGCGGGCCGATTCACCAAGACGCCTGATCGCAGGCGTCTGCGACATATGGGCAACCGCACACACGGTGCGGCTTCTGCCACTTTCCTTTTTCAATCATTTGCAATCCGCTTGTCTGGCGGCCCTACAGTTCAATGGCCGACTGGCACAACGTACCCGGGTGATGCACCCGGTCGAGAGACGGCGGCACCTGGGCGAGAACCGGAAGCGCAGGCAGAAGCGAACCACGCAAGAAGGACCGGCGAACCGAGGTGCACCGTATGTTGAGCAAGACCGCAACCGATGTGCTGAGCGAATGCGAATACGAACACCTTCGCATGCAACTGCACCAAGCCCTGCGCGGCAACGGGAATCTGCCGCAGGATGCGCGAGTCTGGCTGGCTGGTCGGCGTTTATCCGCTCTGCGCGGCGAAGGCATCGTTCGGGTTGATGCGCGCCGGCGCGATGTTGTTTGCAGTTGATTTACGCGAAGCAGGCGGTTGATGCACCTCGCGGCCTTTCCAGAAAGAGACCGAGCCATGAAGATCGGCCTGATCGATACACATGTCGCCCGCCAACAGGCAATTCACTCCGCGCTGCAGCCGTCACGCTTTGAATGCGTGCCGCTGTTTCTCTCCCGCCAGGTATTCGAAGCCATCGACGTGCATGGCATCAACCTGCTGATGGTCGGTGCAAATGCGCATGACATGCCGGGCCTGTCGCTGGTGCGCACCGTGCGTGAGCGTGTGGGCCCTGGCATGGCCATCGTTTACCTCGCCGACGGTCAGGCCGATGTCGAGACCGCCGACGCACTGAACCACGGCGCAGATCTGTGCTTCCAGGGTGATATTCGCCCGCCTGAGCTGCTGGCGCGTCTCGATGCACTGATCCGCCGCTTTGCCGTCAGCCGTGCCGTGCGCGCCTCTGAAATTCGTCTGGGGCCCTACACGATCGACAGGCAGAACCGCTCGATCCGCCTGCGGGACACGCCGGTAGCAGTGCACGCCCGGGAGTTTGAGCTGGCGTTGCTGCTGTTTGCAAACGCCGGGCGCGTGCTGTCTCGTGCAGATATTGAGCTGGCGTTGTGGGGCCGCGAGCTGAGTCCGTATTCGCGCACGCTCGACACGCACGTCTCGCGCCTGCGCAAGAAGTTGCTGCTGGGCACCGAGAATGGCCTGCGCCTGCGCGCAATCTATGGGCAGGGTTTCTGCCTGGACCGCGTGATGGAAAGCGTCGTTTGACGGTGTAGCAACGCTGAAAGCGTCCCCACGCAGAACAAAGCCCCGCCAGTCGGGGCTTTTTCGTTGGCCGAAGAAGGGGCGGTAGGGGAGCGTGCCCAAAGAAAAACGCCCTGACACTCGGGACAGCAGCATCAGGGCCAAGTAGATCGCGGCTCTCTCTTCCGCGACCGGAGCGCACCCACGAGGGGTCGGTGCCTATTCAGGTTACGTGGCTGGCGTCGACACAATGCAAATCTTTATCAAGACCAGCCGGGGTGCGGTATGCGCCCAATCTGCGTTGGTTTGTCATAAGACATCGTACAACGTGGATGCCAATGTACCGCTTCCGCCTTCAGCTGCCGGCTGGTTCAGGTAAAGGCTTCCGATATCGAGGTGTCGGCCAGATCGTGCGCACGGCGCAGTCGTTCGCGGCTGTTCGACAGGTGCATGCGCATGGCTGCACGGGCGGCTTCCGGCTCCCTGCGGGAGATGGCCTCGAAGATGCTGCGGTGCTCGCGGTTGACGGTGGCGCGAGACTCTTGCGAGTTCAGATAGCCGACCTGCGATGCGTCAATGCGGCTGCGCGGGATCAATGTCTTGCCCAGTTGGTCTAGCACCGTCACGAAGTGCTGGTTGCCGGTGGCGCGCGCAATGCTCAGGTGAAAGCGCAGATCGGACGCCGCGCTGTCACGGCCGGCGGCCTGGTCTTCTTCGATGGCGTCGAGCGCTTGTTGCAGCGTGGCGAGATTCTCCGGCGTGGCGCGCTGGGCGGCTAGGCCGGCACATTCGGTTTCCAGCGCCACGCGCAACTCCAGCATGGCCAGGATCTCGTGCAGCGTAGAGGCGGTGCCCAACTGGATGGTGTTGTCCTGGCGCGGGGGCAGGACAAAGCTGCCGATGCCGTGGCGTGTCTCGATCAGCGCCTTGGCCTGCAGGCGTGAAATGGCCTCGCGCACGACGGTGCGGCTGACGCCCAATGCTTCCATCAACTCCGATTCGGTGGGCAGCTTGTCGCCGATGCGCAACGCGCCCGTGGCGATGCGCTGCTTAACGTAATCGACCACCACTTCCGCCAGGCTTTGGGTGCGGCGCGCGAGCGTTGCGGGGGAGCCTGGGGTGGGCATGCTGTCTCCGGATGGGTTTCGGGTTTACCAGGGGTGGTTCTGCGTGGATACGTCCATTATATTCCGCTCCATGTTGTATGACGACTGATAACGTATGTGACGGCCATGAATCACAACTCTGCTGAATCCACCCTGCGCACGCCGCGTATCACCCGCCTCCAGGTCATTCCCGTGGCCGGACGCGACAGCATGCTGCTGAACCTGAGCGGCGCGCACGCCCCGTTCTTCACCCGCAACATCGTCATCCTGGAAGACTCCGACGGCCATACCGGCGTGGGCGAGGTGCCGGGCGGCGAGGCGATCCGTAAAACCATTGAAGACGCGACACCGCTGGTGGTGGGGCAGCCGATCGGCGCATACAACAACGTGCTCAACACCGTGCGCCGGCAATTTGCCGACCGCGATGCGACCGGGCGCGGGCTGCAGACGTTTGACCTGCGCACCACTGTGCACGCCGTCACAGCATTGGAAAGCGCCTTGCTGGATTTGCTGGGCCAGCACCTGGGCGTGCCCGTGGCTGCCTTGCTGGGGCAGGGGCAGCAGCGTGCCAAGGTGCCGGTGCTGGGCTACCTGTTTTTCGTGGGCGACCGCAAGCGCACCAATCTCGACTATGCCGATGGCAGCGACGCCACCGACGACTGGACTCGTGTGCGCCACGAAGAAGCGCTCACCCCCGAAGCTGTCGTGCGCCTGGCCAAGGCCGCGCACGCCCGCTACGGCTTCAAGGATTTCAAGCTCAAGGGCGGCGTGTTGAGCGGCGATGATGAAATGGTCGTCACCACCGCGCTGGCCGAGGCCTTTCCCGACGCGCGTGTCACGCTGGACCCGAACGGTGCGTGGTCGCTGGAAGAGGCCATCCGCCTGTGCCGCGACAAGCACGACGTGCTGGCCTATGCCGAAGACCCGTGCGGTGCCGAAGGCGGTTACTCCGGCCGTGAGGTCATGGCCGAGTTCCGCCGTGCCACCGGCCTGCCGACCGCCACCAACATGATCGCCACCGACTGGCGCCAGATGGGCCACGCCATCCAGTTGCACTCGGTCGACATTCCACTGGCCGATCCGCACTTCTGGACCATGCAGGGCTCCGTGCGCGTGGCACAAATGTGCGATGACTGGGGCCTGACCTGGGGCTCGCACTCCAACAACCACTTCGATATTTCACTGGCGATGTTCACGCACGTGGCCGCTGCCGCGCCGGGCAACATCACTGCCATCGACACCCATTGGATCTGGCAGGACGGCCAGCGTCTGACGCGTGAGCCGTTCCAGATCGTGGGCGGCGAGATCGACGTGCCTGCTGTGCCGGGGTTGGGCGTGGTGCTCGACATGGCCCAGGTAGAGAAGGCGCACGCGCTGTACAAGCAGCACGGGCTGGGCGCGCGCGACGATGCTGCCGCCATGCAGTGCCTGGTGCCCAACTGGACGTTCAACAACAAGCGTCCGTGTCTGGTGCGTTGAGGTAGGCAGACCCCGGGCGGTCTCAGACCGCCCAAAAAAATACAAAAAATATCTGGAGACGAATCTTGAAAACCATCAAGGGTTTGCGCTGGTGGATCATCGTGCTGGTGTGTCTGGGCACGATCATGAACTACTTGGCGCGCAATTCATTGGGTGTGCTGGCCCCAACGCTCAAGGAAGATCTGTCAATGACCACGCAGCAGTATGGTTACGTGGTCATGGCGTTTCAGTTTGGCTACACGCTCATGCAGCCAGTGTGCGGCTTCATCGTCGACTTGATCGGCCTGCGCATCGGCTTTGCGCTGTTCGCTGTGTTGTGGTCGTTTTCCGGTGTGCTGCATGCAGGCGCAACGGGGTGGCTGTCGCTGGCAGGTTTCCGCGCCTTCATGGGATTGACGGAGGCGGCGGCCATTCCATCGGGTATGAAGGCCGTGGCGGAGTGGTTCCCGGACAAGGAAAAATCGGTGGCGACGGGCTGGTTCAACGTCGGCACGTCGTTCGGCGCCATGCTGGCGCCGCCGCTGGTGTTGTTCCTCTCCATGCGGCATGGCTGGCAAGCTGCGTTTGTGGTGACCGGTGCGCTGGGCTTCTTCTGGGCGGCATTGTGGTACGCCTTCTACCGTTCGCCAAACGAGCATCCGCGGTTGTCCAAGCAAGAGCTGCAAACCATCACCGACGGGCAACTGCGTTCGGCGGGCGGGAAGCGCGAAAAGCGTCCGATCTCCGAGATCGTGTTGTCGCGCCGTTTCTGGGCGATTGCACTGGCGCGCTTCTTTACCGAGCCGGCCTGGCAGACGCTCAGCTTCTGGATCCCGCTGTACTTCTTCAAGGAGCGCGGCATGGATCTGAAGCAGATCGCCATGTTTGCGTGGTTGCCGTTCCTCGCGGCGGACTTGGGTGGCATGGCCGGCGGTTATCTGTCACCGCTGCTGATGAAGTATGGTCGCCTGCCGCTGGTGTGGTCGCGTGTAGGCGGCGTGGTACTGGGTGCACTGATGATGATCGGCCCGGCGTGCGTCGGCCTGGTGGCATCGCCGTATGTAGCCATCGCGCTGTTCTGCGTGGGTGGCTTCGCGCACCAGATGATTTCCGTGTCCGTCAATACGCTCAGCGCAGACGTGTTCGATCCGCAAGAAGTGGGTACGGCCAGCGGTTTTGCCGGTATGTCCGGCTGGATCGGCGGTCTGGCATTCACTGCTGTGGTGGGCGCTTTGGCCGATACGGTTGGCTATGGCCCGCTGTTCAGCCTGCTGGGCGCGTTTGACGTGATTGCCGCCGTGCTGTTGATCATCCTGATCCGCGGTCAATCTCAGGAAGAGCGTGCTGCACGCCAGATGAAACTCTCCGCTTCAAATTGAGCTGAAACCGATGTCCATGCTGCATCCCCCCCGATTCGAACTCCAGGCGCAAGACGGCAACCGACTTCGCCTGGCCAGCAGCACTGGCGCTGCGATTGAAGTCTTCGTGCTCGAAGAAGACATCATCCGTGTGCTGGTGCTGCCGCACGGTGACTTGCGCGGCCCGGCCACGTGGTCGATTGCGCCGGGCGCCGACGATACGCCGCTCGAAGGGCGTGACCGACGTGATCTCAGCGGGTTCTCGCTGCCGACGTTCGAGCTGCATGCTGATGCCGACACGCTGCGCTTGCAGACCAGCAAGATCCGCCTGAGCGTTGCACTCGCGGGCGGCTTCTGCACGTGGGAGATCAGCCGAGCCGGCCAATGGCAGGCGGTGCTGCACGATCGCGCCACCCAGGCCTACAACTTCGGCTACTGGGATGAACAGGTCTATCACTACGTGCGCCGCGAACCGGGTGAGATGTACTTCGGTCTGGGTGAACGCGCTGGTGAGCTCAACCGCGCGCATCAGCGCTACGAGATGCGCAACATCGACGCGATGGGCTATAGCGCACGTACGACCGATCCGCTGTACAAGCACATTCCGTTCTATGTGACGTGGCACCCGGAGAACGGCACCGGTTTCGGCCTGTTCTACGATACGTTGTCCGACTGCAGCTTCGACATGGGCCGCGAGCTGGACAACTACCACGGCCACTACCGGTACTTTGCAGCGCCGTTTGGCGATCTGGACTACTACTTCATCGCTTCGCCCGATACGCCGCTCGACGCCACGCGCCGCTTCACGTGGATGACCGGCCGCCCGGCGTGGATGCCGAAATGGGGCCTGGGCTATTCCGGCTCGACCATGACGTATACCGACGCGCCCAACGCGCAGGAGCAGATGGGCGAGTTCATCAAGGGATGCCGCGAGCACGACATCCTGTGCGATTCGTTCCACCTGTCGTCGGGTTACACATCGATCGGCCCGAAGCGCTACGTCTTCAACTGGAACACCGACAAGTTCCCGGATGCGCGCGGCTTCGTACAGGGCTACCTGGATGCCGGCATTCGCCTGTGCCCCAACATCAAGCCCTGCCTGCTGCAGGATCACCCCAAGTTTGCAGAGGCTAAGGAAGCCGGCCTGCTGGTGTGCGACGCCAATGGTGAGCCCGCCTGGGTGCAGTTCTGGGATGAGGTGGGCGCGTATCTCGACTTCACCAACCCGAAGACACTGGATTGGTGGAAAGCCAACGTCAAGAGCGCGTTGCTCGACTACGGCATGGCGTCCACCTGGAACGACAACAACGA
>F21B_10000638_pt1 | contig 11343 bp, 10 predicted proteins | sample RepKananBrdUF21B_FD_10803 | JGI IMG/M metagenome (IMG submission 10803) | reverse complement strand
ATCGGCATGCGCTTTTTTCGTTTTGGCTTTCTCGACTTCGCATTCGTATGACCCGATCTGCCCGCCTTCTGTTTTCGTTCGCACTCACTGTACTCAGCGCGCTCGCCGCTACCGCACAGGCCGCCGGCCCGGCTGCATCCGTGCCACTGACCGCGCTACGTGTTGAACACCAACTGTCATCGCTCGGCACCGACGGCATCCAGCGCGACATGCGCTTTGCCGAGCGCGTCTACCGCCAGGGCGACCGCGTGTGGATCGCGCGTGAACTGCCGCCGGCCTCTGCCCACGCCGAGCACGACGCCACCAACACCCACGCCGGCCACAAGCACGCCGACACCGACACCGCCCCGCGCTGGATCGAACGCGACGCCAAAGGCGCACTGACCGTGCGCGTGGTCAGCGAGTCGCAGCAGAAGAACTACAACGTGCTGCCCGCCGAGTATTCCAACATCGGCTTCGACGGTTCGTGGGCCACGGCCTACCACCTGCTCGACCCGGCCGCGCTCAAGGGCATGCGTGCCGAAGGCCCGGTGCGCAACGGCGTGCAGACCTACCGCTCGACCCAGGGCGAGCGCACCGTCACGGTGGAATGGGATGTGGCCGGCCAGTATCCGCGCCGCGTCGAATCGCGCAACGCCAGCGGCTCGCAGCGCAAGCTCACGCGCGTGACGGCGCTGCCCGCCCCGGCCGCTGCACCGTGGGTACGTGCCCAGCGCTTTGCCGCCGCCGATTACACCGACCTGATGGATTGAACGCCCCCGCGCCGGACAGCAAGTCCCGACGCGGACGCTCCAGGCGCCGGTGCTGACTCCCCGGAAACCAGCGCTGGCTTGTTGAGAACTGATGCCGGCTCCCTGGCAACCGGCACTGGCGCCTTCAGAGTTGATGCTGACTCCCTGGAAACCGGCGCTGGCTCCTTAGGAACGGATGCCGACTCTCTAGAAACTACTGGCGGCTCTCCGAGACCCGCAGCTGACTCTCCAAGAGCCGGCACTGACGCCCCGAGACGCGACTCCGGCTTCCGGAGCGTCATCGCCACCAGCTGGGGCCTCGGTCATGGTGCGCAGCACCACGCACGCCGATCCGGCTGCGATGGCGCTATAGTGCGAGCAACCCCCAACGCCGCTTGCAGACGTCCCCCGCCATGACAATCACCGACCCGACCCTCGCTGCGTTTGCCGCTCCCGCCTCGCACGTGCCGCGCGTGCTCACCATCGCCGGTTCGGACAGCGGCGGCGGGGCAGGTATCCAGGCCGACCTGAAGACGTTTGCGGCGCTTGGCTGCTACGGCATGTCGGCCATCACGGCCATCACCGCGCAGAACACGCTGGGCGTGACGGCGGTGGAATCGCTCACACCGGACATCGTGGCCGCGCAGATCGATGCCGTGGCAGGCGACATCGGTGTGGACGCCGCCAAGACCGGCATGCTGGGCACACCGCAGGTGGTGGAAGCCATCCTCTCGGCGCTGGACCGCCACCCGATCGCCAATCTCGTCGTCGATCCGGTCATGGTCAGCACCAGCGGCGCGCAGCTCGGCACCGATGCCACCGTGCAGGCCATGGCGAAATGGCTGTTCCCGCGCGCGCTGGTGGTGACACCCAACCTGCCGGAAGCCAGCGCGCTGCTCGGTCGAGAAATCCGCACCGCAGACGACATGCTGCCCGCCGCGCGCGATCTGCTGGCCCTGGGCCCGCGTGCGGTGCTGCTCAAGGGCGGGCACCTGGCCGATGTGGCGACCGCCGGTGAAGACGGCGTGCTGCAAGACGTGCTCGTCACCGCCGATGGCACCGAGCGCGTCTACGCGCACACCTACATCGACACGCCGCACACGCACGGCACGGGTTGCACGTTGTCTGCCGCCATTGCCGCGCACCTCGCGCGTGGCGACGCGCTGGAAGCCGCCATCGAGGCTGCGCTCGACTACCTGCTGCACGCCATCGGCGCGGGGCGTCACCTGGCACTGGGGCGCGGGGCCGGCCCGCTCAACCACGGCTTTGCGCCGCGTCCGCTGGCTGCACCGCGCGCGCTCGAAGTCGACATCGACGAAGACTGATCCCAAGGAGCTGCCATGACACGTGTGCCGATCAAGCGGATCCGCATGCTTCCCGTGGCCGCGTTGTACGGGCTGCTGGCCGCCTGCAACGCGAGCTTTGTCAGTGACTTCGGCAGCAACTTTTCGATTGGCGGCACGCTGAGCGGGTTGCCGGGCGGCCAGTCGATCGTGCTGCTCAACAACGGCCGCGACAGCCTGACCGTCGCGGCAAATGGCAGGTTCGTGTTTGGTGGGCTGGTGCCGTTCAACGGCAGCTATCTGGTGACGATCAGCACGCAGCCGGCGTCGGCCAACTGCACAGTGACCAACGCCAGCGGCACGGCCACCAATGATGTGAACAACGTGCAGGTGACCTGCGTGCCGCGTTAGGCGACCCACGCCGACCAAGAAAAAGCGCGGATCACGGTCCGCGCTTTTTCGTTGGAGCACGTTGGCTCAAGCCGATGCGCCGGCCTGTTCCTTCGTCCACTTTTCCATGCGCCGATTCATCTCTTCGGGCGCCACGTCTTCCACGTGGGTGGACACGGTCCACACGTGACCAAACGGGTCTTTGAGCGTGCCGGAGCGGTCGCCGTAGAACTGGTCCACCACGGGGCGGACTTCCGTGCCGCCAGCCTTGAGCGCGTTGGCAAACACGGCATCGACGTTGGGCACGTAGATCATCAGCCCGACGGATGTGGCCTGCAGCGTGTCGGGGCTGGCACAAACCATGTTGGGGGCTTCGTCCGACAACATGATGGGGGAGTCGCCAATGCGGATTTCAGCGTGCGCGATGGTGCCGTTGGGGCCATCCATGCGAAGCAGTTCGGTGGCACCGAAGGCCTGCTTGTAGAAATCGAGCGCGCGTGCGGCGCCTTTGATGCTCAGGTACGGGGTGACGCTGTGATAACCCTCGGGAATGGGCTTGACCGCCATGTCTGTCTCCTGCAGCGTGTGTTGAGAAGCCGCCATGGCAGCAGCCACAGCGGCGCACGAACAGGATAGGTCAGCGCAAAGGCGCTTGCGTGTCGAAACCCGTAGCGCGTGCAGCCCGCGACGCTCAGGCGCGCACGTGCGCCGCGAACGTCGCTTGCAGCGTGTCGACGGCGGCCGCCACATCGGCTGCCTGGGTAATGGCACGCACCACCGCCACCGAGCCCACGCCGGATTCCAAAACGCGCGGCATCGCTGCCAGATCGATACCGCCGATGGCCACCAGCGGGGGCGCCGGCACGCGTGTGCGCATAGCCGCCGCATAGGCGAACAAGCGGCCCAGACCCTGCGGCACGGTCGGCATGGTCTTGGTGGGCGTGGCAAACACGGCGCCCAGCGCGAGGTAGCTCGGGTTCAGCGGGGCGACGCGCAGCATTTCGGCAAAGCCGTGCGTGCTGATGCCGAGTCGCAAACCCGCCGAGCGGATCGCGACCAAGTCTGCGTCATCAATATCTTCCTGACCGAGGTGAATGCCGTAGATGCCGCTGTTGGGCACGCTCGCATGCACGTCGAGCGCCACTTGCCAGTGGTCGTTGATGAACAGGCGCGTGTCGCTACCGCGTGCGGCGGCTTCTGCGCGGCGCACCTGGTCAGCTACGGCTTGTGCGTCATCCGACTTGAAGCGCAGCTGCACGGTCGGCACTTTGAGCGCGACGAGGCGCGCCACCCAGTCCGCATCGGGCACCACGGCGTAGATGCCGAGTTGCGTCGGGCACGGCGCGAAGGCGAGGTCTGCTGCGGTCGGGCACGGCAGCGCGGGTTCGAGCACGCGGGGCAGGGCGTTGAAGCGCGTGGGCCAGGCGAGCGCATCGGCGTTGGCTTCAGCGATCCACGCGCGGGCCACGCACAGCGCATCGCGCGGCTCGAAGGCCAGCGCGAGTGCCGCACCGAAGATGGCGACGAAGCGTGCGTCGAGCGCATCGCCTTGCGCCACCGACGTGAAGCGGTACGTGCCGAGGCGGTCGTGTACGGTGTCGATGCGTTGATCACCTTCCGTAGCGGTCAATACGACGGCGGCACCGGCGGTGCTGGCACGGTCAGCGTGTGCGGCGTCGGAGGTCAGCAGAACAGTGGTGGCGCTGGTGGCTTCATCAACGCGGTCGGTCACACTCCAGGCGTGCGGTGCGCGGCCGAAGGCTTCGGTATGGCGATCGATGATCTGCGCAGCGAGGGCGGCCGCCTCCGGCCACGCGGCGGAGGAACGCAGGGCAGACATGCTCATGCGCTTTTCTCTTCGGCGTGCCAGAAAGGCAGACCGACAACGGGTGTGCTGGCTTGTGCAACATCACGCTCAGGCATCGGGCCCGACAGACGTGCCAACCGACCGGCCTGCGTGGCCATCGCAAACGCCTGTGCCATCGCCACCGGATCACCGGCTTGGGCGACGGCGGTGTTGAGCAGCACGGCGTCGTAGCCCCATTCCATCACCTGCGTGGCGTGCGACGGCACACCCAGGCCCGCATCGACGATCAGCGGCACGTTGGGCAGGCGCTCGCGCAGCAGGCGCAGGCCGTACGGGTTGGTCGGGCCACGGCCCGTGCCGATGGGGGCCGCCCACGGCATCAGCGCCTGGCAGCCGACATCGAGCAGGCGGCGGCACAGCACGAGGTCTTCAGTGCAATACGGCAGCACCTTGAAGCCGTCGCGGATCAGGCGTTCGGCGGCGGCGGGCAGCGCGAGCGTGTCGGGCTGCAGCGTGTAGTCGTCGCCGATGACTTCGAGCTTGATCCAGTCGGTCTCGAACACTTCGCGCGACATCTGCGCCAGCGTATAAGCCTCGTCGGCGGAATAGCAGCCGGCGGTGTTCGGCAGCACGGGCACGCCGAGTTCACGCAGCATCTTCCAGAAGCCGGCGCCGCCCTCAGGCGAGCCAGCGCTCTGGCGGCGCAGCGCCACCGTCAGCATGGCCGGGTTGGACACGCGCACCGCGTCTTCCAGCGATTGCGGCGACGGGTAACGCGCCGTGCCGAGCAGCAGGCGCGAGGCGAAGGTCTCGTCGTACAGGCGCAGCGGATCAGCTTGGCCGGCGAGCGCGGAAAGATTCGTAGTGGTCATCAAGAACTCCTAGCCGCCCACAACAGGCTGCACGAGTGCAATGCGATCGCCCGTGTTGAGCGCGTGCTGCGCATGGCGCGCCTTGGGCACGAAATCGCCATTCACAGAGGCGGCAAACGGCGGCGCAATCTGCAGTTGCGGCGCGGCGGCACCGATGGCGTCGGCCAGCGTGCTACCAACAGGTAGTGCGAGCGACAGGTCGTTGAGGGTGACGTTCAGCGTCATGACAAAACAGGTTCAGGCGATGCGGCGGCGAATAGCTCGGGCCATTCGCGGTCTTGCGCATCGATGGCACGGCCATCCAGCAGATCACGCGCGACGGCCACCGCAGCTTGGGTGACGGCGGGCGCGATCATGTAGCCGTGCCGGTACAGGCCGTTGACCGACAACGTGCCAGCGCCATCCCAACGGATGGCCGGGCGGTGGTCGGGCAGGGTCGGGCGGCACTGCGTGTTCAGCTCCAGCACGCGCGCCTCGCCAAAGGCGGGGTGCACGGCATACGCAGCGGACAGCAACTCGAGCGTGGAACGCACGCTGGCCGGCGACATGTCGTCGGATTCGATTTCCGTCGCGCCGATTACGTAGACGTTGCCCGGCTTGGGCGCGATGTACAGCGGATAGCGCGGATGCAGCATGCGCACCGGCCGCGTGAGCGACACATCGGGTGCGTGGATGCGCGCGACCTCGCCGCGCAGACCACGCAGGCGCGGCCATTGGGGCTTGGCACCGAGGCCACGGCAATCGAGCACGAGACGTGCGCCAAGGCCATTGGCCGCGAGGGCATCGGGGCGCGGATCCGCAACGTCCGTGTTCCAGCGCAGTTGCACGCCCACGGCTTCCAGCTCGGTCGCCATTGCATTCAGCAGGGTGCGGTTGTCGAGCTGGCCTTCGCCCGCCAGATACAGCCCTTGCGTAAAGCGTTGGGCGAGCAGCGGCTCCAGCGTGCCGATGCCCGCAGCATCGACCGCGCGCAGATCTGCGGCCACACGTTCCGGCGGCGCAACGGCGCGCACGCGAGAGGCGAATAGCGATGCCTCACCGCGGTCCGCCGCGTGCCACACGACCAGCGTGCCGGCTTCCTGGAAGAACACCGGCGTACGCAGCTTCGGCAGCCACGCGCGCCACAGCGCCAGGCTTGCCAACCCCAGATCGACGACAAAACGATCCGCCACGGCGGCTTCGGCCAGCGGCGCCAGCATGGCTGCCGCTACGTACGCAGCGGCACTGCTGCCGTCGCGCGCGCCGCGCTCCACCACGGCAATGCGCGCTGCCGGCACACCGGCTTGCACCAATTGCCAAGCACACAGGCGGCCAGCGAGGCCGCCACCGAGGATCGTTACGTCGAAAGGCGTTGGCATTGCGCCAGTCCAGTTGGTTATGGGTTAGCTGTAGATCTTGCTGCCCGTCTTGCGGAACTCGATCGACTTCTCTTCCATGCCCTGGGTTGCGGCCGTGGCGTTGGCGTCGAGCGAAGCCGCGTAATCGCGCACTTCCTGCGTGATCTTCATCGAGCAGAACTTCGGACCGCACATCGAGCAGAAGTGCGCAATCTTGGCGCCCTCGGCCGGCAGCGTTTCGTCGTGGAAGGCGCGTGCCTTTTCCGGATCGAGGCCGAGGTTGAACTGGTCTTCCCAGCGGAATTCAAAGCGCGCCTTGGACAGTGCGTTGTCACGCAGCTGCGCGCCCGGCCAGCCCTTCGCCAGGTCAGCCGCGTGCGCAGCGATCTTGTAGGTGATGATGCCTTCGCGCACGTCTTCCTTGTCCGGCAAGCCCAGGTGCTCCTTGGGCGTGACGTAGCAGAGCATGGCCGTGCCGTACCAACCAATGTTGGCCGCGCCGATGCCGCTGGTGATGTGGTCGTAGCCGGGGGCGATGTCCGTCACCAGCGGGCCCAGCGTGTAGAACGGCGCTTCGAAGCAGTGCTTCAGCTCTTCGTCCATGTTGGCCTGCACGCGCTGCAGCGGCACGTGGCCCGGGCCTTCGATCATCACCTGCACGTCGTGCTCCCACGCCTTCTTGGTGAGCTCGCCCAGCGTGTGCAGCTCGCCGAATTGCGCAGCGTCGTTCGAGTCGGCAATGCAACCCGGACGCAGACCATCACCCAGGCTGAACGACACGTCGTACGCCTTCATGATTTCGCAGATCTCGTCGAAGTGCGTGTACAGGAAGTTTTCCTTGTGATGCGCGAGGCACCACTTGGCCATGATCGAGCCACCGCGCGAGACGATGCCCGTGATGCGGTCGGCCGTCAGCGGCACATAGCGCAGCAGCACGCCGGCGTGGATGGTGAAGTAGTCAACGCCTTGCTCGGCCTGCTCGATCAGCGTGTCGCGGAACATCTCCCACGTCAGGTCTTCGGCCACGCCGCCGGTCTTGTCCAGCGCCTGGTAGATGGGCACCGTGCCGATGGGCACCGGCGAGTTGCGCAGGATCCATTCGCGCGTTTCGTGAATGTGCTTGCCGGTGGACAAGTCCATGATCGTGTCGGCGCCCCAGCGGATTGCCCACACCATCTTTTCCACTTCCTCGGCCAGCGACGACGTGACCGCCGAGTTGCCGAGGTTGCCGTTGATCTTCACGCGGAAGTTGCGGCCGATGGCCATCGGCTCCAGTTCCGTGTGGTTGATGTTGGCGGGGATGATCGCGCGGCCGGCGGCGATTTCTGCGCGCACGAATTCCGGCGTGATGTCTTCCGGACGCTGCGGCAGGTTCGCGCCGTACGAGAAGCCCGGATGCTGCTTGAGCAGTTGGCGGTACTCGGGCTTGTCTTGCAGCGCTTGCAGGTTCAGCGATTCACGCAGCGCGACATATTCCATTTCCGGCGTGATGATGCCGCGGCGCGCGTAGTGCATCTGGCTCACGTTGGCGCCCGGCTTGGCGCGGCGCGGGTTGGTCAGCTGTGCAAAGCGCAGGTGAGCCGTAGCCGGGTCATTGGCACGCGTGCGGCCGTATTCGGACGACAGCCCCGAGAGGATTTCCGTATCACCGCGCTCGTCGATCCACTTCGCGCGCAGCGGGGCCAGACCGGCCTTCAGGTCGATGTGCACGTCCGGGTCCGAGTACGGGCCCGAGGTGTCGTACACCGGCACCGGCGGGTTCAGCATCTCGCCCTTGTCGGTGCGCGTGGCGGTCTGCTTGATGGTACGCATCGGCACGCGGATGTCCGGGCGGCTGCCGGCGATGTAGGTCTTGCTGGAGGCCGGGTAGGCAAACTTCTGGTCGAGCTCGGACTGCAGCGAGTCGAATGAGGCGGCGGGGGCGTTTTTGGCTTGGGGCATGGTCTCGTCCTTTGATTCTGTGGCCTGGTGGAGCAGGCTGTGGACGAAACCGGGAGGAGAGGCGGGGCCCGAAAGATCGGGTTGCCAGAGGCTCGGTGTTCTGAAGAAACTTCCCACGCCGGTACGAACCGGATCGGGTGCTAAGGGACTCTCTCAGCCGCACGGCCCATCCGTACGGCACCCCTGTTTCATCCAACGAGGGTGCATTTAAGCACAGCCGGATCGACGTTGCCAGCAAGAAAACCCGGCAGGTGACGGTCAGCCAGTCATTTCAGTCCAAACCCCCATGCAACGCGCTGCAAATGTGCTGCCTTCCGCACGGACACCGCCTGCCTTGATCTGGCGCAATCCAGCCGCGTTTCACCTATGCGACGCTCGAACCCATTTTCTATTGCATCGCATTATGTTGCGGTTGAGCCGCAGGGGAGTTGTCATGCTGGAACGTCGGTTCACACTCGCGGGGCGCAGCCTCGTGCCCATCGTGCAGGGCGGGATGGGGGTGGGTATTTCGGCGCACCGGCTGGCCGGCGCCGTAGCGCGCGAAGGCGGCGTGGGCACCATCGCCAGCATCGACTTGCGGCATCACCATGCGGATCTCGTCGCTGCGACTGAGAAATCGCATGACAAGGACGCCATCAACGCGGCCAACCTCGTCGCACTGGATCGGGAGATCCGGGCCGCGCGCGAGGGTGCGCAAGGCAACGGCCTGATCGCAGTGAATGTGATGAAGGCCGTGGAATCGCACGCGGCGCTGGTGCGGCAGGCGTGTGAAAGCGGCGCGGATGCGATTGTCATGGGCGCGGGCTTGCCGCTCGATCTGCCGGAGATGACGGCGGAGCACCCGAAGGTGGCGCTCATTCCGATTCTTTCCGACGCACGTGGCGTGGGCGTGGTGGTCAAGCGGTGGATGAAGAAGGCACGGTTGCCGGATGCAGTGGTGATTGAACATCCCTCGCATGCGGGTGGGCATCTGGGTGCGGCGCGCATCGAGGACTTGCGTGACGAGCGGTTCTCGTTCGCGCGCGTGCTGGACGAATGCCGCGAGCTGTTCGTCAAGCTGGGGCTGGCGGCGGAGCAGATTCCGATCATCCTGGCCGGCGGCATCGATTCACATGCGAAGGTGCGGCATTGGCTCGACAAGGGCGCGGCTGCGGTGCAGCTCGGCACGGCGTTTGCGGTGACAGAGGAAGGCGATGCGCACCCGCGCTTCAAGCGTGTGCTGACGGGCGCGGAGGATGGCGACATTGCCGAGTTCGTCAGCGTGGCAGGGTTGCCTGCACGTGCGGTGATGACGCCGTGGTTGTCGCGTTATCTGTCGCGTGAGAGCGCCTTGCAGGCCAAGGCCAAGGTGCGGGATTGCCTGCAGGGGTTCGATTGTTTGCAGACGTGCGGGCTGCGGGATGGCATCGGCAAGGTGGGGCAGTTCTGCATTGACCTGAAGCTGGCGCAGGCGCTACGGGGGGATGTGGAGCGGGGGTTGTTTTTCCGCGGCGCAGGCAAGCTGCCGTTTGGGGAGGCGATCCGGCCGGTGCGGGAGTTGATGCACTACTTGCTGACTGGGGAAAAGCCAGCGATGGGTTGAACCGGTGCGGCTCAGCCCTTATTTCATCCCCTGCCGGGGCCGATACAGGGGATGGACCACCAACAAAAAACCAGCCCGAAGGCTGGCTCTTTGCCAAACACACACCGCGTCAGAACGGCGCACTAAACGTCAGCCGCACCCCCTGCTGCAGACCACCCATCCCCAGCATCACGTTGTAGTCGAGACCGAACGTGAGCGGCCCGGTACGGAACTTCGTACCCAGCCCGATCTGCATGCGATCACGACCAAACGGCGTGCCCGGCACGTAGTACGCTGGGCCAGCCGACGCCAGATCCGCATACGCCAGCCCCGCATTGCTCTGCCCGTTGAAGTCGTGCTGATACTCCACGCGAGCGAACGGCAGGAACGTGCCCCACTTGGTCTTTTGCGCGTACTCCGCGCGCAGGCCCAGCGTGCCCGACACCGTCGTCACCGTCTGCTCGAAGTACGTCAGCGCGTTGATGCCCGCCCCCGATTCGCTGAACTGATCCAGCGTCGATTGCGACACCGACAGGCGGCCGTACGGCGAGATCAACCACGTGCGATCACGGTGTTCATAGCCGGCTGAGACCGACGCGAACATCTGGCGGCCGTTGCGCTTGCCGGTGGCGAAATCGCTGGCGTCCGTCACCCAGCGGCGCGAGTCGAAGCTGAGCGTGCCGATGCCTGCCACGCCATCCACGAACAGCGACGGCTGCGGACGGTAGCTGCCGTAGAGCGCCAAGCTGTAGCTGTCACCCGTGCTCTTGGTGCCGGCGTTGCCGATGTCGGTGGAATCACGTCCGTAGCCGAAGCCCGCACCGACCGAGAGCTGATCCGACACACGGTAGTCCGCACCCGCCGTCACCCCACCGGTGGTAAAGCGGAAGCCCGAGCGCTGCGCCCCCGCGTTGGCAAAGCCGAAGTCGAGCGTACCGGCGCTCCAAAACGCGAGGCGCGGGTCGGTGCTGTCTGCACCGGTGCTTGCGGCATCGGCACCCGGCAGGTCGGGGCCGGTGTCGGCGTTGGACGGGTCGTCTTTGTTGGCCGTCGCGTCGGGGTCGCGCTTGCCGCGTGTGAGCGAGCGGCCCGGGCCGTCACCGCGCAGGCAGGCGTCACGCGCGGCAATGCCGGCTACGTCCTGGCAACGCGCCTGCGCATCGGCTGCGCGTACACCCGGCAGGGCCACCGTCAGACCGTTATCCGACGGCGCGCGGCCGGTGCCGTGCAGCGCTTCGAGACGGCGGTTGTAGTTGTCGATCTGCGTGGTGGCAAAACGGCGTGCCGCCTGGACCTGCGCGTTGATAAGGCCCGCCACATCCGGATCGGCCGACGGATCCTTACGCGCCGTCACACTCACCTGCAAGGAGGCCGGCATGGACGTGGCGTACGCGTTGGACAGGGTGTACGTCAGCACGGCC
>F21B_10028581_pt1 | contig 11401 bp, 10 predicted proteins | sample RepKananBrdUF21B_FD_10803 | JGI IMG/M metagenome (IMG submission 10803) | reverse complement strand
ATCGCGCGGTTGCGGCAGTTAGCGGTCGAGTCGAACCTCGACCCCGAATTCGCGCAGAAGGTCATCACGTTCATCGTGGCCGAGGTGGTGCGTCACCACGAAGCTATTGCTGACGATTCTGGCGACGACTCTGGAGTGGCGGATACGGGGGAGGCGGATGTCCCTGGGTCGGGCAGCTGAGTTACAGATCAGGCGATGACGTCGCCCTGGTGCACCTTCGACGGGATTCCGACGACGACTGTGCCGGGGGCGACATCCTTGACGACCAACGCGTTGGCGCCGATCTTGCAGTCGTCGCCAACCGTGATGTTGCCAATGATCTTGGCTCCGGCACCGATGAGGACACGGTTGCCAATCGTGGGGTGACGCTTGAACTGTCCGCGGGCGCGGCCGCCGAGGGTCACCTGGTGATACATGAGGACGTCGTCACCGACGACCGCCGTCTCACCAATAACGACGCCCATGCCGTGGTCGATGAAGAACCGGCGTCCAATCGTCGCTCCCGGATGGATCTCAATGCCGGTGATGTGGCGAGACAATTGTGACAACAACCGTGCTAGTGGTCGCAGCGCAGGCTTCTTGACCCACATGGCGTGGGCTAGGCGATGCGCCCAGATGGCGTGAACACCTTGGTAGGCGATGGCGACCATGAGCTTCGAGGTAGCGGCGGGATCCTCGCGCATGGCGGCGTCGAGGTCCTCCATCGCGCGTTCCTTGCATCGCTTGAGGGTCCGGAGCAGGGCCGTCGTCTCAGTGCTCATATGTCAACCTCGGTTCTGCCGGTGAATACTGCCGGTGGATGAACCAAACCATATCGAGCCGTGGCCTTCCGGCCAACGGGGACAGGTGGTTTGACGCCATTGTGCGGCATCGTGTCACACGGTCGATGAGGGATCCACGCCGATATGGGGACCGCGAGTGGCGCCAGGTGGGGTCGTGGGCCATAGACTCGCCTTCATGGAACAACTTCACGACGTCGTTCTGGTGGTCGACTTCGGCGCGCAGTACGCCCAGCTCATTGCCCGCCGGGTGCGTGAGGCGAATGTTTACTCCGAGATCGTCCCGCATAACATGCCAGTGCGCGACATGCTCGCTAAGGAACCCGCCGCCATTATTCTTTCGGGTGGTCCGGCCTCGGTCTACGTAGAGGGCGCTCCGAGCGTCGACCCGGCGTTGTTTAACGCTGGTGTGCCGGTGCTGGGCATCTGCTATGGATTCCAGGCCATGGCTCAGGCTCTCGGCGGTCAGGTGGCTCATACCGGAGCATCGGAGTATGGACGCACCAGCCTGTGCATTACGTCCGCGGGGCAGCTTCTGTCCCGTATTCCCCACACCATCAGCGTGTGGATGAGTCACGGCGATTCCGTCTCCCGTGCCCCGGAGGGATTTTCGACGTTGGCCCGCACTGCGGGTGCTCCGGTGGCGGCGTTTGAAGACGTTGAGCGCAGACTCGTTGGCGTGCAGTGGCACCCCGAAGTGCACCACACGGAGTCCGGACAGACGGTGCTCGAGCACTTCCTTTTCGACATTGCCGGATGCCGTCCTGACTGGAATGCCAGCTCGATCGTCGGCGACCAGATCGCGCAGATTCGTGGCCAGGTTGGTGACCGGCGTGTCATCTGCGGACTGTCGGGTGGCGTCGATTCCGCTGTCGCCGCGGCTTTGGTGCAGCGTGCTGTGGGCGACCAGCTCACCTGTGTTTTCGTCGATCACGGACTGCTGCGTCAAGGGGAGGCCGAGCAAGTCAAGAACGACTTCGTCGCCGCCACGGGCGCAGATTTGGTGGTGGCTGATGAGTCCCAGCGTTTCCTGGATGCCCTTGCCGGGGTCACCGATCCTGAGACCAAGCGCAAGATCATTGGACGCGAGTTCATTCGGACCTTTGAGGACGTTGCCAAGCGTCTCAATGCTGACCAGCCGATCGACTTCTTGGTGCAGGGAACTTTATATCCCGATGTCGTCGAGTCTGGTGGCGGTGAGGGCGCTGCCAATATCAAGAGTCACCATAATGTTGGTGGGCTCCCTGACGACCTCCAGTTCAGTCTCGTTGAGCCATTGCGCACCCTCTTTAAGGACGAGGTGCGAGCCGTCGGACTCGAACTTGGTCTGCCCGAGGACATCGTGTGGCGTCAGCCCTTCCCGGGCCCGGGGCTGGCTATCCGCATTATTGGCGAAGTCACCGCGGAGCGTCTGGAGGTGTTACGCACTGCCGATGCCATCACACGTGAGGAAATGGGGGCCGCGGGCCTGGATCGCAAGGTATGGCAGTGCCCGGTCGTCCTCCTCAGTGATGTCCATTCGGTAGGGGTACAGGGTGACGGGCGTACTTATGGTTCTCCCATTGTGCTTCGCCCGGTGACGAGCGAGGACGCCATGACTGCGGACTGGGCACGTATCCCGTACGACGTGCTGGAAAAGATCTCGACTCGCATTACGAATGCGTGTCCGCAAATCAACCGGGTGGTACTCGACATCACATCTAAGCCGCCGGCTACCATCGAGTGGGAGTGAGTCCCGTCTCACCGTGAACATGACATGGCCCGTACCTTTTTTGGTGCGGGCCATGCTGTGTTAGTGCGGTCATGTCGGTGAAATCGATGTTTCGGGTTAGTCCGCGTTCGGTAAACGCCGCCATGAGAATGCCACCCTTAAGTACGTGGTCTGTGTCGTGCAATCCGAGGCTGCAAGCCGTGCGAGGAAACGCTCAAGTGCGTACGGGGTGAGGTACTCAGCGGGGTTATGGTAATGGTTCCGGGCGACGTCGCAGGCCCGACCGTCAATCCTTGTACGGGTCGAAGGGGGCGCTGGAACCTTGCGTGCCTTCAGGTTTGTGCGGAGAACGGGTCCGGTCGGCCAGGTCTGTCACCATACTCGATCCGCTGCCCTCGTCGGGGATGATGGCCCATAGGACGAGGTAGATGAGCGGTCCGGAACCTGCCATGAGAATGAGGAGGGCCGCGACGACGCGGACGACGGTGGGGTCGAGATTGAGGGAGTTAGCGATACCTTGGCAGACGCCGCCGATGATGCGTCCCTCGCTGGGGCGTATGAGCTTGGTCATGTCATTCCTCCTGAGGGGTGTGCGTGATCGTGATCATGTCGATCTTCCAGATGGTCGATTTTCACCCATGATGCCACGTCAAGGCTGTTCCCCAACTCTGGCGAACGCAATGCGAGGCTTACGCTCCGCGTGGCCTCCCGTGCCGTCTTGACGACGGCGGGCAATGCGCGATACGCAGCGAGGCCCCGTCAATGACGAGGCCTCGCCGGAGTAGGGGTAGGCCAGGTGATTACTGTGCTTTCTTCTTGGTGATGATGCCCCAGATCCACAGGACGATAAGAGCACCAACGATTGAAATGAGCCAGGTCCAGGGGCTCCAGAATTTACCGAGCGGTTTGTGGAAGATAGCGGAACCGAGCCAGCCGCCGAGGACCGCGCCGATGACACCGAGAAGCAGAGTAACGAGGAACCCGCCGCCCTGCTTGCCCGGCATGATGGCCTTAGCGATGGCGCCTGCGATGAGGCCGAGAACAATCCATCCGATGAATCCCATGGGCCTATCCTCCATTGCAGAGGGTCAGCCGTCCAGTAACTACCGTCGAAGGTGGATGAAAAATACTGTAAATATAGTCATATGTTACTATAGTCAACTATGCCCTGACAAGGGGTTACGTATTTTTATTACGCTGCAGACGGAATTCTAGAAAAATGGTCGCCAAGGTGACAGTAGAGCTTCAGTGAGTTTCGCTATGTGAGAGCGCGACTGCCATTCGTCTAAGGTCAGTTCCACACAGTTGGCCATGTCGATCTCGAAAATCTCAGCCATTCGTTGGGCGACGGTGGAGTCAGTGATAGCGACGTTTACCTCATAGTTACCTTGGAGGGATAACCGGTCGAGGTTCGCTGTACCAATCGTGGACCAAATGCCGTCAATAGTGCAGGTCTTCGCGTGGACCATAGCTCCCTGGTAAAGGAACAGTCGCACACCCTGGTGGAGGAGGCGGTCGTAGTAGCCCCGGCTCAGCCAGTCGGCGATGACATGGTTCGATTCAGCCGGAATGACGATCCTAACGTCAACCCCGCGAGATGCGGCTTGGTGGAGGGCTGCGACAACGTCGTCATCGGGGATGAGGTAGCCCTGGGTCATCCAGATCCGCTCACTCGCGCGATCGATGGCCTCCAGGTACATGTTCCGGATGGGATAGACCGCCATCCGGGGGGAGTTGCGGTGTACAGCGAAAGGCGTATCCCAATAGCGGACGCCGGGAGAAGGTAGTACGGGCTGGTTGCGCCGGGAGATGAGGGCCCCCTTGGGGCGTTGATTCCACATGTCAACAAAGACGTTTTCGAGCTCCCCGACGGCAGGCCCGGTAATACGAGCGTGGGTGTCACGCCAGCGGTCGGCGTAGAGGGAGCCGATGTTGTACCCACCGATGTAGGCGACCTTGGAATCGACGATGAGGAGCTTGCGGTGGTCTCGCCCCAGATTGCGTAGCGTCGGTATCCATGAGGGGGTTACGAGAGGTTGGGCTCGCACCTGCACCCCTTCGAGCTGCCGAAAGAATCGTGGGTCCACAACGAGGTTGGCGAAGGTGTCCCACATCGCATAGACCTTGACCCCGCGTGCGGCGGCTTCTACGAGTGCCTGCCGAAAATGACGCCCGACTTCGTCGTTTTTCCAGATGAAGGTCTCAAGGTAAACGGTGTGTTGAGCTGATTTAATGTCGAAGATCATCGCCGCGTAAAGATCGCGTCCGAAAGTGAAGATCTCAACCTGATGACCAGACACCTTGAGGGGCTCTGCCGGCGCAGTGGGGAAACGGTATGGGCGACGGCCTCGTCGCTTAATGCCGTTGTAGGTGACCAGTCCGGCCATCGTAGCCATCTGGGCGGCAACCATCCCGCCTGCCACCCAGTGCAGTGCGCGGCGAACGGTGAATCTTTGGCGAGGGGCCCGGGTCATGTGCACAGAGTACCGGGCCTTCGTGCACTGGCGGCGAGGCAGCCGGCGGTGGGGTCCGGAAGTGGTATGTGGTGTTATGGATGGTCTGGGCGCTTGTCGCCACAGTGCTTACCGCCGTAGCGCGCGGCGAGCCAACCAGTTGCCCAGGAATTGCGCCAACTGTACGACGATGATGATCGTCACCACTGCGACGGCTGTGACTGCCCAGTTGTAACGCTGGTAACCGTAGGTGATAGCGAATTGACCTAGACCACCGCCACCCAAAGCGCCGGCGATGGCCGTCATATCGACGATCGCAATGAGGATGTAGGTGTAACCGAGAATCAGCGGCCCTAGCGCCTCCCGGGCAACGACGTCAAAGAGGATCCGCCACGGCCCGGCCCCCATCGCGCGGGCCGCCTCAATAACCCCAGGATCGACGGTGACAAGATTCTGCTCAACAATCCGGGAGATGGCGAAGGTCGCTGCGATGCACAGAGGGAAGGTGGCCGCCCGCACCCCGATGGTGGTGCCGATGACCTTGAGGGTGAGGGGAGCGATCGCCGTCATAAAGATAATGAACGGGATCGGCCTGATGATGTTGACGATGACGTTGAGGGTAGTGTGAACGATCTTGTTGGCCAGCAGGCCACCACGCCGGGTGGCATACAGCAAGATTCCCAGTACCAGGCCGCAGATTCCCCCAATGACGAGGGTGATAAGGGCCATGAAGAGGGTTTCCCAAATCGACTGAAGATAGGTGGGGCGCAAATAGTCGTTCATCAGTGGGCCTCCTCAGTGGGTGTCGGGACGGTTGCGGACGTGGTTGGTGCCGCCGAATTGGATACCTCCTCGAGGATCTGGACCGCCTGCTCGACGGCCTGTGCCGGACCAGACAGGGCCACCGTGTAATTGCCCAACGAGCCGTCATGTACCTCAATGACGCCGCCGTGGACGATCTGGAAGGACGCCCCAGTGTGGCTTATGCGAGCTAACGCGTCACCGAACGAGTGACTGGCCACCGAACTGACGTCAACGAGTCGAGCATGTGGGTTTTCTGACTGCAACCGTGCCTGTTCCTCCCCGTTCGGGTGCTGGCCGATAATTGTCGCCAGGAAACGCTGGGTGGTCTCTGACTGTGGATGAGCGAAGACCTGGCGGGCGCTTCCAGACTCGACGAGATGGCCAGCTGCTAGTACCGAGACCTGCTGGGCAATCGAGCGGACGACCTCCATCTCGTGGGTGATGACGACAACCGTCACCCCAAGCTCCGCATTGACCCGCTTGAGCAGAGATAAGACATCAGCTGTCGTTTCTGGATCCAGCGCCGAGGTGGACTCATCAGCCAACAAAATCGACGGTTTAGTTGCTAGCGCCCGGGCAATACCAACCCGCTGTTTCTGCCCGCCCGAGAGTTGGTCCGGGTGGTCCCAGGCTTTGCTCGTCAACCCGACGAAACTCAGCAATTCGGTGATGCGCTTCTTCTCGTCCGCTTTCTTCCAGTGAGCCAGCTTGAGTGGATAGGCAACGTTGTCGTAGATGGTCCTTGAGCCGAATAGGTTGAACTGCTGGAAGATCATCCCGATGTCTGCGCGTAGCGGGCGCATCGCCTTGTCCGAGAGCTGGGAGACGTCGGTGCCGTCTACCAAGACGCGGCCACGCGTGGGAGTCTCTAATCCGTTGATGAGGCGAACCAGGGTGGATTTGCCGGCTCCGGAGTGCCCGATAACGGCTGAGATGGAACCTCTCTTAATAGCCAGGCTCACATCGTCAAGGGCTCGTACTGTGCCGGAGCGGGTACGAAATTCTTTCGTGACGTGTTCGAAGACGATGTGGTCGGGACACTGTGGCGCCGAGGAGGGCGTGATGTCTGTTGACATGTGGAAGGCCTCGCTAGAAATCGGATGTGGATCAGGAATTCGACTTCTTGATGTCGGTAGTTAGGCCACTAAGTATCTTGTCCAAATCGGCCTTGGAGTGGCCAGAGACGATCTTGGCGGTGCCGCCAGACTGTTTGATGATGGCCTTTGTGACGTCGGGGTCGGACCACAGCTGGGCGACCTTCTGGTACGTCGGGTTGTCTTTGTCAGCGTCCTTGACTGCGATGATGTTGAGGTAGGGATCGGCCGACTTGCCGGTGGCGTCATCATGGTAGAGAACCTTGTTGCGGTCCAGCCCGGCGTCTGTGGCGAAGTTGTTATTGACGACAGCACCATCGACGCCCTCGAGGGAGGCGGCAGTCTGGGCTGCATCGATCGCCTTAACCTTCACCTTGGACTGGTTGGCGATGACATCGGCGGGGGTGGATAACGCTGAACCGTTACCCCGTAGCTTCAACAAGCCAGCTTCCTGCAACACCAGCAGGGCGCGTCCCTGATTGGTGGCGTCATTCGGGATGGCGATAGTTGCCCCGGCGGGTAGCTGGGAGAGTCGCTGGTACTTTTTCGAGTAGATATTTAGCGGGACGACGTAGGTCGCAGCTAGCGCGGTGATGTTGTCGTTATTTTTGACGTCGTAATCAGCCAGGAAGAGCAGGTGCTGGAAGGCGTTGAGGTCTATCTGTCCCTGGGACAGCGCCACGTTAGGCTGGGTGTAGTCGTTAAAGCTGACAACGTCGATATTGATGCCTTCAGCAGCGGCCTTTTTCTTGATGACGTTCCAGTAATCGTTGGCTGCCTCAGTCGTGCCGATCTTGACGGTCGTCTTGCCATCAGCTGCGGAGTCCCGTCCCGTGTTCTTGGCTACCGCGAAGATAATGCTGGCCATGATCGCAAGCACGATGATGATTGCTGCGATGATGAGGCCGGTGTGGCGTCCTCCGGGTTTTTCGGGAAGCGCCTCAGGGGCGGAAGCCGAGGATATAGGTGTGCTCATGGTAGGTCTCCTGGAAATGTCGCAGAGAGGTGTGGCGAACGGTCATCGATCGTGGGATCGTGCAGGGTGACATGTCGGTATGCGTAGCGACGCAGACATGGGCATAGATCGACTACTGGCTCAAACCAGTGGGAAAGGAGGCGGAAGTCCTGCCAGCGGAGATGAACCCGCCGTCAGCAGGTGCCGAGCATTCGCAAGCAGCACAGGCGGCACATCATCATCGAGGCCGCGCGAAGGTCGGCGTCGACGGTGTGGCTGATGGCCGCGGTCATGGTAGTGCTCCTGGATTCGATGACGGCCCTCATCGGGCCGAATTACCCTTGAATCTAGGACCTTTGAGGATCACTGTCAATACGGGGCCGTTGGTTCGCTGTGTGAACATGCGATGGGTTGTGCCAGCTGGGGACGACTATGGGCCGGTAGGCTGTGAGTCGCCATGACGACACCGGATCTGTTTTCGTTTTTCGAATCGGCTCATGAGAGACGCAGCCCTGTTGAGCCAGGGGTTTTGCCGACCTATGCCCCCGTGACGGCCGGAGCAGCCTCTCCTGCTGACTTACTGGCCGATCTCAACGAGCCCCAACGCGAGGCGGTGTTGCACGCCGGTTCGCCGGTCCTCGTTGTCGCGGGGGCAGGCTCGGGAAAGACGAGAGTTCTCACGCGACGCATCGCCCACCTGGTGGGGGAACGAGGCGTTCATCCTGGGTCGATTTTGGCCATCACCTTCACCAATAAAGCGGCGGCCGAGATGAAGGCGCGCGTCGTTGACCTGGTGGGAAATCGCGCTAAACCGATGTGGGTGTCGACCTTCCATTCTGCCGCGGTGAGAATACTACGCACCGACATTGACCGTCTGGGCATTTCCCGTAATTTCTCAATCTATGACGATACGGACGCTAAAAGGCTCACCACTCTCGTTGCCCGTGACCAGAATCTGGATCCTAAGAAGTTCCAGCCTCGCGCTATCATGAACTGGATCTCACATCAAAAAAACGAGCTCGTTGCCCCGGATCAAGCAGTCGCGGCTGCCAAAAGCGGAAATGATCGAATTAATGGTGACGTCTACGTCGAGTACCAACGCAGACTACGAGCTGCCAATGCGCTGGATTTCGATGATCTTATTATGTGTACCGTCACCGTGTTGAGGCAGTTCCCTGAGGTTCGCGAACAGTATCGACGTCGGTTTCGGCATGTACTCGTTGATGAGTATCAGGACACTAACACCGCACAATATCAGTTCATTCGTGAGCTGTGTGGGGATGACCCAGTCGAGCTAGATGACGGTGCTCGCAGTGTCGATCCGCCGGAGCTCATGGTGGTTGGCGATTCAGATCAGTCGATTTACGCATTTCGTGGCGCGACGATCCGAAACATCATTGACTTTGAAAAGGATTTTCCGGGGGCTAGGACGATTCTCCTGGAGCAGAATTATCGCTCGACTCAGACGATTCTTACCGCTGCAAACAATCTCATTAAGGTCAACCTAAATCGTCCCGCCAAAAACTTGTGGACTGATCAGGGCGATGGTGACAAAATCGTCGGGTATGTTGCCGACACTGAACATGACGAGGCTGCCTGGGTGGCCCGACGTATTGACGAACTCGTCGATGAGGGACGTACCAGCTATGGACAAGTAGCCGTTTTTTACCGTACCAACGCCCAATCAAGGGCCTTCGAGGATGTCTTTATTCGCACTGGCTTGCCCTACCGTGTCGTCGGCGGTGTGAGGTTCTACGAGCGCAAAGAAGTCCGTGACGCCGTCAGTTACCTGCGCGCGATCGCTAACCCCTCCGATGACGTTTCCCTGCGTCGCATCCTCAATACTCCGCGCCGTGGCATCGGAGCGCGAGCCGAAGCAGCAGTCGAGATGTTTGCTACTGCTCGCAGAATTAGCTTCTGGGAAGCTCTGAAACGGATCGATGAAATCGACGGTCTAGCAACCAGATCGGTCAATCAAATTCGAGCTTTCGTCAGCCTCATGGATGACCATATCGCCATGGTGGAGCAGGGGAAACGGGCTGACGAGATCGCCAGCTCGATCCTGAAAGAATCCGGTTACATCACCGAACTAGAGAACTCCAAAGACCCGCAGGATGAGACGAGGCTGGAAAACCTCATCGAGCTTGTTTCGGTGGCTCAGGAATTCGTTGCCCGAGTCCATGCTGTCGATATTGACGAGGCTGAGCAGGGCAACGTCGAAGACCTCGAATCGTCCGGCGACGACTCTTTGCCGGCCTTCCTGGAGCAGATCGCCTTGGTGGCCGATTCCGATCAGGTACCAGCCGACTCCGATGGAGTCGTCACCCTCATGACCCTGCATACCGCCAAAGGTTTGGAGTTCGACACAGTTTTCATCACTGGATTTGAGGACGGTGTCTTCCCCCACATGCGGTCTCTTGCCGACGCCACTGAATTGTCTGAGGAGAGACGGCTGGCTTACGTCGGTATCACTCGCGCTCGCAAACAGCTGTTTGTGTCGCGGGCCTCTGTGCGCACGATGTGGGGCCAGGCTCAGTACAACCCACCGAGCCGATTCATCGACGAGATCCCTGAACACCTCATTGAGTGGGAGAGAATCGGCCAGGCCTCGGTGGGATGGTCAACTTCGGCGAGTGGCCGCTCGCAATCAGCACGCGGGGCCCTTCGCGACGACACTCCGGCCTTCGGTTCTGGACGAGGGTCAGCAAGTGCGCTCAAGGGACGCACCCTCGCGCTGTCGGTAGGGGATAAAGTGCTTCACTCGACCTTCGGGCTGGGGACCGTCAAAGCCACGTCAGGCCAGGGCGACAATGCCAAGGCTGATGTCGACTTCGGGTCAGCGGGGCTCAAGAGGTTGGCGTTGAGGTTCGCTCCACTGGAGAAGCTGTAAGTGGATGCTGACGTAGTCTTCGGTCGCTACGAAAGATCAGATTGCTCGACGTCGTGAGATCAGGTGGGCATCGGGCCTCCGGGGTTGTTAGTCTGTTCATTGGTGGGCAAACGACCAGCTGCGTCCGCTTCGCTGTGAACGTTCTTGTGCTGTGAAGTCGAGACAGCTGCCGTCGCCCAGTTCCCCGGCCCGTCAACGGCCGGTCGACTCGCAGAGTGGAGAGATTGTGGACCTGTATGAATACCAAGCCCGCGACCTGTTTGAGAAGCACGGCGTGCCCGTACTTCGAGGCATCGTCGCGGAGACTCCAGAGCAGGCGTCCGAGGCTGCAGCGAAGCTCGGTACCCCCGTCGTCGCCGTCAAGGCGCAGGTCAAAGTGGGTGGCCGTGGCAAGGCTGGCGGTGTAAAGATCGCTAAGTCCCCGGCCGAGGCGGCTGAACGCGCCGAGGCCATCCTCGGTATGGACATCAAGGGTCACACCGTTCACAAGGTGATGGTCGCTGAAGGTGCTGACATTGCCGAGGAATACTACTTCTCGATCTTGCTCGACCGTGGGGAGCGTCGCTACCTTGCGATGTGCTCGCGTGAGGGTGGCATGGACATCGAGACCCTCGCCAAGGAGCGCCCCGAGGCTCTCGCCAAAGTGCCGGTCGACCCGATTGACGGCGTTGACGATGCTAAAGCCCGCGAGATCCTTAGCGAGGCAGGGTTCCCC
>F21B_10004800_pt1 | contig 11513 bp, 9 predicted proteins | sample RepKananBrdUF21B_FD_10803 | JGI IMG/M metagenome (IMG submission 10803) | reverse complement strand
GAAAGGGGGCCTTCCCCGCCTGGGGTGGCATGTGTTCAACGGACATCGGTGTCTCCGGGATGGGTAACTGGTGTGGCGCGCCTGGGCGCCTGCGCTACGCCTGTAGTGCGCCGAGCGGGTCGGCCTGGGTGGTGGCAGCGCCGGAAGACGGGAGGTCTCCGCCCAGCGCGTGTGTCAGCTCGGCGGCGGCATCCAGCACGCGCGGCAGGTAGTCGTTCTGCACTTTCTTATTGAAGCGATAGCGCGGGATGCCCAGCGAGATCGTGCCGCTGAGCACACGGCCCACGCCAAACACCGGGCAGGCAATCGCCGCGCTTTCCGCATCGCGCTCTGCAATGGAGACGGCGTACCCCTGCTCCACGACCTTCTCGTGCTCCGCGCTGCGTGTGCCGGAAAACGCCAGCAGCACGTGCCCTGCGGCACCCACATCGAGCGGGAAACGATCACCTTCACGCAGATTGGTCCGCACCGAGCGCTCGGCATGGAAGCGGAACAGGCAGACGCGCTGGTCGCCTTCGCGCACGTAGAACGCAGCGGTTTCGCCGGTCTCCTCCGACAGTCGGGCGAGGATCGGCGCGGCGTGCTCGCGCAGCTGGAACGACTCGCGATACGTCATGCCCAGGTGAAAGTTGGCGGGCCCCAGCACGTAGCGCCCATCCGGCAGCCGCTTGATGAAGCGGAACTGCTCCAGCGATTCGAACATGCGCAGCAGCGTGCTCATGTTCAGCCCGGTGGCTTCGCTCACCTGCGCCAGCATCAGCCCATTGGGGGCGTTGCCGAAGGCGAGCAGGACGGTCAGGGCGCGATTGACTGCGGAGACGCCGCCCTCTGTTTGCATGTTCATGTGGACCTCGTGACGTGCCGGCCGACGCGCTGGTGGCGTCGCAAAAAAATGAAAGTTGTTTTCATTATATTTGTGACAACGAGTTTGGCAATAGCCGTTTGGATCTTCCCGGGTGATGCGCCGGTTCGCGTATGCAAGTGATCACAAGGGTTAACGATAGTCTTGACGAATTCGGCGCCAAACACAAAAAATGAAAGTTACTTTCATTTTAGTGAGTCGACATGTTTTCGTCACCCTTGCCGGTCTGGCGCTCGCTGTTGTACGTGCCCGCCCATGTCCCCCGCTACGTTGCCAAGGCCGAAGTCTGCGGGGCCGATGCCGTCATCCTCGATCTGGAAGACGGTGTGCCGCCCGAGCAGAAGGCGCAGGCGCGTGGCGGGCTTGTTGATGCGATTCCACGCCTGGCCCGCATTGGCTACGACGTGCTGGTGCGCGTCAACGGCCCGCTGGAACCCATGGCGGCGGACTTGCGCGCCGCCGTTCTGGCAGGAGCGAGCGGCGTCGTCTTGCCCAAGGTGCGTGGCGCAGCGCATCTGGAAGCCATCGATGAACAGCTGGGATTGCTGGAGGACGTGTGCGGCGCCCCGCTTGGCCAGACCCGCATCATCGCGATCATTGAAACGCCGCGCGCCTTCGAGGTGATGAGCGACATTGCGCGCGCCACGCCGCGTATTGCCGCCCTGATGCTTGGCGGCGGTGATTTCGCGCTGTCCTGCGACAGCCGCGCCAGCGCCGAGGTGCTGCGCGTGCCGAAGCAGCTACTGGTGATTGCCGCCCGGGCCGCCGGCATCCTGCCCCTCGGCCTGACCGGCGGATTGGATGTGCTGGACGATCTCGATGCCTTCGAGCGTGCGGCACAGCAGTCCGTCGACATGGGCTTTGCTGGCGCGACTTGCATCCATCCCGCGCAAGTGGCGGTACTCAACCGCGCATTCATGCCCTCGGCTGACGAGGTTGCCGACGCCAGCGCACTGCTCGCTGCCTTCGATGCGGCGCGCGCTGAGGGCCGAGGCGCGCTCCGGTTCGACGGACGGATGGTCGACGCCCCCGGCGTCACGCGCGCGCGCCGTGTGCTTGCCCGCCATGCCGCCAGCCAGAGGCGCATGCCGTAGCCCCGATTTGCCGGCGCCGCCGGCACTTGCCGTACCCCAAAAATCAAAACAGCAGGAGACAAGCATGACCACGCGAATGTTCGCGCTATGCGGACTGGGCCTTCTTTCGGCCAGCGCCAGCGCACAGTCCACCCTCACCCTGTATGGCGTTGCCGACGTCTATACCGAATTCCTGACCAGCCAGGCAGCGCCGGGCGACGGTCGCGCCGTCACGCAGACGCGCATGGCCTCGGGCGGCAAGAGCGGCTCGCGCTGGGGCTTGAAGGGCAAGGAAGACCTGGGTGGTGGGTGGCGGGCCGCGTTCCGCCTGGAGAGCGGCATCAACCTCAACAACGGCACCGGAACGGGCTCGGGCGGGGGTGGTTTCGACCGCTCCGCATGGGTGGCGCTGGAGAGCGACCAGTGGGGCATGCTGCGCCTCGGCCGCCAGTACACCACGCTGTTCGACGTCATGGAGAAGTACTCGCCCACCGGCGCGTACTCCACGCTGTATGAGCCCGCCGGCGCCATTGTCGGCCTGAACTTTCGCGAGAACAGCGTCGTGAAATACCGGTTCGAGACCGGCCCGCTGGCCGTGCAGGCGCACTACGCCCTGGGCGGCACGCCGGGCACGTTCCAGACCAGTGCAGCTTACGGCGCCGGTTTTGACTATGCGAGCGGCCCGCTGTCGTTTGCCGCGGCCTATGACAACGTCAACGGTTCGCAGCTCAGCAACGTCACGCATTTCCGGCGCTACTCGGCTGCCGCCATGGTGGCGCTTGGCCGCGCCGAGTGGATCGTCGGCCTGACCGAGGGCAACGGCAACGTGACCACGCCGCTGGTGGTCACGCGCTACACGTTCCTGTGGACGGGCGTGCGCTATCGCCTGTCCGAGCGCCTACAGGCCATCGGCGCGTTCTATTACGAGAACGTTCGTGCGCAGAACCCCTCGCCTGGGCAGCCGGCCCCGCAGCTGACCAATCCGCAGCAGGTCACCCTGCAGCTCAACTACTTCCCGTCCAAGACGACGACGCTCTATCTCGCGGCCGGTGCCGCACACCGCGCCGCGCTGGACTTCGACAACTACAACTACAGCTTCCTGCACTACTCACTCGCCAGCGACCGCTCCGTCAGCACGGGCGTGGCGTTGGGTATGCGCAAGCTGTTCTGACTGTTCTGATACTCAAAAAAGACCCTGATCAGGAGATCGTGACATGTCCATCACGCTTGCGCGCCGTCGCGCGTTTCTGCTGCGTGCGCTTGCCGGTACGGCGGGCGTTGCCTTTGCGGGGGCGTCGTCGGCGCAAGCCCTTGCCGACGCGGCAAAGCCTGTCGCCAACGCCGTGCCGCCCATCGCCAACCGCCTGGCGGAATACGTGCACCGCCTGCGATATGAAGACATCGACGCCAGTGCGCTGGAAGCGTTGAAGCTGCGGTTGGTCGATACGTTCGGCTGCGCGCTGGCAGCGTTGAAGGAGCCGGTAGTCCAGCGCTGCTTCCAGCTTGCGCAGGCCGGTGCGAGCCACGCGTCCGCGCTCATCGGAACCACGCACCGCACGACGCCGGAGCTAGCCGCCTTCGCCAACGGCGCGGCCATCCGCTACTACGACCTCAACGATGGCTACGCCGCCAAAGAGATCGGGCATCCGAGCGATTTCATCTCGGTCAGTCTTGCCGTAGCGCAATCGGAGGGGCGTTCGATCCAGGATTTCATCCTGGCTTCGCTCGTTGCCTACGAAATCGAATGCCGGCTGTTCGACGCCGCCGCCATCAGCCCGCGCGGCTGGGACAACCCGAGCTACGGCGTGGTGACCGCCGCTTTGACCGCCGGCAAGCTGATGCAGCTCTCGGTCGAGCAATTGACGCAGGCCGTCAACATCGCGCTCATCGACCACATTGCGATGAACCAGACCCGAACCCAGGTGCTGTCGAACTGGAAAGGGCTGGCCGATGCGTCGGCGGCAAAAAGCGGTGTCTTTGCGGCCAGCCTGGCGCGGGAGGGCATTACCGGCCCCAGCCCCATCTTCGAGGGCACCTACGGGTTCGAGAAGCTCGTCGCGGGCCAACCGATTGCCATCGATACGGCGGCATTCGGCGGGCCGGGCCGTGCGTTCCGTATTGCCGATGTGCTGGTGAAACCGTATCCGGCGCAAGGCCACACGCTGACTGCGGTGGAGGCGGCCATCCGGCTGTCGGGGCGGATTCACGACCCTGCACAGATCGACAAGGTCGTCGTTGCGACGACGCAGCTCGGCTACAAGATCACCGGAAGCGGGCCATATGTCTGGGCGCCGGCCACCAAAGAAACGGCCGACCACAGCATGCCCTACGTCGTGGCGCGCGCCCTCATCGACGGCACGTTGACGAATGCAAGCTACGCGCCCGAGAAGCTCGCCGCCGCAGATGTGCGTGCGTTGATGCCCAAGATCCGCGTCGAGGAGGACCCGGCGCTCACCGCGCTGTATCCGCGGCACATCCCGAACCGCATCTCGGTGTATTTGCGTTCGGGAGAGGTGTTGACCGAGCGCGTTGACGACCTGCCGGGCGCGCCCGATATGCCGCTGACGCGCGAGGCGATTGAAGCCAAGTTCTGGCGTACTGCGGGCACGGCCATCACCCGCGCGAATGGCGAGGCGCTGATCCAGCGCATCTGGTCAATGGAGCGGCTGCGCGGTGTCGATCCCCTGTTCGAGGCCGCCATGGCAGAGCGGGCGGCTTGAATGTAGCCGGCGCTGCATTCACAAAAAAGGGGGGCGTTGATGCCCCCTTTCTTGTTGCTGCCCCTTACGGACGGCGAATGACACACGTCGCCGTGGCATGGGCCAGCAGCGTGCCGTCCTGCGTCTTGAGCGTGCCTTCCGATACGCCGATCGTGCGCGAGACATGCAGCACGCGGCCCACCGCCACCAGCGGCGTATCCACCGGCACCGCCTTCACCATCTTCACGTTGAGGTCGACTGTGCCGTAGCCGACGCCGGCTTCGAGCATGGTGTGCACCGCGCAGCCGGTCACGGAATCCAGCACGGTGGCCGCAAAACCGCCGTGTACACCACCCAGCGGATTGAGGTGGCGTTTGTCGGCTTGGGCACCGAAGTGCACGGTGCCGGATTCGATGAGGTCCATCGACATCGGGATGGTTTCGCTGATGGACGCGCGCGGCAGCTCACCGCGCGACATGGCCTGCAGCAATTGCAGACCGGTCATTTGGGACGGATGCATGGGAAGAGTCAGATGGGGTTGGGGTGGAACGACTCCGCACTCTACCGCGAGCCGGGTTTCCATGACTGCAATGCGTTGCAGCGGCCGGCGCAACAACGCCCCTCCAATGCGGGTGAACCCTAGCGTTGCGCGCACGCCGACGCGAAAGGCTCCAGAAAGGTCGCCCCCTCTACGCTCGCCCAGCGATTGCATCGGGCGGCCTGATTGACTGGATTCACCGCCCTCGCGCGTTACCCGAAGCCGGCATCACGACCGGACACCATTACCCACAAAGGAAGGAGACTTCGATGTCCCGTACCAAGTTCGCCCTGGCGGCGACCGCTGCAGCCGTGGCCACCCTGGCCGCCCCCGGCGCCCATGCACAAGCGTCGAACGTGACGCTCTATGGCCTGATCGATACCACCATCAGCACCGTCAACAACACCAACGCGGCCGGCGCACGCACCACTGGCTTCCAGGTGCCCTGGTTTTCGGGCAGCCGCTGGGGCCTGACCGGCAAGGAAGACCTGGGCGGCGGCACGTCGGCCATCTTCCGACTGGAATCCGAGTTTGAAACGCCGACCGGCAACATGGACACCCCGGGCGTGCTGTTCAACCGCGATGCGTGGGTGGGTCTGTCGAGCGAAGCCCTGGGCAAGCTGACCTTCGGCCGCCAGAACGCCATCGCGCGCGATATCTCGGCCATCTACGGTGACCCGTACACCAGCGAAAAGGTGGGCCTGGACGAAGGCGGTTACACCAACGTCAACAACTTCAAGCAACTGATCTTCTACGCAGGCAGCGCCACGGGCACGCGCCTGAACAACGGTGTGGTGTGGAAGAAGATGTGGGACGGCCGCTTCCTGACGGCCCTGGGCTACCAGTTTGGTGAAGTGCCGGGCCAGTTCTCGCAAGGCTCCACCGAATCGCTGGCCCTGGGTTACAACGGCGACAGTTTCCACCTGGCGGGCTTCGCGCAACAGGCCAAGGTCAACGGCTTTACCGATCGCTCGTACTCGATCGGCGGCAACGTGATCATCGACATCTTCCGCATCAATGCGGGCTACTTCCACTACACCGGCGAGCAGCCGGCCGCGATCGGTAACCGTAGCGACAACGCCTACACCGTCTCGCTGAAGATCGCTCCGCAAGGCGCCTTTGACTACGAGATTGGCTACCAGATCATGAAGGCCAACAACGCTGCCTTCGACGCCAACGGCAACACGCTCAACGCGTACGCCAGCGTGCTGGGTGCCACGGCCTCGGGCAGCGGCCGCAAGAGCACGCTGTACGGCTCGGTGTTCTATCACGTGTCCAAGCGCACCGAGTTCTACGTGGCGGCTGACTACATGAAGCTGAAGGATCAGTACATCGTGGGCTCGACCAACGGCCATAACAGCCAGACGGAATTTGCCATCGGTATGCGCACCCGCTTCTGATCGAAGCGCCTGACGTAGTTAGCGTTGCTCGCGCACCTGATCGACAAATCTGTTGGTATAGGTGCGCGAGAGATCGATGTGCTTGTCGCGCGCGTTGGCATTGCTGGCGGCGAGGACGCGCAGGACGGTGGGTGGGCCGTCGTCCGGCATGCGTCCGTCGGCGCTGAAGGTGGGCAACGCGGCGGCAAGCGATTTGACGTAGAGCTCGGGATGTTCGTGGCGGAATTCAGCCGGCATGCGTGCGGCAATGTCCTCCGCGTTGTGCGTGTGCATGTAGCGCAAGGTCCGCACGAAAGCGCGGGCCAGCTTGGTGGCCAGTTCCGGATGGGCTTCGAGCCATTCGGTCTGCAGATACAGGCATGCCGCCGGGTACGGGCCGCCCAGCGCGGCACGCGTGCCTTCGAGCGTGCGCAGATCGAGCAGCACGCGGGCTTCGCCGTTGCGCACCAGGCGCGAGACGGTCGGGTCGGTGGTCATGCCGGCATCGATACGGCCGCTGCGCAGCGCTTTGACGAAGCTGTGTTCCGCGCCGACCGGCAGCATGGTGTAGTCCCCCGCAGACAGGCCCTGCTGTGCCGTCAGGTAGCGCGTGAGAAAACTGGTGGAGGCGCCCAGGCCCGTCACGCCCAGCGTGCGGCCGCGCAGCTCGCGCATCGATTCCACCGTGGCGAGCAGCCGCGTGGACACCACTTCCGCCTCGCCCGGTACCTGGCTGAAGACCACAATGGCACGCACTTCCTTGCCCTTGGCCTGCAGGTCGATTGTGTGATCGTAAAAACCGACCACGCCCTGCGCGAAGCCGGTCAGCAGTTCGCTCTCGGCATCCACGCCGGCGGGCTGCGAGAGCAGTTCCACCTCCAGCCCTTCGTCACGGAAGTAGCCCAGGCGCTGTGCCAATGTGGCGGGCAGGTAGATCATCTTGGCCGTGCCGCTGACCATGATGGTCAGGCGTGTGGGGTCTTGCGCCAAGGCGTGCGTAGCTGCCAGCGCGAGGCAGGCAGCGAGCAACGGCGTGATCCAGCCCCGGGGGCTGCGGGTGCGCTGGTTTCGCACCCTGCCCCTGCAGGTAAAAACACCCATTGAGTTGTCTCCGGCTCTTTTGTAGATATCGGTATCGCGCGCGCTGCAGCAATCAGCGAGTGATGCCCCCAGCGCACGCGTAGGCAGCCGTCACCATTCTAGGAAGCGGCAACCCACAAATCGCTTTCATTTTTCGGACGCGCTGTTTTCGTATGAAGCTGCTCCTGATCGAAGACAACGCCCCGCTGGCGCACTGGCTGTCAGAAGCTCTGCGCCGCGCGCACTTCACGGTGGATCACGCCACGGATGGCGAATCCGCCGATACCCTGCTGCTCACACAGCACTACGACGTGGTGCTGCTTGACCTGCAGTTGCCGACCCTGTCGGGGCAAGGCGTATTGCAACGTTTGCGCGGTCGCCGCAACCCCGTACCGGTGCTGATCCTGACTGCTAGCGGCGGCATTGACGACAAGGTTGCCTGCCTGGGCGCCGGTGCTGATGATTACCTCGTCAAGCCGTTTGAGATCCGCGAGCTGATCGCGCGCATCCAGGTATTGGTGCGGCGCAGCACGCCCGATCAATCCGTCGAGCTGCACTGTGGCGACCTGGCCTACCACACGGGCAGCCGCACCTTTGTGCTGGCCGGTCAGCCGCTGGTGCTGCCCGCGCGGGAGCACACCGTGCTGGAAATCCTCATGCTCAAGCTCGGGCGCACGGTGTCCAAGCCAGCGCTCGTCAACGGTGTGTTTGGCCTGGACGACGAAGCCAGCCCCGAAGCCATCGAAATCTACATCCACCGCCTGCGCAAGAAGCTGGAGCATTCCGCCGCCACCATCGTCACGCTGCGCGGCCTTGGTTACTTGCTGCGCGATGCTTCAACCCAGCAATCCTGAACAACCGGCGGTACAGGAGGCACCGGCCACCTCACGCGCGCGCAGCCTGCGTGCGCGGCTGCTGCTGTGGCTGGCGTTGCCGCTGGTCATCTATGTGGCGGCCGATGCCTGGCTGGACCTGGCGGCCGCACGCCACAACGCCGATCTCGTGCACTACCACGCGTTGGACACCGCCGCGCAGATGATCAGCGGCCAGATCGAATGGGACGAAGGCCGCCTGCGCGTGTCAGTGCCGCCGGCTGCGTTGGCGGTGTTCGCCGCACCCGAGACCCCCGTGCGCGACCAGATTGCGTATCAGGTCAGCACCGAAGATGGTCGCCTGCTGGCGGGGCGGCTGGATTTCGGCACGCGCCCCGCCTTTGATGCCGCAGGCCTGGCCGATACCGGCACCTACACCGATACGCTGGAAGGCCAGCCCGTGCACGTGGCCGCCGTGGTGCGCACCATGTACGACGCCGGGCGCACCGAGCGCGTCGTCACGCGCGTGGCGCAAACCATGAACGGCCGCGACGCGATGATCCGGCAGTTGTGGTGGCCCGCCACCGTGCGCCAGTTGGCGCTGGTGGGGCTGGCGTTGGCGATGATCCTGATCGGCCTGACGCTGGAGTTGCGGCCGATTCTGCGGTTGGCCGGCAATGTGTCGGCGCGCGCGCCCACCGATCTGGCACCGCTCGATCCCGAGGGCTTGCAGCGCGAACTGCAGCCGATTGCCGGTGCGTTCAATCAATACCTGCAGCGCATTGCGGACAACGCGCTCACGCAGAAGCGCTTCATTGCCGACGCTGCGCATCAGATGCGCACACCGCTGGCGATTCTCGACACGCAGATGCAGGTGGCCGCGCAAACCAATGCCGACGATGCGCTGCATGAGGTGCTGAAAGCCGCGCGCACCAGCACGCGCAATCTGGCCGATCTCATCAACGATCTGCTGTTGCTCTCGCAGGCCGAAGCCTCGGCCGCCACCAGCGAAACGGTCGAACTCCTGCAGGTGGCGCGCACCGTGCTCGAAGACCTCGCATTGCTGGCCGATGGTCGCCGCATCGACCTGGGGATGGAGTCGGCAGAGCAGCCGGTCTGGACGTTGGGCAATCGCACGCTGGTTGCGGCCCTGCTGTTCAACCTGGTGGATAACGCTGTGCGCTACACGCAGGAAGGCGGCCACGTCACCGTGCAGGTGTCGGCCGACTATGGTTGGGCCATGCTGACCGTGACCGACAACGGGCCCGGGATTCCGCCCGAGGCGTACGCACGCGTGTTCGAGCGCTTCACGCGCCTGGGCAACACGCAGACCCAGGGCAGCGGCCTGGGCTTGGCGATCGTGCGGCAGATCGTCGATCGCATGGGTGGGCAGATTGCGCTGGCGCCCGGGCCGGGTGGCGCCGGGCTGGCGGTGACGGTGTGGCTGTGGCGGGCCGGGGCGCCGGCCGCCGCCTGAGTTGCTGCCGCTGCTGCCTTGACACCGGCCTTACTGCACCGACACGAACACCGGGTTGGAGTAGAACCACAGATCGTTGTAGTTGCGGTCATTGATGGCGTTGAAGCGCGCCACGTTTTCCGTCACGACCGTCTTCTGGTCGGGCAGCGGGTTGCCGTTGCTGGTCTCGCCCGACACGTTCATGCCGAGGTTGGTGCCGCGCAGGCGGAAGTACTGGTTCTTCGTTGCGGTGGTGGTGTACGTGACGCTGTTGTAGCCGTCGGCATCGACCTTCCAGTCCGCCTTGGTGAAGGTGGCAACGACCTTGGTGGAGTCGTTAGTGGCCTTCGCATACGCGGGCGTGCCGGGGGCGGCCTTGGGGCCAACGTCACCGGCGATCAGATCAACGTGGTCGACCACGGGGCGCATGTTGGCCTTGAAGCCGCTGCCCAGCGGGTACGCGTAGTTGTTGTGATCGGGGCTCTTGAAGCGGATGGTGATCGTCACCTTGTCGCCGGCCTTTGCGGTGAGCGTGCCGCCCATGTCAGCCGAAGCGGTGGCGTTGTCGGCGTGGAAATCCAGCGCGTTGATGAGATCGCCAAACACGCCGAACGACTTGCCCGAGCGCATGGCGCCCAGCAGTGTCTTCAGGTCGGTGCTGGTACCCGGCAGCCAAATGTAGGTCTTGGCGTATTCACCGGGGTAGTAGCCGCTGCTGAACTGCTGCGTGGCGTCGACTTGGAAATGGTGGTCGGAATCTGCAAAGTTCCAGACGCGGCGGCCTTCGCCCAGTAGTGCATCCCAGACGCCACCGACTTGCGCGACCACGTAGTCGACACCGCCGTAGGTGCGGTTGGGCAGGTTGGCGTCGATGTAGGCGCTGTTGTAGCCGCCGCGATCGGGCTCCATCTGGTTGCCGACCATGCCCTCGATGCCGAACATGATGTCGGGCGCGGTGTCGTTGAACTGGCGGAAATCCGCCACCGTGTACTTGCCCGGGTTGCGCGACGGGTGGTTGATCAGGCCGTAGCTGGTGTTCGGGTAGTTCGTCTTGAGCCAGGTGAAGGCGTTCACCACATCAGCGTGCGTGCTGCCGGCGCGCGGGCCTTCCTGCTGCCATGCGGCCACATCGTTCGGGTTGAACAGCGAGGCGGCCTGCTGCGTGAAGACGTATTCGAACTTGTTCAGACCCTTGGCCGAGGTCTGCAGCTTGTCGGTGCCCTCGAAGATGCCGACGTTCAGGTGATCGTGTGTCGGCATGTCCCACTCGGTGGCCGAGAAGATCAGCTTGCCCGTGTACTTGCCGGCGGCTTGTGCCTGCGCAATGGCGGGCATCTCGTACTGCGCGATACCTGCCGATGCGGCAATCGAACCGCCCGGCAGCGTGGCGCCCGTGGCATCGCGCGGCGACGGGCGCAGGTGGTTCGACACCGCCATCCAGTCCAGGCTGTTCAGGTTGAATGCGTGATCGAGCACGGCCGCCAGCGGCGTGACGGCATCGACCGACTCGGCCGTGTGCACGTGCAGGTCGCCCGTCGTCCATACGCCTTGCGGCTTGGCGGGCGGGGTCGGTGTGGTTGGGTTGGTGGGCGTCGGGTTAGCCGGTGCGGTGTC
>F21B_10030303_pt1 | contig 11552 bp, 7 predicted proteins | sample RepKananBrdUF21B_FD_10803 | JGI IMG/M metagenome (IMG submission 10803) | reverse complement strand
ACGATCGGCTTCGAGCGCCTGGCCGAGGAGACAGGCTCCTCGTCCAAGAGCCTGATGCGCATGCTCAGCCCGACGGGCAATCCGACCGCCAGCAACCTGTTCAGCGTCTTGAGCACGGTGCAGAAGGCCGCAGGCGTGCATTTGGCGGTGGCAGCGGATCGCTAAGTTAATTTTGGCTTAAGCAATTCAACTTACATCCTCGCGTCTAAGCAAACTGCAACCAACTCACCAAATGGTTGCATCTAGGTTAGGCTAGAGCGATGCTGCTGAAAGTTGAAACTGTTGAAGAGATTGGGCGCTTCAAATCGCTTAAGCATCAAGCGCCCCATTTTGGAAGCCTAACAGCCATTTTTGCACGCAACGGACTTGGCAAGAGCACCGTTTGTTCGGTTATCCGATCTGCAGCTGAGCAGGACGCTCGTCTTATTTCTGCCCGTAAACGGTTAGGCGCCGACAAAGAGCCTTCTGCTCATCTGCAGTGGCATACTCATGGCGCAGTGACTTACTCTGTAGGCAAATGGAACTCTTGTCCCGGCCCTGTACATGTTTTTGACGGCGAATTTGTACGTCGCAATCTTCATGTAGGCGAAAGCGTAACCCGCGACAACAAGCGAAGCCTTATTCCCATTGTGTTGGGTGAGGAGGGCGTAAAACTCGCAGATAAAATTTCTCAGCTCGACATTGAGCAGCGTGACTTGTTGTCCAGGATTAGCTCAATTGAGAAAATCATTAGGCGAACCTGCCCAGTCGTGACGGACATAAAAGCTTTTGCTCAGAAAAATGCACCAGATAACATCGACCAGATAATTGATCGCGCAAAGAAATCTCTGGAACTTGCAAAAAACGCCGTTGCTGTAAAGTTAAAACAAGTCCCTACATTACTTCCGACCCCAGACATCGATGACATTCAAGCGCTGCTAGCAGAAACAATAGAAAGCCTCAGCGAGAGAGCTGGGAACGTTTTAGACGAACATATAAAGGCTCATGCTATGGAGCCGCATGGCACACGTTGGATCAAGTTTGGCGTCGAGCATATGCAGGGCAATAGGTGTCCGTTTTGCACCCAAGACACAGCCAACGTTGATGTTGTCTCATTGTTTAAAGGATATTTTAGCGAAGAATATTCCGCCCTCTTGAAAAAGGTCGATACGGCCTGCGACTTTTTCAAAGAAGTATATGGTTCACATGGTGAAAATCTGGACAGATTCGTTGCGAAAACAAGCTTAGATCTGAAATTTTGGAGCACTGTTTGCGACTTAGGCGATCTTCCAACATTGCCACCTGAAGATTTGGAAGCCATCCGACAATCAATCATAGCTCTAGAAATCCGGCTTGACGCCAAGAAGGCCGGTCCGCTTACTTCATTTGTGATCAGCGACCTAGCTGAAGTTGTCGGGAGCTTTGCAAAATTGCAGCGATATCAGGACCAGATATCATCCTGCGTCGAAATTATCTCCGCCGCGCGGAGTAACGTCGCGGATTTCGATGTCAAGAGAGCTCAGGAACTACTCGACAAAAATGACGCTCTACGTCTGAAAAATTCGCCACCCCTTAGCACTGAGATAGCCGATTGGACGGCTTGTGTTGCAAGACGATCCGCAATTGAGACGGAGAAAAAAGCAGCTCAAGACGCTTTACGCAGCTATACGAATTCAACTATTGGTCAGAAGCAAAAGCTAATCAACGATCTGCTTGAGATTTTCGGTGCAAGATTTAAAATCAGCCAAACAAAAACGAACTTCATAGGACGTGAAGCTAATGTCCACTTTTGCATATCTATAGGCGAGCACCACGTTGACGCGGGAGAACGTCAAGAAGACAAACCCTGCTTCACAACCGTCCTTAGCGCAGGGGATAAGTCAACTCTGGCATTCAGTTTCTTCTTATTACAGGTCAGAGAAAGCATATCCTTCTCAGACTCGACGATTATTCTTGATGATCCTTTCAGCAGTCAGGACTTGGACCGTCAATGGGAAACGACGAGTCAGATCCGCGCGCTAGCCAGGGATGCATGCCAAGTTATTGTGTTATCTCATGACCCGCGGTTTTTAGCACTAATTGAGAAAAATTCGCGCGGTCAGTGCAGCTCCTTTCAAATTAACTGCACTGAAGAGGGTCGTGGATCGATTTCAAGCTGGAATTCAGCAGATGAATTGAAAGACCTATATGTACGGCAGGCGGAGCGCATTCGTGAGTACGCCCGCTGCGGCCAGTTTCTGCAAAATGTTACGGTTGAGTCGCTTGTCAAAGACCTCCGCCCGTTTTTGGAAGATTATATGCGCGCAAGATTTCCCGGCCGCTTTGCTCCGCTAATTATGCTGGATGAGATGACAAATCAGGTCGAAGCAGTTGGCAGCAACGACCCGTTGTACAGCAAGATTTCAGATCTGCGCTCTTTAAATGAATTTAGTAGGGACCATATGCACGGCGGGGCTGCTCTCCCTAATCCTGCTGCTTTGCGGGCGCAATGCAGGAAAGTTGCATCAATAATTGGGGCTTACTGATACCCTCGGCTAATCGAAGCGCGTCCGCTGCGTGTATGGGCCGAGGAACAGATCACCGAGGGCTTTGCGCAGCCGATATGTAAGCCTACGTTGGCGCAGGTGTTCGGCGCGGTCATGCAGGATGTGGCAGCGCTGGCATAGAGCCTTGAGGTTCTTCAGATCGTTATTGCCGGGGTCATGGTCGAGGTGTGCGCAGGCCAGGTAGACCCGGGTGGTCTCGATCACCTTCCCCGCCGGCAGGCATTCCAGGGGCGTCAGCTTGAGCGGGCGGCCTTTGCCGCTGCGCCAGGTCTGCCCAGCGGCGTCCCACCAGCGCCCGTCGCCCAGATGGAACACCAGTTGCCCATGGGGCCGGCCGCAGCCTTCGCAGCAGCCTTTGGCCCGCCCGAAGCGGATCAGGTCGGACAACTGCGCCCAGTCGATGGGATAGAAGAAGCGGTTTTCCGGGCGGATCGGCATTGGCTCAGCCCTCCGCCCGCGTCTGGCTGCGCGCGCGTGCCTGCGGGAAGTAGAGGTAGAAGGTCTTGCGGCTGACGCCGAGGCGCTTGGCGATCTCGGCGACCGGAATGGTGCCAGCGGCGAGCATCGCGCGGCCTGCCTCCAAGTCAGCATCGGTGAACTTGCGCGGGCGACCGCCCTTGCGACCCCGGGCGACGGCAGCCTTGAGGCCGGCCAGGGTGCGCTCACGGTTCAGGTCGAGGAAGTACTCGGCGATCGTGCCGAGGAAGTTGAACATCATCCGCCCGGTGGCAGTCTCAGTGTCCACCTGCTCGGTCAGCGAGCGCAGCTTGACCCCGCGCACCTGCAGCATGTGGGCGGTATCGAGCATTTCGCGGAGGGAGCGGCCGAGGCGGTCGATCTTCCAGACCACCAGCTGGTCCTCGGCGCGCAGGAAGTCGAGGGCAGCCTCAAGGGCAGGGCGCTTGGTGCCGGCGCGGCCGCTCTCCTTTTCCTCGAAGATCCGGGTGCAGCCGGCGGCCTTCAGGGCATCGCGCTGCAAGTCCAGGTTCTGGTCCTCGGTGGAGACACGCGCGTAGCCAATCAGCATGTCACGATAGTTGCATAAATACGTTTTCGTGACAATAGAAAAGGTTACATATATAGGTGACACAAATGGCCCCGTTTGAAGGGCCAGGTAGGGGTTTTGCCCGACTGTCACTTAAACGCTCGTTTTCCTCACATGCATGATCACAGCTACGCCGTGGCCGAGCGGATCGACAGTGGGCGTCAGGCGAACGAAACCCTCGCGCTCGGCTACCTGCTCGGTACGGTGCGCCATTCCCTCGCCCCCCCATGGCGGCCGGAACGAGCTGTGTTGACCGGTGCGTGCTGGCCAGCCGTTCCGAGATCGAGGCGCTGCTAGGCTGCGAGATTGTTCTGGGAGCTCGAGCCGGCCTTGTCTTTCCTGCCAACTATCTCGCTGCCGAGAACCCGAAACGCCTCGATCCGACCCAGGCGCATGCGGCTGAGGACGAGCCGATCGGCGAGGACTTTGCGACCTGCGTTGCGCACCTGATCGAACTCCAGCTGGATGGGACCCGTCCCACCATCGACGGCATTGCCGGCCGCCTCGGCCTCTCTCTCCCGCAGGACGCTGCAGCGCCGCTTGGAGGAGACAGGTAGGCGGTATGCCGACCGTCACCGCAGCGTGCTGATCCGCCGGGCGAAGGCGCTGCTGTCAGACGAAACGCTGCCGATCGGTCGGATTGGCGTCGAACTCGGCTATGCGGATGCGGCCCATTTCAGCCGCGCCTTCCTGAACTGGACGGGTGCGACCCCGAGCGACTGGCGGCGCGCTGAACGGCGACTCACAACGGGTGAGATGGAAACGACGCGTGCCAACCCGAGAGCCTTGGCAGCTTGCGATGGAGCCTACCAAATCGTTAAGCGAATTTGAACCGGACCAACCGCTTAATCACCAAAGTGGCGTCCCAGGTGACGTTCTGGGTCGGTATGGAGATTACAGTTGGCCGCGCAAAGTGAGAAGGTTCTTCAGAAATTAGTAGCTCGCCTTCAAGAATGTACAGGCGAACGGGACATGTACCCGATCCTTCGCGATATGCTGATGTCGCGGGCACTTTCAGTTCGACTGACCGGATCTCACATAGTTGTAGACACAAATTTAGAGGGCCAAGGCGTAGCACCTGATCTCGCAATATATATGGATGCTCGCGGCAAAGTCCTTAGATCGCCTGATTACTTGTACGGAATTATAGAAGCAAAGCCTGGCAATGTTGTATCATCGCATGCGGATCGAATATTCTTTGAAAAAAATCACTACATACAAGCAGGAACGCGCTGGTTCTATCTAATTGATCAGACTGGAGTTGCTCGCCGAGATTTGGAAGCGCTCGAGCCAACATGGCACCTCAAGACATGGGCTGAGATTAAGACGATAGAGGTTTTTGAAGAACTGTTCCAGCCCATATCCCTTCGAGAACTACGACTAGAAAACCAACTTGATGCGTTTGAAGCTGGAAATACACGTACAGCCTATCGCGATGTCGAGCGATTCGGTCGTCGCCGATTTATCCGTACCATCCGTGAAGTAGCTGAACTCCTTACTCGGGCCGTAGGTGAAGTAACCAAACAGAGAATCATCCCCTCTGTTGGCACCGCAAAAGCGTTGATCTCAGAGATGGAGACTCGATGGGGATCACCAGTTTTCGATTGGACGCCCGGGCGTGGTCATCCAGTTGAATTTGAAAAGGTCGGTCTTAGTTCGACAGCTATGACGTTGTCACAGGCGGAGGGTCACCGATATGCCGAAGACCATGCAAAATTCGCCAGCTTGATCGCGCCACATCTGGATGCACTTCGCTTAGAAGTTGAAACATTACCTATATACGCAGCAAAACTCGGAAAAAACGAAATTAGCTTTTTGAAGACTGATAAATACTCAAAAAGGGCTGTAACTATTTTTGTGTACGAAACAGCATCCTTGATTTTATCACGCATGCTAATGGTTAGATTTTCTGAAGACCATGATTTTCTCTCCCGGCAGATTAGCAATGGGGGCATTCATGCATTTGCCGGGTACTCTAAATACTTTAATGAGCCCTATCAGTCACTTTTAAAACAGGCATATAAAAGCGCAAGGAAATTATACCGCGATTTGTTCGACCCTCACAGCCTAGATTGGGTATTAGATTCAGAAGATGGATCGTTATCTCGCGCTCTTCAACAAGCTATGTTGTTGTTATCGCGCTGGAATTTTAGAACGGTCAAGGGCGATATCCTTTCAGGAGTGTACGACCACTACCTGGAAGCCGAAAAACGTCGTGACTTAGGGGAAGTTTTTACCAGACCAGAGATTGCGCGGTACGTCCTACAAGCCTGCAAGTGGACGCGGGATAAGACGTTACTCGATCCGGCTTGTGGAACCGGTACATTCTTGGTCGAAGCACTTCGAGGGGAAATCGAGCGGCTATCGGCTGCGGGAGCATTTGATCTATCCACCGCTGCAGCAATGCTGGACAACATTAGAGGGCTAGATATAAATCCATTTTCTGTATCCTTAACACAAATCCAGATACTATGGCACATGATTGGCCTATTTGAGGGTAGGTCGTCAGAGGAAATCAGAGATATTGCCAAATCACTTCTTCCTTTAATAAATGTAGACGGAGGAATATCTTCTCTAGAAACCATGGGCCGTGCCATGCATCTAGGCCAGCAACATGGCTTAGATTTAGGGACAGGACGGCAACACCAAGGACGACGCCGCACGCACGATTTTCCAATAAAGTACAGACGGATCAACGGCTCAGCATACGACGTTGTCGTGGGAAATCCACCATACGTCCGCGCACATCGGCGTACGAAAGAGGCGCTTGCTGAAGATTATGCCGAAGTTGCCGTTGACCAGTGGGATTTATACATTTTGTTTCTTTATAGAGCGCTCAGATGGTGGGTAAAGCCAGGAGGCCGAATGGGCTTTGTTATTCCGATGAGTGCTTTAGATGCAGGTTATGCAAAAAACTTCCGAGCTGTTTTGCGAGAACATAAGATAGTAGAAATTGTCGATCTTGAGCTTCTGCGCAAGAAAACCTTCCACGGCGTGAAGCGCCCTGTCGTTATCCTCATTGTCGAAAGAACACCTGCCACAAATGATGATACGGTTCTCCTAACGACGGTGGCTGAAGACGCTTACGATGCCGAGGCCGACACCGTCGACATGTCGAAGGCGAGCACTGCAACGGTCAGTCGATCTCACCTTTGGCAGACAAATTGGCTTCCTGACAATTTTCTACGGAACACTAATTGGCTTGCGCTGGTCGACGTTGCAACAGGGGATGGTGCGGAAATTACAACAAAAATCCAGTCTGGAGATCACAGTATTCTGGCTAAAATTGGAGAAGCTCCGAGGCTCGCGGAGTCAATAGACCAAATTTGGGTCCGTCGTAACGACTCGTCCGATTTTAAGTTAGAAGTCGAAGACAGAGAGCTCAATGACTATCGTTTAGCATTACTCATCCAGGATGGCATCAAACTGGGCTCAACCGACGCTACTTCTGCAACAGAGGGCATGAATGTTTGGAAAGGACTCAACATATTCCCCGGTGGCTTACTGGGCAATCCTATCGGGAAATGGAATGTTGGAAAAGAACAGGAACTTCGCCTCTACCGTTATCAAAGAGTTCTGGATCACTCCCGCCTCTTTGCTGCTCGGCAGATTGGACAGGTTCCTACGATCTGCCTTGTGCCTCAAAATGCAGTATTTCAGAACACGGCCATTGTCTTCCAACTAAAAGAGTTTTTTCCTCTTAATGCCTGGGTCGTAAGTCGTATTGTGCAGTTTTATTGCTCAAAGGTTCTGCGCGCATCAATCATTGAAGATATCACAGCCCATTGGTATAAAAGACAAATATGTTTACTACCAATGCCGATTGAACTGTCTTGTGAACTTGTGTCTCAGCTCAACGACAAGGGGCGGAGGCTTTTTGATGCCGACCGGACCGTCGCAAACCGATACAGAGATGTCCAAACTGCAATTGACTCAAGTTCTAATACACTACGTGATCTGATAGTCGCTGGCGACGAGCGAACATTAGGAATAGATCTTACTGGTGTCCCAACGGCAGAAACTTTGGTAAGTTCTCTTGCTCTCAATGAACATGTTTTAAGTTGCGGTCCCGAATGGGTCGCAGTTATACCGCATCCACTCCTACGTAGATGGGTCGCTCATCGGATTATACGAGAGACAGATCTCAGCGACCAATTATTTGGTCGGGCAACCGTCTTAAACCTGGAGATACCTGATAATTTATTGTCCGCCCTTGATGCTTTAGACAGGTTCGAATGTGCGGATGCAGAGGGCAACTTCGAGGCAGCATTGGACGAACTCGACGAGGTGGTTGGATCTTGTTTAGGCTTGACAACCGATCAGATACAATATGTCAAAATCCAAATGCAGACAGATCCATTTTTGAAACACATCAATCCAATGTGGGAGAAAAGAGGTCTTAGTAGACAAAGGTACCTCGATGCGGAGGAAGAAGAAACATAGAATATGTTACGAACCAGCTGCGGGCCTGTATTCTGATAGATAAAAAACCGATCACGCGGTTGCGACTGGCTCGCCATCGCAATGGCGTGATCGGAGCTGGAATATTCAGGCGCGGCAGGAAGCGAAATGCCGTTAACGTCCGTAGTCAGGTCCTGTTCTGGATCTGTGCGGCCGTTCAAGTCGGGTCGTGTTCAACGAAGCACCTCGAACCTCCGTATTACGTTGCAAGATGAAGGGTGAGGCTCGGCGCGCCACATGCCGAATGCTCCAGATCAGCCGCCACGCGAATTGCGGGACCGCACTCATCTCCTGCAGCACACGGCGGAGCGCCTGCGCCGCCGTGAAGGCGCTTCTCAGATCGAGGCGCACCTCAGGGCGGGGAGGTGGGATCACACCATCGCGCACGAACGCGCTCCTGTCCTCGACATGATCAACGACGTTCACCTTCTCGGCATAGCGACGCGCCTCGACGAACAGCCGCTCCCGTAACTCGGCCTCGCTCAGAGCGAGAGCGGGATCCGCCTGCCGCACCCGAACGGCCGCGGCCAAGCGCTCACGCTCGATCACCAGCCATGCCTCCTGCCGGTGCCGGGTCAGACCGACATAGAGCTCGCGCGCGTCCGCCGCCGTGAACCCGCAATAGACCGCCGCCTCACAGGTCCGACCCTGCACGGCGTAGGCCGTACCGGCATAGGCGTGGCCAAGACGCGGCTGCAGCCTCGCCTTGCCGCGGCGGGGCTGCGCCGGCACGAACCTGGCATAGGCGTCCTCCACCTGCCGGCCGTCCTCCAGGCGCACGCAGAGCCTGAGCTCGCCGGCGCGATCCGGGCCGATCGCCTCGACCGTGGCCCGCGTGCCGTTGCGGATGCCGTACTGCGCCAGGCTCTCGCCGAAGCGCAGACGGTCACCGACCGCCAAACTCACCCGCTGGGGTTTGTTCTCGCGGTCCCGCGCCGTCACCTTGATCTCGGGTCCGGTCAACATGCCCTCGGAACGCAGCAGAGCCCGTGCCTCCCGGTTGAGCGCGGCTACGTCGCGGTTGCGCCGGGTCACGATCAGCGCGGCGTCCAAGCCATGGCGCGCCCGCGCCTCGCCCCAGAGCGCCAATGCCCGCGCCCGCACCGCCTCAGCGCCGGGGACGAGCTCGACATGACCCTGCCGCGCGTAGGCTCGCAGACCTGCCTCGACCTCGCCGCGTGCCATCAGCACCGAGGCCGCGCGCTGCCAGGGCACCGTCTGCCGCCGCACCTCCAATAGGGCGGCGCGGCGGCCGAGCACGTCGACAACGGCACGCAGCGCGCTGCCGCCCGGAACCGGGGCGAGCTGGCGCCGGTCGCCCATCAGCACGACCCGCGCCCCGCCGGCAGCGGCAGCCGTCAGGATGGCCGAGAGATCCCGGGTGCCGACCATCCCGGCCTCATCCACCAGCACCAGGGTGTCCGGCCCGAGCGGCGCGGCGTTTCTAAGGGCCTGATCGTGGCGCCAGCGGGCGATAGCCTGCGCCGGGATGCCGATCGAGGTGGAGAGCTCGTCGGCCGCGACCCAGCTCGGCGCCAGCCCGATCACCCTGAGACCGGAGCGCACGGCGATCTCCCCCAGCGCTCGCGCCGTCGTGGTCTTGCCTGTGCCGGCCCCCGCCTCCAGCACGCTGACGGCCGCCGGCGCACACACCTCGCGCAAAGCCCGTTTCTGCTCCTCGGCCAGGTGTGAGCCGGGCCCCAGCACCGCGTTCAGCACCGGCTCCGGAATGGATCGGCCAGTCTCGGACCGGTCGGCGGCGCGCAGCAGGCCTGCCTCGGCCGCCGCGAGGCCGGCCGTCGTCCAGCAGGCCTCGCGCTCAGTCTGTACTAGCCGCACGAGCACACCCGTGCGCTCCAGCTCCGCCAGCTCAGTCCGTACTGCTTTGAGACCAAGTCCCTGCAAGGCCGCCTCGTCGAGCGCCCGCTCGATTAGGCTCCGGCGCGCCAGCACGGTCTCGTGTCGGAACAGGGCGGAGGCCGCGAGCGCCACCGGCGTCGTGCCGGAGATCTCGGGCGGGTCGAAGGCCAGCTCGGGCACCGGAGCGGCCTCACGCTCCAGATCCGGCGCGCGGGCGGCCTTCCAGGGATCAAGACCGAGACCGTTCAGCTCCATGCGCCAGCGCGCTTCCAGCTCGGGGCCGGTCGGCAGGTCCACCTTGGCGCCGCGGGTGGCGAGTGCGGCGATCTCCTTCTGCGCGCTCGAGGCGGCTTCACGGTCGACACCGATCCGAGCCTCGATCGCCACCGAGCGCTTCGAGAACGCTTCGATCGCCGTCTGCGGGATGCCGGCAATCTCGAACTGCCCCTGGCCTGCCGGACGCAGGCTCAGCCCGAGCTCGCCCACAAGCCGTTCGGCGAGCGCCGCCCGATAGGCGCTGCCGACCGCCAGCTGCCACTGGTAGAGGCGCTCCGGCTCGAGAGTTCTGTGCCGCCCGTCCTGCGAGGGAGCAGCGTTGATCATCACGCAGTGCGTGTGACAGTTCGGGTCGCCGGCCCGCGAAGTGTAGTGATCGAAGCGGCCCACCATCAGGCCGGCCGGCCCTTCGCGCCGGTGTCCGCCCGCCCCGAGCCGCACCTCCAGGAGCCCCTCCGCACACAGGAAACCGAGCGCCTCCTCGACAGAAGCAGCGTGCAGGGCCTCCAGCTGCGCCCGCACCTCGGGAGGGCTCGCGGCCCAGAGCAGGGAGAACGTCTTGGGTGCGGTCAGGGTCAGGTCCCAACCGGCCCGGTGCCCCGCCCCGGCCCCGCGCACCAGCGACTGGCCGCTCGCCGGATCGAGCCCGGCGCAGAGATCACGAAAACTCTCGAGCACGATCGGGGCACCGTGGCGCACGATCGCCGGCCCTTGCGTCCACCAGCGGCCGCCGCCGTCCTGGACGTAGTACTCGTCGCGGTTGTGTGTCTCGCGGTAGGGATCGTTGGTGTAGTAGGCGCCCGCCGATGCGCCGTGCCCGAGCGCGTGCAGCGAGGCGGTCACGCCGCAGGGACCTTCGCCGCCCGGTAGCGGCAGATCTCGGCCACCGCGCCCGGTGCGGGCTCGGCCAGGGCCTCACCGACCAATCCGGCCAGCTCGGCGAGCCGGTCCTTGACGAGGGCCATCTCCTCGCCCAGCCGGCCGTAGGCCGTAACCCCGTCGATGTGATCGGCGATCGCGCGTGCGGCGAGCTCGACCGCCGTCAGGCCGCTGCGCTCGGCCGCCGCTGCCAGACGCGCGGCGAGCTCAGCCGCGAGGGGGATCGTGAGGCTCTGGGGTGCGGACATGGTGGATCTGGGCAGGAGCGGAGGGGGTCAAGCCTGGCAGCCTGGCCCGAGCCGCCGCAAGGGCTGGCGGACCTGCCTGTCCCGCCATGGTTAGCGATCGGCAGCTTTAGTGCGTGTGGTGTGACCCTACCCCGACCATGGTTCCTTAACGGCAAAACCAACGGCAGACGCTGGCAGCCCTGGCAGAGGCTGGCAGCCAAGAGGCCGTTAACTCAGCCCCCCTAGCGCGGGAGCCATGCCCCTCGATCCCAAGCGCCT
>F21B_10011698_pt1 | contig 11556 bp, 8 predicted proteins | sample RepKananBrdUF21B_FD_10803 | JGI IMG/M metagenome (IMG submission 10803) | reverse complement strand
CTAACCGACTGAACTACCGCTCCAGATTGGGTCGGACTGCACGACGCACGGAGCGGCATTGCGAACGATGGTGGGTGCTGAGAGGCTCGAACTCCCGACCCGCGCCTTGTAAGGGCGCTGCTCTACCAACTGAGCTAAGCACCCGTTCGCATTGCCGGCACAGGCCGGACTGTCCGGCGCTCACATTCGTTGTCACCCGAATGTTTTGTGAGCACCAAAGCCCGCTAGTTTAGCGCATCTTTCAGCGCTTTGCCAGGTTTGAATTTCGCAACCTTGCCACCTTCGATTGTGATGGTGGCTCCGGTGCGCGGATTGCGGCCGTTGCGTGAAGATCGCTTGCCGACCAGGAACGTGCCAAAACCGACCAGCGTGACTGACCCGCCATCGCACAAGGCATCTTTGATGCCGCCGATCAGCGCGTCGATGGCGCGCCCCGCTGCGGCTTTTGACATGTCGGTCTGCGCCGCCACATGGTCGATGAGATCTGTCTTGTTCATCGCGCCACCTCCCCGAACACCCGCTTAGTGTGGGATTTATTAAAGTGGCCGCCAATCGACGTGTCAAGGCGAAGAGTCCAGCGCCGAACACATCAGCCGTATCGCATGCAACCCAAAGAAAAAGGGCCCGAACGATGTCGGGCCCTCTTCAACTCAAGCAAACTGTGGCATCAGTGATGCACCATCTCCTGCGCCTTGCCGTCGTCAGTCTTGGCGGCTTCAGGCGCGGGCTTGGCTTCCTCTTCCGGCAGCGGCTCGGGCTTGCGCACCAGCGCGAGTTCCAGCACCTTGTCGATCCAGCGCACCGGCTGAATCTCAATGCTGTTCTTCACGTTGTCCGGAATGTCCGTCAGATCCTTGACGTTCTCCTCCGGAATCAGCGCCAGCTTGATGCCACCGCGGTGAGCGGCCAGCAGCTTTTCCTTCAGGCCGCCGATCGGCAACACTTCGCCGCGCAGCGTGATCTCGCCAGTCATGGCCACATCGGCGCGCACGGGAATACCGGTCAGCACCGACACCAGCGCCGTCGTCATCGCAATACCTGCCGACGGGCCGTCCTTGGGCGTCGCGCCTTCGGGCACGTGGATGTGGATGTCGCGCTTCTCAAACATCTCATCCTTGATGCCCAGGCGAGCCGAGCGCGAACGCACAACGGAACGCGCAGCCTCGACCGACTCCTTCATCACGTCGCCCAGCGAACCGGTGCGGGTGATGTTGCCCTTGCCCGGCATCAGCGCAGCTTCGATGGTCAGCAGATCGCCACCCACTTCCGTCCACGCCAGACCGGTCACCTGGCCCACTTGGTCTTCCTTGCCCGCCAGGCCAAAGTCGAAGCGACGCACGCCGAGGAATTTGTCCAGGTTATCCGAATCGACCTTCACGGACGTGCCGGCTTCCTTCTTCAGCAGCAGTTGCTTGACGACCTTGCGGCAGATCTTCGAGACCTCGCGCTCCAGCGAGCGCACGCCAGCTTCCCGCGTGTAGTAGCGAATGATGTCGCGCAGCGCGCCTTCGGCCACCTCGATCTCACCTTCCTTCAGACCATTGTTCTTGATCTGCTTGGGCAGCAAGTAGCGGCGGGCGATGTTGACCTTCTCATCTTCCGTGTAGCCCGACAGGCGAATCACTTCCATCCGGTCCAGCAACGGCGCCGGAATGTTCAGCGAGTTCGATGTCGCCACGAACATCACGTCGGACAGGTCGAAGTCCACTTCGATGTAGTGGTCCTGGAACGTGTGGTTCTGTTCCGGGTCCAGCACTTCGAGCAACGCCGACGACGGGTCACCACGGAAATCCGCGCCCATCTTGTCGATCTCGTCGAGCAGGAACAGCGGGTTGCGCACGCCAACCTTCGTCAGGCTCTGCAGGATCTTGCCCGGCATCGACCCGATGTAGGTACGACGGTGACCGCGAATCTCAGCCTCGTCACGCACGCCGCCCAGCGCCATGCGCACGAACTTGCGGTTCGTCGCACGCGCCACCGACTGCCCCAGCGAAGTCTTACCGACGCCCGGCGGCCCCACGAGGCACAGGATCGGCGCCTTCAGCTTGTCAACGCGCTGTTGCACCGCGAGGTACTCAAGAATGCGTTCCTTGACCTTCTCCAGACCATAGTGGTCGGTGTCCAGCACCTGCTCGGCGTTGGACAGGTCATTGTTGACCTTGCTCTTCTTGCGCCACGGCAGGCCAACCAACGTGTCGATGTAGTTGCGCACGACCGTTGCCTCGGCCGACATCGGCGACATCAGCTTGAGCTTCTTGAACTCGGCGTCGGCCTTCTTCTTGGCCTCCTTGGGCATGCGTGCGGCCTTGATCTTCTTGTCCAACTCTTCAAGATCGGCGCCCTCTTCGCCTTCGCCCAGCTCCTTCTGGATGGCCTTGACCTGCTCGTTCAGGTAGTACTCGCGCTGACTCTTTTCCATCTGGCGCTTCACGCGGCCACGGATGCGCTTTTCCACCTGCAGGATGTCGATCTCGCCTTCCAGCTGCGACAGCAGGCTCTCCAGACGTTCAGTCACATTGAACATCTCGAGAATCTTCTGCTTCTGCTCGAGCTTGATCGGCAGATGCGCGGCGATGGTGTCAGCCAGACGACCCGGCTCGTCGATGCCCGACAGTGACGTCAGGATCTCCGGCGGGATCTTCTTGTTCAGCTTCACGTACTGATCGAACTGCGACACGATGGCGCGACGCAGCGCCTCGGTCTCGGCCGATTCAGTCGGTTCCGGGCCGACGGGCACCGCTTCGCAGAAGAAGTGCGATTCGTCGTCGGTCACGGTCAGGATATTGGCGCGTTGCGTGCCCTCAACCAGCACCTTCACGGTGCCGTCCGGCAGCTTCAGCATCTGCAGGATGTTGGCGACACAACCGACCTCGTAGAGATCCTTGTCGGTCGGCTCATCCTTGGCCGCTGTTTTCTGGGCGACCAGCATGATGCTCTTGCCCGCTTCCATCGCGGCTTCCAGCGCCTTGATGGACTTGGGGCGCCCCACGAACAGCGGAATCACCATGTGCGGAAACACCACCACGTCACGCAACGGCAACAGCGGCAGGCGAATCTGCTCAGCGGGTAAAAGTTGGGTTCCGGACATTATTTTCCCCAGAAAGTCATGTAAGGGCTAAATTGGGCGCAGTGGCGGTTTTACAAGACCGCTGCTGCAAGTCGCATGCCGGCCCGGTTTCCCGAAGCAAAAAAGCCGCTCGCGAGCGAACGGCTTCCTGCATGGGATGCATACGGCGCATCCCGGCCGGGCATTCGCGTCAGTTGGAACCTGCAACCTTGGGTTGCTCTTCGTACATCAGCAAGGGCTTGCCGTCACCGGAGATCGTACTTTCGTCGATCACCACCTTCTGCACGCCCTTGTGGTTGGGGAGGTCATACATCACATCCATCAAAGCGTGCTCGACGATGGAGCGCAGACCGCGCGCCCCCGTCTTGCGCTTGATCGCCTTGCGGGCGATCGCCGTCAGCGCGCTCGGACGGATTTCCAGCTCCACCCCTTCCATCGCCAGCAGTTTCTGATATTGCTTGACGATTGCATTCTTAGGCTCGACCAGGATTTCCATCAGGGCGGCCTCGTCGAGCTTGGCTAGTGTTGCTACCACCGGCAGACGACCGATCAGCTCAGGAATCAGACCGAACTTGATAAGGTCTTCCGGCTCCACCTGCGGCAGCACTTCATTGACGTCGCGCTCTTCCTTGCTCTGCACCTCTGCACCGAAACCGATCCCGGTCTTATCGGAGCGCTGGCGGATGATCTTTTCCAGACCATCAAAGGCACCGCCGCAAATGAACAGGATGTTGGTGGTGTCGACTTGCAGGAAGTCCTGGTTCGGATGCTTGCGGCCCCCTTGCGGCGGCACGGACGCCATCGTCCCTTCGACCAGCTTGAGCAACGCCTGCTGCACACCTTCCCCAGAAACGTCCCGCGTGATGGACGGGTTGTCAGACTTGCGCGAAATCTTATCGATTTCGTCGATGTAGACGATGCCGCGTTGGGCCTTGTCCACTTCGTAATTGCAGTTCTGCAGCAGCTTCTGAATGATGTTCTCGACGTCTTCGCCCACGTAACCGGCTTCGGTCAGCGTAGTGGCGTCAGCGATGACGAACGGCACGTTCAGGAGGCGAGCCAGCGTTTGTGCGAGCAGGGTCTTGCCCGATCCGGTCGGCCCGATGAGCAGGATGTTGCTCTTGGACAGCTCGACATCATCCTTCTTGCCGAGGTGCTTCAAGCGCTTGTAATGGTTGTAAACCGCAACCGCCAGGATCTTCTTGGCCTGCTCCTGACCAATCACATATTGGTCGAGGCTTTGGCGAATCTCATGCGGCGTGGGAAGGTCGGACTTGACCGCAAGACCACCTTCCTTTTCGGAGATGGCGGCTTCGTCCCGGATGATTTCATTGCACAGGTCGATACATTCATCGCAGATGAAGACCGAGGGGCCGGCAATCAGTTTCTTGACCTCATGCTGACTCTTGCCGCAGAACGAGCAGTACAGCAGCTTTTCGCCAGTCGAGCCTTTCTTGTCCGCCATAACGATTACCAGTAGTTCCTGGCAGCATCATACGCCAAATTATCTGGCGACGATCCGCAGGTGTTGTACAAAGCAAAAACGAGGCGCGAAGCCTCGTTTTTGACACCGCTTGACATGTTTGGTGCAGCCAACCGGTGTGCCACGGGGGTGACCCGAAACGCACCGACCACCACGCACTTCAGCGCTTGCTGATGACCTGATCGATCAGGCCGTATTCCTTGGCCTGCTCGCTGCTCATGAAATTGTCGCGATCCGTATCGCGCGCAATCTTGTCGACCGGCTGGCCAGTCGCCTCAGACAGCACCGTGTTCAGGCGTTCACGCAGGTACAGGATTTCGCGCGCCTGGATCTCGATGTCAGACGCCTGACCACGCGCACCACCCAGCGGCTGGTGAATCATGATGCGCGAGTTCGGCAGCGCCAGACGCTTGCCCTTGGCGCCAGCGGCCAGCAGGAACGCGCCCATGCTGGCTGCCATGCCCATGCACAGCGTCGATACGTCCGGCTTCACGAACTGCATCGTGTCGTACATCGCCAGACCCGACGACACCGAGCCGCCCGGCGAGTTGATGTACAGCGAGATGTCCTTGTCCGGATTCTCGCTTTCCAGGAACAACAGCTGTGCCACCACGAGGTTGGCAGTCTGGTCGTTGACCTCGCCTACCATGAAGATCACGCGCTCCTTGAGCAGGCGCGAGTAGATATCGTAGGCGCGTTCGCCGCGGCCCGACTGCTCGACCACCATCGGCACCAGACCGAGCCCCTGCGTTTCGAGCGCAGAAGCCTGGGTACGGGCAAGTTGGTCGATCAGTTCATTGCGGATCATGCGGTTCTCCGGTGCGTGGATCTATCGAATCAGCCTTGCGCCGGGGTGGCGGTCAGCTCTTCGAACGACACAGCCTTGTCAGTAACCTTGGCCTTGTCGCACACAAAATTTACCACGTTGTTTTCGAGCACGTAGGCTTCCATTTCAGCCAGGCGCTGTTGGTCACCGTAGTACCAGCGGATGACTTCCTTCGGATCTTCGTAGCTCTTGGCGAACTCTTCGATCTCGGCCTTGATCTGCTCCGGCTTGGCTTCCAGGTTGTTGGCCTTGACGACTTCAGCCAGCACCAGACCCAGCTTCACGCGGCGCTCAGCCTGTTGCGTGAACATTTCAGCCGGGATCGGCATGTTCTTGGCATTCGGCATGCCGCGTTGCTCGAGGTCACGACGGGCCATTTCCACCAGACGCTCTTGGTCTTGTTCGACCAGCGACTTCGGCACGTCCAGCTCTGCCACCTTCAGCAGCGCTTCCATGACTTGGTCCTTGAGCAGCGCGTGTGTGCGGCGCTTGACTTCACGCTCGAGGTTTTCGCGGATGTCGGCGCGCATCTTGTCGAGGTTGCCATCGGCGATGCCCAGCGATTGTGCGAAGGCTTCGTTGACTTCCGGCAGGTGTGCCCACTCGACTTGCTTGAGCGTCACGGTGAATTCAGCCGTCTTACCGGCCACGTCCTTGCCGTGGTAGTCCTCGGGGAAGGCCAGCGGGAACACCTTCGACTCGCCTTGCTTCAGGCCCAGCGTGGCTTGTTCGAACTCGGGCAGCATGCGGCCTTCGCCCAGCACGAAGCTGAAACCTTCAGCCTTGCCGCCGGCAAATTCCACGCCGTCGATCGTGCCAACGAAGTCGACCGTCACGCGGTCGCCGTTTTGTGCAACGGCAGCGCCGCCGTCACCGTGCTCACCAGCCTCGCCACGCGGGTGGTAGTGCACACGCTGCTTGCGCAGAATGTCGAGGGTCTTGTCGATTTCCGCGTCGGTGATCTCGGTCTTGGTACGGGTCAGTTCCGCGCCGGCCAGATCGCCCAGCTTGACTTCCGGATACACCTCGAAGGTGGCATCGAATGCGACTTGGTCGTCGGCCACGCCTTCGGTCTTCAGCTCGAAGCGCGGTTGGCCGGCAACCTTCACGCCTTGCTCATTGGTGATGTCGAAGAACTGACGGGCAGCCTTGTCGTAGCGGACTTCGAATTCAACTTGTTGGCCGTATTGCTTCTCGACCATCTTCATCGGGACCTTGCCCGGACGGAAGCCCGACATCTTGACGGTCTTGGACAGACGCGCCAGACGGCTTTGCTTCTCTTGCTCCACTTCGGCCTTCGGGACAGCCAGGGTCACTTTGCGATCAAGCTTGCCGAGGTTTTCGATAGTCGACATGGTCGTAATTCCAGATTCAGATGAAAGTTGCGTCGAACGGCGCAGCGCCAGCAGCAGCCGTGGTTCAAAGTTCTTGGTGTTGCCGGGCTTGCGCGGATGCGACGCGAGGGCCGCTCAGGTGACACTTCGGCGGCTTAAACGGGTGCAACAGGCGCGTTCGGGCTGGCAAACGCAAAACGCATATTATGGCATGGAACGCTCGCCGGCCCTGATTTTTTGGGTCGGAACGCTTGGAAACCCTATCAAACAGCGGGTCAGTCGAGCGTATCCGCCGCTTCAGTTTCAGCGGGTGCAGCACCCTGCCCGCGCCCGTGTCCATGCTGTAATGCACGCAAGACAAAGCGCCCCGGATCCAGCGCCGCAGCAAGGTCAACTTCCAGCGGCAACGGACCGCCGTCGATTTGCGCGGCGAGCAATTCCGCACCCAAGACCGACCATGTGAGACCGCGCGAGCCGTATGCAAGTGCGGCATACAGCCCCGGCACGCGAGGCAGTTGCGCATGCGGCCCGCGCAGGCGGAAACCCGGCGCCATGGCCACCGCCTCATCGACCACCGCGCCAATCAGCGGCAAGCGGTTGGCGGACACGCAACGCACCCCGACGTACCCATGCAACTGCGCCGGGTCCAGCCGCGCCAGCGCCTGCGATTGCTGCGGCTGCATGCTCGCCAGCCGCTTCAGGTTGGCGGCGTGATCGCCGGCGCGCTCGGCCAGATCAGAATCGCCCGGCTGGAATGACGAGCCGATCCGCACGGATTGCGCATCGGGTTCCGCCGGCAACAGGTAGCCATCACCGCACACCACGGCCCTCGGCCAAGCCGCCCTCGGCTCAAGGCTGACGAGCGGCACATCCGTAAGCTGGCCGCGCACCGGCTTGAGCGACGCAGACGACAGCGGCGCCAGCCGGGCCGCATCCAAACTATTGGCAAGGATGACGACCGGCGCGCTGGCAATCACGCCACCGTGTGCGTCGAGCGCTTGCCACTGGCCGCCTGCTTCGCGCAGCGATTCGACGCGGGTGTTCCAGTGCGCATGAGTTGCGTTGGCGGCTGCGGCGAGGTTCGCTCGACAGACATCGGGCGGCGCCACCCAGCCAGCCTGCCCGAACCACCAGCCCCCCTGCGGCACGCCCGCGCCGACACGTTCAGCAGCCTGGCTGGCACTCAGCCAATCGATGTAGCCGGTGGGGTACCCGAGCGCCTGCACGACGCGCTGCTGCTCGGCGGCATCGTCCTCGTGTTCAGCGAGCTGCAGTACACCGGTGGGCTGGAAGCCGGTGGCAAAACCCGCGCGGTCGAGTGCGTCCCACTGCCGACATGCGAGCAGATTGCCAGCGCGCGACAGACGTGAGAGCACGCTGTCATCAATGGACACATGCGGATGCATGGCTGCGGCGCGGTGCGCTGATGTGCCGCGAGCGGGCCCCTCGTTCGCATCGATGAGCGTGATGCGCCAGCCGCGCGCGGCGAGGCGTTCCGCGACGGAACAACCGGCTAACCCGGCACCGAGGACGATAGCGTGGCGCTCAGACCAAACAGGCGCTTCGACCGGGCCGCGCCGCGTCTTCCAGTGCGTTGGAAACTGCGCGACGGTCATATCGCGCTTGGTGCCGAAGCCCGGTGCCTTGTGCGCCTCGAAGCCGGCTTCCTGCAGGCCGCGTCGAACAAAGCCTGCCGCTGTGTACGTTGCCAGCGTGGCGCCAGCGCGGGCGACACGCGCAAGCTGCTTGAAGACGCGCGGCTGCCAGAGGTCCGGGTTCTTGGCGGGCGAGAAGCCATCCAGATAAAACGCGTCGGCGGCGCAGGACAGTTGCGGCAGCATCTCCATCGCATCGCCAAACAGCAGCGTGAGCGTGACGCGCCCCTCATCGAAGACGAGGCGATGCACACCGGGCACGGGTACGGGCCATGACTGCCGCAACGCCTCACCCAGCGGCGCAAGCACGCCGTCTTTCGGGTGCACGACAGACAAGCCCGCCCGGTCGAACGGATGCTTTTCGATGGAAACGAAATCGAGCCGTGCGCAACGCTGCGGATCGTCACGCCACGCGGCCCACGTCGCCAGGAAATTCAGGCCTTGGCCGAAGCCGGTCTCGACAATGGTGAATGCGTTCTTGCCTTGCCATGCGCCGGGCAAAGCATTGCCGCCCAGGAAGACGTGTTGCGCCTGTGCGAGACCACCTTCGGTGCTGTGATAAACGTCGTCGTATTGCGCGGAGAACGGCGTGCCGTCCGACGTGAGCTGGGGCGTGGCGAGAACGAGGCCGCGTGGCATGGAACACCTGGGAGAGAAGCGACGGATTGTACCGCCGCCCTCCCCGCTCGCCTTGATCTGACGCAGGTGCGCGCGGCTATACGTCGGCGACCGGCAGCGTGCCCATGATGCGGCGATACCACGCGTGGAAATGCTGCATGCCGTCTTCCAATGGCGACTGGTACGGCCCGGTTTCCGACACGCCGCGTGCCATCAGTGCGCGGCGGCCAGCGTCCATGCGCTCCCCGATCTCGTCATCTTCGATGCAGGTTTCCATGTAGGCCGCGCGCTGCGCTTCCACGAACTCGCGCTCGAACGCGGCGATCTCTTCCGGGTAGTAGAACTCGACCACGTTGACGGTGTCCTGTGGCCCTTTCGGGTACAGCGTGGAGAGCACCAGCACGTGCGGATACAACTCGATCATGTGGGTCGGGAAGTACGTCACCCAGATCGCGCCGAAATCCGGTGATGTACCGGAGCGATAGTCGAGCAGCCGGTCATGCCAGGCGCCGTACACATCCGAGCCCGGCTGGCTAAGCGCCTGGTGGATGCCTACGCGCTGCATGCTGTACCAGTCTGCAAACTCCCATTCGAGGTTGTCACACGTGACGAAGTGGCCGAGGCCGGGGTGGAACGGTGCGACGTGGTAGTCCTCCAGGTAGACCTCGATGAAGGTCTTCCAGTTGTAGTTGCATTGGTGAACTTCTACGTGGTCGAGCACGTAATCACCAAAGTCGAACTCGGGCCGAGCAAACAACGGTGCCATGTCGTGCGCCGGGTCGCGCGGGCCTTCGAACAACAAGCCGTGGCAGTTGCGCAGGGTGAAGCGCTGCAGGTTCTTGCACGGCGTGCTGGTGAACTGCGGCGCGCCGATCAGTTCACCGCGATCGGTGTACGTCCAGCGGTGCAGCGGACAAACGATGTTGCCGCCTGCCGCGCCCAGGTTGCCGGTGGCATTGGCAGGGCCAGTCACGTTGCCGGCCTCCCCGCCAAGAATGAGCGCTTGCCGGTGGCGGCAGACGTTGGACATCAGTTCTACGCCGCCGGCATTGCGCACCAGTACGCGACCGCCGTCTTCCTGGGCGAGGCGGCGCCAATCGCCGGATTCGGGCACGGCTTTTTCATTGCCGATATAGCAGGCGGATTGCTTGAAGATGGTTTCGAGTTCACAAGCGAACAAGGCGTCGTCGAAGTACGCGGCGACGGGCAATTGGGTATGCGCTGGCATCACATGGGCCAGGCGTCCGACATCGGTCATCGGGGTCTCCAACACGGAGTGGCGGGCGGTTCAGTGTTCACGTTGAACCGGCATCCGCCCCATCAGGTATCGGGGGAAAAGCGCGCTACGACGCTTCGGCCAGCAAGCGGGCGATACGTGCGTCGAGCGAGAGCTTTGGGCAGGTGCTGCATTTCTCGCCGTCGCGACGGCGGAAATAGTGGCAGCAGACCTTGCGGTCAAGCGCGAGTGCGGGCGTGCCGTCACGCGCACGGTAGGCAAAGAAGCCGCAGCCGCCGGCAATGCCTAGGGCGACCAGCCACGCCTCCCCTATGGCAGTCATGTCTGCATCCGACAATGACGTATGTGGTCGCACTGCCATCAACGCGCCGAGCACGCACTCAGCTTGCAAGCGATCTGCGGCACGCTCATGCAGGGCAACCATTGGCTTGATCGCCCGGCGGACGGCATCGCAGAACGCCCGCAACTCAGCGGCAGCAGCCTCCATCCGCCCAACGAATGTGCCGCCGACCGGCGCATGCACGGGCAAGTGGAAGCCACTGGGAAAACCCGCCTTCACCGGCTGCACGAGGCCCGCCAGCCTGGGTGCCAATCCATCCAGATGCACGGCAATCACACACAGATAGATTGGCTGCCAGATCGCGAGCCCCCAACAGCGCAGGGCGAGGTAATGCGCGCCCGCCTCCGGATAGGCCTGCGCCCAGTGATCGCACAGCGCCTGCAGCGCAACGTCGTCGCCCAGGCGCAGCGCGTTGGCTGGCGATACCCCACCCTGCTCGCCGCGCAGGCTGGGAATGACACGTTGCGCCAACCGCAGTGCGTGGGCGAGATCCGGGTTCGGTGTCGGCGCCGAGCGCCAGGCTTGCGGCAACGCGAAGCCCGACCCCGAGGCGTCTTCAACGAAGGCGCGCATGCCGTCTGTCATGCCGCCGCTTCCACCGCGTCTGTTGCTTCGGCGTGCACGGCAGGTGCCGCACGACGGAACCTGGCGATGGGGTTGACCAGATTGCCTGCGATCTTCAGGCTCGATGCCGGGTCGGCCAGGTTAACCATCTGCACGTTGTTGCCGAGCTGCAAGCGGTTCAGGCACGAGTGCAGGAACTCGGGCACGAACATGTCGTAGTGCGCGTATTTGGCGGCGTGCTCCGGATGGGCGTCCTGATAGTCGTAGACGCAATCGGCCACGGCGCCCCAGAACTGGTCTTCGGTGCAGCAAGCGTTCTCCACCAGCACGTGGTTGATGTGGCGCAGGACGCCATCGAACACGTCGATGAAGATGCCGAGCAGCTTGAAGTTGTCCGGTACCTCCACCGCCAGGCGCTGCACACGCTCGGGC
>F21B_10008813_pt1 | contig 11656 bp, 10 predicted proteins | sample RepKananBrdUF21B_FD_10803 | JGI IMG/M metagenome (IMG submission 10803) | reverse complement strand
CGTATGCCGAAGGTGCAGGAGAAGGTGAAGGAGTTCTTCGGCAAGGAAGCCCGCAAGGACGTGAACCCGGACGAGGCCGTTGCCGTGGGCGCTGCCATCCAGGGTCAGGTGCTGGGCGGTGACCGTACCGACGTGCTGCTGCTGGACGTGACGCCGCTGTCGCTGGGCATCGAAACGCTGGGTGGCGTGATGACCAAGATGATCGGCAAGAACACGACCATCCCGACCAAGTTCTCGCAGACCTTCTCGACCGCTGATGACAACCAGCCGGCCGTGACGATCAAGGTGTACCAGGGCGAGCGCGAGATGGCCTCCGGCAACAAGATGCTGGGCGAATTCAATCTGGAAGGCATTCCGCCGGCACCGCGCGGCACGCCGCAGATTGAAGTGTCGTTCGACATCGACGCCAACGGCATCCTGCACGTGGGCGCCAAGGACAAGGCGACCGGCAAGGAAAACAAGATCACGATCAAGGCAAGCTCCGGCCTGTCGGAAGCCGAGATCGAGCGCATGGTGAAGGACGCCGAGGCCAACGCCGAGGAGGACAAGAAGCTGCGCGAACTGGTCGACTCCCGTAACCAGGGTGAAGCGCTGGTGCACTCGACCAAGAAGGCCCTGGGCGAGTACGGCGACAAGCTGGAAGCTGGCGAGAAGGACAAGATCGACGCTGCGATCAAGGAGCTGGAAGAAGCCCTGAAGGGCACAGACAAGGCCGCGATCGACGCCAAGACCGAAGCGCTGGCGACTGCCTCGCAGAAGCTGGGCGAGAAGGTCTACGCCGACATGCAGGCCAAGGGCGAAGCTGGCGGTGCTGAACAAGCTGCGGGTGCCCAGGCAGGTGGCGCGCATGCAGGGCAAGGTGCTCCGCACGACGATAACGTCGTCGACGCCGAGTTCAAGGAAGTGAACGACAAGAAGTAAGCCCCAAGTCCGCCATGGCGGACGTGAGGGACCGCCGGGCAGTGGTCATCGGGTTGTGCAGAGCGCACCTGATGCCACGCTCGGCTTTTTTGCTATTCGACACGCAGTAAAAACAGGCGACGAGTTCAGCCACTATGGCAAAACGTGATTACTACGAAGTGCTCGGGGTGGGCAAAAACGCGAGCGACGACGAGATCAAGAAGGCCTATCGCAAGCTCGCGATGAAGTACCACCCGGACCGCAATCCGGACAGCAAGGAAGCGGAAGAGAAGTTCAAGGAGGCCAAAGAGGCCTACGAGATGCTCTCCGATGCGGACAAGAAGGCTGCGTACGACCAGTACGGCCACGCCGGTGTCGACCCCAACGCTGGCTTCGGCGCGGGCGGTGCCGGCTTTGGCGGTGGTTTTGCCGAAGCCTTCGGCGATATTTTTGGCGACATCTTTGGCCAGGCTCAGGGCCAGGGTGGCCGTCGTGGCGGCGGCCCGCAGATGTACCGCGGTGCTGACCTGCGCTACAGCATGGAGATCACGCTGGAGCAGGCCGCGAACGGCTACGACACACAGATCCGCGTGCCGCACTGGGACGAGTGCGACCACTGTCACGGCAAGGGCGCCGAGCCCGGCTCGAGCGTGGAGACCTGCCCGACCTGTCACGGCGCCGGCCAGGTGCGTGTGTCGCAGGGCTTCTTCACGATGCAGCAGACCTGCCCGAAGTGCCACGGCAGCGGCAAGTACATCCCCAAACCGTGTACCAAGTGCCACGGCCAGGGCAAGCTGAAGAGCCAGAAGACGCTGGAAGTGAAGATTCCGGCCGGTATCGACGAAGGCATGCGCATCCGCTCGTCGGGCAACGGCGAGCCGGGTATCAACGGCGGCCCGCCGGGCGACCTGTATGTGGAAATCCACATCAAGCAGCACCCGGTGTTCGAGCGCGACGGTGACGATCTGCACTGCCAGATGCCGATTTCGTTTGCGACGGCAGCCATCGGTGGCGACATCGAAGTGCCGACACTGGGCGGTCGCGTCGCATTCCCGGTGCCGGAAGGCACGCAGGCTGGCAAGACGTTCCGCCTGCGCGGCAAGGGCATCAAGGGCGTGCGCTCGGGCTATGCGGGCGATCTCTATGTGCACATCAACATCGAGACACCGGTCAAGCTGACGGAGCATCAGAAAGAGCTGCTCAAACAGTTCGACAAGTCCGTGCACGAAGGCGGCTCGCGGCACAGCCCGCAAGAGCAAACGTGGATGGACAAGGTGAAGAACTTCTTCTCCTCTTAAGCACAGCGTTACCGCAGTAACCGGGGGACATCGTCATGCAGTTGCCGCAAGCCGGCGCGCCGTTCGCGCTGCTGGACGATGCCACCTCGGGCGGCGTACCGTGTTCGCGCTGGTACACCGGTTATGCAGGTGAGTTTTTCCGGCCAGCCGGTGTGCTGGAGGGTCTGGACGACGATCTGCGTGCCGCATGGCGCGCGGGCTTGCATGCCCTGATCGTTGCACCCTATGAGTTCGGCAAGCCGCTGGTCGGTTTGCCGGCTTCCACTGCAAATTCCTCGTCACTTCCCGGCCACGATGGCCGCCTGCGCGTGCTGCTGTTTCGCTCGCTGCAGGTGCTGTCGCCGGCTGAGGTGGATGCGCTGTTCGACGCGTGGCCTGAAGCGAGGGGCGCGGCTGGTCTGTTCGACTGCGCTGCCAGTGTCGATCACGCCACCTACACCCACGCCATTGACCGCATCCACGACTGGATTGCGGCGGGCGACACTTACGAAGTCAACTACACCTACCGCCTGCGCATGACGGCGTTCGGCGCGCCGGCTGCGCTGTATCGACGCCTGCGCGCGCGTCAGCCGGTGCCGTATGGCACGTTCATTGGACTGCCGGAGGGTGGGGCGATCCTGTCGTGCTCGCCGGAGTTGTTCTTCTCGCATCACGCAGGCCAGCTTATCGCGCGGCCGATGAAGGGCACGGCACCCGCCACGGGCGACGCCGAAGTCGACGCGACCCGCGCCACCGCACTGGCTGCCGACGAAAAGAACCGCGCTGAAAACCTGATGATCGTCGACCTGCTGCGCAACGATTTGGGCCGCCTCGCGCGCCCTGGCTCGGTGCGTGTGCCGGCGCTGTTCGAGGTGACGCCGTTCGGCAGCGTGCTGCAGATGACGTCCACCGTGGAGGCGGAGATTCCGCCCGCCACCGGCCTCGCCGATTGTCTGCGCGCGCTGTTCCCGTGTGGCTCGATTACCGGCGCCCCCAAACGGCGGACGATGGAGATCATCGATGCACTGGAGCCCGAGCCGCGTGGTCTTTATACCGGCGCCATCGGCTGGGTCGATGCACCTGCCGATGACAGCGTGATGGGCGATGCGTGCTTCTCGGTGGCGATCCGCACGCTGGTGCTGAGTGTGCCCGGCAGCGATGGCCTGCGAAAAGGCGAACTCGGTATCGGCTCGGGCATCGTGCACGACAGCATCGCCGATGAGGAATACGCCGAGTGCCAGTTGAAGGCGCGTTTCGTGACCGCGCTCGATGCGGGCTTGTCGCTGTTCGAGACGATGCGCGCGACGCACGATGGTGTGCCGCTGCTGGAGCGACATCTGGCGCGGCTCGGGCGTTCCGCGCAGGCGTTTGGGTTTCCGTTGGATCGTGCCGCGCTGGCAGGTGAGGTGGCGCGTGAGTGTGCGTCGCTGGCACCTGAGGGCGAGTACCGCATGCGTTTGTCGCTTGCGCCCAATGGCACTGCGAGCGTGACGGCAGCACCGCTGTCACCGCTGCCTGCGACTTGGGATGCGCCGGTGCGTTTGCTGGTTGCATCGCAAACACGCGAGGCCGCACACAGTCTGCCTTCCCACAAGACCAGTCTGCGCGCCGATTACGACGCCGCCTGGCAGGCCGCCGAGCGCGAGGGCGCATTCGATACGGTGTTCTTCAACGAGGACGGCACATTGGCCGAAGGCGGTCGCACCACGGTGCTGGTCAAGCTGGATGGCGCGTGGTGGACGCCGCCGCTGTCGGCGGGTGTGCTGCCGGGCGTGATGCGTGCCGTGCTGCTGGAAGACGCAACGCCTTGGCTGGGCGCTCCGCTGCGGGAGCGTGTGTTGACGCGCGCCGACGTTGCCCGCGCCGAGGCGATCGCTGTATGCAACGCCCTACGCGGCGTGGTGCCCGCGTATTTCGAGCCGCCCCTGGCCGTCGACGCTCTCTAGTTTCCAGCGCGCAACCCCGGGCAGGTTGATGAGCTCGCGGTCGTGGCACACCATCAGCAGCGCGCGGCCTTCTGCGGCCAACTCTCCGACCAACGCGATGACCTGTTCGCGCGCAGCGCCATCCAGGTTCGACGTTGGTTCATCGAGCAGCAGCACATCCGTGCGCAGTGCGCGTGCGCGGGCCAGCGCCAGGCGCTGCGTCTCGCCGCCGGACAGGCGTTCGGGCGGCACATCCACCACGTGCTGCAGCCCAGCCCAGCGGACGGCCTCGTCGATGCGGCCGGCCAGTTCTGCGCGTGGCACGCGGTGTGCGCCGGTGGTCAGCCCATAACTGAGATTGGACCGCACCGATGTACGGAACAGGTACGGATGCTGGTGCACATACGTGAGCCGCGTGCGCAGATCGGCCGGGTAGGGCGACAGCGGTTGTGGTCCACGGCCAAGGTCGACCGTCGCGCCATGCGTCGGTGCGAGCCCCGCCAGCATGCGTAGCAGCGTCGTCTTGCCGACACCATTGGCGCCCGTGATGACAATCGCGTTGCCCGCCGACAGTGCCAAGCGTGGAATGTCGAACAGCATGCGCGTGCCGTGCTGGCAGCGCAGGTGCTCGAACACCATCATCGGTTGCGAGGGGGCGCTCATGCGGCTTCCCGTCGATAGTTGCCAGCGCCCTGCAGCCACGCCAGCACGAGGTTGACGAGCAGCGCCAGCACGATCAGCACGATGCCCAGCGCAATGCCTTGCGCGAACTCGCCCTTGCTGGTTTCCAACGCAATCGCCGTCGTCATGGTGCGCGTGATGCCCTCGATATTGCCGCCAACCATCAGCGCGGAGCCGACCTCTGCGATGACGCGGCCGAAGCCTGCCACCACGGCCGCCATCAGGCCGAAGCGAAGTTCACGAAACACCGTCAGCAGCAGGCGCACGCGTCCGGCACCGAGCACGCGCGCCGTTTCGGCCAGGCGCGGATCAGCCCGTTCGAGCGTCGTCAGCGCAAAGGCAACGATGACTGGCAGCCCGAGCACTGCTTGCCCGAGGATCATCCCACCCTGCGTGAACAGCAGCCCGAAACCCCCGAGTGGCCCTTGGCGCGAGAGCAGCAGATACAGCAGCAGCCCGATCAGCACCGTCGGAAACGACAGCGAGGCCTGCGCCAGCACCACCAGTGCGCGACGCCCGGCAAAGCGGTGCATGGCGATGGTGTAGGCGATGAGCAGCCCCGGTGGCGCCGCCAGCAACAACCCGGCAATCGCCACCTTCAACGATACCCAGACGATCGTCCACAACGCGGCATCGCCGCTGGCGAGCAGGGCGAATGCGTCGACGGTAGCCGACCAGATTTCCATCCGTGGGGCGCTCAGGCGAACGTGTGTTCGGGGCCGGGGAACGTGCCGTCCTTGACGGCGGCCACGTAGGCTGCGACCGCGCCGTCGATGGTGGTCTGCCCATCCATGAAGTTGCGCACGAACTTGGGCCGGTGGCCAGGGAACACGCCCAGCATGTCGTGCATGACGAGCACCTGGCCCGAGCACTCCAGCCCCGCGCCGATGCCGATGGTGGGAATCGCCAGCAAGCGCGTCACCTCGCCGGCCAGCGCGGCCGGAATCGCTTCCATGACGACGAGTTGTGCGCCAGCATCCTGCACGGCCAGCGCGTCGAGCTTCAACTGCTTGGCCGCTTCATCGCCACGGCCCTGCACCTTGAAGCCGCCGAAGGCATGCACCGACTGCGGCGTCAGGCCGATGTGTGCGCACACCGGAATGCTGCGTTCGACGAGGAACTGGATGGTGGGCGCGAGCCAAACGCCGCCTTCGAGCTTGACCATCTGCGCGCCGGCTTGCATCACGCGCACAGCGCTGTGGAAGGCCTGCTCGGGCGTGCCATACGTGCCGAAGGGCAGGTCCGACACGAGCAGCGCTTTGTCGATGCCGCGCGACACGCATTCGGTGTGATAGACGATGTGGTCGAGCGTGACCGGCAGCGTGGTCTTCTGGCCCTGCATCACGTTGCCGAGCGAATCGCCCACCAGCAGCACATCGGCGCCGTTGCGGTCCATCAGGGCGGCGAAGCTGGCGTCGTAGGCCGTCAGCATGGCGATGCGATCGCCGGCGGCACGCATGGCCTGCAACGAAGTCACCGTGACGGCCTTGCGGTTCGATTCCTGGAGATAGCTCATGGACTGGTATCCAGTTGGTCGTCGCGACCATCCAGACAGACCGCGCGTGGGTCTGCTACCGGGTCGCGAGCTTGATGAATTCCTTGGGGCCGCGCATCGCGTCGATGCGGGCAAGCAAGGTGCGGAAATCGTCGTCGTTGCCAACGGGGTCGAAGGCAGCGGTGTCGACGATCAGCGTCGGTGCGGCATCGTAATACAGAAACAGCTCGCCGTACGCGGCGCAGATGCGTTCGAGGTAGTCGGCATCGATGCCCGTTTCGTAAGGAACGGCGCGCTTGGCAATACGCGGCAGCAGGTCTTCGGCACGGGCCTGCAGGCAGATCACCAGATCGATGCGTTGCTGGGGCAGCGCCAGCGCTTTCGCCATCGCGTCGTACAGCGCGAGTTCGTCAGCCGGCAGCGTGAGCTGAGCGAACAGGCGGTCGCGCGGCAGGAAGCTGTCGGCAACGATGCGCTCACCCGTGAGTGTGGCCTTGTGCCACGTGGCGAGCCGCTCGGCGCGTTGCAGCAGGAAGCGTAGCTGCACCGGCAGCGCATAGCGTGCGGGTTCAGCGTAGAAGCGGGCGAGGAAGGGGTTTTCAGCCGGCGTCTCGAACAGCGTGGCCGCACGCAGGTGGTCGGCCAAGCGCTGGGCCAGCGTGGTCTTGCCCACGCCAATGGGCCCTTCAACAACGATGCGGCGCAGATGATCAAGTGCCATCAACAGGCGGTAAGGCGGAATGCAGAGTTAGGCAGCGGGCTGCTTGGCGCGCATGCATTGGCACATCGAGGTCTTCTCGATGCGCTGGTCGGCCACACCGGGCAGCAGGTCAGCCACCGCACCGATGCCCGGGATCACGAGATCGGGCGCCAGTTCATGCAGCGGCAGCAGCGTAAAGGCGCGCTGGCCTACACGCGGGTGCGGTACGGTCAGTTCGGGCGAGGTGAGGACGTGGTCGCCGTAGAGCAGCAGATCCAGGTCCAGCGTGCGCGGCGCGTTGCGAAACGGGCGCTCGCGGCCGAACTGGTCTTCAATGTGGTGACAGATGCGGAGCAGTTGGCCCGCCGTGAAATGCGTATCGAGGCGCACCACGGCGTTGATGTAGTCGTCGCCGCTGGCATCGACGGGCGCGCTGCGGTACAGGCTGGATTTGCCGGTGATGGTGATGCCAACCTGCTGCGCAAGGCAGACCACGGCATCTTTCACAGCCTGGCGAGCGTCGCCCAGGTTGGCACCGATGCCGATGTACGCCACTGTCTTCACGTTCCCTCCGAGCCTTCCGGACTGACGCGTTCGACTGTATCCGATTTTGCCGGACCGCGTCGGCGGCGACGGCGTTTGGCCGGCCCAGTGGAGCTGCCGGTTGCGCTGTCCGTTGCGCCGCCTCTCGGGGCAGGGTTTTGCTTGGCTTGGGCCATCAAAGCATCGCGGGTGTCGCCGTCGCCATTCTGGAAATCAGTCCACCAGTCGGCGAGCTCTTGCGGCAGTTCGCCCGAGGCGCAGCGCAGAACGAGGAAGTCATACCCCGCGCGGAAGCGCGGCGATTCGAGCAGGCGATATGGCATGCGGCCCGAGCGCTTTTCAAAGCGCGGCTGCATGCTCCAGATTTCCTTCATGTCGGACGTGAAGCGGCGCTGGATGGCGAGTTGCTCGGTCTGGCGGTCGAGCACTTCGTCCATGGCGGTGTGCAGCGCGGGGATCAACGGTTCGCCAGCCGAGCGACGGCGGTTCCAATGCTCGACCACGTGGTGCCACAGCAGCGAGGCAAACAGGAAGCCCGGCGAGACCGGCTTGCCGGCCTTCACGCGATCGTCCGTGTTGTCGAGCGCGAGCTGCACGAAGCGCTGGCCCATCGGCTGTTCGAGCGCCACATCCAGCAGCGGCAGCAGACCGCGGTGCAGGCCCGCCTTGCGCAGCTCCTGCAGCGACGCCCAGGCGTGGCCCGACATCAGCAGCTTGAGCATCTCGTCGAACAGGCGCGCGGCCGGCACGTTGTGGATCAATGGGCCCAGCTCGGCAATCGGCGCACGCGTATCGGGGTCGATATCGAAACCGGTCTTGGCCGCAAAGCGCACCACGCGCAGCATGCGCACCGGGTCTTCGCGGTAACGGGTGAGCGGGTCGCCGATCATGCGCAGCGTGCGCGCGCGCATGTCTTCCATGCCGTGATGGTAGTCATGCACGGTTTCGTCGGCGGGGTCGTAGTACATCGCGTTGACGGTGAAGTCGCGGCGGGTGGCGTCTTCCGCCTGGGTGCCCCAGACGTTGTCGCGCAGCACGCGGCCGCTGGCGTCCACGGCATGCGTGTGGTGGTCCAGGTCGGTGCGCTTGACGCGCTTGCCGGCCGGCACCTGCTCGCTTTCCACGGCATCCACCAGCGCGCGGAAAGTCGAGACTTCAATGATTTCCTGATCGCGCCCGCCGTAGAACGTCACGTGCACGATCTGGAAGCGCCGGCCGATGATGCGCGAGCGGCGGAATAGCGCCTGCACCTGATCAGGCGTGGCGTTGGTGGCCACGTCGAAGTCTTTCGGCTTGATGCCCAGCAGCAGATCGCGCACCGCGCCACCCACGATGAAGGCGTCGTAGCCCGCTTCCTGCAGCGTGGAGGTGACCTTGACCGCGTTGCGCGAGAGCAGCTTCGGGTCGATGCCGTGCTCTTCCACGTTCCACACACGTGCCTGGCGCGGTACGCCACCGGTGGATTTGCCGCGCGCCTTGGCCGCTTTGGGCGCCCTGGGGGCACGGGCTTTCTTGGCGGGAGGCGTTCCCGGCTCGGCGGCCGTAGCGGTCGAAGCGGGTTCTGAAGTGGTCTTGCCTAGCAGGCGATTGATGAGTTTCTTGATCACGCCGCGCTCAGCTTAGAAGAGATCCATGATGCGCCAATTGCGCGAAGCTGCGAGGTTGCGCAGCGTGTCGTCCGGGTTGGTGGCCACGGGGTCGGTCACCTCTTCCAGCAGCGGCACGTCGTTGGCGGAATCGCTGTAGAACGTGCTGTGCTCGAAGTCCTTCCAGCCGCGGCCCATGTCGGCCAGCCAGTCATGCACGCGGGCGACCTTGCCCTCGCGAAAGCTCGGCGTGCCGGCTACCTCGCCGGTGAAGGCGCTGTCGGGTGCGCCGTCAGCGGTGGCGGGCTCGGTGGCGATCAGGTGGTCGATGCCGAACGCCTGGGCGATCGGACGGGTGACGAAGCTGTTGGTGGCCGTGACCACGCAGCAGAGGTCACCGGCGTCCAGATGCTTGTAGACCAGCGCCTGGGCCTGCGGGGTGATCTTCGGGCGGATCACCTCGTGCATGAATTCCGCATGCCACTGGGCCAGCGTGTCGCGCGAGTGCGCAGCGAGCGGTGCCAGGGCAAAGCGCAGGAAGGCTTGGATATCCAGCGTGCCGGCTTTGTAGTCGGCATAGAACTGGTCGTTCTTGCGCTGGTATTCGGACGCGTCCACCACGCCGCGACGGATGAGGAAACGTCCCCACTCGTGGTCGCTGTCGGTGGGGATGAGGGTGTGATCGAGGTCGAAGAGGGCCAGATTCATGGGCGGCGATTTTACCCGAAGGTTACGTAACCAACCGCATCTGCCCCGGAATCAAGCCGGCATTCACTTCATCAGCGCGAGCATGTCGCGCACAAGCGGCAGGGTGACGGCGCGCTTGCGGGCGAGCGAATAGGTGTCGAGGGCGTCCAGCAGGGCCATCAGGCTCGGCATGTCGCGGTAGGAATGCGTCACAAGCCACTGCGGAACGTCGGCCGAGAGCTGCATGCCGCGCTCACGGGCGGCGTGGCGCAAGGCTTCCACCTTGTCGGCATCGGACAACGGGCGCAGCCAGTAGACCAGGCCCCAGCCCAGGCGAGTGCGCAGGTCTTCACGCAGCGGCATCGACATCGGGGCAGCGGCCCCAGCGATGGCGATGGCAGCATGCGGGTGCGCGCGCACTTCGTTGACGAGGTTGAACACGGCAATTTGCGCCCATTCGTCCAGGTGCTCGGCGTCGTCGATGGTCCAGACCGTGACTTTCGGGTCAAAGTCATAGGCTTCGGCCGGCGCATCGGGCTCCAGCGTGCGGACTTCGTAGCCGCCGGCCTCGGCCTGGGCGCAGATGGCCTGCAACAGGTGGCTGCGGCCGCTGCCTTCCTCGCCCCACAGGTAGACGAGGCGGTCGGTGGCGGTGCCGTCCACCACCTGCGGAACCAGGGCGCGCAGGCGCAGCAGCGCCTCTTCGTTGCCAGCGGCGACGAAGTTGTCGAAGGTCGGAGCGGGGGGCGCGCCGAGTTCGAGCGGTAGCTGTTCTGGTTGGGCCATGAGGCTAAGGTGGCTGTGTCAGGCGGCGGTAATGCAGCGGGTAAGTTATTCGCGGTAGAGCCTGCTGCTCAGGTAAAGCTGCCGAATCTGCCGCAAACCGACCAGTAGCACAGCACTGATCGGCAGGGCCAGCAGGATACCGAAAAATCCGAACAATTGGCCAAAAGCCAGCAAGGCGAGGATGACGGCCAGCGGGTGCAGGCCGATGCGCTCGCCCACCAGGCGCGGCGTCAGATAGAAGCCTTCGAGCATCTGACCGATGCCGTAGACCACTGCCACCGCCAGCAAACCGTACAGGTTGCCGAACTGCAACAGCGCAGCAAGGACGGCCAGCGTCAGGCCGATGCCGAAACCGATGTAGGGGATGAACACCGCCAGGCCCGTGAAGATGCCCACCGGCAGCGCTACATCAAAGCCCGCCAGCGCCAGGCCCGACGAGTAGTACACCGCCAGCACCAGCATCACGATGATCTGCCCGCGCAGGTATTGGGAGAGCAGGCCGTCGGTCTCGCTGGCCAGCTCGCGCGTCTTGGCCAGCCACCGGCGCGGTACGGCTGCTTCGATCCGGCGCATCAGCATGTTCCAGTCCATCAGCAGGTAGAACATCACGATCGGCACGAGAAAGGCCGTGGCCAGCACCTGCAGCGCTGCTGAGCCCGACACGCGCAGGGTGTTCAGCGCCGTGGACATCACGTCTTCCGGGCCGGAGGCGAGCTGCTCGGTCAGCAGTTTGCGCAGGCCGGGAAAGTCGAGCCGAACCGGCACGCCCATCTCCGCCAGCTTGGGCGAGACCGCCGCATTGAGCTTGGCCAGCATGCCGGGCAGCTGTTCGCGGATGGCCGGAATCTCTTTCTGCAGCACGGCCAGCACCAGCAGCGTAAGCGCCACGCCAATCACCGTCAGCAGCAGGATCATCAGGAGCACGCCCAGCGCGCGCGGCACACGGTGACGCTGCAGCCACTCCACGCCGGGATGCAGGATGTACGACAGGATGAACGCGAACAGGAACGGCGTGAGCGTCGGCGCCAGCAGCTTGAGCAGCGCAAAAAAGACGATCGCCACGGCAATCCAGGCGA
>F21B_10005172_pt1 | contig 11757 bp, 8 predicted proteins | sample RepKananBrdUF21B_FD_10803 | JGI IMG/M metagenome (IMG submission 10803) | reverse complement strand
GTTCTCTGTCCTGTTGGTCACCAGTGCTTCCGTTGCTGGCTTTGGCTGGAGCGATTGGCGCGCGCAACAGCGATTGTCTGTCGTGCTCAGCCCGGTGTGGGAGGGCAAGGACATCATCGCGACTGGCGTGGTGGCCGAACTTCCGCAGGTCTCCGAAGACGCTACGCGCTTTCTCTTTCAAATCGAATCCAGCGATGCCGGCGATGCCGTGCCATCGCGCGTACGCCTTTCCTGGTACGGCGCTCGCACCTGGGGCGGGGCGGGTGATGAGGGCGTCGAGCCTGATCGCCGCGCCGGCATCCCCGACCTGCAGCCCGGCCAACGTTGGAAACTGACGCTGCGGCTCAAACGCCCGCATAGCCTGTCCAACCCGGGCGGCTTCGATGGCGAATACGCGATGCTCGCCGACGACATCCGCGCCACCGGCTACGTGCGCACCGGCAAGCGCGCACAGAACATCGCGCTGGGCGAGGCCGAGGCAGGCTTCGGCATCAACGTAGAGCGTTGGCGTGCTGCCGTGCGGCGCCACATCCTCGCGGCATTGCCCGATGCACGCTACGCGCCTGTCATCGTCGCGCTCGTGGTGGGCGATCAGAGCGGCATCGCCCGTGAAGATTGGGAGTTGTTCCGCCGTACTGGCATCAGCCATCTCGTCAGCATCTCCGGTTTGCACATCACGATGATTGCTGGGTTGTTTGCCGCGTTCTGGATGGCACTGTGGCGACGTTCGTTCGGGCTGGCGCGCTGGCTGCGCACGCCGTTGCCGCTGCGTATGCCAACGCCGCGAGCAGGAGCCATTGCAGCCATGCTGGCGGCCTTCGGCTATTGCCTGCTCGCGGGGATGGGGGTTCCCGCGCAACGCACGCTGCTGATGTTGTCGACTGTCGCGATTGCGCGGCTGACCGATCGCAACGTGCCGGCAAGCCTGTCGCTGTGCTGGGCAGCGGCCGTGGTGGCAGTGGTCGATCCTTGGGCCGTCATGTCGGCCGGGTTCTGGCTGTCGTTTGGCGCGGTCGGGATCATCTTTATGGCCGCGCAGATGGTGCTCGATGGCCGACGTGATCGCGAGACGGAGCGTTGGTGGGCGCGTTACCAACGCGGGTTTGCCAGCTCGACGCGCATCCAGTTTGCCGTCACCTTTGGCCTGCTGCCGTTGACGTTGCTCCTGTTCCAGCAGACGTCGGTGGTCTCGGCAGCGGCCAATGGATTGGCGATTCCGATGGTCAGCTTTTTAACGACACCGCTAGCACTGGTTGGCGCAGCGTTGCCCGATCCGTTGGCCCAGCCAGTGTTGGCACTGTCCGAGGTGAGCTTTCGCTGGTTGGTGGTGTGGCTTGAGTGGTTGGCGCGGCCGAGCTGGTCGGTTTGGGTTGCGCCAGTCGCCCCTGCGTGGGCCTTGCTGCTGGCAACGGGCGGCGTGGCTTTGCTGTTGGTGCCGGGTGCCCATCGCGCGTGGGCATGGCGCGCGCAGGGCGCATTGCTGCTTGTGCCGATGGTGCTGGCACGTGTTCCGGTGCCGTTGCCGGGCGAGTTTCGTGTCGTCGCGTTCGACATTGGTCAGGGTGCCGCCGCACTCGTTGAAACAGCCAACCATCGCCTCCTGTTCGACACCGGCCCACGCTACGGTGACCACGCTGATGCGGCCGCCCGCGTCATCACACCCTATCTGCGTGGGCATGGCATCGAAGCCCTGGACGCGCTGGTCGTCAGCCACGAAGACAGCGACCACGCCGGTGGCACCGAAACGGTGATCGACGCGGTGCCGGTACGCACCATGTTGGCGTCTCTGCCAAACGGACATGCACTACACGCGACGGCCGCCGCGCACGATATCGGCCTGACGAGCTGCTTGGCTGGGCAAGCATGGACGTGGGACGGCGTGACGTTCGAGATGCTCCACCCGGCGCGGCCGCCCGCCGACGGTGCGCGTGTATCGAGCAACGCCCGCAGTTGTGTGCTGCGCATCGGCAACGGCCGGCATGCGGCGCTGTTGACCGGCGACATTGAGGCCCCCCAGGAGGCTGCGTTGGTGGCCAGCGAAACCCCGGAGCGGCTGATGGCAGACATCTTGCTAGTACCCCATCACGGCAGCAAGACAAGCTCCAGCGGTGCGTTTTTGGACGCAGTGTCACCGCAGGTGGCGGTTTTCCAGGTCGGCTACCGCAACCGGTACGGACATCCGCACCGCCAAGTGTGGCAGCGCTATGTGGCGCGCGACATCGAGCGGCTGCGGACCGACCAGACCGGCGCCGTCGTCATCGAGACACGCGGCGATGCGCTGGAGGTGCAGACGGCACGGTCGATGCGGCCGCGCTACTGGTCCTCCGCGCTGGAAGTGGAAGCCCTGGCGACAGCCGCAGACGGAATTGATGCGCTGCCGTAAAACTTGGTTGCACAGCGGGTTGGCCCCATTGTGGCGCCCAAAACCACTGTGCTATAAAAACCACATGTCGTGCAACCGTGCGACATGGCAGTCCGTCAGGGGAGAACAGCATGGCAGTCCGGTTCTACGATGAAATGCTCAACTGGCATGGCGAACGCAGTCCCCATGCCGCCGAACCGGCCCCGGCAGCCCTCGTCCAGCAGGGCGAGGTGCGCAGCCACTACGGGCGCTTCGCCGAATGGCTGGGCGCACAGTCCGCCACTACGCTGCAGAACAAGCGTGCCGAGGCCGACCTCATCTTCCGTCGCGTCGGCATCACCTTCGCGGTGTACGGCGACAAGGACGAATCGAACAGCGGCACCGAGCGTACGATTCCGTTCGACATCATCCCGCGCATCTTCCCGGCCAGTGAATGGGCCACGCTTGAGCGCGGCCTGCGCCAGCGCGTGGATGCGCTCAACCGCTTCCTGCACGACATCTACCACGAGCAGAACATCCTGCGCGCCGGTGTCATCCCGCCCGACCAGATCTACAACAACGCCCAATACCGCCCCGACATGCTCGGCGTGAACGTGCCGCGCGACATCTACGCGCACGTGGCCGGCATCGACATCGTGCGTGCCGGCGAGGGCGAGTTCTACGTGCTGGAAGACAACCTGCGCGTACCTTCGGGTGTGTCGTACATGCTGGAAAACCGCAAGATGATGATGCGGTTGTTCCCCGAGCTGTTTGCACGCAATCGTGTGGCGCCGGTCGCGCATTACCCAGACTTGCTGCTCGACATGCTGCGCAGTGTGTCGCCGCAGAACATTGCGGACCCGACCGTGGTGGTGCTCACGCCGGGCATGTACAACTCGGCGTACTTTGAGCACGCGTTCCTTGCGCAGCAGATGGGCGTGGAACTGGTGGAAGGGCACGACCTGTTCGTGCAGGACGACCATCTCTACATGCGCACCACACAGGGCCCGCAGCGCATCGACGTCATCTACCGACGTGTCGACGACGACTTCCTTGATCCGTTGGTCTTCCGCCCCGATTCCTCGCTCGGTGCAGCAGGGCTGCTGTCGGTCTATCGCGCGGGCAACGTCACTATCTGCAATGCCATCGGTACCGGCGTGGCGGACGACAAGTCGATCTACCCGTACGTGCCCGACATGATCCGCTTCTATCTGGGCGAGGAGCCGATCCTGAACAACGTGCCGACCTACATGTGCCGCCGGCCGGACGACCTGCAATACGTGCTCGATCACATGGGCGAACTGGTGGTCAAGGAGACGCACGGTGCGGGCGGCTACGGCATGCTGGTCGGTCCGGCGGCTACCAAGGATGAGATTGCTGCGTTCCGCGAGGTGGTGAAGGCGCGTCCCGACCAGTACATCGCCCAGCCGACACTGGCGCTGTCGACGTGCCCGACCTACGTGGAAGCCGGCATCGCACCGCGCCATATCGACCTGCGGCCCTTTGTGCTGTCCGGCAAGGACGTGCGCATGGTGCCGGGCGGCCTGACGCGCGTGGCGTTGCGCGCGGGTTCGCTGGTGGTCAACTCGTCGCAGGGCGGCGGGACGAAGGACACGTGGGTGCTGGAGCGCTAACGCGTCGACATCTCGCAACCGACATAATTGAATACGGATAGGGAACGCCATGCTCAGCCGAACCGCAGACCACCTCTTCTGGATGGCGCGTTATACCGAACGGGCCGAGAATACCGCCCGCATGCTCGACGTGAACTATCAGACCTCGCTGATGCCGCAATCGGCGGAAGTGGCGGAGCAGGGCTGGTGGGCGATGCTCGATATCTCTGAACTCACGCGGGTTTTTGCCGACCGCTACGGCTTACTTTCGCGCGACGACGTGATCGACTTCATGGTCCGCGACATGACCAACCCGTCGTCGATCATGAGTTGCTTGCGCGGCGCGCGTGAGAACGCCCGAGCCGTGCGCGGCTCCCTCACAACTGAGGTGTGGGAGACCATCAACACTACCTGGCTGGATGTGCAGCGTCTGATGGCCGAGGGCATGCTGCGCGATGATCCGTCGCAGTTCTTCGAGTGGGTCAAGTTCCGCTCGCACCTGTCGCGCGGCGTGCAGGTCGGCACCATGCTCACGGATGACGCCTTCCATTTCATGCGTCTGGGCACTTTCCTGGAACGCGCCGACAACACCGCGCGGCTGCTCGACGTGAAATTCCAGTCCACCCCCACGCGCGATGAAGCCGCCGCCGAGCAGGGGGATTTCTATCACTGGGCTGCCACGCTGCGCTCGGTGTCGGGCTTCGAGGTCTACCGCAAAATCTATCGCAACGTCATCACGCCGACGCGCGTGGCCGAGTTGCTGATCCTGCGCAGCGATATGCCGCGCTCGCTGCTGGCCAGCATGGACGAAGTCGTGGCGATTCTGTCCACTGTACGTAACAGCCAGTCTGCAGAGACCGAGCGACGCGCTGGTAAACTCCACGCCGACCTGCGGTACGCTCGCATCGAAGACATTTTTGCGGTTGGCCTGCACCCTTGGCTGACCAATTTCCTGGAGCGCATTGGCGATCTGGGCAACGGCATCAGCCAGGACTTCCTGGTGCCGCTCGATGCAGTGTGACGCGCGGGGCATTTTGTATCTATCAGGGCGTTGCTTTCGGGCAGCGCCCGCGCCATCGTGAAATACCAAATTCGACATACGACGGTCTACCGTTATGCCGAGCCGCTGCGCCACAGCGTGCATGAGCTGCGATTGACCCCCCGCAGTGGGCCGCTGCAACAGGTGGACAGCTGGCAGATCCACGCCCCCGGCAACCTCACACGCGCCACCGACGGCTTCGGCAACGTGGTGCACCACTTCACCCTGGGCAACCGTGCGGACGACGTCACCATCGACGCCCGCGGTATCGTCGAGGCCTTCCCGTCCGCCGCGCCGGGCAGCCGCGGCTTTACCGATGCCCCCGGGGAGGGGCGCTACCGCGTGTCGCCGCTGTACTTCCTGAGCACCACGCCGCTAACATCCGCGCCGCCTGAGATGAGCGACTTCGCACGCGAGCATGCACTGGTGCGTGGTGATGCCGATTCGGCACTGAGTCTTGCCTGTGCCATCGCGCAGCGTGTGCGCTACAAGCCCAACTCCACCGATGTCGGTACGACCGCCGCCGAGGCATTCAACCTGAGCGCCGGCGTCTGCCAGGATCAGGCGCAAGTGATGGTGGCGTGCTGCCGCGCGCTGGGAATTCCAGCGCGCTACGTCAGCGGGTATTTCCATGCTGTTGGCGAGGAAGATCTCGCCAGCCACGCCTGGGTCGACGTCTGCCAGGATGCCGAATCGCATACTTGGTGCAGCATCGACGTGACGCACCAGTGCTTTACCGACGGGCGCCACATCCGCTTGGCGGTCGGTCGCGATTATCAATCCGCCGCGCCAATCCGTGGCATTCGCCAGGGTGGCGGTGCCGAGACGCTGGACGTCAGCATCTCGATCGAGCCCTTGCCTGCCGAGGCCGCCTGAGTGAACTGAACACCGCTTCCAAGCGTGCCAGTGCATTGCGATTGGCACGCTAGAATGCGCTCAACCCACAGATTTCGTTTGTTGCTGCTCCCATGACTTATTGCGTTGCCATGCGCCTGGACGCTGGCTTGGTCTTCCTGTCGGATTCCCGTACCAACGCGGGTGTTGACGCCATCTCGACGTTCCGCAAGATGACCGTCTTCGAGCGCGAAGGCGATCGCGTCATGGTGCTGCTGACCGCCGGCAACCTCGCCATCAGCCAGGCCGTGCGGCAGGTGCTGACGGAGGCGCGCGACAAACCACGCTCGCTGTGGACCGCCCGCGATATGTTCGAAGCCGCCACCATCGTCGGCGAGGCCGTGCGCGAGGTATACGACCGTGAAGCCGATGCACTGGCCAAGGCCAAGATCGACTTCAACGTCAGCATCATCTTCGGCGGGCAGATCGGTGCAGAGCGTCCGCGCCTGTTCAATGTGTACGCCGCCGGCAACTTCATCGAAGCCACGCCCGAGAATCCGTACTTCCAAATCGGCGAGGCGAAGTACGGCAAGCCGATCATCGACCGTGTGGTCTCCCCTGGGCTGCCATTGGATGAGGCCGCAAAATGCGCCCTGATCTCCATGGATTCGACGCTGAAGTCGAATATTTCGGTGGGGCTGCCGCTGGATCTGCTGGTCTACGAGACCAACTCGCTGCGCGTGACGCGCTTCGTGGCCATTGACGAAGAGAACCCGTATTTCACGATGATCCGCGGCACGTGGGGCAAGCGTCTGCGCCAAGTGTTTGCCGAGATCGACGACCCGGACTGGGAGACGGATACCAGTCCGACACATCCCCTGCGTCGCGAAGGGCATCCATCGACCAAGGTCGCGCCCGTGCGCATTGCCCCGCCCGTGGCGGACGCTCCGGCCACGCCGGAACGCGCGCCTGGCCCCGTGTTCGAGCAGGTGTCGACGCTCCAGCGCGTGGCTGGCAGTGGTTCGCAGGAATCTCACTGAGCGCCGGGCGGGGACGGGTTCGATGCGCGACGCGATTCTGTTTTCACATGCCAACGGCTTTCCGATCGGTACGTATCGCAAGATGCTCGGCGTGCTGGGTGACGAATTCGACATCCACGCCGTTGAGCGCTTCGGGCATGACCCGCGCTTTCCGGTCACCCGGTCGTGGCCGGGGCTGGTCAAAGAGCTGCTCGCAGAGATCGACGCGCAGCCCGAGCCGGTCTGGCTGGTCGGCCATTCGCTGGGCGGTTTCCTGAGTTTGATGGCGGCGCTGCGTCGGCCTGAGCGCGTGCGCGGTGTGCTGATGCTCGATTCGCCCATCATTGCGGGCTGGCGCGCCAAGCTGCTGCGCGTTGCGCAGTGGCTCGACATCGACGAGAGCCAGTCGCCAGCAGCCGCCACCAAGAACCGGCGCAACCTGTGGCCGGATCTCGATTCTGTCTGGAGCCACTTCAAGGCCAAGCGCAAGTTCGACCGCTGGGACGAAGACGTGTTGCGTGATTACGTTGAGCACGGTACCGAACCCACCGGCCGCGAGCGTGAACGCACGCTGCGTTTCTCGCGCGAGATCGAATACCAGATCTACCGCACGCTGCCGACCAACATGGGCCGCAAGGTCGCTGGCGGCACGCCGTTCCCGGTCAGCTTTGTGGCTGGCACGCGATCACGCGAAATCCGCCAAGTCGGCCTGGCGGCAACCCGGCGCATTGTCGGCAGCAAGCTGCGCTGGATCGAAGGCAGCCACCTGTATCCGATGGAAAAGCCGCTGGAAACGGCCGAGTTGATCCGCCAGTTGATCAATGAAATGCGCGCGAACGCAGGCGCCATGCCGGTTATTACGAGGTGTGCCGCATAAGCAAGCCCCCGGTCGGTCAAATTCCACCGTTCTGTCACGGATCGGGCAAGGCACCTTTGCTATAATCCGGCTTTCCCCGGCAAGCTAGGTCATGACCAAGTTCGTATTCGTTACCGGTGGCGTAGTGTCCTCACTCGGCAAGGGCATCGCCGCCGCCTCGCTCGCGGCCATTCTTGAGTCGCGCGGCCTCAAAGTCACCCTCCTCAAACTCGATCCCTACATCAACGTCGACCCGGGCACCATGAGCCCGCTTCAGCACGGCGAGGTGTTTGTGACCGAAGACGGCGCAGAAACCGACCTCGATCTTGGCCACTACGAGCGCTTCGTCTCGGCCAAGATGCGCAAGTCGAACAACTTCACCACCGGCCAAGTCTATGAATCCGTGATCCGCAAGGAACGTCGCGGTGAATACCTTGGCAAGACGGTGCAAGTCATTCCGCACATCACCAACGAAATCCAGGCCTTCATCGAGCGCGGTGCCGCGGCGTCGCACGATGGCAAGGCTGACGTGGCGATCGTGGAAATCGGCGGTACGGTAGGCGATATCGAATCGCTGCCGTTCCTGGAAGCCGCGCGTCAGATGAGCCTGCGCCTGGGCCGTAACCAGGCGGCGTTCATTCACCTGACGCTGGTGCCGTTCATTGCCAGCGCCGGCGAGCTGAAGACCAAGCCGACGCAGCACTCGGTGCAGAAGCTGCGCGAGATTGGCGTGCAGCCGACCGCGCTGCTGTGCCGCGCCGACCGCCCGATCCCCGACGATGAGCGCGCGAAGATTTCGCTCTTCGCCAACATGCCGCAAGACGCGGTCATCTCGGTGTGGGACGTCGACACCATCTACAAGATCCCGCAGATGCTCAACGAGCAAGGGCTGGATCGCATCATCTGCGAAGAGCTGCGCATCGACGCGCCGCCGGCGGACCTGTCGGTGTGGGCACACATGGTGCACACGCTGGAGAACCCGCAGCACGAAATCACCATCGGCATGGTCGGCAAGTATGTCGACCTGACCGAGTCGTACAAGTCGCTGATCGAGGCGCTGCGCCACGCCGGCCTGCATACCTCAACGCGCGTCAACATCGAGTACATCGATTCCGAAGAGCTGGAATCGGGTCACATGGACGTGCTCAAGTCGCTGGACGCGATCCTCGTGCCGGGCGGCTTCGGCAAGCGCGGTACGGAAGGCAAGATCCGCGCAATCCAGTACGCCCGTGAAAAGGGCGTGCCATACCTGGGCATCTGCCTGGGGATGCAGCTGGCCGTGATCGAATTCGCCCGCCATCTGGCCGGCATGACCGACGCCAACAGCACGGAATTCAACGACGAGACCCAACACCCGGTGGTGGCCCTCATCACGGAATGGCTGGATCGCGACGGCGCGGTGGAAAAGCGCTCGGCCGACTCGGACATGGGCGGCACCATGCGCCTGGGTTCGCAGCGCGTGCCGGTGCAATCGGGCACCAAGGCAGCGACGATCTACGGCGCGGAAGTCAACGAGCGCCATCGTCACCGCTACGAGGTGAACAACCACTACGTGCCGCAGCTGGAAAAGGCCGGGATGATCATCTCCGCCCGCACGCCGTCGGAAAACCTGCCCGAAATGATGGAGTTGCCGGCGTCGATGCACCCGTGGTTCGTCGGCGTGCAGTTCCACCCGGAATTCACCTCGACGCCGCGCGATGGCCACCCGCTGTTCAAGGCCTACGTGGAAGCCGCGCTGGCACATCACCAGCAGACTGCGGCACAACGCGCCGTAGCCTAAGGGCTAGCGCACAGGAAATACGATGAAACTCTGCGATTTCGAAGTCGGCCTCGACAAACCGTTCTTCCTGATTGCCGGCACCTGCGTGATCGAATCCGAGCAGATGGCGATCGACACCGCCGGCACGCTCAAGGAGATCACGGGTGCGCTGGGCATTCCGTTCATCTACAAGTCGTCGTTCGACAAGGCGAACCGCTCGTCGGACGCGTCTTTCCGCGGCCTGGGCATGGAAGAGGGCCTGCGCATCCTGGCGGAAGTCCGCCGTCAGGTAGGCGTACCGGTGCTGACCGACATCCACGAGATCGACGAGATCAAGCCGGTGGCCGAAGTCGTGGACGTGCTCCAGACGCCGGCGTTTCTGTGCCGCCAGACCGATTTCATCCGCGCCTGTGCGCAGAGCGGCAAGCCCGTCAACATCAAGAAGGGCCAGTTCCTCGCGCCGCACGACATGAAGAACGTCATCGACAAGGCGCGTCATGCTGCCCGCGATGCCGGCCTGCCGGAAGACAACTTCATGGCCTGCGAACGCGGTGCCTCGTTCGGCTACAACAACCTCGTGTCGGACATGCGCTCGCTGGCGATCATGCGCGAGACGGGCGCGCCAGTGGTGTTTGACGCTACGCACTCGGTACAACTGCCGGGTGGCCAGGGCACCAGCTCGGGCGGTCAGCGCGAGTTCGTGCCGGTGCTGGCGCGTGCTGCCATCGCTACGGGCGTGGCGGGCGTGTTCATGGAAACGCACCCCGATCCCGCATGCGCAAAATCAGACGGCCCGAATGCCGTACCACTGCGCCGCATGAAAGACTTGCTGTCAGTACTGAAAGAACTGGATGCGCTCACCAAGCGCAACGGTTTCCTGGAAAATCAGTTCGACTGATTTTTTCGACGACCGGCGGCTCCACCAGCCGCCGCTGTCGTTTCCAATTCAGTTTTCGATTCAGCTTCCGGAGAGAGACACATGGCCGCTGGCTACATCCTCGCGTACGTGGACGTGACGGACCCCGTGCAATACGAGCAATACAAAGTGCTGTCGACCAAGGCCATGCAAGTCCATGGCGCCGAGCCGCTGGTGCGCGGCGGCAAGACCGAGTCGCTGGAAGGCGAATGGAGCCCCACCCGCATCGTCGTGCTCAAGTTCCCGAGCTATGACGCCGCCAAGGCGTTCCATGACAGCGAGGAGTACCGTGCCGCCCGTGAAGCGCGCTCCAAGGCTGCCAAGATGAACATGATCGTGGTCGAGGGCATCTGAGCCTGGTCACCCGCCTTACCTGCTTTAAAGACATCAAGAGGGATTTTCATGAGTGCCATCGTAGATATCATCGGTCGCGAAGTGCTGGACTCGCGCGGTAACCCCACCGTCGAATGCGACGTGCTGCTGGAATCGGGCGTGATGGGTCGCGCCGCGGTGCCGTCGGGCGCCTCCACCGGCTCGCGCGAAGCCATCGAACTGCGTGACGGCGACAAGTCGCGCTACCTGGGCAAGGGCGTGCTCAAGGCTGTCGAGCACATCAACACCGAGATCTCCGAAGCCATCATGGGCCTGGACGCTTCGGAACAAGCCTTCCTGGATCGCACCCTGATCGACCTGGACGGTACTGAGAACAAGAGCCGCCTGGGCGCCAACGCCATGCTGGCCGTGTCGATGGCCGTGGCCAAGGCTGCTGCTGAAGAAGCCGGCCTGCCGCTGTACCGCTACTTCGGTGGTTCGGGCGCCATGCAGATGCCGGTGCCGATGATGAACATCGTCAACGGTGGCGCACACGCCAACAACAGCCTGGACATCCAGGAATTCATGGTGATGCCGGTCGGCCAGTCGAGCTTCCGCGAAGCGCTGCGCTGCGGCGCCGAGATCTTCCACGCGCTGAAGAAGATCCTGGCGGACAAGGGCATGAGCACCGCCGTGGGCGACGAAGGCGGTTTCGCACCGAACTTCGCCAGCAACGAAGAGTGCCTGAACACCATCCTGTCGGCCATCGAGCAGGCTGGCTACAAGGCCGGTGAAGACGTGCTGCTGGCGCTGGATTGCGCCGCGTCCGAGTTCTACAAGGACGGCAAGTACCACCTGGAAGGCGAAGGCCTGCAACTGTCGTCGGAAGACTTTGCCAACTACCTGGCAAACCTGGCCGACAAGTTCCCGATCGTGTCGATCGAAGACGGCATGCACGAGAGCGACTGGGCCGGCTGGAAGGCGCTGACCGACAAGCTGGGCAAGAAGGTGCAGCTGGTGGGCGACGACCTGTTCGTCACCAACACCAAGATCCTGAAGGAAGGCATC
>F21B_10041693_pt1 | contig 11781 bp, 8 predicted proteins | sample RepKananBrdUF21B_FD_10803 | JGI IMG/M metagenome (IMG submission 10803) | reverse complement strand
CGCTCTTCCGATCTTGCGATGCGCATCGTTGTTCTCCCCCTCTGGCCCTAGGCGCGCTTGGCCGGTTCGGCCGCAGCACCCACGGGCATGCCGGATCCGCTCACCTGCTTGCCCGGACCGGTCACGGTCTCGAGGATCGAGCCCGGCAGACGGTCCGGTGTCTCGAACAGGCCGACCAGCGGCATGACGATGAGGAAGTGGGCGAAGTAGTAGACGGTGCAGATCCGCGAGGCGAGGACGTAGCCGCCCTCCGGGGGCTTGGCGCCGAGCCAGCCGAGCAGGATGGCGTTGACCAGGAACACCCAGAAGAACACGCGGTAGACCGGGCGGTAATTGCAGGAGCGGACCCGCGAGGTGTCGAGCCAGGGCGCGAAGGCCAGGATCAGCACCGCGCCGAACATCAGGATGACGCCGCCGAGCTTATCGGGAACAGCGCGTAGGATCGCGTAGAAGGGCAGGAAGTACCATTCCGGCACGATGTGCGCGGGCGTCACGGACGGGTTGGCGGGGACGTAGTTGTCGGCGTGGCCGAGATAGTTCGGCTGGTAGAAGATGAACCACGCGAACAGGATCATGAACACCACCACCGCGAACACATCCTTGATGGTCGCGTAGGGGGTGAAGGGCACGGCGTCCTTGCTCGACTTGATCGGGATGCCGGCCGGGTTGTTCTGGCCCGTGACGTGCAGCGCCCAGACGTGCAGGACGACGACGCCGGCGATCATCCACGGCAGCAGGAAGTGCAGCGAGAAGAAGCGGTTGATGGTCGGGTTGCCGACCGAGTAGCCGCCCCAGAGCAGGCTCTGGATCGTGTCGCCGACGACCGGGATCGCCGCCAGGATGTTGGTGATGACGGTGGCGCCCCAGAAGCTCATCTGGCCCCACGGCAGGGTGTAGCCGAGGAAGGCGGTGGCCATCATCAGCAGGTAGATGATGACGCCGAGCAGGTAGAGCACCTCGCGCGGGGCCTTGTAGGACCCGTAATAGAGGTTGCGGAAGATGTGGACGTAGACCGCAACGAAGAACATCGACGCGCCGTTGGCGTGCGCGTAGCGCAGCAGCCAGCCGTAATTCACGTCGCGCATGATGTGCTCGACGCTCTCGAACGCGTTGCTGGCATTCGGATCGTAGTGCATCGCCAGCCAGACGCCGGTGATGATCTGGATGCCGAGGAACGCGATCAGGATCGCGCCGAAGGTCCAGAAATAGTTGAGGTTACGCGGAACCGGGAAGGCGACGAAGGACGAGTGCACCAGACCGACCAGCGGCAGCCGTGACTCGAACCACTTCGCGAGGCGGCTCTTGGGTACGTAGGTCGAGGTCGCGTGTGCGCTGCTCATCGGTTTGCCCGCTCCGGCTTCTCGTGTCCTGTTGTCAGGCGACCGCCTTGCCGCCCTCTTCGCCGATCTTGATCTTCGTATCGGTCTCGAAGGCGTAGGGCGGAATCGGAAGATTGGTCGGCGCCGGGCCCCGGCGCACGCGGCCGACGGCGTCGAACTGCGAGCCGTGGCAAGGGCAGGACCAGCCCTCGTAATTGCCCGAATGGCCGATCGGCACGCAGCCGAGATGGGTGCAGTTGCCGTAGCTCACGAGCCACTGGTCGTGACCCTTCTTCACCCGGGAATCGAAGGTGGCCGGGTCGATCATGTCGGAGAGGGACACGGCCTTCATATCCGTGACTTCCTTCTCCGTGAGCTTGCGCACGAAGATCAGCTTGCCGCGCCAGAACACGTTGACGATCTGGCCGTCCTGGATCGGGCTGAGATCGACATCGAGCGGCGCGCCGGCCGCGACGGTCGCGGCGTCGGGCGCCATGGAGGCCACGAAAGGCCACGCCACGGCGCCGGCCCCGACAGCCAATCCCGCGCCCGTGGCGAGAAAGAGGAAATCTCGCTTGGTGCCCTGAGGCCCTTCGTCCGCCAAGGTGCAACCCTCCCGTCAGCCGTCGCGCCGAGCCTCTCGCAGCGGCGCTCGCGACCGGGCTCGGCCATGCGCGCCTTGGAGGCTTTCAAATTCGAAACCCGACGCAACGGGAGACACCATCGCGCCGCGGCAATCAATGCGACCGTGGGTCACCGGATTGCCGTTTTATTTCCTGCGCGGCTCTCTGACATGCCAGATACGAACATGTCTAGACTGCCACGCTTGATGCAACGATCGGCGCCATACGATCCCCGGCCATCGTTACCGCGGAGCACCATCCCGCCGATGCAGGCCGCGAACGGGCCGGCGACGCATGCTGGGTGGGCCGGCTCCGGCCGTCATGTGAGCACGCATGCGGACGCCGCGCTTGCACCGCCGAAGAGCACGGGCGTAAACGACGCGCCTTGAGGAGTTTCCGTGATGACCGACCGCCAGCCCGGCTTCAACACCCTCGCGATCCATGCCGGCGCGACCCCCGACCCGGCCACGGGCGCGCGGGCGACGCCAATCTACCAGACGACGAGCTTCGTCTTCGACGACGTGGACCACGCCGCTTCGCTGTTCGGGCTCCAGGCCTTCGGCAACATCTACACCCGCATCACCAACCCGACGAACGCGGTGCTGGAGGAGCGCATCGCGGCGCTCGAAGGCGGAACCGCGGCGCTCGCCGTCGCTTCGGGCCACGCCGCCGAGTTTTTGACGCTGCACGCGCTGATGCAGCCGGGCGACGAGTTCATCGCGGCCAACAAGCTCTACGGCGGCTCGATCAACCAGTTCAATCACTCCTACAAGAACTTCGGCTGGCAGGTCGTTTGGGCGGATACGGATGATCCGGAGTCGTTCGAGCGCGCCATCACCCCGCGAACCAAGGCGATTTTCTGCGAGAGCATCGCCAATCCGGGCGGGGTGATCACCGACATCGCCGCGCTCTCGGCCATCGCCAAGCGCCACAACATTCCGCTCATCGTCGACAACACGATGGCGACGCCGTACCTGATCAAACCATTCGAGCACGGCGCCGACATCGTCGTGCACTCGGCCACCAAGTTTCTGGGCGGCCACGGCAACTCGATCGGCGGTCTGATCGTCGACGGCGGCACCTTCCAGTGGCAGGGCGACGAACGCTATCCGATGCTGTCGCAGCCGCGCCCGGAATATGCCGGCATGGTGCTGGCCGAGACCTTCGGCAATTTCGGCTTCGCCATCGCGGTGCGCGTGCTCAGTCTGCGCGATCTCGGGCCGGCGCTCTCGCCCTTCAACGCCTTCCTGATCCTCAACGGCATCGAGACCCTGCCGCTGCGGATGCAGCGCCATTCCGACAACGCCCTGAAGGTGGCGAGCTTCCTCAACGGCCACGAGCTGGTCGATTGGGTGAGCTATCCCGGCCTGGAGAGCGATCGCTACCACGCGCTGGCGCAGCGCTACACGCCCAAGGGCGCGGGCGCCGTGTTCACCTTCGGCCTCAAGGGCGGCTACGAGGCCGGCGTGAAGCTGGTCTCGAACCTCCAGCTCTTCAGCCACCTCGCCAATATCGGCGACACCCGCTCGCTGGTGATCCACCCGGCCTCGACCACGCACCGCCAGCTCACCGACGAGCAGAAGCGGGCGGCGGGTGCCGGCCCCGAGACCGTGCGCCTCTCGATCGGCATCGAGGACCCGCAGGATCTCATCGACGATCTCGACGCCGCCCTGCGGGCGTGAGGCTCTAAACCCTGCGGGAGAGCGTCAGCGCGTCCCGCAGGTCCTGCGCGTCGGTGAGGAGCCGGCCCTCCCGGCGCATCCGTGCCAGCAGCGCCCGGTCGGGAAAGCCGCGATAGGGCAGCACCCGAACGGTCCGTCCCGCCGGAACCGCGCCTTCGGCAGCGATGTCGCCGAGCACGCGATCGAGCAGGATCCTGCCGTGCTCGTGCAGGCGCACCGCCGCGCGGGTGGCCGTCGTATCGGCGGGCAGCGCGACCGCCTCCTGCGCCAGGATCGCGCCGGCATCGATCGCGGGCGCGAGGCGGTGGATGGTGGCGCCGAATTCGCCCTTCCCGTCCGCCAGGGCGTGAAGCGTCGGCACGGGGCCGCGGTGGAGCGGCAGCAGGCTCGGATGCAGGTTGATTCCGCCGAGCCGCGCCCGACCGAGCGTCGCCGCGGAAAGAATCTGGTCGAAGTGGAAGGTGACGATCAGGTCGGGCGCGTGTGCCGCGAAGGCGTGGGCCACCTCCGCGCCGTTGACGTCATCGACGCGCAGGGTCGGGATGCCGAGGCGGCGGCACAGGCCGGCGAGCGGCGTCGCCTCGGGCGTCCCGGCGCTGCCGGCGAGGCGCTGGGTGAGCGGTGCGAGCGGACGCAGCAGGTCGGGCAGCCCGAAATTGACGCCGAGATAGGGCAGGAAGCCGGGGCCGGACCGGGCGAGATGGCGCCGGACCTGACCGATCAGGCCGCCGGTTGCCGGCCGCTCGGCGTTGGAGAGCCCGACGAACGCGATCGTCTCCGCGTGGTCCGCCACGAAGCGGCGCACGGCGCGGGCGTTCGGCAGCGCCTCCAGCGCGAACAGGGCGATCCGGGGCGTCGCCATCACCGCCGCCGCCGGTTGCGGAAGCGGAAGCCGTGCAGGCCGGCGCTGCGGACCCATTCCGGCACCAGGAGCGCCCCGCGGGCAAGCGCGGCGAGGATCGCCGGGAAGGCGATCACGTCGCGGTCCCGCTCCAACCCGCGGGCGATGCGGGCGGCGGCCTCGTCCGCACTCATCTCGAGCGGGCGCCAGCCCTTGATCACCCCGCCCATCGGCGTCTTCACGTAGCCCGGCGTTACCACGCTGAGACGGACGCCGAGCGGCTTCAGCTTCTGGCGCAGGGCCAGGCCGTGGGCGAGGAGTGCCGCCTTGGCGCCGCTATAGGCCGGCGCGTCGGGCAGGGGCGCGTAGGCCGCGAGCGAAGAGATCAGCGCGATCTGCCCCCGGCCGCGCCCGCTCATCAGGGTCACGCAGGGCAGCATCACGTTCAGCGCGCCAATCAGATTGATGTCCACCGTCTCGAAGGCCGTCGCCTCGGTTTCCAGGCCGCCGGACGGATGCCCTCCGTTCACCGCGGCATTGACGATGACGAGATCGAGCGGCGTCGCCGCGTCGGTCTCACGGATCCAGGTGCCGACCGCCTCGCGCTCGCGCACGTCGAGCAGCCGCGTGCGGACTTCGCCGCCTCGTGCCCGGCAGTCCTGCGCCACGCTCTCAAGCCGCTCCCGATCGCGGCCCGTGAGCAGGAGGCTCGCACCTGCCGCCGCGTAGAAGCGCGCGAGCGCCGCGCCGATGCCGCTCGAGGCGCCGGTGATGAGGATGACGGGCAAGGAGGCGTGTCTTTCCGCAAAGGGCCGGATCTCGGCCGAAGCGGCCTGAACCCGCTTCGAAGGCTGGCGGTCAATAGGCAGGAGAGAGGTTTCCGTCCCGACCGGCCTGCTCGAAAGCATCGCGGGCGGCAACGAGTGCCGTGGACGGCAGCGCCGCCTCGAGGCGCGGAACGGCTCCCGCCACCGCGCGCTCGATCGCCGAACGGGAGAAGTAGCCGCCGTTGATCTGGGTCCGGTGCATGACCACGCGGAGGAAATCCTGCATCAGGCTCGCATCCGGTGCCTGCGGATCGCGCCAGAAGGTGTCGATGTCCCCCTGATGGGTCAGGCCCGGCAGGTTGTAGACCGCCGAACCGAAGGCCAGCGTCGGCCGCCCGCGCTCGAGGGCCAGCATGCCGACGGTGGAGTTCACGAGCACGACACCGCGGCTGCCGTCGATGAGCTTCGGCAGGTCGCCGCCGTCGATGAAGTCGAGACGGTCGTTGCAGCCATGGCGCTTGGCCGATTGGCGGGCGCGCTTGCGCCAATTCATGATGCCGCTGTCGAGCGGGTGCAGCTTTACGAGGAGCCGGGTCGGAGCCTGGGAATGCTTGGCGAAGGAGGCGATCACCCGGTCCATGAACCCCTCGACGCCGAGGAATGGCGAGTGGACACGGATCTGGTAGTCGCTGTCGAGCTGCAGCGGCAGCAGGAAGTAGTCGGCGTTGATCGCGTGATAGATCTCGTTCACCCGCGCCGCCTCGCGGCGGGTGCGCCGACGGCGGACGAACTTCCGGATCCAGCCGGCATATTCGGCGGCGATGTGATTCGGCCGATGGGTGCGGAACCCCGGATAGAGGTAGGGAAAGCCGATATTGGCGATATTGAAGCTGATGTCCCAGAGGCTGCGTCGTGCCATGTCCCCGGTCAGCGGCATGGCGCGGCCGGGCTGCGGCAGCTTGCGGGCGAGGTCCCGGATCTCCTCAGCCCGCTTGGGCAGGGTCGAGTTGCCGTTCACGCCGCCGGCCTCGCAGGTGATCCAGTAGGGTCGGACGTAGCCCTCCTCGAACACGTGAATACGCACGCCCATCGGCTTGGCGACCTGTACTGCCGCCTGATGGTAGGGCCGGCAATCGCCGAACAGCACGATGTCGGTGACGGCGTGCGTGCGGATATAGGCTTCGAGATAAGCCTCCCAACCCTCGCGCTTGCCGCGATAATGATCCGCCGGATGGGGCCAGAACAGCCAGTCGCCGGCGGAGAAATTGATCCGCCGGACCCCGTGGCCGCGCTCGCGCAGGGCCGTGCCGAGCACCGAGAAGAACGGGGAAGCGATCCCCTGCAGGAACAGGAACGTGGCGCCTTGGCGGCCTATGGCATGGGCACGAGGCTGCGACATTCCCAGGCGCTCAATTCCTCGTCGTGAAGCGATCTGCGTTGCGTCGTCCGGCTGAGCAACTCTCACGACAGCCTCGCGGACGACAATCGTCGCGCAGGTTGGCCGAGAGAATTTGCGGCCTTCGTTGCCGATCCGTCACGCAGCCCCTGCGACGTTCGGTCAGCCATCGTCTCGCGCCCGATTGCGGCTCCTGTGTGTCCGGTTCAATTCCATCCCCTGAAAAGTGCATCGCAAAATCCGCTCGCGGTCGTGTCACGGCGCAGGGAGCGCAGGCCATGTCCGGAGTGGCTAGTGCCGCGGCCCACGCTTGGGCTATGGAGCGGGCCTCGCCATGATCGACCCGCCATGATCGACCTGCGCCACATCGAGCCGCACGGGGATACCGGGCTGCCCCGCTCCTTCCTGCCGCTCGGGCGGACGGTTCGGCATCTGCGTGGGCAGGTCGAGGCGGCCACGGGAGTCGCGCTGACGTTCCGCTCACCCGGCCCGCCGGCCTTGTGGTCCTCGTGCGGTGCGATCGACGGCAGAGGGGCCCTTCGGGTAGCACCGGGCCCGCTCCTCAGTCCCTACGATTCGCCCGAGGCCGGTTTTTCGAGCCTTCGCCTGCGCTACGGCGGGCGGCCCATCGGCGGAGAGACGCCGTCACCGGATCTCAGCGATCTCCTGCGCGCGCGCGGGCTTTCGGGCTTCAACCGCTTTCCCCGCCCGATCCCGGACGCCGTGCGGAGCGCCTTCGCCGGCGAGACGCCGCCGGCCCTCGCCCTGATCGATCCGGACACCGCCGCGTCACCGCGAAGGTTGCGCGTGTTCATAAGCCGGCTTCTCGCCGATAATCCGACGACGCGCTTCGTCGCCGCCGGCTCCGAAGGTTGCCCGCGAGAGGCAGCGCCCGTCGATCCGCGCCTGACGCTGATCGCGGCTCCGGCCGATCCCTGGTCGCTGTTTCCGCTCGCCGCGCGGATCCACGTGGCTCGCTGGGAGGCGGCCTGCGAGGCGGCGCTGGCCGGTTTCGAGATCTTCTGCCCGGATCCCGCCGCGGGTCCGCGGCCGACCGACGAGGCGGCATTCCTGGCGCTGCGCTACGGCCTGGGCGTGCATGGCTTCGACCCGTGGACGCGGCGACCGATCCCGATTGCGGAGGCGGCGGAGCGGGTGGCGTGGCTGCGCGACCGCTTCCTCGGCAACGACCGCCGCGTTGTCCTCGTCGGCGTGTCCGGCTGGAAACGAGCGGCGCTCGATGTCTTCGCCACCGGGCCGGCGGGCTCCCCCTTGCACAGCATGACCGCCGAGGAGGCGGTGGCCCTCGCCCTCAGCCATGGCGGCCGGATCCAGGCCTGGGCGACCCGCTGCCCGGAACAGCTTCCGCGCCTCTGTGCGGAGGCCGATATCCCCTTCGCGCGGATCGAGGACGGATTTCTGCGCTCCGTCGGGCTCGGCGCCAGCCTGAAGCCGGGTGCGTCCATCGTCGTGGACGACCTCGGCATCTACTACGACCCGCGGGTCGAGAGCCGGCTGGCCCGAACGCTGAAGGAGGCCGATTTTCCGGCTGGTCTGACCGCCCGCGCCGGCGCCTTGCGCGAATCGATCGTGGCGCGCCGCCTGAGCAAGTACAATGTCGGCCTTGAGGGCGGGGGCGAGGACTGGCCAACCGACCGGCGGATCGTGCTGGTGCCGGGACAGGTCGAGGACGACGCCTCGGTTCTGACCGGTTCGCCCCAGGTGCGCGGCAATCTCGCCCTCCTACGGGCGGCCCGCACCCGCAATCCGGACGCCTTCCTGCTCTACAAGCCGCATCCCGACGTCGAGGCCGGCTTCCGGCCCGGTGCGATCCCTGAGGACGAGGTGCGTCGGCTCGCCGACCGCGTGGTGGGCGGGGTCGCCATCGTCGATCTGCTCGACCGCTGCCACCACGTCGAGACCATGACCTCGCTGGCCGGCTTCGAGGCGTTGATCCGGGGCCTGACCGTCGCCGTCCACGGTCGCCCCTTCTACGCGGGATGGGGACTGACGGAGGATCTGGCGCCCGGTGCCGGGCGGGGCCGCAGATTGTCCCTCGATGAACTGGTGGCGGGCGCACTCATCCTCTACCCGCTCTATCTCGATCCGGTCGCGATGAAGCCCTGCACCCCCGAGCAGCTGCTCGACCGTCTCAGCGAGGCTCGGGCCGCCACGCCGCCCTCGCGCCTCGCTCTGGGCACGGCGCGACACGCGACGATGCGGCTGCGCTACGCCCTGATCAATCCCATCCTGCGCCGCCTGCGCGCCCGCCGCGGCGTGCGCAGCGAATCCGGCCGTTGAAGCCGGCATGAGCCTCACGACGACGCTCGTGCCGCTGGCGGTCGCGCTCATCGGCGCCTTCGCCATTGAGGCGGTGGCTGCGCCGCGCCGCCCGAGTCTTCGGCCCGCCGATCTGGCGATCCGGTTCATCGGATACGCGCTCGTCACGCTGTTCTGGTTCCAGTTCTCGTGGCGCCCCTGGCTCGCCGCCTCGTCCTGCCTGCTGACGCTCGCAATTCTCTCGGTAGTGGATCGGCTGAAGCGCCAGGTGATCGGCGAGCCGGTGGTGTTCAGCGACCTCGCTCTGCTCGCTCAGGTGCCGCGCCACCCGCAGCTCTACTATACCCTGCCGCTCAGCGACCTTCGGATCGCCGGGCCCCTGCTGCTCGGTCTCGCCATGGTCATCGCGTGGTACGCCCTTGAGCCGACGGCTCTGCCGGACGGGGCAGGGGCGGCCGCCCTGGCGATCCTCGGCCTGCCGGCCCTGCTGGCGGCGCTCGTCGTTGCGGGCCTGAGCAAACCCGGCCAAGCGGCGCTGCGCCGCCTCTTCCCGAGACCCGATCTCACCCGGGACGTCGCTCGCTACGGGCTGATCGCGACCATGATGGGGTACGGGCTGCGCCGTCTCGGCGAGGCGGACGTGCGCCCCTCTCCGGAAAGCGCAGAAAGCGCGGGAAGCGGTGGCGACAACGAGATCGTCGTGGTCGTCCAGCTCGAATCCTTCCTCGATCCGGCCCGGATCGGCGGTCCGGATCTTCCGGTGATGGGGCGGATCCGGGCGCAGGCGGCGCAGTACGGCCGGCTCGCGGTCCCGGCGCACGGCGCCTACACCATGCGCTCCGAGCACGCCGTCCTGACCGGTCTCGACCCCGACGGTCTCGGTTTCGGTCGCTACGACCCCTACCTTGCCCGCAAGGGCGACGAGCCGACGAGCCTCGCCCGGCTCGCCCGCGCCGCCGGCTTCGAGACGGTGTTCGTTCATCCATTCCACCGCGATTTCTTCGACCGGGCGCAGGTGTTCCGGAGGCTCGGCTTCGACCGCCTCGTCATGGAGGAGGATTTCTCCGGTGCCGCCCGGATCGGTCCCTATATCGCCGATGTCGCGGTCGCCGAGCGCATCCTGGCCGAGATCGCGCCGGGCGGGGACCCCGCGCCCGGACGGCGCCGCTTCGTCTTCTCCGTCACCATGGAGAATCACGGCCCCTGGAATCCGGGGCGCCTCGCCGGCATCGACGAGCCGCTGGCGCAGTATTTTCACCACGTCGCCCATACCGGTAATGCGGTGGAGCGGCTGATCGACGGGCTCGCCGGCCGAAGGGCGGTGCTCTGCGTGTTCGGCGACCACGCCCCCTCGCTGCCAGATTGCCGGCCTCCGGCTTCCGGCCCCCTCGCGACCGATTACGCCCTGTTCCGGTTCGGCCGCGGCGAAAGCGGCCCGCCGGCTCGGATCGATCTCACCGCGGCACAGCTCGGCTGTGTCCTGCGGGACGCCCTCGCCCTGAAACAAGCAGGATTGAGGGGATAAGCGTGGCTGTGCCACGGTGGTGACGCATTGCTGCGTGAGCGCTCGCCGGCCATCGGCGCATCGTGCGCGTCAATCAAGAGTCAGGCCGGGGCCCGTGTTCAATGGATCGCAGTCACTGCGCGGCTATGGGAAAAGGGGCTAACGTGACGGCACGGTCCGCCCAGCCCCGGACGGCATCCTCCACGAAGTGCGTTACGACCCTGGCGATCTTGGCAAGCGCTCTCGCCATGTCGGGGTGCTCGATCCTGCCGGCGGCGGGGCCGACCACCTCGGCGATCGAGAGCGGCGCCGACATCGCCACCGCCGAGGGCCTGTTCGCCCGCTACGAGATCATCGACGTCACCCCCGCCATCGTCGAGTCCCTGCGGACCCGCCCCCTCGACAGCCTCCTCGTCACCTTCGGGGATCATCGCCCCTCGGTCGAACCGGTGATCGGCATCGGCGACTCGGTTGCGGTCCAGGTCTGGGAAGCCGGGGCCGGCGGCCTGTTCTCCGGCCCGCTCGTCGCCGACCGCTTCTCCGCCGGATCCAAGTCCGCCACGATCCCCGAACAGGTCGTCGGGCCCGACGGCGGCATCACTGTCCCCTATGCCGGCCGCATCAAGGTCGTCGGCCGCCGCACCCAGGACGTCCAGGCGCTGATCGAGACCGAGCTCGCCGGCAAGGCGATCCAGCCGCAGGTGCTCGTCTACGTCACCAAACCGGTCTCGCAATCGGTCACCGTCACCGGCGAGGCGGCCACGGGCAAGCGCGTGCCGCTCTCGGGCCGCGGCGACCGCCTGCTCGATGTCATCGCCCAGGCCGGCGGCGTGCGCACGCCGGTAGCCGAGACCTTCGTGCGGCTGTCGCGCGGCAACCGCACCGTCACCGTGCCGATGAGCACCGTGGTTGCCAACCCGCGCGAGAACATCTTCGTGCGCCCGAACGACACGCTGACGCTGGTGCGCGATCCGCAGACCTTCCTGGCGGTCGGCGCGCTCGGCTCGACCACCGAGGTGCCGTTCTCGGCCGAAGGGCTGACGCTGTCGCAGGCGCTGGCCCGCGCCGCGGGCCTGCGCGAGGCCCAGGCCGATCCGGAAGGCGTGTTCATCTTCCGCTACGAGCCGGCGGCGGTGGTGCGGCGGCTGCGGCCGAACTCGCCGCTGCTGGCCTCGCCTCAGGTGCCGGTGGTGTACCGGGTGAACCTGCGCGATCCGCAGGGTCTGTTCCTGTCGCAGAGCTTCCGCATGCGCAACCGCGACCTCGTCTACGTGTCGAGCGCGCCGTTCGCGGAGCTGGGCAAGGTTCTGGGCGTGTTCTCGACCGTGACGGCGCCCGTCGCCGCCGGCGCCTCGCTCTACACCGTCAC
>F21B_10004575_pt1 | contig 11784 bp, 7 predicted proteins | sample RepKananBrdUF21B_FD_10803 | JGI IMG/M metagenome (IMG submission 10803) | reverse complement strand
CTGCGGTTTTTTGCGGTTTCATGGCAGAGCGATGCGCTTGCTCAGTTGGGAAAATGAAATTGTAGCCCTACCGCACGAAAAGGCCTTGCTGCAGGACGGAATAAGCAGATTCGGGTTTGCTGCGGTTTAGACGCCTATTCAGTTCGCTCCGGTATGGAGCTGGCGCCTGCTTCAGCAGTGCCGACAGGATCGGCAAAGCGTGTTACCGAAAGACACACGCGGCGACGCCGATTCGATTCCACAATCCTGAACTGGACGGTATAGTCCACCGCGTGAACCCGGCCTACCTCCCCGTTGCCCTCGACGCGCGCGATGAGCGCGTGTTCGATGCCGTGCGCAGACTGCTGGCCGAGCAGGGCATGCAGATGAGCATGGACGCAGTGGCCCAGCATGCCGGCTGCTCCAAGCAGACCCTGTACTCGCGCTACGGCAGCAAGCAGGAACTGCTGCGCCGGGTGATGCAGCGCCACGTCGGCCACGCCACCGGGGCCATGCTGCGTGCACTCCGCAGTGACGACCTGCGTGCCAGCCTTCTCCAGTTCGCCACCGACTTCCTGGAGCATTTCAACCAACCGCACGTAGGACAGGCCTGCCGGCTGATTGCAGCCGAGGCAGCCCAGTTTCCCGAAGAGGCGCGTACGCTGTACCGGCACGGTGCCGGCGCGCTGACGCTTCATCTTGCTGAATGGATTGAAACCGTTTGCATGCAAGGCCAGCTCCGGCATGACGACCCGCACTTCATGGCCGAACTGCTGCTGAGCATGATCGCCGGTCAGGATTTCGACAAACAGCGCTTCCATACCCCCCATCGTGATGACGCGCTCCTGCGTCGGCGCTGGGCAGAGTTCTCCGTCGACAGCTTCCTGCGCGCGTTCGCGCCACAGCCGTCGCCGGCCCCGTCTACAAACCAACCCCGGAGTTCCTCCTGATGACCGCCCCACTCCGCACCCTTGCCTTGACGTGCGCCGTTGCTGTCGCGCTGGCTGCCTGCAAGAAGCCGGAACAGCAGACGCCCCCGCCGCCGGAGGTGGGCGTGATCGACGCCAAGCCGCAGACCCTGCCGCTGCAGCGCGAGCTGGTCGGCCGCCTGTCGCCGTTCCGCAGCGCCGACGTCCGCGCACGCGTACCCGGCGTGCTGCTCAAGCGCGTTTACCAGGAAGGTTCGCAGGTCAAGCAGGGCCAGACCCTGTTCCTGATCGACCCGGCGCCGTTGCGTGCCTCGCTCAACGCCTCCGAGGCCCAGCTGGCTTCGGCCCGCGCCACCTACGCCAATGCCAAGGTCGCCGCCGATCGCGCGCGCTCGCTGGCGCCGCAGCAGTTCGTCTCCAAGTCCGACCTGGACAACGCCGAATCGGCCGAGCGCACCGCCCTGGCCGCCGTCAAGCAGGCCGAAGCGGCAGTGACCTCTTCGCGGATCAACCTGGGCTACGCCGAAGTGACCGCGCCGATCAGTGGCGTGGCCAACAAGCAGCAGGTCACCGAGGGCGCGCTGGTCGGCCAGGGCGATGTGACCCTGCTGACCACCGTTGACCAGCTCGACCCGCTGTATGTGAACTTCTCGCTGAGCGTGGATGAGCTGACCCAGCTTCGCGCGCAGCAGGCCAAGGGCTCGCTGGCGCTGTCCGGCGACGGCAAGGCCACGGTCGACGTCAAGCTGGCCGACGGCAGCACCTATGGTGAGCCGGGCACGCTGGACTTCTCCTCGACCACGGTCGACCCGGCCACCGGTGCGGTGTCGCTGCGTGCGCTGCTGCCGAACCCCCAGCAGATCCTGCTGCCGGGCGCCTTCGTCAGCTTCCAGGCCAACCTGGGCGAGCGCAACAATGCCTACCTGGTGCCGCAGCAGGCGCTGCTGCGTGACACCACCGGCGGCTACGTGATGGTGGTCGGTGCCGACGGAAAGGTGGTGCGCAAGAACGTGAAGACCGATGGCGCGCAGAACGGCAACTGGCTGGTCAGCGACGGCCTGGCCGCCGGTGACAAGGTGATCGTGGCCGGCGTGCAGAAGGTCAAGGAAGGTGCACCGGCGGTGGCCAAGCCGTGGACCCCGGGGCAGGACGCCAACGGCAAGCCTGCCGCAGGCGGCGCCGCTCCGGAGGGCGCAGCACCGGCGGCAGGCAAGGCACCGGCCGACGCGGCCAAGCCGGAACAGGCCGATGCGGCCAAGCCGGCCACCACCGATTCGAACAAGCAGTAACGGGAACCTTCCGTCATGCCTAAATTTTTCATCGAACATCCAGTCTTCGCCTGGGTGGTTGCGATCCTGATCTCGCTCAGCGGCGTGATCGCGATCCTCAACCTGGGCGTGGAGTCCTATCCCAACATCGCCCCGCCGCAGGTCACCGTCTCGGCGACCTACCCGGGCGCCAGCGCGGACACCACCGAGAAATCGGTCACCCAAGTGATCGAGCAGCAGCTGACCGGTATCGATCACCTGCTGTACTTCAGCTCCTCGTCGGCCTCCAACGGCCGCGCGCAGATCACCCTGACCTTCGAGACCGGCACCGATCCGGACATCGCCCAGGTGCAGGTGCAGAACAAGGTTTCGCTGGCCACGCCACGACTGCCTTCGGAAGTGACCCAGCAGGGCGTGGTGGTGGCCAAGGCCAATGCCGGCTTCCTGATGGTGGTGGCGCTGCAGTCCGATACCCCGACCATCAACCGTGACGCCCTGAACGACATCGTCGGCTCGCGCGTGCTCGACCAGGTCTCGCGTATCCCCGGCGTCGGCAGCACCCAGCAGTTCGGTTCCGAGTACGCCATGAACATCTGGCTGAACCCGGAGAAGATGCAGGGCTATGGCCTGTCGGCCAGCCAGGTACTGGCCGCGGTACGTGCGCAGAACGTGCAGTTCGCCGCCGGTGCGCTGGGTTCGGACCCGTCGCCGGAAGGCCAGCACTTCACCGCCACGGTCTCGGCCGAAGGCCGCTTCAGCTCGCCGCAGGAATTCGAGAACATCATCCTGCGCGCCAACGCCGATGGCTCGCGCGTGCTGCTCAAGGACATCGCCCGCGTCGCCTTCGGTGCCAACAACTACGGCTTCGACACCCAGTACAACGGCAAGCCGACCGGCGCCTTCGCCATCCAGCTGCTGCCGGGCGCCAACGCCCTGAACGTGGCCGAAGCGGTGCGCGCCAAGATGGACGAGCTGCAGCCCAGTTTCCCGTCCGGGGTGACCTGGTTCTCGCCGTACGACAGCACCACCTTCGTCAAGATCTCGATCCAGGAAGTGGTCAAGACCCTGTTTGAAGCGGTCCTGCTGGTGTTCCTGGTGATGCTGATCTTCCTGCAGAACTTCCGCGCCACACTGATCCCGACCCTGGTCATCCCCGTCGCCCTGCTCGGTACCTTCCTGGGCATGTGGATGATCGGCTTCACGATCAACCAGCTGACCCTGTTCGCGATGGTGCTGGCGATCGGCATCGTGGTCGACGATGCGATCGTGGTGATCGAGAACGTCGAACGCATCATGAGCGAGGAAGGCCTGGCGCCGAAGCCGGCCACGCAGAAGGCGATGACCCAGATCACCGGCGCGGTGGTGGCGATCACCGTCGTGCTGGCGGCGGTGTTCATCCCGTCCGCCCTGCAGGGCGGCGCCGCCGGTGAGATCTACAAGCAGTTCGCCCTGACCATCGCCATCTCGATGGCGTTCTCGGCGTTCCTGGCACTGGGCTTCACCCCGGCGCTGTGCGCGACCTTCCTCAAGCCGACGCACAACGACAACCCGAACATCGTCTACCGCACCTTCAACAAGTACTACGACAAGATCAGCCACACCTACGTGGGCCACATCACCTCGGCGGTGCGCCATGCGCCGCGCTGGATGATCCTGTTCGTGGTGCTGACCGCGCTGTGCGGCTTCCTGTTCACCCGCATGCCGGGCAGCTTCCTGCCGGAAGAAGACCAGGGCTATGCGCTGGCGATCGTGCAGCTGCCGCCGGGCTCGACCAAGGGCCAGACCAACGAAGTGTTCGCGCAGATGCGTGGCATCCTGGAAAAGCAGGATGGCTATGAAGGCATGCTGCAGGTGGCCGGCTTCAGCTTCGTCGGTTCCGGCGAGAACGTGGGCATGGGCTTCATCCGCCTGAAGCCGTGGGAGGAACGCAAGTTCACCGCGCCCGAGTTCATCCAGAACATGAACGGCGCGTTCTACGGCATCAAGGAAGCGCAGATCTTCGTGGTCAACCTGCCCACCGTGCAGGGCCTCGGCCAGTTCGGCGGCTTCGACATGTGGCTGCAGGACCGCAGTGGTGCCGGCTACGAACAGCTGACCCAGGCGCGCAACATCCTGCTGGGCAAGGCCGCGCAGAAGCCCGAAGCCCTGGTCGGCGTGCGTCCGAACGGGCTGGAGAACGCCCCGCAGCTGCAGCTGCACGTGGACCGCGTGCAGGCGCAGTCGATGGGCATGTCGGTGTCGGACGTGTACAGCACCATCCAGCTGATGCTGGCCCCGGTCTATGTCAACGACTTCTTCTACGAAGGCCGCATCAAGCGCGTGACCATGCAGGCCGATGGCCCGTACCGCACCGGCCAGGAGTCGCTGAAGAGCTTCTACAGCCCCTCCACCCTGACCCAGAACGCCGATGGCACCAACGCGATGATCCCGCTCAACACGGTGGTCAAGTCCGAATGGGTGTCGGCACCGCCGTCGCTGAGCCGCTACAACGGCTACTCGGCGATCAACATCGTCGGCTCGCAGGCCCCGGGCACCAGCTCGGGCGAAGCGATGCAGACCATGGAGAGCATCGTCAACGACGACCTGCCGGCCGGCTTCGGCTACGACTGGTCCGGCATGTCCTACCAGGAAATCCTGGCCGGCAATGCCGCCACGCTGCTGCTGGTGCTGTCCATCGTGGTGGTGTTCCTGTGCCTGGCCGCCCTGTATGAAAGCTGGTCGATCCCGGTGGCGGTGCTGCTGGTGGTGCCGCTGGGCGTGCTGGGCGCACTGGGCCTGTCGATGCTGCGCGGCCTGCCCAACGATCTGTTCTTCAAGATCGGCCTGATCACCGTGATCGGCCTGGCCGCGAAGAACGCGATCCTGATCGTGGAGTTCGCGGTGGAGCAGCGCGCAGCCGGCAAGAACCTGCGCGATGCCACCATCGAAGCGGCCCGCCTGCGCTTCCGCCCGATCCTGATGACCTCGTTCGCGTTCATCATGGGCGTGATCCCGATGGCGATCTCCACCGGCGCCGGCGCCAATTCCCGCCACGCCATCGGTACCGGCGTGATCGGCGGCATGCTGTTCGCCACCCTGCTCGGCCTGCTGATGATCCCGGTGTTCTTCGTGGTCGTGCGCCGCATGCTGGGCGACAAGCTGGATGAACCGTCCAAGGAGTTCATGGAACGCCAGCGCGACGCAGATGCTGCACACCGCCCGGATCGTTGATCCGGCAGTGCGCTGAAACGAAAAGGCCCCGGAGCGATCCGGGGCCTTTTTCTTGCCGCTTTTGAATTCATGCCAACCGAGGTTGGCATCTACCAGGGCAACGGCATGCCGGTAGCCGCCAACCTTGGTGGGCGCCGTTCGAGTCACGTCTCAGCGCAACAGCGCGACCACCGCGCACACTGCCACGATTGCGAGTGCAGCCCACTGCATCGGCACAAAGAAGAAATGATGGGGCGCCACTTCGCCCTTCTGCCGGGGTGCCCGGTTGAGCCACAGGCCCAGCAGCACGTTCACCGCCGCGCCAATGCTGGCACCCAGCAACACCTGCGAGAGTGGGGTGTTGCCCCTGGGGCCTGCGTGCGGGAAGAAATACGCCAGCAGCAGGATCGCTGCGATCGGCGTGATCAGTGTCAGGATTCCCCAACCACGATAGATCATCTGTGCAGACCGTATGGAAACGGCCTGCATTGGAACAGATCCGGCATCGCTCGGCCAAGAGCACAGCGCATCCACGCGTGGCGCGGATCGACCGGCCGCGCCGCCCTTGCAGCGGCGCGGCCGTTGCGTCTCAGCGCAGTCCGGTTTCGTTGCGGGCGATCACCAGGCGCTGGATTTCCGAGGTGCCTTCATAGATCTCGGTGATCTTGGCATCACGGAAGTAACGCTCCAGCGGCATCTCCTTCGAGTACCCCATGCCGCCGTGGATCTGCACCGCCTGGTGGGTGATCCACATCGCCGCTTCCGAGGCGGTGAGCTTGGCGATGGCGGCTTCGTTGCTGAAGCGCTTGCCCTGGCCCTTCACCCAAGCCGCGCGCAACGTCAGCAGCAGCGCTGCATCCAGCTTGCACTTCATGTCGGCAATCTTGGCCTGGGTCATCTGGAAGGTGCCGATGGCGGCACCGAAGGCCTTGCGCTCCTTCACGTACTCCAGGGTCGCTTCATAGGCGGCACGGGCGATGCCGATGGCCTGCGAGGCGATACCGATGCGGCCGGCATCGAGCACGCTCATGGCGATCTTGAAGCCCTCGCCTTCCTGGCCCAGAACGTCCTCGGCCTGCGCCACGTAATCGTTGAACTCGATCTCGCAGGTGGCCGAGGCGCGGATGCCCAGCTTGGGCTCGGTCTTGCCACGACCGAAACCGGCCTTGTCGGTATCGATGAGGAAGGCGGTGATGCCGCGCGCGCCCTTGTCCGGCTCGCTCATCGCGAACAGCACGATGTACTTGGCCACCGGGCCGGAGGTGATCCAGCTCTTCTTGCCATTGATGACGAAAGTGCCGTCGGCCTGTTTCACCGCGCGGCAGCGCATGGCAGTGGCATCGGAACCGGACTGCGGCTCGGTCAGCGCGAACGCGCCGATGGCGGTGCCTTCGGCGATGGCACGCACGTAGGTCTGCTTCTGCTGCTCGGTACCGTGGGTGAGGATGCCGTTGCAGAACAGCGAGTTGTTGACCGACATGATGGTCGAGTGAGCGGCGTCGGCGGCGGCGACCTCCACCATCGCCAGCACGTACGCAACCGGGTCCATGCCCGCACCGCCGTACTCGGTCGGCACTTCGATGCCCATCAGGCCGTTCTCGCCCAGCAGGCGGATGTTGTCCAGCGGGAACTCGCCGGTGCGGTCATGGTGCTCCGCGCTGGGGGCAATCTTTTCCTGCGCGATGCGCCGCGCCACGTCCTGCAGCATCAACTGCTCTTCGGTAAAGCTGAAATCCACAACACCCTCCCGGGTACATGAAGTTATGGGCCGCATACGGCGCGCCCAGGTGCTCCGATTGTACCGGGGGCCGGCTGTTTCCGTACCCTGGCGACTTGACCGCGGCAGCCTCCTCGGCGAATATATCTCTATATCGCGATAGGTAGATATTTATGGATCTGGAAGACTGGTCGACCCGCCTGAAGGTGTTCGCCGATGCCACCCGCGTGCGCCTGCTGGCGCTGCTGGAGCAGGAGGAGCTGACCGTGGCCGAACTGTCGGCAATCACCCGGCTGGCGCAGCCGCGCGTGTCCACCCACCTGGCGCGCCTGAAGGAAGCCGGCCTGGTCCGCGACCGCCGTGCCGGCGTGTCGGCCTACTACCGTTTCGACGAAGCCCAGCTGGACCCGGCGCAGCGTGCATTGTGGCATGCCTTGAGCAACGGAAGCGACGACCCGTTGCTCCGCCAGGATGCCGAGCGCGTGGCTGCAGTGCTGGCCCATCGCGCCTCTGACCAGAACTGGGCCGACAGCGTGGCCGGCGACATGGAGCGCCACTACTCTCCGGGCCGTACCTGGGAGGCGCTGGCGCGCACCGCCTTGCCGTTGCTGGAGACCGGCGACGTGCTGGACATCGCCTCCGGTGACGGCGTGCTGGCCGAACTGGTCGCCCCCCACGCCAAGCGCTACATCTGCATCGATACCAGCGCGCGCGTGGTCGCCGCTGCCAGCGAGCGCCTGCGCCGGCTGCCCAATGTGGAGGTCCGCGAGGGTGACATGCATGCCCTGCCGTTCAAGGACGGCAGCTTCGACCTGGTGGTGCTGATGCACGCGCTGACCTACGCCAGCAAGCCGGCGCAGGCCGTAACCGAAGCCGCACGCGTGCTGCGCCCGGGCGGCCGCCTGCTGCTGTGCAGCCTGGCCCGTCACGAGCACAAGGCGGCGGTGGAGGCCTATGGCCACGTCAACCTCGGCTTCAGCGACAAGGAGCTGCGCAAGTTCGTCGACAAGGCCGGCCTGCAGGTGTCCAGCCTGGAAACGGTCACCCGCGAGAAGCGTCCGCCGCACTTCGAAGTGATTTCGCTGATCGCCAACAAGCCCTGAGCCCGAGACCACCATGCCTGCCCTGCCCTGGTTGCATCCTGATCGTGCAAACGCCCTGCTCGACGCCCTGCGCGAGCGGATCCTGATCATCGACGGCGCGATGGGCACGATGATCCAGCGCCATGGCCTGCAGGAAGACGACTACCGCGGCGAGCGATTCGCCGGTGGCTATGACCATGCGCACGGTCCCGGCTGCGACCACGGCACGCCTGAAGGCCATGACCTGAAGGGCAACAACGACCTGCTGCTGCTGACCCGGCCGCAGGTCATCGCCGACATCCATACCGCATACCTGGACGCCGGGGCGGATCTGGTCGAGACCAACACCTTCAACGCCACTTCGGTCAGCCAGGCCGACTACCACCTCGAACACCTGGTGTACGAGCTGAACAAGGCCGGCGCCGCCGTTGCACGCGCCTGCTGCGATGCGGTGGCTGCGGCCACGCCGGGCAAGCCGCGCTTCGTGATCGGGGTGATCGGTCCCACCAGCCGCACCGCTTCGATCAGTCCCGACGTCAACGATCCGGGCTTCCGCAACACCAGCTTCGACGAGTTGCGCGACACCTATCGCGAAGCCATCGAGGGCCTGATCGATGGCGGCGCCGACACCCTCATGGTCGAGACCATCTTCGACACGCTCAATGCCAAGGCCGCGCTGTATGCGCTGGAGGAGGCCTTCGACGCGCGTGGTGCACGCCTGCCGGTGATGATCTCCGGCACCATCACCGACGCCTCCGGGCGCACCCTGTCCGGGCAGACCGCCGAGGCCTTCCATGCGTCACTGGCGCATGCGCGCCCGCTGTCGATCGGCTTGAACTGCGCGCTGGGCGCCGAGGCGATGCGCCCGCACGTGGAGACCCTCTCGCAGGTCGCCGACTGTTACGTCAGCGCGCACCCCAACGCGGGCCTGCCCAACGCCTTCGGCGAGTACGACGAAACGCCTGAAGAGATGGCCACCACCCTGCGCGGCTTCGCCGAGGATGGCCTGTTGAACCTGGTCGGCGGCTGCTGCGGCTCCACCCCCGACCACATCCGTGCGATCGCCCGCGCCGTGGCCGGGCTGCCGCCGCGCGCCCTGCCCGGTGTCCAGGAGCAGGCCGCATGAATGTCGCCGCCACCGTTCCACACTTCCCGCCCTCCTGCTGTTGAGCCGACGCCTGCCATGACGCCTGTCCGCCCTACCCGCCTGTCCGGCCTGGAACCCCTGGTCATCACTCCGGACCTGCTGTTCATCAACGTCGGCGAACGCACCAACGTCACCGGCAGTGCGCAGTTCCGCAAGCTCATCAAGGAAGGCCGCTACGAAGAAGCGGTGGACGTGGCCCGCCAGCAGGTCGCCAGCGGCGCGCAGATCCTCGACGTCAACATGGACGAGGGCCTGATCGATTCGGAAGCGGCGATGACCCGCTACCTCAACCTGATGATGTCCGAGCCGGACATCGCCCGCATCCCGGTCATGGTCGACTCCTCCAAGTGGAGCGTGATCGAGGCCGGGTTGAAGTGCCTGCAGGGCAAGAGCGTGGTCAATTCGATCTCGCTGAAGGAAGGCGAGGCGCTGTTCCGCGAACACGCGCGCAAGGTCCTGCGCTATGGCGCCGCCGCGGTGGTCATGGCCTTCGATGAAAGCGGGCAGGCCGATACCTGCGCGCGCAAGGTCGAGATCTGCACCCGCGCCTACCGCATCCTGGTCGACGAGATCGGCTTCCCGCCGCAGGACATCATCTTCGACCCGAACATCTTCGCCGTCGCCACCGGCATCGAAGAGCACGACAACTATGCGGTGGACTTCATCGAAGCCACCCGCATCATCAAGCAGACCCTGCCGCACTGCCACGTCTCCGGCGGCGTCTCCAACGTCTCGTTCTCGTTCCGCGGCAACGAAACGGTGCGCCAGGCCATCCACTCGGTGTTCCTCTACCACGCCATCGCCGCCGGCATGGACATGGGCATCGTCAACGCCGGCGCCATGCCGATCTACGACGAGCTGGAGCCTGAGCTGCGCGAGCGCGTCGAGGACGTGATCCTCAACCGCCGCAGCGATGCCACCGAGCGCCTGCTGGAGATCGCCAAGCGCTACAAGGGCAGCAAGGGCGCGGCGAAGACCGAGGACCTGGCCTGGCGCGGGAAGCCGGTGGCGCAGCGCCTGGCACATGCGCTGGTGCACGGCCTGGATGCCTTTGTCGAGGAAGACACCGAGCTGGCCCGGCAGGCCTCCAGCCGCCCGCTGGACGTGATCGAGGGCCCGCTGATGGACGGCATGAACATCGTGGGCGACCTGTTCGGTGCCGGCAAGATGTTCCTGCCGCAGGTGGTGAAATCCGCACGCGTGATGAAGAAGGCGGTGGCCTACCTGCTGCCGTACATCGAGGCGGAGAAGGCACGCAGCGGTGATACCGCCAAGAGCAATGGCAAGATCATCATGGCCACGGTGAAGGGCGATGTGCATGACATCGGCAAGAACATCGTCGGCGTGGTCCTGGCCTGCAACAACTTCGAGGTGGTCGACTTGGGCGTGATGGTGCCAGCGCAGAAGATCCTCGATGCCGCCCGCGAGCACAACGCCGACCTGGTCGGCCTGTCCGGACTGATCACCCCGTCGCTGGAGGAGATGAGCCACGTCGCCCGCGAGATGGAGCGCCAGGGCTTCGACCTGCCGCTGCTGATCGGCGGCGCCACCACCTCGCGCGCGCACACCGCGCTGAAGATCGACCCGCACTACAAAGCGCCTACGGTGTGGGTGAAGGACGCCTCGCGCGCGGTGGGCGTGGCCCAGTCGCTGATCTCACGCGACCTGCGCGAAGCCTTCGTCGCGGCCAACGAGGCCGACTATGCCGAGATCCGCGCCCGCCACCGCAACCGTGGCGACGCCAAGCGCCTGGTGACGCTGGAACATGCGCGCGCGCAGAAATTCCAGGGTGGCTGGGACAGCTACACGCCACCGGCACCGGAACAACCCGGCCTGCACGTGTTCGATGACTACCCGCTGGACGAACTGGTCGACTACATCGACTGGACACCGTTCTTCCAGGCCTGGGAGCTGGCCGGCAAGTTTCCGGCCATCCTCACCGACGAGATCGTCGGCACCCAGGCCAGCGAGCTGTACCGCGATGCGCGCGCGATGCTCGAGCGCATCGTCGGCGAGAAGTGGCTGACGGCCAAGGCCGTGTTCGGCCTGTGGCCGGCCAACAGCATCGGCGACGACGTCCGCGTGCAGCACCCGCAGGGCGAAACCACCCTGCACTTCCTGCGCCAGCAGGTAGACAAGCCTGCCGAGCGCCCGGACTTCTGCCTGGCCGATTTCATCGCGCCCCTCGACAGTGGCAAGCAGGACTGGATCGGCGCGTTCGCAGTCACTGCCGGTATCGGCATCGACGCGCACGTCGCGCGCTTCGAGGCCGAGCATGACGACTACAACGCGATCCTGCTGAAAGCACTGGCCGACCGCCTCGCCGAGGCGCTGGCCGAGCGCCTGCACCAGCGCGTGCGTACCGAATTCTGGGGCCATGAGCGCGCCGAGGCGCTGGACAACGACGCCCTGATCGACGAGCAGTACCGCGGCATCCGGCCGGCGCCTGGCTATCCGGCCTGCCCGGAACACA
>F21B_10015265_pt1 | contig 11835 bp, 11 predicted proteins | sample RepKananBrdUF21B_FD_10803 | JGI IMG/M metagenome (IMG submission 10803) | reverse complement strand
TGGACCGAGTTGCCCGGCAGCGGCGGCGTGAAGTACGCCAACGTTCAGGGCGACCTCGCTGGACATGGTAACTACGAAGCGTTCGTCCTCTTCCCCAACGGGGCGGACAACCCGTATCACGTGCACACGCAAGACTTGCCGACCGTGGTGCTCAAGGGCACGTTCTACGCCATTGTCGATGGCAAGCGCATTGACTATCCGCCGGGCTCTTACTACAACCTGCCCGCCAACATGCCGCACTACAGCGGTTGCGCACCGGGCGACGATTGCCTGCTGTTCCAGTATCAACGCGATCACTTCGACCTCGTTCCCACCACCCCGGGTGCGGGCGGTGCATCAAGCGAAAACCTGGTGTCGTTTCCCGCCAGCGAACTGACATGGACCGAGTTGCCCGGCAGCGGCGGCGTGAAGTACGCCAACGTTCAGGGCGATCTCGCCGGACATGGCCCGTACGATGCGTTCGTCCTCTTCCCCAACGGGGCGAACAACCCTTACCACGTGCACACGCAAGACTTGCCGACCGTGGTACTCAAGGGCACGTTCTACGCCATCATCGACGGCAAGCGCGTTGATTATCCGCCGGGCTCCTATTACAACCTGCCGGCCAACATGCCGCACTTCAGCGGTTGCGCAACGGGTGATGATTGCCTGCTGTTCCAATACCAGCGCGATCATTTCGATCTGGTTCCGGTCAGGCAGTAAGCCTGGCGCCTCTTGTTCGGCGAGCCGTCATGCGGCTCGCCGAATTTCGTTTACGCAGGCGTTGTCGCACTCGCGCACGAACGGGCAGTGGCTGCGGTGCCCACACGATGCGACGCAATCGGATGCAGTGTGGAAGGCGACGGACATGGAAGCTCAGACGACGCCGGGGATGTCGGGAGTATAGGAATGCCGCCTGGGCAAGCGCCATCCGTGTCCGACGAATGGTGGGATTGCAAGCGCGAATCGACCAGCACCGACGCCACCGCGCCCGCAATGAAAACTGTTACACCGCCTTCACACTCAGATTTTGCTGATGGATTTGCCCCCTGGCGCCCCACACACTCCGCGCTCCGTGATTTTTCCGAGTGCATGGCATGCAAGGTAGCGACCGACCCACACTGGCCCCGCAAACATCCGCAAAACGCAGTGTGGCGATACTTTCAGCCGTTGGTGCACTGGTTGCTACCGCCACGCATAGCCTGCCAGCCTGTGGGCAAACCACGCCGCCCAGAGACATCGCCTTGCCCTCAACGGGCTCCCTGCTGCAGAACAACCCGATTCTGAACGTCCCCGCTGAGCCACAAGGCAAGGATGAGGTCAAGGTCGAGGGCCATCGCCCCGCCACGGAGCCAACATCGCCTGCCGATACCGAAGCCGTGCATGTCGCTCGCATCGAAGTCGACAACGTGCCGGAACGCCTGAGGCTACAAGTCGATGCCGTCGTTGCCCCCTACCGTGACCGGGACATGACGTTGAGGGACGTGCGCAACGTGGCAGTTCTAGTCACGAACGCGCTGCTCGACAACGGTGAACCCATTTCCTACGCCTATGTGCCGCAGCAGAAGATCACCAACGGTGTCGTACGCCTGAACATCCTGCGCGGGCATGTTGAGACAATTCAGTTGCGTCGTAACGACTCGCTGGTCAGCGATCGCGTCCTGCAGGGCTATCTGGACCACGGTGTATCGGCCACTGGTGACATGCAGACGGCACAGGATCAGCTCACACGCCTGTCCGAACTGCCCGGCATTGGTGGCATCACGCCGATGCTCTCGCCTGGGCAAACGCCTGGCGGCACCGTGCTGACGGTCGACACGGCTGCGGGCGACCGCATCAACGGCGCCTTCGTGGCCGACAACGCCGGCTCGCGCGTCAGCGGGCGCAACCGCATCGGTACGCAAGTCAACGTCAACAGTCCATTCGGCCTGGGCGACCGGTTTCAGGCCGTGCTGTACGGCGCACCCGATTTCCTCCAGTTCAACCACGACAGCGACGGCGGCAAGACGTTGATCGGCCGTGTCTCTTACGACATCCCGATCAGCACGCACGGCGCGCGCGCCGGCATGGCCGTATCACGCGTCAACTACACGCTGGGCGGCTTATACAACGACCTGGGCGACGGCCACGCCACCGTGTACGGCCTCTACGGCAGCTACCCGCTTATGCGCACCCAATCGGACAACCTCGACGCTGCCGCCAACCTCGACTACAAGCGCCTGACCGACACGCTGTTTGACGAACCCAACCAACGCTGGGCATCGGTCGTCTCCACGCAACTCTCGGGCAACCGGCAAAGTCGACTGGGTGGGCTGCCGTACATCCTGCAATACCAATTCGGCCTGACCGGCGGCGACCTACATAACGAGGATGCCTGGAACGGCGCGCAGACACGTGGCACCTACTTCAAGGCCACGCAATACGCCAAGTACACGCAAGTCTTGTATCGCGGCCTCTATGCCGACCTATCGATCCAGGCGCAGCAAAGCTCACGCAACCTAGACGGCTCGGAAAAAATGACGCTGGGCGGCACCAATGCCGTACGCGCATATAGCAACGACACCGTCAGCGCAGACAGCGGCCATATCGCATCCATGCAATTGAATGCCACTGTGCCCTATGTCGATGGGCTGACCGCGCAAGTCTTCTATGACCGGGCACGCGCCACGGTGCAGAAATTCGTGAGCCGGGGCGCCAACGCGGTCACGATGGAGGGATACGGGTTCGAGCTGAATTATTCGGTGGCTAAACGTGCGGAGTTCAACCTGACCTATGCACTGCGTATGGGCAGCTCACCACTGCTTGGGGCGCAGCATCGGGCGATGACGTGGTTCAGTACGGTGGTCCGGTTTTGACCGGATCCGCACGGGCACGCAAATACGGCAAGGGTTGTTACGACCCACATAGACTAAGAATCCGCCGATAGATTTACCCCATCGCTCCTCCTAGGCTAAGCGCCCCATCAATCATGAGACTTGGAGAGGAATGCGATGACCAAAACAATCGCCAAAATCCGCCCAGCCGCTTTGGCGGCGCTTTTGCTGGCAGGAACACAGGCCTACGCCGTGGGCACCGGCACCATTGCAGACGGTGTTGGCAACATCAGCACTAGCGGCCGCACGACGACCGTCAATCAGTCCAGCGACAAGCTGATCATCAATTGGGACAACATGAACGTGGCCAGCAACGAAACGCTGGCTTTCCAGCAGCCGAGCACAACGGCTTCTGTGTTGAACCGCATCAACTCGATCGACCCGACGAGCATTCTCGGCAATCTCACCTCCAACGGCCGCGTCTATATCGTCAACCCGAACGGCGTACTGTTTGGCTCAACCGCACGGGTCAATGTCGGCAGCCTAGTTGCATCTTCTCTCAACATTTCCGACGAGGTTTTCAAGAACCCCACAGGCTGGAGACAAGCCCTCACATTTTCCGGTGGAGGCAACGGTGATGTCATCAACAACGGCCGTATCAATGCAGACACCTCGGTCGCGCTCATCGGAGGTGGATTAGTCGAAAACAACGGCGCCATTCATAGCACTAGGGGAGACATTGCCCTCCAATCCGGAGGCACTGTCATTTTTTTTTGGCGACTCTCCGGACAGCATGCACTGGGATATTGTCGCTGATGGCAGCGCCAATGCACTGGTTAACAATAGTGGCTCGCTAAGAACGGAGAATGGCTCCATCGCTCTAGTAGCTACGGTCCGCGATGCAGTCGCACGCAGTGTCTTGAACAATACTGGAACCATCGAGGCGCGGAGCTTAACCCATGATGAATATGGGATACCCAGATACGGACACGTTGAGCTAATCACTTCGGTACTTAGCCCAGAAAACACTCACCAAACCCGAATGACGGTTAATGGCGTAGTGGATGCCGAAGGCGGAATCTCCGTAATCGGAGGCAAAACCTCTATTGGTGGCGATCTCTCCGCACCAGAAATTTGGGTATTTGGGGATGCAACAACAACTGATCGCGCATTGATGCGCACCTCCTACCTGCAACTACTCAACGACAACAACGGTGGCAATTTAGGCAACTTCGATTTCCGACGCGGGTCGATTTTTGTCAATCAGTTGGTTACCGCTAACACAGGGAAAGTTGATATCTCGCTGTCCGGAACCTATGGAGACTCAGCTAGCTTGTTGAGCCTCTACACGATGGGCGATGTGCGCATACACAGCGCCGATGATCTTTATGTCTGGAGAAACGAAGTTCAAGGCGAACTAAATCTTTCCAGCCAAGGCACCATCTGGAATCGTTGATTCGGCCTTGGAAGACTGGGAAGCCGACTCGATCACGTAACACATACCCTTTCTTCGAGTAGGCCATCTAACACACTCAGTCATATCTCGTACAGCCTACGCGGCCAACGCCTCCCCAGACGCTGGCCGCGTCATTTGCGCCACCACCGTAGAAGCCACCGCCTCCGCCACCGTCTCACGCGACAGATGCGGCGCGAACATCCCGATGAAGTCGTGCGCATAGCCGCGCAGGTACGCGCCACGCCGCACCGCCACACGCGTAGTGTTCGGTTCGAACAGATGATCCGCGCCGATGCACACGAGGTTATCGTCCTTGCGCCCGTCATACGCCATCGACGCGATGATGCCCACGCCCACATCCAGCGCGACGTAGGTCTTGATCACGTCGGCGTCCATGGCGGTCAGCACGATCTCCGGATGCAGGCCCGAGGCAGCAAACGCGGCGTCGATGTTGCGGCGGCCCGTGAAGCCGGCGTCGTAGGTAATCAACGGGTACTGCGCCACGTCTTCCAGCGTGGGCAGCGGGTTCTTGGTCAGCGGATGGTCCGGGCTGACCACTAGCACGTGGCGCCAGCGGTAGGCCTCAAACGAGGTCAGCCCCGGTTCGTTGGCCACAGCCTCGGTGGCGATGCCGATGTCGGCCTGCCCCGTCAGCAGCAGTTCAACGATGTGCGAAGGCGATGCCTCCTGCAGCGCCAGTGTGACGTGCGGGTATTCCTTGCGGAACGACTGCACCACCTTCGGCAACGCATAGCGCGCCTGCGTGTGCGTGGTCGCCACAGTCAGGCGGCCGGACTGGCGGCCGGAGAATTCCTCACCGGCCTGGCGCAGGTTTTCGGCTTCGAGCAGCAGGCGCTCGACGATGCGCACGATCTCGCGGCCCGGCTCGGTCAGGCCGGTCAGACGCTTGCCGTAGCGCTCGAAAATCTCCACACCGAGCTCGTCTTCCAGCTCGCGGATCTGCCGCGACACACCCGGCTGCGACGTATAGAGCGCGTTGGCGACTTCGGTCAGGTTGAACTGGCGGCGCACCGCCTCGCGGATGGAACGCAGTTGCTGAAAGTTCATGCTCGTGTCCTCTCGAATGGTTGTCGTCGGAGCGGCGAATTGGGTGGGGGTTAAGCGGTGGCCTGCACGGTGGGCTGTGCGCTGCCCTGGGCGAACACGCGAATGGCGCGCGGGCGCACCACCAGCGTTTCGCCTTCACGGAAACCCTCGGCGCGGAAGCGCTCGATGGGCAGCGAGACTTCGATGACGTCGTCGGTATCCGAACGCTCCAGCTCCAGCTGTGCAACGGCACCCAGCGTGAGCGCGCGGCGCAACGTCACGGGGATGCCTTCGGCGCCGGGCGCATAGCGCTCTAGGTCGATCTCGTGCGGGCGCACAAACGCCACCGCTTGATCGGCACGCGACGAATCCACACCGCCCGACGGCACGGTGATGGACGCATCGCCCACATGCAGCACGCTGCCGCCCTCGCCCTCTTCCAAGCGGCCGTGGAACAGGTTCACGTTGCCGAGGAAGCCATAGACGAACGGCGTGGCTGGCGTGTTGTAGACCGTAGCCGGGCTGCCGACCTGCTCCACCTGCCCACGGTTCATCAGCACCACGTTGTCGGCCACTTCCAGCGCCTCTTCCTGATCGTGCGTGACGAACAGGCTGGTGACATGCAGATCGTCGTGCAGGCGGCGCAGCCAGCGGCGCAGTTCCTTGCGCACCTTGGCATCGAGCGCGCCAAACGGCTCATCAAGCAGCAACACACGCGGCTCCACCGCCAGCGCACGCGCCAACGCAATCCGCTGACGCTGCCCACCCGACAGTTGCGGCGGGTAGCGATCAGCCAGCCAATCAAGCTGCACCAGCTCCAGCAGTTCCTTTACCTTGGCGCGGATCTGCGCTTCGCTGGGCCGCTGCGCACGCGGTTTCACGCGCAGGCCAAAGGCCACGTTCTCGAACACCGTCATATGCTTGAACAGCGCGTAGTGCTGGAACACGAAGCCGACCTGGCGCTCGCGCACGTGCTGTTCCGAGGCGTCTTCACCGTTCAGATGGATGCTTCCCGAATCCGCATGCTCCAGCCCCGCGATGATGCGCAGCAGCGTGGTCTTGCCGCAGCCCGACGGGCCCAGCAATGCGGTCAGTTCGCCTTTCTTGAAATCGAGCGAGACATCGTTGAGGGCGATGAAGTTGCCGAAGCGCTTGGTGATGTGTTGAACCTGGATGCTCATGCTGCGCTCCCTTCGAGCGGAGATTGCACGGAGACGTGCGAATTCGGATTGGATGTCTGTTGTTGTGCAGCGCGCTGACCGGGGCCCTCGCCCACGCCGGCATCGGCGTCAGCCAGTTCACGGCGGCTGCGCCATTCGACCAGCGTCTTGAGGCCAAGCGTCACCAGCGCCAGCAGGGTCAGCAGCGAGGCCACGGCAAATGCGGCCGCGAAGTTGTATTCGTTATAGAGGATCTCGACGTGCAGCGGCATCGTGTTGGTCAGCCCGCGGATGTGGCCCGATACCACCGACACCGCACCAAACTCACCCATCGCCCGCGCATTGCACAGGATCACGCCGTACAGCAGGCCCCACTTGATGTTAGGCAGCGTCACGCGGAAGAACGTCTGCCAGCCCGATGCGCCCAGCACGATGGCGGCCTCTTCCTCTTCGCTGCCCTGCGCTTGCATCAATGGAATCAACTCACGTGCCACGAACGGGAATGTGACGAAGATGGTCGCCAGCACAATGCCTGGCACGGCAAAAATGACCTTGAAATCGTGGTCTGACAGATAGGGGCCGAACCAGCCTTGCGCGCCGAACAGCAACACGTAGATCAGGCCGGCAATGACAGGCGACACCGAGAACGGCAAGTCGATCAGCGTGAGCAGCAGGTTCTTGCCGCGAAACTCGAACTTGGCGATGGCCCATGCAGCCGCCACGCCAAACACCACGTTCAGCGGCACGGCAATCAGCGCGACAGTCAGCGTCAGGTAAATCGCGGACAGCGCATCGGGCTCGATCAGCGCTTCGAGATAAACATCCACGCCCTTCTTGAAGGCCTCGTAGAACACGCTCGCCAGCGGCACGAACAGGAACAGCGCGAGGAAGACAAACGACACGAGGATCAGCGTCGCGCGCACCCAGGCGGATTCTGCTGTGGCGCCCTTTCGTGCAGCAGCCGGCGCATGGCCAAGTTGACGGGAAACAGTACCGGCCATGTCAGGCTCCTGCCGCGTTGGCGGTCAAGGTTTCGGGGGCACGCTCGATGGTGTCATTGCGATTGCCGCGGCGGCGCGTCCAGGCCTGCAGCAGGTTGATCACCAGCAGCAGCGTGAACGAGATACCGAGCATAACGACGGCGATGGCCGTAGCGCCTGCGTAGTCGAACTGTTCGAGCTTGGAATAGATCATCAGCGGCGTGATCTCGGAGATCATCGGCATGTTGCCGGCGATGAAGATGACCGAGCCGTATTCCCCTGTGGCGCGGGCAAAGGCCAGCGCAAAACCGGTCAACAGTGCGGGCAGCAAAGTCGGCAGGATCACCCGCGTAAAGGTCTGCCAGCGCGTGGCACCCAGGCTGGCGGCAGCTTCTTCCAGCTCGGTTTCCAAGTCTTCCAGCACCGGCTGCACCGTGCGCACGACAAACGGCAGGCCGATGAAGGTGAGTGCAACCACAATGCCCAGCGGCGTGAATGCGACCTTCAGCCCGAGCGGCTCCAGGCGAGAGCCAATCCAGCCATTCGGCGCATACAGCGCAGTGAGCGCAATGCCCGCCACCGCGGTCGGCAGCGCAAACGGCAGGTCGACCAGGGCATCAATCACGCGCTTGCCCGGAAAGCGATAGCGCACCAGCACCCACGCCAGGATCAACCCGAACACCAGGTTGACCACCGCCGCAATCAACGACGCGCCGAAGGTCAGCTTGTACGACGCCACCACACGCGGCGCGGTGACCGTAGTCCAGAACGCATCCCACGTCATCGTGAACGTCTTGAGGACAGTCGCCGACAGCGGGATCAGAACGATCAGCGCGAGGTACAGCAGCGAAAAGCCCAGCGCCAGCCCAAAACCCGGGAGCACGTTGGCAGGCTTACGCCGCTTGGAAGGGGACAACGCAGAGGACAGGCTCATCAGCGCAACCGATAAAAATGGCCACAGAGCGAAAAGTACTGCGACCGATTTGCAGATGAACCAATTGTGGCGAACAGTTCTTATGACGAAAACGAATATTTGCGCATGTGCATCATCGTTTTAGATATAAGGGGTGCTTGGTAAGACATCCCACTGGGCTTGCCAGTCTGCGCCGTCCCGGGTGGTGTCTTGTGCACTTGCCCGGCCGATCAGGCGATCGAGCAGCGCAAGGCCGGCGTCCCATTCGCCCAGGTTGGAATCCGCGTTGATGTGACCGGCCTCCCCGGCATCGACCAACTCGACACCCCAGCGGGAGCCCCAGTCGACCGCGTAGCAGTGCGGCATCCACGGGTCGTTGCGGCTGGCGACGAGCACGGCGGGAAACGGCAAGGTGCGCTGCGGCAGCAGATCGCGCACACCAAACTTGTCCGGATCAGCCGGTGCGACGAGCAGGATGCCCGCGACCGAATCGCGCGCCTCTCGTGCCTCGTGCACCTGGGTGGCCCAATGAATCGACGCCAGGCAGCCGAAGCTGTGCGCGACAAGAATCACCCGGCGCTTCTGGCGAGACGCAGCACGCTCGGCCAACGCAGCGCGCACCGTTTCACCCACGCGCGCCGACCAGCGCGGCAGCTCGGGCGTCGACCAATCCGTCTGTTCGACCCGGCGCCATTCTGGAAATCGCGCCTCCCAGCGCGTCTGCCAGTGTCCGGGGCCGCTGCCATGCAGACCGGGCACCGTGACGATTGCCACATCGGCCGGCCAGTGCCAAGCGCGTGTCGCGCGTTTGTCCGGTGAAGGTTCGGGCGAAGTTGCCAATGCACTGCGTGCCATGAATGCATCCTCGGGGCCGCTTGCCGGGTGACCGGCGAGGCGGCTATTCAATCAGAGAAATACCGGCGCATTGCTGCGGCAGTAACGGCGCCTGCGCCATCGGGGCACGCGTCGGTGACACCACCACCAAGGGTTCGGATGCCGCCACAGGTTCCGGCTCGGGCTCCGCGCCGGGCAATATGCTGCCCTGCACGTGGGTGATACCGGCCGCACGCGCCAGCTCCAGATCACTGAGGCGCTCGCAACGGCGCAGGGTCAGCGTGACACCCAGCTCACGTGCCGAATCCGCCAGCGACACCACGTGCCGCGTCACCCAATCGCGGCGCGCATCGAGCTTCAGATACGCGGGCTTGGCGTGCACCAGCAATGCCCCTGCTTCGGCCGGGTCCGATGCCTGCACCGCCACGGCAAAGCCGTTGCGCCGGTAGTTGTCCACCACGAACAGCAGCAGCCCCAGATCGTCATTGGCCGTGGACGGCACCTGGATGACGAACTGCTCCGGCGACAGCCCCAGCGCCACCACCGCGCGGTGGAACGCCTTGCCGTGGTCGGCCGCCACCGCCGCCAGCAAGCGGCCGTGCACGTTGACGACCAGCCGCCGCGCATCGGTACGGGCAAAGTAGTTGAGCGTATGCACCAGCCGGCACAGGCGATCGAGTTCCACCAGCGTGCTGTCGTCCGACGCCAGCGAGAACAGCTTCCACGGGTTCAGGCCCAGATCGCCGTCGCGCGTCCATGTGCGCATGAGCGCTTCGTGGCCGGCGAGCGCCAGCGTGCCGTCAGCGGCAAGCTGCCAGACCGGTTCAAACAGGCTGGTGAGCGAGCTGTGGAAGAACTGGCCCTGCACGCGGCCGCTGGCGTCGCGCCACAGTTGGCGGTCCGGCGTCGGGGCATTCGGCAGGGTGCCGAGAAATTGTGCGAGTGCAGTGGTGTGCATGAGACTCATGGGATGGGGCTCCTGGATGTTCCTACTAGGTCGCCGTCTCCTCCCCGTCCTTACAGCTTGGCGATCGAGACTTCCGTCGCCTTCACCAGCGCAACCACTTCACTGCCGATCTTGAGGCCAAGGCTATCGACCGAGCGGGTGGTGATGACCGAAGTGACGATGCCGGCCGGGGTCTCCACGTCGATCTCCGAGAGCACATCGCCCCGGATGATCTCTTTGATCTGCCCGCGAAATTGGTTGCGTACGTTAATCGCTTGGATGCTCATGATGTTCCTTCTTAGATGACAACGACACTACGTGCCAATGAATGTTTTCAGGAGAAAGGTTTGCGGCGTCTTACACCGCCCAGCGCACGGCCGTGGCCGGCACGTCCAGGGGTGATGTCCACGCCGTGTGCGAGCGCACATCGGTTACTGCATTCGGATCGATCTTGCGCTGCATCACGCGGTTGAGGATGGCCTCCTCCAGCCGTGCAAACGCGGGCGAACCCCGGTGGCGCGGGCGCGGCAGATCGATGCGCTCATCCAGTGTGATGCGGCCGTCTTCGATCAGCACAACGCGGTCAGCCAGCGCCACGGCTTCGGCCACGTCGTGCGTGACCAGCACGGCGGTAAAACCAAGGCGCTGCCACAGCCCCTCGATCAGGTTCTGCATGTCAATGCGGGTGAGCGCATCGAGCGCACCCAGCGGCTCGTCCAGCAGCAGCAGGCGTGGGCGGTGTACCAGTGCCCGCGCCAGTGCCACACGCTGGCGTTGTCCGCCCGACAGACGCGCCGGCCACTCACCTGCCCGCTCGGCCAGGCCCACTTGTGCGAGCACTTCAGCGGCCTGCGCGCGCTGTGCTTTCGGCAGGCCGAGTGCGACGTTATCGAGCACCTTCTTCCACGGCAGCAGGCGCGCATCCTGGAACATCACGCGGGCATCGTCGAGCAGGCCGTCTTCGGTGTCGCCGTCGCGGCGCAGGTGGCCATCGTCAATGCTTTCCAGCCCGGCAATCAGCCGCAGCAGCGTGCTCTTGCCGCAGCCGCTGCGTCCAACGATGACGACAAACTCGCCCGGCGTGATTTCCAGATCGATGCCGTGCAGCACTTCGCGGTCGCCATAGCGTTTGACGACGTGTTCGATGTGCAGCGCTGTGCCGCGATGTTCCACACGCTCCAGTTCAGCCTGTTCGGTCGCGTTGCTTTGCATGGGTTTCTCCAATTCAGCTCAGGCTGCCGCTTGATAGCCGGGGTGCCAGCGCAGCCAGAAGCGCTCCAGCGCACGCGACAGCAGATCAGCCAGCTTGCCCAGCAACGCGTACAGCAGGATGCCCAGCAGCACCACGTCGGTCTGCAGGAACTCGCGCGCATTCATCGTCATGTAGCCGATGCCGGCCTGGGCGGACACCGTCTCCGCCACGATCAGCGTCACCCACATCAGACCCAGCGAGAACCGTACCCCCACCAGGATCTGCGGCAACGCACCAGGCAGGATCACCTCGCGATACAACTGCGCACGCGACAGACCATAGCTGCGCGCCATCTCCACCAGCGCCGGATCGACCGAGCGGATGCCGTGATACGTGTTCAGATAAATCGGGAAGAACACGCCCAGCGATACCAGGAAAAGCTTGGCCGACTCATCGATGCCGAACCACAGGATCACCAGCGGGATCAGCGACAGGTGGGGCACGTTGCGCACCAT
>F21B_10004049_pt1 | contig 11880 bp, 11 predicted proteins | sample RepKananBrdUF21B_FD_10803 | JGI IMG/M metagenome (IMG submission 10803) | reverse complement strand
CAGCAACGGCACCGAAGTGCCGTTCAGTGTCATGTTCGACATGATGGAGCGGGCACAGTCCAAGGCGATCCTGGGCGGCACGCTCACCAGCCAGGCCGACGGCAAGACATCAACCAATGCGCTGGGCGAGGTACACAACGAAGTGCGCCACGACATCCAGGCATCGGACTGCCGGCAGCTCGCTCCGACCCTGAGCCGTGACATCGTGTATCCGCTCCTGGTGCTCAACGGAGGTCAGGCGGACAATCCACGTCGGCGCCCGCGCGTGGTCTTCCACGTGAGCGAACCGGAAGACATGGGCGCGCTGGCTACCAACGTGCAGACGCTGGTGAACATTGGGCTGCCGGTTGGCCAGGACTGGGCCTACGAGAAGTTCAACATCCCCAAGCCCAAGGACGGCGAGGCGACGCTGCAACCGCAACGCCAGTCAGCGGCGCCGACGCCGGCACCGGACGGGTCAGAGACGCCGCCCACCGATCCCTCTGTTGCGGCCAACCGTAGCCGACTGCACGCCGCGCTGGCCATCCTGCGCGGCACCGACAGTCCGCAGCCGTTCCAGGATCAGGTGCAGATGGACAAGGCCGTCGACCAGCTCGGCCAGGACGGCACCCTGCAGCGCCAAGCCGTCGAGCTGCTATCCGATGTGCTCAAGCGCCTGCAGGAGGCGCCGTCGGCGGACGCAGCGCTGGGCTTGCTGGCCGAGCTGTTCCCGGACATGGACGACAGCGCACTGCAGGAGAGCCTGGCCAACATGCTGTTCGCTGCCGACCTGGTCGGACGCCTGACGGCCGACGACAGCGACCAGGCGTAACGCATGGCAACGCTCACCGACGCCGATATCCGTGCCGTCTTCCGCATGCCGCCGGAAGACGCCATCGCCTTTGTTAAGCAGAAAGGTTTCCAGATCGGCTGGAACTGGTACGAGGTGAGAGACGCGGCGCACGCGCAGGCGTTCACGGTGGCCAAGGTTGCCCGGCTCGATGTCCTGCAGGACATCCGCAGCGCTGTCGAATCCGTCTTCGAGAAAGGCTGGAGCCTCGGCACCTTCAAGCGCAACCTGACACCGATCCTGCAGGCCAAGGGCTGGTGGGGCAAGCAGGTCATCGTGGATGGCGAGGGCGGTGCCGAGGTGGCCCAGCTCGGCAGCCCGCGCCGCCTGGAGACCATCTACCGCACCAACGTGCAGAGCGCGATGATGGCCGCGCGCTACAAGCAGATGCTGGCCAACGCGCGCTTCCGGCCGTATTGGATGTACGTGGCCGTCATGGACGGCCGCACACGCCCATCGCACGCGGCGTTAAACGGCCGGGTGTTCCGGTACGACGATCCGATTTGGCAGTACCTGTACCCGCCCAACGGCTACAACTGCCGCTGCCGTGTGGTGGCCCTGTCCGAGCGCGACATGAAGCGCCGGGGCCTGGTGCTGTCGTCCAGCGACGGCATGCTGGTGACACGCGAGATTGATGCCGGCGTCGACCCGCGTACTGGCGAGGTCTACCGAACGGAGCAGACCGGCATTCGCCTGGTGCACGACGGCAAACCGATCACGTTCTATCCGGACGCCGGCTTTAACTACAACCACGGCGCCGCCGGCCTGGAGCAGGCCAGCCAGGTGCTGGCCCGCAAGGTGGAGTTCGCCGACCCGGAGCTGGGCGCCCAGGCAATGCAGTCAGCGCTGCACCTGGTGCTGCCCCAGCTCGCGGCCGAGTACCGCACGTGGGCCAGCCAGGTCATCGAGGCGGGGCGCGCGGCGAACAACTACCGGGTGGTGGGAGCGCTGCAGCCCGACGTGCTGGCGGCGCTCAAGCGCATGGACATCCAGCCGGAGACGGCTGCGCTGACCGTGCGCGATGCCGAGCTGCTGCACCTGGCACGCGATACCAAGACAGCACGCAGCGCGGCACTTCCCATGGACGACATCCTGGCCCTGCCGTTTCGCCTGGCGTCGCCCCAGGCCATCCTGTGGGATTTGGAAGACCCGGCGCTGGTGTACGTGTTCCAGAGCGACGGTCTGCAGAAGAAGAGCAAGGTGGTGGTGCGCGTCGACTTCGCACAGCAGACACGTGACGACAGCGGCCGACAGAAAGGGGCACGCAACGCGGTACGAACGGCGGGATTGGTGGAGGCTGCAGACCTGGCCAACGGGAAGCGTTACACGGTGTTGACCGGAAAGATGGAGGAGTGACCGCCGTGGAGGGGCGCCATTCCGGAGCTGGGCCGCTTGGCTTATCCGGTGTCCCTCATGTAGCGGCCAGGTTGAAACCTGGCCCCAGCGAGCAGCCCGGCGACTTTCTGTCGTCACGGCGGTCGGAATCCAGACTATAGCAAAGGTGAACGAATGAGCCAGATGATCGACCTGGAAGTGAACGACGCAGCGCTCAATGCGTTGTTTGCCCGCTTCATGGAGCGGGTCACGAATGCACAGCCCGCCATGCAGGAGATCGCGGAGACCCTGCACGAGCGCACGTCGCAAGCATTCGAGGAACAAGGCATCCCGCCCTGGGTTGACCTGGCCGACTCGACCAAGGCCAAGCGCAAGGCGGATGGCACTTGGCCGGGCAATATCCTGCATGTCACGGGCACGCTGGCCGGCTCCTACACCGCCTCATCTGGGCCTGACTACGCAATGCTGTCCAGCTTCGTGGAGTACGCGGCGATCCAGAACTTTGGTGGCAAGGCCGGGCGTGGGCTGGCAGCCACGATTCCAGCTCGGCGCCAGGTCCCTGTGGACGACAATCAGCAATTGCTCCCAGAGGTCCGCGACGATATCCTGGCTTTCCTGGCGAACTATCTCGAAACCGCCTGAAATCGCTCGCCAAGCCGCGTCGTACTGCGGTTTTGCCCGTAGAGGCGTTTAAACAGCCTCAGGCGGCGCGCAAGGAGAATACAGCCATACGGGTAGCAGGCGCCCCAAGATACCCGCGTTAAACATACGTTAAATCGCCTGCTAGGCGCATTCAGGCAGGCCACCAACACCGCGCAGGCGCGAGCGGACGAATCAGGGCTCCCTGACATTCGTCCAGCTACGACCAACCTCTCCCCCTCGGCACGATGGCGTCATGACCTACGCCATCGCCGTCCTTTCCTATTCCGTTGAGCTGAACGCTGCAGAGCCGGCCGCGCCGATCAAGCTTCTGCCCGCTGGCGCATTCCGTTCGGTTGACGGCCGTCCCGCTGAGTGCCCCGCATGGGTCTGCACGGCAGCCGACGCGCAGCGCGTGATCAACGCGGCGAATGCGCAGAAGCGCAGCATCGTCATCGACTACGAGCACCAGACGCTCAACTCCGAAAAGAACGGTCTGCCGGCACCCGCGTCCGGCTGGTTCAAGGATATGGAGTGGCGCGAAGGAGATGGCCTCTGGGCCTCCGCGCCGGAATGGACCGACAAGGCCCGCCAGATGATCGCTGACGGCGAATACAAATACCTGTCCCCCGTCTTCGCCTACGACAAGAACACGGGCGCCGTGCTGAAGCTGCTCCACGCCGCCCTGACCAATTTCCCCGCCCTGGATGACCTGCCGGAAGTGGCGCTAAGGGCGGCGGCGCACTTCCAACACGACCAATTCCTGGAGAACGTTATGCCCGAATGGCTCAAGAAGCTGCTGATGTCGCTTGGCATCGACCCTGACAACGAGCAGGCCGCTACTGCTGCACTGACCGGCCTGAAGACTAAGGCCGACTCAGCTGCAGCCAAGGAAAGCGAGATCGTCGCGCTACGCGCGAAAGCTGAGGCCGCCGCAACCGGCAACCCCGATCCAGCCAAGTTCGTGCCCGTCGAGACGATGACCGCTCTGCAGACGCAAGTCGCCGCGCTGACCGCCAAGGTCAATGGCCGTGACGTCGAAGACGTCATCGAGGGAGCTCGCAAGGCCGGGAAGCTGCTCGAAGCGCAGGTGACATGGGCGCGCGAGCTGGGCAACAAAGACATCGCCGCTCTGCGCTCGTTCGTGGACAGCGCGCCGGCCGTTGCGGCCCTGTCGCAGATGCAAACCGGCGGCCACGCCCCCGGCGGTTCAGCCAATGAAGGTGGCCTGTCTGAAGCGGAACTTGCCGTCTGCAAGTCGATGGGCATCGCGCCCGAAGACTTCAAGAAGACGCAGAAGGCCGACGCGGCTTAACGCAGCGCGGCGCGGCTTCTCAATCAACTCCTGGAGTAACACATGACTGCAGCAACCGCTGATCGCAACACCTTCCGCCGAGCGGGGACCAACTACGCCTTTCCGATGAAAGGCGCGACCAAGATCTACACGGGGACGCTGGTTTGCCTGCTCGCCGGATTGGCCGTCAACGGCCGCCCCGGCACAGGCTTGTTCTGCGCAGGCGTTGCCCAAGAGACCGTCGACAACACCAACGGCACCGACGGTGCTGTGTCGATCAAGGTGCGTCGCGGCGAACTCTGGCGCTTCGATAACTCGGCCGGCGCCGACCAGATCACGCTCGCCGATGTCGGCAATGACGCCTACATCGTGGATGACTCCACGGTGGCGAAGACCAGTGCCACCAATACGCGCTCGGTTGCCGGGAAGATCCGTGACGTCGACGCTCAGGGCGTCTGGATCTACCTGTAACCCGCTCGCCCGGCTGTCTCCTGCAGGCAGCTAACTCCACCATCCCGGAGCCCAACAGAAAATGGAAATCAACCGCCAGAACTTGGACGCGATGTTTCGCGGCTTCAATCTGACCTTTCAGGGTGCGTTCGATGCGGCGCCCTCCGACTTCGGTCAGATCGCCATGACCGTTCCGTCCAGCACCAGCCAAGAGGTCTACGCCTGGCTGGGCAAAAACACCCGCTTCCGCGAGTGGATCGGCGACCGCGTCGTGCAGAACCTCGCGTCCAACGACTTCACGATCAAGAACAAGCCGTGGGAAAACACCATCGGCGTCGAACGTGAGTCGATTGAAGACGACACCTACGGCCTCTACAAGCCGGCTATCCAGCAGTTGGGCCAGGACGCGAAAGAGCATCCGGACGAGCTGGTGTGGGGCCTTTGGAAAAACGGCTTCTCGCAGCCTTGCTACGACGGCCAGTACTTCTTCGATACGGACCATCCGGTTGGTATCCCAGGCGGTGGCATCACGTCCGTTTCCAACTTCCAGGGTGGTACCGGCACGGGTTGGTACTTGCTGGACACCTCGCGGATGGTCAAGCCGATCATCTACCAGGTACGCAAGCCGTACACGTTCGTAGCCATGGACAAGGAAGACGACGAAAACGTCTTCCACCGCAAGGAGTTCCTGTACGGCGTTGACGCCCGCTCGAACGTCGGCTTCGGTCTGTGGCAACTGGCATTTGCCAGCCGCGAAGCGCTCGACTCCAAGTCGTTCAGCGATGCCTACGCGCAGATGCGCGCTTACAAGGGTGACAACGGCAAGCCGCTGAATATCCGTCCGAAGCTGCTCGTGGTGCCGCCCAACCTGCGCGAGCAAGCGCTTGAAGTCGTCAAGGCTGAGCGCAACGCCATGGGCGCGACCAACATCAACAAGGACGTCGTCGACGTGCTCGACACGTCGTGGCTCTCTTAACCGCATAACACCCCGCCGCGAGAACGCCCGCGCGACGCCATAAGCGCGGGGGAAGGAAGCCAGGAACCCGTGGCGCTGTAGCTGGGTTCCTGAGCGAACCGGACAACCCAATCAGGAGGGCCTTATGCCCAAGCAAGTCAAGGTTTTGCGCGTTGTTGCCAAGCGGGACGGTTTTCGTCGTGCCGGCATGGAATTCGGCGCCGTTCCGAAAAATCTCCCGCTGGAAGAGATTCCTAAACACGTACACACGGCGATCACGGGCGACCCGTCTCTGGTCTCCTTCCAGGTCGTGATGCACCAGCGCGAGGACGGAACCCTTGTCGACATACCTCAGCCGGACTTGGACGACACGGACAGCCGCAAGGCTGAGCTGGAAAAACTGGCCGCAGCGCTGCAAGCCGACCAGGAGCGGCTTGACGCCCGCGCGATGGAACTGGATGACCGCCGGGACGAGCTGAGCAAACGCGAGCACGAGCTGGACGCGCGCCAGCACGAGCTGGACCAGCGCGAAGCCGGGTTGGCAGCGCGTGAGAAAGCCGTGGCCAAGGCCGAGTCCGCCACCAAGAAGTCGGGCGGTTAAGCGGCCATGACGTACTGCACCCAGGCCGACCTAGTGCGCGAGTTCGGCACCGAAGAGCTGGTCCAGCTCACGGACCGCGCCGATCCGCCCACCGGTCAGATCGACGCGGAGCGCGTGGCCCAGGCCATCGAGACGGCCACCGCCGAAATCAACGTGTACCTGGAGGGGCGCTACCCCTTGCCGCTGGCCAGCACGCCCACCGTGCTGCGCCGCGTGGCGGTCGACCTGGCGCGGTACTACCTGTCCAACGACGTCCTGGACGACTCCCCGGTGGCGCTGCGCTATGCACGCCAGCTCAAGCTGCTGCGGGGCATCGCTGACGGCACGCTGTCGCTGGGCCTAGATACGGCGGGAGTCGTCCAGCTGCCGGCCAACACGGTCCAGGTGTCCGCAGGCCGCAACGACTGGGGGAACAACTGGTGAGCGCGACCGGAGACTACTTCGCCATCGAACAGCCGCTGGTCGACCGCATCAAGGTTGTGCTCCCAGACGTGCCCCACGTCATCACCGCCGAAGACGCCGAAACCGCCAAGGATTGGCGCAGAGCGCCCAAGGCGGCTCACGTCATCTATGTGGGCGATGAGGTCGGTCAAGGCGCTGCCATGCAGGGCGGCGGCGGTGTCCAGCTCACGTCGCAGCTCTGGATGGTTGTGCTGCAGGTCAAGCACTCCGGAACCGTCCAGAGCGGTGCAGGCGCGCGACGCATTGCCGGCCCCCTGATCTGGCAGCTCCTCCAGGGCTTGGTGGGACACCAGCTGCTGCCCACCTGGGCTCCGTTGCGCCGCGCGCCCGGTCCGAAGGCAGGCTATCAGGACGGTTTCGGCTACTACCCCTTTGTTTTCCGCACCAACAACCTGATTCGAGGAAAAGCATGACCACCCAAAGCAAGGTCGCCATCGAACTGCTCAAGCCGCACAAGCACGACGGCGAGAAAAAGGACGCAGGCACCACGATCCACGTCCACGAGCACGACGCCGAATGGCTGAAACAGCACGGCGTGGGCAAGGCGGTCGCAACCGAGACCGCACCCAGCAGCCGCCAGCGTTAAACGCCCGGTCGCACTTTCTCAACTCCCGGAGAACCCAGCATGGATTTGCAACCCTACTACTACGGCCAGGGCAAGGTCTTTGGCGGCATGCGCGTCAACGGCGTCGTGAAGTCGCTGCGTTGGCTGCTCGATGTCAGCGCCCTGGATGCCGAATTCCAGGTCGAAGTGAAGAAGGCCAAGGAAAGCTACTCGGGCCAGGCCGCGACGGTGGTCAAGATCATCGCCGGCAAGTCGGCCAGTCTGTCGATGACTGCGATGCAGCGTTCGTCCGAAAACCTGGCGCTGTTCCTGCACGGCACCGCCACCAAGGGCATCGCCGGCACTGTGACCGGTGAAGCGCTGCCCGCTGGGCTCGCTGCAGGCGACCGTATCGCGCTCGCGCACCCGGCCGTCACAAATCTGGTGCTGACCGATGCGGCGGCGACGCCGGTGCCAGTGGATGCGTCCAAGTACGTCCTGGACCCGACCTACGGGGCCATCGACATCAAGGATGTGACCGGCACCACGCAGCCCTGGAAGGCAGCCTACTCGTACGGCGCGGCCGAATCGGTGTCGATCTTTACGTCGCCGCAGCCCGAGTTCTTCCTGCGCTACGAGGGCATCAACCTGGCCGACGAAGGCAAGCCGGTGATCGCCGAGTTCTACCGCGTGTCGACCGATCCGCTCAAGAAGCTGTCGATGATCAGCTCGGGCGATATCGCAGGCATGGAGGTGACTGGCGAAATCATGCTGGACCCGACGCGCGCCTACAGCGCCGAGTTCGGCCAGTTCGGCCGCCTCGTGCAGTTGCCGGCTGCCGCTTAACGCCAGGAGCAGCCGGAAGCTATGAGCCTGACGACAACGGTCCCCATCGGCACGCACACCGTCCTGGTGCGCGAGCTGACGGTGGAAGAGATCCGTGCCTGGTTCGCGCGCATACGGGACCCTCAGCAACAGCTCGACGTGGTCGATGCGCTGATGTTCCGCGACGTGTCTGTCGCAGACATCCTAGCCAGCACCGACCTGACGGCGGAAGCCTTTGGCAGCCTGGCGCCGAGCGAGATCCGCACGCTGATCGAAAAGATCAAGGAGGTGAACCCGGATTTTTTCGAGCTGCGGGCACGGCTGGCGGAAATCGGAAATCGCGCCGCGCCCGACCTGGCGAGTTCGAGCGCACCGTCTGTGCCCTGATCAGGCTCGGGCATCCGAACGCCTGGAAGTACCCCTGGGCCGTCTACCTGGCGGCCTGGGAAGAGATCAAGCAATCCAACCAGAAGTAACCCCGCGCCGTACCGGCAACACGGCACGGCGCGGGCTTTAACCGTCTACCGTCGCCATGGATATCGAACTGAGTCTGAAGCTCAAGCTGTTGGCCCAAGAGTTCGTCCGGGCCATGGGCGAGACGACGTCGGAGACGGATCGGTCCTTTAACACCATGCGTCAAGGCGCCCGAGCGGCGTCCGACGACATCGAGACAGCGTTTAACACGCTGGGCATCCAGAGTTCCAATCAGATTCTGGCTGGCATCGAGCGGATCGAAGCCGCCTACAAGCGCCTGGCCAGCAGCGGCGAGGCGTCGACGCAAGACCTGATCCGCGCAGCACGTGCAGCCAAACAGGAGATCGAGCAGCTGAACCGCTCGATGTCGACAGACAACACGGCCGCCGCCTGGGGCACGCTGGGCGTGCGCTCCCTCAAAGACATCCAGGTCGAGATCTCGCAGGTCCGCTCGGCGTACTACACGCTGGCCGCCAGCGGCAAGGCATCGATGGCCGACCTGGAGCGAGCGGCTGCAGCCGCCGACCAGCGCATTGCCGAGCTGCAGCGCGAGATCGCTGGTACCAGTTTCGAGGATGGCTTTGTCACGCTGGGCATCCGGTCGTTTGAGGAGCTGCGCGCCGAGATCGCCCGCGTACGTGATGCCTACCAGGTCCTGGCCAACTCCGGACGCTTGAGTGGTGTCGAGCTGGCGCGGGCTGCAGAAGCTGCAGAGAGCCGCATCGCTGCTCTGAACCGGGAGCTGAAAGGCGACAAGGCCGACGCCGGCATCGAGGCGTATCGCACGCTAGGCATCCGCGCCTTTGCCGACATCCGTGCCGAGGTCGAACGCACGCAGGCCGCGTATCGCACGCTGTCGCAAAGCGGCAAGCTGTCGGCCGAAGAGCAGGCGCGCGCCTTGGCCGCCACCCGTGAACGTGTCGCTGCGCTCAAGCGCGAGCTGGCCACGGCCGGCAACGAACAAGCGTACGAGGTCCTGGGCCTGCGCTCCCTGCAGGCGGTACGCGCCGAACTGGCGCAGACCGAGGCCGCGTATAAGCGCCTGGCCACGACGGCCAACCTGCCGGCCGCAGAACTGTCGCGCGCAGCCACGGCCGCGCGCCTGCGCATGCGTGAGCTGAACACTGAGCTGAACGGCGGTGTCGCTGCAGCGCAGGCGCACAACGGTGCCATGGGCGGTGTTGTGCAGTCGGTGCTTGCGGCGGCGGCGGCCTATGTCGGCTTCCAGACCGTTCTGTCCGGCGCACGCATGGCCATGCAGGATGCGCTGGCGCTGGACCGCATCAAGACCGGTTTAACGGCGATCACGGGATCGTCTGAGAAAGCAACGGCTGAGTTTGGGTTCATCCGCCAGGAAGCCCAGCGCCTGGGCCTGGACCTGGCCACCGTCTCCAAGGAATACACCAAGCTGGCCGCCGCAACGCGTGGCACCACCCTGGAGGGGCAGAAGACCCGCGACGTTTTCTCCGCCGTCACCGAGGCGTCCACGGTGCTGGGCCTGTCGTCCGAGGAGACGGCCGGGGCGCTGCTGGCCATCCAGCAGATGGTGAGCAAGGGCACGGTGGCGGCCGAAGAGCTGCGCGGCCAGCTCGGCGAGCGTCTGCCTGGCGCGTTCCAGATCGCAGCTCGTGCCATGGGTGTGACCACCCAGGGCCTGGGCCACATGCTGGAGCAAGGCGGCGTCGCGGCCGACGTGTTCCTGCCCAAGTTCGCGGCCGAGCTGCGCAAGACATTCCAGGACGGTCTGCCGGCGGCGATGACATCGGCCCGCGCCGAGTTTGCCCGCCTACAGAACCAAGTGTTCGAGACGGCCGCATCGGTTGGTAAGTCGGGGCTTAACGAGCGCCTGGCCGAGGCCGCACACTTGCTGTCCGAGAAGCTGGCCGATCCGCGCGTGCAGCAGTTCCTGCGCGAGACGGGCATTTCGCTGGGCAACATGGCCGTTGCCGTGGCCAAGGTCTCGGGCGAGCTGGTCAAGATCGGCCAGATCGCCGGTGCCGGGCTCCTGGTTGGCAAGCTGACGGGTGGATTCGCTGCCGCTGGCCAAGCTGCCGCCGAAGCCGGCCGCCAGGTCGGTGTCCTGCAGGCTGGCGCCATGGCGCTGTCGCGCTTGAGCGTCTACCTGACTATCGGCCTGATCGGCATCGAGGCCGTGCGCGCTGGCGTCAAGCTGCTGTCGGACTACGCCCTGGAGCATCGGTCGCTAGGCGAAGCCGAGCGTGCCCGCATGGCCCAGCTCCAGGGGCAACTGCCGGCGCTCAAGGCCGCGACCGAAGCCCAGCAGCAGTACGCCAACGTGCAGCTGCGTTCGGCTGACGAGCTGCTGAAGCTGTCGCCCCAGCAGCTGGCCGCCTACCGCGAGCAACTGGCCGCCAAGAAGGCGCTGCAGCTGGCGGAGATGGGCCTGGCCATGCGTACCGAGGAGCTGACCGGCCTGCAGCTGCAGCAGGAAAAAGGCGGTCGTAACAGCGCCAGCATGGTGAAGCTGCTGTCCGAGCAGCACGCCGAGGCCGGCCGCCAGGCGCAACGCTGGCAGGTCGAGCTGGGCCAGACCAACGCCGCGCTGACCGCCCTGGACGCTGCCACCAAGGGCACCGCGAGCAACGTTAAGGCAACCATCCTGCCGGCGGTCAATCAGCTGCTGGCGGCATTCGATGCCCAGATTGCCCGCAGCCCGGAAGTCGCCACGGCCCTGGGCAAGGTGTTCGAGGGCCTGGACAGCAACAACCTGGCCAGCGTCCAGGCCGTGGTGGCCACCCTGGACGAGCTGGCCGTGCGCGGCAAGGCGAGCGCCCTGCAGATCCGTACGGCGCTGGAAAAGGAGCTGAACAACATCCCGCTCGATGGCCTGGTGCGTTTCCAGACCATCGCGCAGGCAGCGTTCGGTAGCAGCGCCGATGATGCACGCCGGCTCTCCAGCGTCCTGGACACCACGTTAAAGATCGCCCTGGACAAGATGGGGCTGTCTGTCGAGTCCGCGCGCACGGGCCTATCCAAGCAGTTTGCAGACATCCAGATGGCGTTCGATGCGTTGGTGTCCAACGCTCGCGTCAAGGCCCCGGAGATCCGTGCGGCCACCGAGAAGCTGATCGACTCGGCCAAGACTGCGCAGGAGCTGCAGGCAGTGCAAGCGCAGCTGAACAGCCTGGCAGATAGTGGCCGCGCGTCGGCCGACCTGATGGCCGCCTCGTTCGCCAAGGTGACCAACCGCCTGCGCGAGTTGTCGTCTGCCAGCGTGCAGGCGGCCCGCGACCAGACCCAAGTGGTGCAGGCCCAGGCGGAGGCGCAGCGCGCGACAAACGACGTCACGCGCGCCAATGCTCAGCTCGTGCGAGAAGGCCGGGCGCTGTACGTCGCCCAGACCAAGGCCCAGCAGGAAGGCACGCTGGCGGCCAAGGATGCCGCCGTAGCCCAGCAGGCCGTCGTGGATGCCGCCCGCGCCGCCGTCGCTGCAGCCGAGGCCCAGGCCCGC
>F21B_10020972_pt1 | contig 11936 bp, 7 predicted proteins | sample RepKananBrdUF21B_FD_10803 | JGI IMG/M metagenome (IMG submission 10803) | reverse complement strand
GCTCCTTGCGGCTGCGGTGCTCCATCGGGGTCGGGTCGTAATCGGCCCGTCCGCGATGCTTGATCGCGCTCGCGGGCGGGGCCGGCAGCGGCCCATCCATCGCGAAGCGGTCGAGCACGTTCTTGGTCAGCCGCGAGATGTTGTTGTCGCAGTTGTTCCACGGCAGCGAGCCGCAATAGGCGATCGACGAGAAGGCGAAGCAGGCGCCGCCGTTGGGGGTCTCGTGATAGGCGATGTCGCCGCGCACCCGCGGATGGGTGGTGCCGTCGAGTCCCTGCTGGTTGAAGCCGAAATCCTCCATGACGAGGAGGTAGGCCTCGGTGTGCCGCCCGGCCGAGGTCGCCACCGTCAGGGTGTGCGGGGGCGAGCCCAGCATCGTGTCGACGATGTCGAGTTCGAGACCCGCCGCGCCGCCGCCGACGAGACCGAAATTGCCGAGTTTTTCGTCGTAATCGATCCCCTCGAAGGCCCAGGCGACGCGCTGGTCCAGGCTGTCCGGCGTGCGCGAAAAATAGCTCGAGACGTCGAAGCCTTCCGACGACATGCCGACGCCGGCCACCGAGTGCAGGTAGCGCCCGCGGAAGCGCCACATCCCGCCGAGTTCGCCCGTGCCCTGGTGGTAGTACTCGCCCGGATCGGCCCGCCAAGTGCGGATGCCGGATTCGCAGCGGCGCATCTCGGTGACGACGCCGCGGCCCTTGTCCTCGTAGCCGGGATGGTACGAGTGGACCCAGTACCACGCGTCGGCGCCCATATACATCAGCCGGCCGCCGCGCTGGGTGTAGTTGTGGAGCGCGTCGAGCTGGGTGCCCGAATTGTGCTCGGGATGCGAGCCGGTGATGATGACGTTGTAGTTCTCGATGCGGGCGAGCCCGTCGTAGGTGATGTCCTCGTCGGTGAAGACGTCGTACTCGTAGCCCATCGTCTCCAGCCAGTAGATCAGGTGGAGGTCGGCCGGGTATTGCCACGGCGCCTGGGCGAGGAAGTGGTCGTATTTCGGCCGGATCGACAGGATCGGCCGCAGACGCGACGAGATCGAGATGCCGGTGCCGTCGGTGTGGGTGTCGTAGATCGAGCCGCCGTATTCACGGTGCTCGGACAGGAACATGTTCTGCTGCTGCATGATCGGCACGCGGTAGACGAACAGTTCCGCCCCGCCCGCGTTGCAGGCCACGTGCTCGTTGGCATAGGCCATGTAGCTGATGGTCGGCACCATCACCGCGATCTTGGCGGTCTCCTGGCCGATGCGCGGCACAACCCAGAACGGGATGAACTCCTCGTCGCCCTCGGCCGTGGTCAGCTTGGCGGCGTAGAAGCGGCTCTTCACGCCGGTCTCCGGCACGCTCCAAGTGAAGTCGGAGGTCCAGCGGGCGTCGTCCACGTCGTCGTCGTGGAAGCTGATGGCACCGTATTCCTGCGGCGCGTGCTTCCAGTCGAAGTTCTGGCCCGACCAGTTGTAGCCGGTCATGCCGCGGTTGGGGCAGTTCACCAGCGTGGCGTCGAAGCGATACGGCCCCTCGTCCTTGGCAGTCAGGGTGTCGATGCCGACGGAGAAATTCCAGGCGGCGACGATGCATTCGGAGAGCTTGCCGGTCGGGCCGGCATTGCGCCGTTCGGTCAGGCCGGGCTGGGCGCCGGCCTTCATCATCTCGATCTCGGCGCGCGAGAGCGCCCGGTTGCAGAGGCGCGGGCTGTCGAGCTTGCCGTTATACTTGCCGGCAAAGACCACGCCGGCCGGCTTCGAGGAGGCGGCGAGCGGATCCTCGGGCGCCAGCCGCTCGACATAGGCGCCGAGCGCGACGGGCACGGGGGCGTGGGCGATCGCGACCTTCAGGCTCGCCTCGACCGGCTCGATCTCGGGATCGAGGGCGTAGACCACCTGCGGCTCGTGGATCAGCGTCACGAGGCCGGTGGCGGCGTCGAAGGTCGCGGCGCAGAAATGCCAAGCATGGTCGCGGATCGGCACGCCAGTGGTGATCCGGTGCTCGTTGATGCGCAGCTCCAGGCAGCCCTCCTCGTTGATGAAGAGGCCGTAGCCGCACTCGTTCGACCATTTGGTCACCAGCCCTTGCGGGCCGTGCTTCCAGTAGCGCGGATGGGTTTTTGGCGCGGTCGGCCAGATCCAGCACTGGAGCGTGAAGCTCTCGACGTGGAACGGCTTGGCATCCGGCACGTAGCCGTAGGAGCCGCCGTGGATGATCTGCTTCCGGCCCGCATAGGTGCCGTTGACCGCCGCATCGACCGGCTTGTCGATGTAGCCCGGACCGCGCGGGTTGGTGTCGCCGTTGATCATCTGGACGATCTCGACCTTGTACTCGGACGGACCGTCGCAATTGACGTAAAACTGGATCGTATCGCCGGGATGGACGCCGAACTTGTCGGCGTAACCGGTCAGCCTCATGGTGGTCATCGGGTCAATCCTTTGGGGAGCGTCTCTGGTCCACGCCCGTCCGTGCGCGTCCTCGCGCGCGGGGCGCCGGGAGGCGCGTCACGGCCTCGCGCTGATCGACGTGTCTTGCGAAAAGTCCGGCCGCCTCAGGTGATCGGCCAGTTGTCGTCCTTGCGCTTCCAGCCCTCGTGATAGTCTTCCGGGAAGCCGTAGCTGTCGGAGAGTTCGTCGAGACGCATCAGGAAGATGTCGTGCTGGATCTCCTGCTCGTCGGTGTAGATCTTGTCGCCGACGAATTCGGGGGGCACGCCGCGGATGCCGGAAAGCCGGGCGATGCGCCACTCGGCATCGACCTTGGTGCAGATCACGATCAGCTTGCCCTTCGGGCTCTCGCCGCGCATGCGCAGCAGCACCCGCTTGAGCACCGGATCGGCGTGGACGCCGCCGGTCACCACGGTGGTGTCGCCGGGCGTCTCGCACAGCAGCACCGAGTTGCCGGCGACCCCCTTCATCGAGTCCATGCAGGCCTTGTGCGCGTCGATCAGGCGCTGGCGCTCGGGCGTGCCCTTCTTCGGGATCGGTTCCATCGTCGTCGCTCCTCGTGGATCCCGGCCGCGCCGTTGCGGCGGGAGATGGTTGCGGGCGCGCACGCGCTGCCGGTGCGATCCGGCGAGCGGCCCATTTCGGCGGAGCCGCGATGCCCCGCTGAGAAGTTGAGATCCGGGCAAGTCAATCCATCGTATTCGCAAGCAGTGCTTCGAATACTTCGCCCGTCTTTGTTATTCTAATTTAAGACGCTTCCAGCCTATCGGTCAAGCAAGTTTTTCTTGTGAGGAAACGTTTTTTACGCTGAACGCGAAAGATGTCCCCGTCGTCGCGCGGCTCGGCGAAGCGTTCCGGCAACGCGCCCCGTCCAGGCAGAACACATCCCGGACGGCTTGCGTCTCGCCCGAGGCGCTCAGATCGTCATGTGCCGCTCGATCAGCTCGTCGGTCATCTCGCCGATCGGCCCGCGGGCGACGATGCGGCCGTTCTCCATCATCAGGAAGGCGTCGCCGAGCTTGCGCGCGACCTTGATGTGCTGCTCGGTGAGGATCAGCGTGATGCCGAACTCCTTGTTGAGCCGCCCCAGCGTCTGGCCGATCTCGGCGACGATGTTGGGCTGGATGCCCTCGGTCGGCTCGTCGAGGAGCAGGATGCGGGGGTTGGTGGCGAGCGCCCGGGCGATGGCGAGCTGCTGCTGCTGGCCGCCCGAGAGCAGGCCCGCCTTCCGGTGCAGGTTCTGCGCGAGGTAGGGAAACAGGGTGAGGCAGAGTTCCGGCACGTCCTGGCGCCCATCGGTGCGGGCGAAGGTGCCGAGCAGGATGTTCTCCTTGACGGTGAAGTGCGGCAGGATCTGGCGCCCCTGGGGGATGTAGCCGAGGCCGTACTTCGCCCGCACATGGGTCGGCGCCTTGCCGATGGGATCGCCGTCGATCCGGATCTCGCCGGAGGTCCGGTCGGTCAGGCCCATGATGGTGCGCAGGAGCGTGGTCTTGCCGACGCCGTTGCGGCCGAGCACGCACAGGCATTGCCCCTCGGGCAGGCCGAGGCCGATCTCCTTCAGGATCGGCGTCTTGCCGTAGTAGGAGGTCACGCGGTCGAGATCGAGCAGCATCGTCAGACCTCCGGCTCGCCGAGATAGACCTCGCGCACCCGCGGATCGTTCTCGATGTCGCTGAGCTTTCCCTGCGCCAGGAAGGCGCCCATGTGCATCACTGTCACCACGTCGGCGATCTGCCGGACGAAGCCCATGTCGTGCTCGACCACGATCAGGGTGTTGGTGCGCTTGAGTTCGTTGAGGAAGACGATGGTCTTCTCGATCTCGGACTCGGTCATGCCCGCAACCGGCTCATCGAGAAGCAGGATCGCCGGGTTCTGCATCAGCACCATGCCGATCTCGAGCCACTGCGTCTCGCCGTGGGAGAGGAAGCCCGCCTCGACGTCGAGACGATCCTTGAGGCCGGTCAAGGTCGCCACCTCGTCGAGCTTGGCCGAGAAGCCGGCCGGGCGCCGCCGCAGCATGTTGCGGAACGGGTTGACCTCGCGGGAATAGGCCACCTCGAAGTTCTGGCGCACGCTGAGTTCGCGGAACACCGCCGGCACCTGGAATTTGCGGCCGATGCCGCGCTGGGCGATCTCGTGCTCGCTCAGAGCGGTGATGTCGTCGCCGCGCAGGACGATGGAGCCGGAGGTCGGCTTCTGGCGCCCGGTGATGAGATCCATCGTGGTGGTCTTGCCGGCCCCGTTGGGGCCGACGAGGCAGCACAGGGTCAGTTCGGTCACGTCGAGGCTGAAGCCGTTGATGACCTTGGTGCCGCCGAAACTCTTGTGCAGGTCGCGGATTTCGAGAACGCCCATCATCCTCTCCCTTACTCGCCCGCCGCCGGGGCGCCGGAGATCGCGTGCGGCAGGTCGGAGCGGGCGTGCTTGCCCGGCTGGCGCGCGAGCGCGCCGAGCACCTTCTCGAGAAGGCCCGCCAGCCCCTTGGGCAGGAAGCGCACGACCACGATGAAGAAGGCGCCGAGAACGAGCAGCCAGGTCGCGAGGAACTGGTCGCCGAGATAGCTCTGGCCGCCCTGGATCAGGAAGGCGCCGAGGATCGCGCCGAGCAGCGACAGGCGTCCGCCGATCCCGGCCCAGATCACCATGCCGATACTGAAGGTGGTGTCGAGCTGGGCCGGCGAGACGTACTGGATCAGCATCACCCAGAGGCAGCCGGCGAGCGCGGCGATGAAGCCGGAGATCGCGTAGATGCAGGTCTCGTAGAGGGCGACGTTGTAGCCGAGGAAGCGCACCCGCTCGGGGTCGCCGCGCAGGGCCTGGATGACGAGGCCGAACTTGCTCTGGGTCAGCAGCTTCGCCCCGACCGTGACGGCGATGAGCCCGCCGCAGACGATCCAGTAGGCGGTCGGGCCGTAGGGGTCGATGTCGGTGCCGAAGATGCTCAGCGGCGAAGGCGGCGAGATGCCGTTGGCGCCGTTGGTGTAGGGCTGCATGTCGAGGATCAGCGTGGCGAAGGCCGAGAGCATCGCCAGCGACATGATCGCGAAGAACGGCCCCGAGACCCGGGCGCGGAACATCAGCGTGCCGAACACGACGTAGAACAGCGTCGGCACGACGAGCGCCAGCAGGATGCCGCCGCCGGTGCTCCAGAACGGCTGCCAGAACCAGGGCAGGTGTTCCAGGCTGTTGTTGAGCATGAAGGGCGGGATCGGATTCGAATCCGGATCCTGCGACTGCATCTGCATGGTCATGGCCATGCCGTAGGCCGCGAGCCCGAAGGCGATGCCCTGGCCGAGATTGAGGATGCCGCCGAAGCCCCAGCACAGGCTGATCGAGAGGGCGAGCATCCCGTAGATGCCGTAGACGGCGAACTGGTTGAGCAGGAAGCCGTCGGAGACGAAGGCCGGGATCAGGGCAATGATTACGAAGAACAGTCCGTAGACCGCCCATTGCGCCGGCTTGCTGTGATAGAGATTGCGCGTCGTCATCTGCGGATGGGACTCTTCATGACGGGCGGAAGGAACGAGGAGGCCGGCGGGCCTCCGAGAGAGGCGTTGCATCGGCGGCTCATCGGCGGCCTTTGGCGACGGCGAAGAGGCCGCGCGGGCGGAAGCGCAGGAACACGACGATCAGCACGTAGAGGAGGAAGCGCGCGAAGGTGTCGTTGGTGACGAACGCGAAGACCGACTGGAGTTCGCCCGTCAGCCCCGCCGCGGCGACGCTGCCCATCAGCGTCCCGCCGCCGACCACCACCACGAGGAAGGCCTGCACCACGTAGGCCGTGCCCATGGTCGGCAGGACGATCGCGAGCACGCCGAACAGCGAGCCGGCGACGCCCGCGAGGCCCGCGCCGATCGCGAAGGTCGTCATGTAGACCCGGTCGGCGTTGATGCCGAAGGAGGCGGCCATCTCCTTGTTCTGCATCACCGCGCGCACCTGCATGCCGAAGCGGGTGCGGTAGAACAGCCAGGCCGTGGCCGCGACGATGAGCGCGGTGATGGCGAGCACGACGAGACGGAACACCGAGAGGCTGGCGAAGCCAATCTCGACGTTGCTCTGGAAGATCTCGGGCACGGCGATGTATTTCGGGTCCGAGCCGAAGATCAGCCGCACGCCCTGCATCAAGACCAGCGACACGCCCCAGGTGGCGAGCAGGGTGTCGAGGGGGCGGTTGTAGAGGTAGCGGATCAGCCCACGCTCGATCACGAGCCCGACGAGCGCCACTACGGCGAAGGAAGCGGGCAGGCAGAGCAGGAACGGCAGGCCGAGCGAGCTCTGCAGGGCGTAGGAGGTGTAGGCGCCGAGCATGATGAACTCGCCGTGGGCCATGTTGATGACCCCGACGGTGCCGTAGATGATCGTCAGGCCGATCGCGGCGATGAGCCAGATACTGGCGATGCTCAAGCCCAGCACCAGGGCGTTGGCGAACGGAGCGATGTCGAGAGACGTCACGGGACCTCCGTGAATGCGAAGGCCCGGCCGCGCGGATCCGCGGCCGGAGCGGTTGCGCGGCAATCCGTCAGATGACGTTCTTGCGGCTCTTGCCGTCGGGGGCCACGAGGCCCGTGGCGGTGCATTTCCCGGCATTCGGGTAGATCGAGTACGGATCGGGGGCGACGTGCTCCTTGGCTTCCGAGACGATCTTGAAGCTGCCGTCCGCCTGGCACTGGCCGATCTTGGGCTTGAGCCAGGAATTGAAGTTGTCGCCGTCGATCCAGATCAGACCTTCCGGCGAGACGTCGTCCTCGACCCGCACGCCGCCGCTGACGTCGCGGATCATGCGCGAGGTGACCTCCTCGATGTTGCCGGTCTTCTTGAGCGCGGCCTCGAGCCCGGCCTTGAACACGTAGGCCGAAAGATAGGTCTCCTCCATGTTGTAGTGGGTGGAGCCGTTCTTGCCGTACTTGCTCTTGAGGAAGTTCTCGACGAACTTCTGGTTGGTGGGGTTTTCGAGCGACTGGAAGTAGGGCGCCGACAGGAAGTGCCCGGCGCCGAACTCCGCGCCCATGGCCTTGGTCTCGATCTCGCCGGTGGTGAGCGAGGCGATCGGCATGGAATCGACCTTGAAGCCTTCCTGCTTGAACTGCTTGTGGAAGGCGATGTCGGAGGCACCGACCACGGTCGAGAAGATGAAGTTCGGCTTGGCGTCGCGGATCTTGCCGAGCACGGGGCCGAACTCGGAGCTGCCGAGGGGGATGTATTCCTCACCCACCAGCTCGCCGCCGGCTTCCTGGAGCCAGATCTTGGCGTTCTTGTTCGACTCCTTCGGCCAAATGTAGTTCGAGCCGACGAAGAAGACCTTCTTGCCGAAGTTCTTGACCATGTAGGGGATCAGATCCTTCGAGTGCTGGTTGGCCAGCGGACCCGTGCAGATCGTGTTCTGGGTGCATTCCGCACCCTCGTAGCAAGTCGGATAGTAAAGCAGGCTGTTCTGCGACATCACCACCGGCAGGATCGCCTTGCGGCTCGCCGAGGTGTAGCAGCCGAACAAAGCGATCACCTTCTCGCGGATGATCAGTTCCTTGGCCTTCTCCGAGTAGACGTTGAAATCCGACTTGGCATCGACGATCACCGGCTGGATCGGATGCCCGGCGATACCGCCGTTCTTGTTGATCTCGTCGATGGCGTACTGCATCACGAGCGTGGAATCTTCCTCGGGCACCGCGAGCTGACCGGTAAGGGAGAACAGCAGCCCGACCTTGATCGGCTCCCCCTTCTTGAGCGTCGCGCCCCAGGCCTCACGGGCCGTCGGCAGCCAAAGGTGCGGTGCAGCGATCGCTGCCGCAGCGAGCGAAGACTGCTTCAAGAGCTTCCGACGCGTGAGGTCCATGTCGATCCCCTTAATTGTTGTGCAATTGCCTGATTTTTGAGCGGATACCCGACCCACTGCTTAAGATGTAAAACTTGTTTCTTGCAGAGAAACGCTACGGCGGCTGTTTGCGGCGCGTCAAGAGTGTATTTCTCGACAGGACATTTTTTTTCTTTCTAGCGATGGCAGCGGCGCGACCCAACCGTTTCCAGGCGCTTCGTTGCACGCTTGCAAGCACGATGCCGCAAAATCCAAAAACTCCAAATTCGCAGTTGACCGCTTAGGAATTTCGGTTCGAGCCTAGTAGAGCAAGGATACGTGATCAAAAATTACGCAAAAGCGCGAGGTTTGATCATATTGCAAAAGAATCGAACGTACCGGTGACTTCCGCGCGGAGTTGCCGGCCGTTCAGTCAAAAACCAGAAATCGGACATCGGCTGTTGCACGGCACTTGCGAGGCGTGCGGCAGCCTCGTGGGTCGAGAACGCGGTCGGATTGCGCGCTGCACAATCCGGTGCTGTCGAAGGTCAGCGAAGTCTTGATCGCAACGGCGACAATTAAGGGGATGACGTGATGCGCGGTGGTGGCTACGGCAAGGAACCGGAGACAGCGGGCTTAGAACCGCGAGGACGGCGCCTCGGATGGGCAGCGGGCGCGCTTGTTGCGGCGAGCCTAGCGGGGGTCCCGTCGGGGGCGCTGGCGCAGCAGCCCTCGGCCGCGGGCCAGTTCAACGATCAGACCCAGCCGCGCACCGATCCCGCCGTCGCCGCCAAGCCCGCCGACCCCGTCCGCGTCGGCCCGCTCGCCCCCTGGGCCACCGACATGGCCGCCCGCGGGCTCACCTTCGACATCAACATCTACGACTTCTACCAGGCCAACCCCTCCGCCGGCCTGCGCACCGGCGAGCAGTCCAACTCCGCCTACTTCGTCCTCTCCATGTCCGCCGACATGCAGCGGCTCGCCAACATCAGTGGCGGCACCATCAAGTTCACCCAGACCTTCTTCGGTCTCGTGCGCAACCTCAACATGGCCGCCGACATCGGCGACACCACCGTCGGCTACCAGCCGCCCTACAACCCCAACTCCAACCGCCTCTCGCTCCTCACCTACGAGCAGAAGCTGATGGACGACCGCCTCGTCATCGAGTTCGGCCGCACCCATCCCGACCGCTACTACGGCCTGCCGCCGTGCAACTCGATCAACTCCTGCTTCCAGGACCTGTTCTACATCAACGCCGGCTTCACCTCGCCGCTCTACGCCGTCTGGGGGGCGAATGCCGCCTACCAGCTCTCGCCCACCAGCTACATCCAGGCCGGCGCCTTCTCGGTGAACCCCGGCACCAACGCGCTGTCCGGCTACGACTGGGGCTACGAGCGCCTCTCGGGCGCGCTCGTCATGACCGAGATCGGCTACAAGACCGACTACACCATGACCGCCTATCCCGGCCGCGCCTCGCTCACCGGCTTCGTCAACACCGCCGATCACGACGATAACTTCAAGACGGTGCTGGGTACCTCCCGCGGCCTCAACCCCGGCACCCCGGCGCTGCAGAAGACGGGCACGTCCGGCCTCGTGCTCACCGGCACCCAGACGGTCTGGCGCGCCGATGGCGGCCTGGTGGCCAACCCGCACCCGACGGCGATCTCGCTCTATACCGGCACGGGCTACTCCTTCGACCCGACGGTGCCGATCCGCTTCAACTCGTTCGTCGGCGTGCTGCTGCAGGCGCCCGACCAGAGCCGGCCGAACGACACCTTCGGCCTGAAGATGAACTGGCAGCGCCTGTCGGAGAACTACACGCAGTTCCTCTCGGACGCGAACTTCATCTCCGGCGGCTCGGGCGCGCCGTACGCGCGCGACAAGTTCATCTTCGAGGCCAACGCGCATCTCGACGTCGGCGCCGGCGTGATCGTCGAGCCGGTGGTGCAGTACGTGGTCAACCCGAACTCGTTCTGGAACCCCTACACCGCGCGCCGCGCCAAGGACGGCTTCTACGGCGGCTTCACCCTCGTCGTTCCCCTCGGAACACTCCTCGGCCTCGCCCCAGGCTGACAGGCTGTTCCTCGTCCGACCCTCCCGGTCCCCCGACCGGGAGGGTCTTCCGCGTTTCGACGCCTCTCAGGATCGATCTGAACGCCCCGCCCGGGCCTCCGTCACGATCCGCCCCGGGGCCCTTCAAACACGCCGGTCGCAGGTCTCTTCGAGGCGGCGCAGGAAGGCGGCAGCCTGCCATCCGCGCTCGACCGCATCCTCGCTGCCTCGGCGCAGGACGATCCGCCCATCGCGCACCGTGACGTCGTCGGAGACCGGGATGACCGGCCCGGTCCTCTCCGGATGGAAATCCGCCGCGATGCCCTGCGGGCCACCGCTGAGCCGGACGACGCCGAGGGTGAGGCAGGCCGTGCGCAGGCGCGCCAGGGTGAACAGCGCCTTCACCGGCTCCGGCAGGGGCCCGAAGCGATCCTCGATCTCGTCGCGCAGGGCGTCGATCTCGGCCTCGTGGCGCAGGCGCAGCAGCCGGGTGTAGAGGCTCAGACGGATCTCGGGTTCGGGGATGTAGTCGGCGGGGACGCGGCCGCTCAGGCCGATCCGCACCTCCGGGCTCCAATCCTCCACCGCCTCTCCCTTGGCGGCGCGCAGGGCGAGTTGCAGCAGGTGCTGATAGAGGCCGAGGCCGACGAGCTTGACGTGGCCCGACTGGTCGTCGCCGACGAGATCGCCCGCACCGCGCAGGTCGAGGTCCCGAGCGGAGATGGCGAAGCCCGCCCCCAGCCGGTCGAGCGCCTCCAGGGTGCGCAGCCGCTTCTCGGTGGCGGGGCTGAGCGGCTTGTCCGGACGCGCGAAGAGGTACACCACGCCGCGCCGCTGCCCGCGCCCGACCCGGCCGCGCAACTGGTGCAGCTGCGCGAGGCCGAAGCGCTCCGCATCCCAGACCAGCATCGTGTTGGCGCGCGGCACATCGAGCCCGCTCTCGATGATGCTGGTGGCGAGCAGCACGTCGCCCTCGCCATCGGCGAAGCGGACCATGGCGTCGTCCATCTCGGCCGGCTTCATCTCGCCATGCGCGGTCACGACCGTGAGCCCCGGCACGAGCGCGCGCAGGCGTTTCGCCATCGGCGCGATGTCCTCGATGCGTGGGCAGACGACGAAGCTCTGCCCGCCGCGGCGATGCTCGCGCCGCAGAGCCGCCGTGAGGATCGCCTCCTCGAAAGGAGCGATCACCGTGCGGATCGGCTGGCGCACCGCCGGGGGCGTGGCGATCACGCTGAGGCTCTGCAGGCCGACCATCGCCGCCTGAAGCGTGCGCGGGATCGGCGTCGCGCTCAGCGTCAGGATATGGGCGTCGCCCGCCGCCTTGCGCAGGCTCGCCTTGATCTTCGCCCCGAAGCGCTGCTCCTCGTCGATGATGGCGAGCCCCAGATCGTGGAACGCGACGCCGCGCCCGGCGAGCGCCTGGGTGCCGATGACGAGGCGCACGCTGCCGTCGGCGAGGCCCTGCTTCACCCGTTTGGCCTCGGCAGGGGATACGAGGCGCGACAGATGCGCCACCGTGATGCCGAAACGGGCAAAGCGGCGCCGGAATGTCTCGACATGCTGGCGCACCAGCACCGTGGTCGGCGCCATCACGGCCACTTGCCGGCCGGCGAACACCGCGGCCGCGGCGGCGCGCAGCGCCACCTCGGTCTTGCCGAA
>F21B_10006942_pt1 | contig 11971 bp, 8 predicted proteins | sample RepKananBrdUF21B_FD_10803 | JGI IMG/M metagenome (IMG submission 10803) | reverse complement strand
CCAGGCGCTGCACACGCTCGGGCAGCCATTCGCGTGCCTTGATGTCGAGGATGGCGCATTCCTCGGCAATGTCTTTCATGATGGCGCGCACGGGCACGTGGTTGTCCATCACGAGGATGAGGTTCTCGCCGTGCGGCATGAAAGTCAGCTCGTAAGCGTAGAAGCAATGCAGCAGCGGCGTGAGATACACCTGCAGGTACTGGCGCACCCACGTGAGCGCCGGCAGGCCCGAGCGGCGGATCAACTCAGGCATCAGCGCATGGCCGTCCTTGTCGACATGCAGCAGCGCCGCCATCGTCATCAGGCGCTCGCCCGGCTTGAGAAGCGGCAGCGGGTTCTCGCGCCACAGCGCCGAGAACTGCTTCTTGTACGGCGTATCCACCGGAATGGCCGCCTCGTAGTAGAAGTTGCGGAAACCGATGGCCGCCACTTCCTGCAGGATGGTGAAACCGTTCTCGCGCAGGAAGCCATCTTTCGAGACCAGTTCCTTGATGAACTCGTTGATGGCCGGCGTGCCCGACATGTAGTACGGCGAGAGCCCGCGCATAAAGCCCATGTTCAGGATCGACAGCGACGTCTTCACATAGCGCTTGGTGCGATCGCTCGTGTTGAAGAATGTGCGGATGGATTGCTGGGCGATGTAGTGGTCGGCGCTGTAGTCCAGGCAGATGATCTTGCGCTGCGCCACATAGCCCGCAAACGCGATGGACAGCTTGTTGAACCACTGCCACGGGTGCGCGGGCATGAAGTGATAGTCGGCAGAGTCCACGCCCTTTTCGGCAACCTGGCGTGTGAAATCGTCCACCGTGTCCTGGCCGAGTTCTTCGGCCAGCATTTGCGCATAGTTCAACGTGGAAAGCGTTGACGGTGTGGCGTGATCCTTGTGTACAGCCAGCCAGATCACGCGGATATCGGAACCCGCCTCGGGCGCATAGGCCTGGTAGTCGACGGAGGTGAAGCCCAGGCGCCCATTGTTGGCGACGAAACCGGGGTGCCCTTCGATCATGGCAACTTCGATGGCCTGGAAGTCGGTGGCCTCGGCCAGTTGTGCACTGCTGGGTGCATCGGCCTTCATGCGCTTGAACGCGCTGCCGAACAGCGTGCTGCTGATCTCGTCGAGGTAGATGGGCAGCAGCTCGTCACGAATACCAAGCCGCTGACGGCATTCGATGATGAATTGCAGCGCGTCGAGCGGTTGCTGGGCCCCCTCGACCAGACGGCGAATCGATTCCGGTTGGATGAACCAGTGACGCAGCGCGAGTTGCTGCGCTTCGAACTGGTAGCAAACCTTGCCGTCATCCGAAAACACCTGGTACAGCGCGAAGCCGCCAGCGGTGGCATGCAGGTACTCGGGCTCCAGGATGCGTTCGTGCGCATATTCGGCAATCGCCTTGCGCAACAGCAGTCGGTTGGCCTGCGCCCAGACTTCCGGCGTGAGGTGGGCGGCTGCCTGGGCCGGATGTTGCGAGAGCTGATTGTGGATCGTGACGTTCATGGCGAATCCTTTGGTTTAAGCAATGGCGGTGGCGCTGGTAGCTTGTTCAAAATCCTGCCGAGTGCAGAAGGCGAGACTGGCGATCTTTTCGGTAAAGGCGACGTTGCGGTCGTAGACAAAACCGGCTGCGCGGTTGATGGCGTGAATGCGTGTGTTGTTGGCGTCGGGCTCGACCACGATGCGTGCCGCGCCCAGGCGATCGAACATGAAACGCATGAGTGCGAAGAACACCGCGCGCGTGTAGCCGGCAATGTGCACATCCGATGGCCCGATGAAGATGTGCATGCCGAGGTCGCCCGGTTGTACGTCGTAGAACGTGCGGATGCGATCGTGGGCGGGGTCGTAGCACTCGGCCAGGAAGACCGGGCGACCGCCTTGCCACACGAGATACGCGGTGGCGTGGCCGGAGTCCATCAGGTTCTGATAGACCTGACCGACCTCGGCTTCCGTCTTGTCGCGCATCAGCCAGAACGAGGCGCGCTCCGGCTGAAACCAGCGGTGCAGCATCGGGATGTCTTCCGGAATGCGCAGCAGGTGGAAGGTGAAACCGTCCGCATCGGTGTAAGGCGCGCTTTCGGCATCGGCGCGGCGGTGGATGGTGTGGGCATCAGTTGGCATGGACCGGCGCCTCCAGGTTGGCGGGTGCCTCTGCCCTGCCCGAGTCATCTGCATGGCCGGCGCTGGGCACATTCAAGATCAGCCGATCGAGCACCGCCGTCAGCACAAAGCCCCCAGCGGCCAGCAAGAACGGCAGATGCAGCCCGTAGCGATTGACGATCGCCCCTGCCGCAAAAGAAGACAGCAGCACCCCCATGTTCTGGAAGAAATTGGTGATGCTGTAGTCGTGCGCATAGCGCTGCGGCGTAGAAAGCCGGAACAGGTTCACCTCCAGCTTCACGATGATCTGGAACAGCGCCCAGCCGTACAGCACGCGCCCGAGCACGATCAACATCGGGTTGGGCGCCGCATGCAGCAGCAGGCCCACCATGCCCAGCAACAGGTTGCCCACGGTGTGATCCGGCAACTGACCGCCACGCGCACGAATACGGGCATGCAACCGCAGCGCCACGATGGCGACCACGCCCGGAATGGCAAACGCCATGCCCGAGACGAACTCGCTGTCGAGCCCCGACACTTGCTGCCAGTACACCGAGAAGAACGGGCGGATGAGGTACGCGCTGAAGTCGAACACCAGCATCACCAGTGCAAGGCGCAGGATCGGCAGGCGGTCGCGCCAGCCGGTGCGCGGCACGCGTGCGGCTTCAGCGGCAGCCGCCTCGGCATGCTCGCCCGAGTTGACGCGCACGATCTTGCCGCTGCGGATCAGGTGCATGCACACACCCATCTGGAAGAAATCGCCCGCCGCCATGGCGACGATGCTGGCGCGCGGCCCCCATGTCTGCAGCACAAGACCGCCCACCACCGCCCCGAAGATGGCGCCAAAGTGCACCACCACCGAGAGGGTGCCCACCGTGGCCGCGTGCTGCGCCTTGGGCGTGAGCCGCATCATGTACGGATACATCAGCAGGTAGCTGCTCTTGCACATGAACATCAGCATCGACAGCACCCAGTACGTCACCACGTTCGGCGCCCAGTCACTGAGCAGGCTGAAGGTGCCGGCTGCGAACTGCGTGTAGACCAGCAGGTACAGCGGCTCCACGCGCTTGGCCACACGTGCCCAGAGGGGCAACGTGCACATGACGGTAATCGAGATGGCGGCCACATACGCCCCTACGTGCACGGGGCTGTCCAGCCCATAGCGCGACGCGAAGAACTGCGGATAGAACGGGATCAGGATCGCATCGCTGATGACGGCAAACACCGTCATCAGGATGATGGTGTTGCGCAGCGTCATACGGCTTCCTCGATGGGCTCCTTCACGCGCTCGGTGATGCTCCGCTCAGCCGCCAGCGGGATGAACTCCGGTGTGGCCGGAATCGCAAAATCCTGGATGGCCACACGCGGCTCGATTTTGTAGTGCTCAACGCCGGTCAGCTCTCGGATGATGTAGGAGTTGCGATAGCAGCTCATGCCAATGTCCTGATTGGTCACGCCGTGCGTGTGCAGGCCCGCGTTCTGCACGTAGACCTCGCTGCCATTGACGTCTGCCGCGTAGTTGCGGGAGAGCTGGTAGCGGCCCTTGGCATCCCAGCGCAGACGGTGGCGGATGCCATCAAGGAACGCCGGGATGTTCTGCTCGTAACCCGTGGCGAGCACCAGCCCTTCTGTGCGATGGGCATAGCGCGCACCGCTGTCGACCTGCTGGAACTCGATCTCGTAAGTGCCGGTGGCGGCGTCGTGGCGGCACGCCTGCAGCTCGCAATTGGTGATCAGGTGCGTGCGCAATTCGCCCACCTTGCGCTTGTCGTCGAGCAGGTCGTAGATCTGGTTGATCAGGCTGGTGTTCACGCCCTTGTACAGGCTGTCCTGCGCACGAACGATGGCATCTTTGCGGCCGTCGGGCAGGCTGTAGAAGTGGTCGATGTAGTCCGGCGAGAACATCTCCAGCGTGAGCTTGGTGGTCTCCATCGGGAAGAAGCGCGGAGAACGTGTGATCCAGACGAGGCGGTAGTCGTGCTTGTCGCTCTCCTTGAGCAGGTCGTAGTAGACCTCTGCCGCGCTTTGCCCGCTGCCGACGATGGTGATGGAGCGTTTCTCGTGCAGCGATTCACGCACGTCGATGTAATCCGCGGTGTGCAGATAGCGGTGGCCATCGCGCCGCACGCACGCCGGGAACGACGGCGACGACCCCACGCCCAGCACCAGCTTGCGTGCACGGAGGACGAACGGCTCGCACTCCGCGCCGCGAAAGCCCGAGACCACGTAGCAGCCACGCTGCGCGTCATAGGCCAGCGCCTGCACGTCGTGGTGGAAGCGCGCACAGGTGAGCTGCGCGACGACCCACTTGCAATAGCGGTTGTACTCCGCCCGGCTCAGGTAGAAGTTCTCGCGGAAGTAATACGAATAGATCTTGCCTTCCTGCTTGCAGTAATTCAGGAAGCTGAAGCGGCTTTTTGGATCCGCCAAACTGACAAGATCCGCCAGGAATGGATTCTGCAATGTGGTGTTATCAATCAGCATACCAGGATGCCAATTGAATTCCGGCGCCCGCTCCAGAAATAACCCATTCAAATCGGCAATGGGTTCCGCCAGACAAGACAGGCTTAAATTAAACGGACCCAACCCAATGGCAATAAAGTCATGAACTTCTGATTCCATCACGTTTGAACCTCCTGATTTACAAAAGCGATGACAACAAGACTCCAGCCGAGCGAACGTGCACACGTTTCCCGTTGGCTGGCGGCATCAGGCCGCGCCTAGACTAGGTAAATTCAGGTGGGGAGCAGATCACGACCGATGCGTGCCGGCCGCTGAAGGATCATGGAATATCGCGGATGCGATATCAGGATAGATGCTGACTCGCCCGACGACTTCAATAAAAAGCCGCCGGGCAACAAGCTAAGTCACAATACTACACAAGCAGGATGATGATTGCGTGAATAAATCTTAATTACCATTGATACGAAATGGTTGCCATTGCGCTGCGCGCATCACCCCAATAGCAGTAGTTGCTGTTCATGCAAGATGCCACATACGCTTTATTAAAGAGATTCTTTGCCGACAACTGCAACTTTGCACCCTTGAGCGATGGGTCCCAGCGCGCGAGATCGATACGCAGCATCAAATCGACCAGTGTGTACGGCGGCACCTTGAAGCTGTTGGCGCTGTCGCCATAGCTCGTGCCAACGTAGCGCACCCCCACACCCGCCGTGTAGCCGGGCATGAAGGTCCAATCGCCCCACACCGATGCCATATGGCGCGGCGCCTGGTACGGCGTGTTGCCCACGAAGCCTTCGGTGGACTCGACAAACTTCATGTCGGTGAACGTGTAGTTGGCCAGCAGCGAAACGTTATCCGTGATCTGTGAACGCGCCTCCAGTTCCAGCCCGCGCGTACGCACCTTGCCAGTGGGCACGTAGTAGACCTGGGCAGATGGCCGGTTGGCGATGTTCTCCTGTTCCAGGTTGAACACGGCGGCCGACAGCATCGTGCTCGAGCCCTTAGGCTGATAACGCACACCCGCCTCGAACTGCTTGGCCGTGGCCGGTTGCAGCAGATTGCCCCGCTGGTCCGTCCGGATGCTCGGGTTGAAGCCATCGGCATAGCTGAAGTACGGGGCGATACCGTTGTCGAACAGGTAGACCACGCCCGCACGCTTGGTGAACTTCGAGCCGCTCCACTCTGACGGGGTGCCCGTGCCATACAGGTTGGATGCCTTGGCGTGGTCTTCACGCACGCCCAGTGTGAAGCGCCAGCGGTCGATGGCGATCTGGTCCTGCAAGTACACGCCGGTCTGCTCCAGCCAGCGGTCTATCGGCGTCGCCGTCACACCCGTCAGACCCGGATTGCCATAGACCGGGTTGAATGCGTTGATCGGGTCTGCACTGCCGGATTCCCAAAAGCCATCGACGTGGCGCTTCTGGTAATCCAGGCCAACCAGCAGCGTGTGTTTGACGGGGCCGGTTGTGAACTTGCCTTCGAGCTGGTTATCGACCGTGTAGGCGTGCGTGGCCTCCTTGGCGCCAGCGTAATAGCGCGTGAGGTTGTTCGCATCGGCCCAGCCGTAGCCGTAGATCTGGCGCATGCGCACGTCACCGTAGATGTATCGGAAGTTCTGGCGCGCCGTCCACGCGTCATTGAACATGTGCTCGAACTGGTAACCCAGCATGCGCTGGGTGCGGCGGAATTTTTCGACTGTCGGGTCGCCGTCGAAGAAGTAGCGCGAGATGGTGCGGCCGTTGTGCGGGAACAGGCTGCCCTCCGCCGGCACGCCGCTGTTGAAGCTGCCTTCCGGATCTTGCTGCAGATAGGCCTGCAGCAACAGGTGCGTGTTCGGCGTGAAGTTGATGGCCAACGACGGCGCGATGGCAAAGCGCTCTTCCCGCACGTGCTGGAACTGAGAATCCATGCCGCGTCCCAAGCCTGTCACGCGGAAGGCCATCACGCCGTTCTGATCCACTGGGCCAGAGATGTCGAATGCCCCTTCAACACGGTTGCGGTTGCCCACCGTCAACTCGACTTCGTGATACGGCTGGAACAGCGGCTTCTTGCTGACGAGTGACACGACGCCCCCTGGCGAAGCGCGCCCGAACAACACCGAACCCGGCCCCTTGAGCACGTCAATGCGCTGCAGGAAATACGGATCGATCTGGAACGAGCTGTAGCTGCCCTGATCGCCCTGAAGGCTCAGGCCATCAAGCAGCGCGTTGTTGACGCTGGCGTCATTGAAGCCGCGCAGCGCAACGTAGTCATAGCGGTTGGCTGCCCCGACCAGCCCAGTGAACGCGCCCGTCGTGTAGTTGAGCGCTTCCGACAAGCCGCGCGGCCGCTGGTCTTCCAGCTGCTGTTGCGTGATCACCGAGATCGACTGCGGCGTCTCGATGATCGGCGTATCGGTCTTGGTGCCTGCCGAGCTTTGCTTGGCAACAAAGCCCTTGCCGGGGCTCTGCGCTGTCTCGCCGCGGCCGACGACGGTCGCGGTGGGCAGCGTGGCATTCACCTCGGCGGTGGTACTCTGCGCCATCACTTGCGCGGGTAGCGCTGCCCCCAGCAGCACTACGCAAGTCAGCCGTGCAGCAAGCGCCAACGGGCGCAGCGTCGGGCCGGAAATCGGGCAAGTCGTTTCAGATGGAAAAACTGTTGTTGTGTTGATGTGCTTTGGCATGGTGTGTTGGAAGATGCGTGTGATTTCCACACCCATCGACGATCCACACGGCAAAAGCGGAACTCGATCTGGAACTTTTTTTCGATCAGGCCCTCATGCACGTCGAACAACGCTCAACCGCTTGCACGAGGTACTTGCGCACCATGCGCGTTGATTTGCCAAGCTGCTCGGCAATGCACGCATGGGACTGCCCTTCGATGTAGCGCAGGCGAACGGCTTCGCGCGCGCTGGGCGACAGCGTTTCCAGCATCGTGCTCGTGTGCTGCAGCGTCTGCGCCTGTGCCATGCGCTGCTCGGGCGACGGTGCATGACCAAACTGCTCGCATCGCAACGTCAGCTCATCCAGGCAGGCACACTCGACACGCCGCCGGCGCGCACGATCGATCATCAGATGCTTGGCGGTGGTGGTCAGGTAAGCACGCGGCTCGCGCACCTCGCTCAACGCATCCGGCACGGCCAGTACGCGCATGAACGTGTCGTGCAGCACATCCGCCGCCTCCTCCGGGCACGCGAGCTTCCTGCGCAGCCAGGCGAACAGCCAATCGCTGTGACACACGTAAAGCGCGTCGATGTCGTGCAGCGGATTGGGCTGAACGGCCGGCATGCGGGCTCCCGGAAATGGACCGGACGCGCGCACGCAACCACGTACACATGGCGCCCATACAAATGAGAATCATTCTCATTGTAGGGGTCGAACAACCCTGTTCGCAAACGGGGATTCGAAAGGGAGTACTAAGAATGGGCGCGCGGCGGCAAGACGCCCTTAAGCCGCATCGTCCGTTGAGCGATGCCGCCACGCCATCAAGGCAACGGCCAGGGCGGCCAGCGACAGGCCGATTGCCAGCCCGGTCATACGGCCGGAGCGGCGCGCTTCATCGGCCTGCTCGCGCGCCTCGATGGCCTGGCGCACGGTTTCCCAGAAGGCCTCGCGGTGCTCGTTCTCGTCAAAGATGGACATGGCACGCTTCCCGGTTGTCTGCACAGTGCTTTGTGCTGCTTGCCTTGTCATCGTAGGGAACGTGCGGCAGGCGCGCCACCGCACGTTTCGCGTAGGCGCCTGCGTTCAGGCCGCGGCAACAGGTTTGCCGACCGGTGAAGCCGGTGCGCCGGGGGCACCAATACATGCATCGGCGTCACCCTGCCCCAAGTCCATCGCATCCGCGCGCTCGGCAGTGGACAGCTCGTCTGCGCGATAGCCCGTGCGGTTGAGCAGCACCAGCGTGCACGCCAGCGACACCAGCGCATACAGCGCCGACGACGCGGCCACGCCCACGATGTTGCCGGTGCTGTTGAGCATCCACTGCGCAAACACCGGCGTGCCGCCACCCACCACCAGCGAGCACAGTTGATACGCCAGCGACAGCCCCGTGTAGCGGATGCGCGTCGGGAACACGCGCGCCAGAATGCCGCCAATGGCGCCGTAGAACATCGAATGCGGAATCGTCGCCAGGCACATGCCCACCAACGCAATCCAGACCACCTTGGTCTCGATGGCGAAGAACATCACCGGCATGAGCAGAAACTCGGGCAGCACCATCAGGCAGATCGCGCGGCGCATGTCCATGCGCGAGACCAGCCACGCGCCCAGCGGCTGCGTGATGAACTGCACCACCAGCGCAATCGCGATGATGCCGAGGAAGGTGTCCTGCGCGTAGCCGAGTTCCTTCGTGGCCCACGCCAGCGCAAAGTTGCTCTTCAGGTACGTCACGTGGATGAGCGGCAGCGTGCCCGCGCCCAGCAGCACCAGGCCCCAGTGGTCACGCACCACATCCTTGAGCGGCAGCTTGACGGTCTTCTTCTGCGCCAGCACGCGCTTCATGTCGTCGGACTCTTCCAGCTTCAGGCGGATGACCATGCCCACGATCACCAGCAGCGCCGACAGCAGGAACGGCACGCGCCAGCCCCACAACATGAACTGCGGTGTTGGCAGCGCGCTCAGCGCAAAGAACACCACCGTTGCCAGCAGGTTGCCTGTGGGCGAGCCCTGCTGCGCAAACGCGGAGTACAGAATGCTCTTGCGCTTGGGCGCGCTCTCGCTGGCGATCAGGACCGCACCGCCCCACTCGCCGCCCACGGCCACGCCCTGAATCACGCGCAGCACCACCAGCCCCACCGGCGCCCACAGGCCGATCTGCGCATAGCTCGGCAGCAGGCCGATACCCATCGTCGCGAGCCCCATCAGGATGAGCGTGATGATGAGCGTAGTCTTGCGGCCGATCTTGTCGCCCAGGTGGCCGAAGATGATGCCGCCGATGGGCCGCGCGGCAAAGCCAGCCCACAGCGTGACGAACGACAGCAGCGTGGCGATGCCCGGGTCCAGCGTCTTGGAGAAGAACACCTTGCCGAAGACCAGCGCGGCGGCAAGGCCGTAGATGTAGAAGTCGTACCACTCGATGGTGGTGCCGATAAACGCGGCAACCGCGGCACGGCGCGGCTGCAGGTTTGCGGCCTGGGGCGCGGACTGGTGAGGCATGTTGGTCTCCTTCGTGGTACTGCCGGTTCGGTGCGGCCTCTGTCGGGCCGTCTGCCGTGTTGTGGTGAAGCTGCCTTAGTTCATTTCAGAACGCCTGCCTCAAACAGGCGCTGCCGGGTTTCCGTGTCGATGCCGAGCGAAGCCAGCACGGCATCGGTATCGGCACCGAGCGCAGGCGGCGCATTGCGATACGTGGCCGGCGAGCGCGACAGCTTGATCGGCGAGCCCGTGCCACGGTAATCACCCAGCTCGACCACCATCTGCCGATGCAGCGTGTGCGGATGGCGCGCCACCACGTCGACGCTCAGCACCGGCCCGCATGGCACACCACCCTGGATCAGGTCTTGCGCGAGCGTCTCGCAATCGAAGCGCGCCAGCTGTGCCTCCAGCGCCTGCTTGAGCTCCGGGCGATGCGCGCAACGGCTGCGGTTGTCGGCAAAGCGAGCATCTTCCACCAACTCGGGCACACCGATGTGCGCGCACAGCTTGGCGAACTGACGGTCATTGCCCACCGCCAGAAAGATGGGCGTGGTGCCAGTCTGGTAGCTGTCGTACGGCGTGATGTTCGGGTGCGCATTGCCACTGCGCTGCGGCACCTTGCCCGAGCCGAAGTAGTTGGGCAGATGCGGATGCAGCAGCGACACGCCGCAGTCATACAACGCAATGTCGATCGACTGCCCGCGCCCACTCTTCTCTCGCTCGGCCAGTGCCAGCAGGATGCCGGCCAGCGCGTTGAGCCCCGTCACCATGTCGACGATCGGCAGGCCGACACGCATCGGGCCGCCATCGCGCTCGCCGTTGACGCTCATGAGGCCGGCCATGGCCTGGATGGCAGCGTCGTAACCAGGCAACCCACCCAGGGGGCCGTCGGGGCCGAAGCCGGAGACCGCGCAGTGGATCAAGCGAGGAAAACGTGGCTGCAGATCGCGCTCGAAATCCATGCCCCAACGCGCCAGCGTGCCGGGCTTGAAGTTCTCGACCAGCACATCGGCGTCTTCCAGCAGTTGCCAGAGCACCGCGCGGCCTTCGTCGCGCGACAGGTCGACCGAGATGCCGAGCTTGTTGCGATTGACGCCGTTGAAGTACCAGGCGGTGTCGCTCTCATCGAACGGCGGGCCCCAGGTGCGGGTTTCGTCGCCGACGGGGGGTTCGAGCTTGATGACCTGTGCGCCGTGGTCGGCCAGCGCTTGCGTGCAATACGGGCCGCCGAGCACGCGGCTCAGGTCGATGACTTTCAGGCCGTGCAGTGCGCCATTGACCGCGCTCATTGCGCATCTCCGGCCGGCAGCGCCTGCGTGGCCAGCGCGAGCGAAACCTCACGCTGCTTGACGAGCGCCTCGAACAGCGGAGCATCGTCGCTCTCGGGCAAGGCCAGCGGATCGACCGGCAGCAGCTTGTGCCGCAGCACCAGATGTGCAAGCGCCAGACGCCGATGATCCGGCGCCAGACACACGCCTTCCAACGCCATGAAGATCGCCGTGGTGATGTGGTACAGCGCGGAACCGGCCTGCCGCACAAGTTCGTCGCTGCCCTCTTCGGCCACCTTGGCGATGGTGCGGCAGACGCGGTCGAGCGTGGCACGCAGCAGCGCGTCGCTCTGCGTCGGCAGCGTGACACCGTCGAGCAGGCCGAGCAGGTACGCACGCAGTGGCTCCAGCGCGCCTTCACGCTTCACGGCGCGAGCGATGTCGAGCGCGACGATGTTGCTCGTGCCCTCCCAGATCGAGCCGAGATGCGAATCCCGCACGAGGCGCGCATCGCTCCATTCTTCGATGTAGCCGGTGCCGCCACGCACCTCCATCGCATCTCCGGTCACGCGGCGCGCATCGCGGCAGGCGCGGAACTTGATCAGTGGCGTCAGGATGCGCACGCACTTGGCAGCCTGTTCGTCGCCGGCATCGGCCAGCGGCAGCAGCTGCGCGATCTGCATGAACATCGAGCGTGCCTGCTCGGTCGGCAGCAGCATCTTCAGGAGCTGACGCTGCATCAACGGCATGTCGATCAGCTTGCGGCCGAAGGCTTCACGGTTGCGCGCAATGTGCAGAGCCTCGGTGGTGGCGCGGCGCATCAGGCCAGCGGCACGTACACCGTTCGACAGGCGTGACATGTTGATCATGTCGGCCATCTGATGGAAGCCGCGACCGATCTCGCCGATCAGGTGGGCGGTGGCGCCTTCCAGCACGATCTCACCACTGGCCATCGAGCGGGTGCCGAGCTTGTCTTTCAGGCGGATGATCCGGTAGTTGTTGCGTGCGCCGTCCTGCAGCGTTTTGGGCAG
>F21B_10009696_pt1 | contig 12017 bp, 14 predicted proteins | sample RepKananBrdUF21B_FD_10803 | JGI IMG/M metagenome (IMG submission 10803) | reverse complement strand
GCGAGCCGACGACGTCCGGGCGATCCAGTATCTCACCGACTGGTGCCGGCGCGAGCGCCTTCCCGCGACCCTCGAGGCGGTTACCCCGGCGGTCGCCTTGCGCTTCAAGCGCGCCTTGGGCGAGCTCGCCGGCGGCATCCAGCCCGCGACCCAGAAGAAGTACCTTGGGCGCCTGTCGGTCTACTGGGCCTACATGGCCGAGAACGAGTACGTTGGGGCGAATGTCTGGGCGGGCCTGAAGGTCAAGCGAAAGAAGGCCGACCCGCGGGATGAGGAGCGCGCTTTCACGGACGACGAGGTGCGGCGCCTCATGGAGGGGCCCGCCCCCGCGAAGCTGAAGGACGTGATGGCGATCGGCGCGCTCACCGGTGCTCGGCTTGATGCCATCGTCGACCTCAAGGTGAAGGATTGCATCGACGGGGCCTTCACCTTCAAGCCCCAGAAGAAGGAGCCCTGCGCGCGCGACGTACCCATCCACCCGGCTCTCGCCGATCTCGTCGCTACCCGGTCGGCTGGCCGGGCCCCGGACGACGACCTGTTCCCGGAATGGCCCAAGCCGCGCAAGGCCGGCTCGCTCCGCGAGCGCTCGTTCAAGACCTCGAACGCGTTCACGGAGTACAGGCGGTTGGTCGGGGTCGATCAAGTGCTGCCGGGCAAGCGGCGCTCGCTGGTCAACTTCCATAGTTTCCGCCGCTGGTTCATCACCAAGGCCGAACAGGCCGATGTACCGGAGCCGTTGATTGCGGCCATCGTCGGCCACACGCGCACTGGCATCACCCTCAGGCGGTACTCGCAGGGACCCGCGATGAGGCAGGCGCGCCGGGCGGTCGCCAAGGTCAAGCTGCCTCCGCTCGACGGCGTGCCCGTCCCCGAAGTCAGAGGCTTGCGGCCGACGGCTCGATGATTGCGGCCATCGTGCCTCGGCGGCCTGTGCCGGCATGACCGGCAAAGCCGATCCCGGTGGCCCTTCGCCGAAGATGTCATGCTACAATGGTTGGAGGTCGTCATGAGCGTTCGTCACACTCCGACACTGGCTAATCGCCATGCCCAAGAGTTTGTCGGGAACAGGAATCTTATCCTTTTCGATTCGACACCCTGTGGGTGGCTATGACCCGACGAAGCGCCGAGAAAGAAGTTCTTTCTGCGTAAGAATTCTACGCAGGACCCTTCGACTGTCGTTCCGGGCGGGGCGAGCGCTGCCGCCTCGCCGTCCCGCACGGGCATTACAAGACCACCACCGTCACCGCCGCCCTGCGCAGCGATGGCCTATGTGCCACCGCCCTGTTCGACGGAGCCACCCACGGCGCACGCTTCCGGGCCTACGTGACCGACACGCTCGTGCCGGTGCTCAGGCCCGGCGACACCGTCATCCTCGACAACCTGCAAGCCCACAAGGTGAAGGGTGTGCGCGAGGCCATTGAGGAAGCCGGCGCGCGGATCTTCTACCTTCCGCCCTACAGCCCAGGCTTCAATCCGATCGAGCAAATCTTTGCCAAGCTGAAAGGCCTACTCCGAACAGCGGCGGCTCGTACCGTCCCGGATCTGTCGAACACCATCCGGCTGGCCCTGGCTCGCTTCACAGCCGACGAGTGCCGCAACTGTCTCGCCGCCGCCGGCTACGATACCGATTTGGCCGTTGCTTCCTGAGCGGGCGCGGCTCTAACTCGTTCTTGGCCAAACGGCCGTTCACGCTTCAGTACGCTCGCGAGGGCGCGTCACGAGAGGTCTGGGGTTGTCAATTGCGTCAAATGCAATTCTGTTTCGGAGGGGCAAACGCTGTCTGGTCAGGCAGCGCACGCTGGTGAGCGCGGAGGGACGTCGGAGCGGTATTCACGCGCGATCCTCGTCTCGGCTACGAGTGACGTATCCGAAGTAGGCCCAAGCAGTGCGTTTAGGAGGACGGCGATGACGGACAACGAGATCGCCGAGCTGAAGCGAACGGTCCAGGAGAGGGAAACGCAGGTCGCCGCGCAGATGGTGACGCTGCTGGCCCTTGCGGAAGGGGGCTTCGATACGAGCGAGGTCGAGGCGGCGCTGCGGCGTGAGGCGGATGCCCTGACGATCCTGCGTCGCTACCGGGCATCTATCGTCGAGTTGAGGGATGAGTGAGCGCTGGATGTAGGCGCGCCTTTGTTCCGGCTTTACGTGGCCGTTCGCTTTTCAGCTCCAGCTGTTGCCTGAATGCTCAAAGCATGCATGCGGGGCCGGTTCGTCAATGCGAGCTGACGCAACCGGCGTGCTCTCGACAATGATCCGGATCATCTCGGACCGGCTCGGCATCCGGACAGCAGGAAGCTTGCCGATGATGGCGCGCCAAGCCGTGAGGAAATCCGCTGGTGGGATATGGCGAGAGAGTCCGAGGCCGGCAGCCCCGCATCGTTTGGCATTCAATGGCTCCTGGTACTGGGGCCGATCTTGATGTGTGGTAGAGCGATGATCGCGCCTGCGGCGTGCGGGTGGTCGAGAGCTTCGCCGTCAGCCTCGCTCAGGATGGAGCCGCCGTCCGCGCCGGCCTTCGCCTGCCCTGGAGCAGTGGGCAAGCCGAGGGGCAGATCGATCGGCTCAAGCTCTTCAAGCGCAGCATGTATGGGCGAGCCAAGCTCGACTTGCTCCGGCGACGCTTCCTCCTCGCAGCCGGATCCACCAAACTCGACGATGAACCACTTCTGTGGGGCGGATCACGGCTTGCGCGACCGGTGCTCGGAACCTCAAAAAACTTCTGGGTAAGGCCGGCACCGACGATCCACGGATCGATGTCGACGCGGCCCCGAATCGCGCCGGCGTCGAGCTTGACCTTCGTGTCGAGGAAGAGCTTCTTCACATCGACGTTTACGCCCCAGTGCGCGTCGAGCATGTAGTCGAAGCCGACCTGCAGGGCGGGTGCGACGCTGTTCGAGAGGCGGAAGCCCGTGAACTCACCCCCCTCCTCCTCACCGAAGAAGATGGAGTAGTTCACGCCGGCGCCGACATAGGGCTTGAGGGGATTGAGCCCGGCGAAATGGTACTGGAGGGTGAGCGTCGGCGGCAGGATACAGGTGCTGCCGATGCGGGGGCCGGCCAGTGACCCGGCGCCCTGGACGCCGTGCCGGGTCACGCCGAGGATCAACTCGGCAGCGATGTTCGTCGTGAAGAAGTAGGAGATGTCGAGTTCGGGGACGGCCGAGTCGGTTATGGCCACGCCCGCGCCCAAGAGTGGGGCGCCTCCGGCCGAGAGACGCGCGGCCGCGTGCGGCAAGACGCCGAGCACCCGCAGGCGCACCAGCCAGGACGACCAACCGGCCGGCACCAACTCCACCGCCCGGGGCCGAGGACGGCAGATCAGCCGAGCGTGCCGGGTGCGAGCAGAGCCTGAGCGCCACGACAGCGGTGAGGGCGATGATCGTCTTGGACACCGACGATGGTGTCTCGCCGGTAACGATGCGCCGACGCTCGCTCGCGCTTCCTCAGGGGGCGACCTGGGCCAGGCGCCGCGGATCGAGGACGACGATCCGGGCCCGACCGAGCCGCACGAGGCCTTGCCTCTGCCAATCGCCGAGAATTCGGCTGACCGTGAAGTAGCTGACGCCCGCCATCTCCGACACGTCCTTGCGCGTCACCGGCTTACCGATTTCGAGGCCGATCGGACCGTTACGTCCGATCTGCGAGACGAGGCGAAGAAGCACGCTGGCCACGCGTGCCTCAATGCTCTTGTCCGTCATCTCCGCCAAGCGGTCGACCATCTCACGCGCGCGGTCCCCCACGGTGTCGAGCGCGTTGGCCGAGACGGTCGGGTAGCGGCGTACCAAGTCCAGAATCTGCGCGGCGCCCCAGCTCAGGACAGTCGTGGGCTTGCTCGCCGTCGCGGTCGCCGGAAAGGGGAACTGTCGAAACACCGCGACGCAGCCGACGAGGTCGCCGGGCCCCATGAATCGCAGCGTCGTCTGCTCGCCTTCCGGATTCACCCGCGTTAGCCTCACCAAGCCGGAACCGACCTGGAAGAGCTGGCTCGGCGCGTCGCCCTGGTGGAACAAGGTTGCTCCTGCCGGGAATTGACGCTGCGCCGCCGCGTTCAACAGGACCTCGGCGGTGCCGCCATCCAGATCCGTGAACAGGGCGCCCTGCGCCAAGTTCGAGCGTGACAGCGTCTGGTTCATCGCCGGTTCTTCCTCCTGTCTGTCTCCGCCGGGGCGGCTTGGCCGAACACGGCAGCAAGGACGCGATCACCGCGGGTGCCTTGATCTCCCTCAACAGGCGCGCTGGAGCCTCACGCGGATCCTCGCTCGCTCGCGTTGGTGCAAGGAACGAGGCCGAGGGGGCGCCAGGAGCGGAGCCAGCCGCATCATCTTGCCATTAGCCTGCCCACGTGCCTCGGCGGCGGAGGCGGGTCCTTGATCCATCGCAAGGCCGATCGAGCGCCGTTGATGAGATGACGCCGGTGCCGGAAGAGGAGACAGCACCGATGACCGTATTTTTGTCACCCCTCATATGGACCCCGGTTCGGGCTTTCGCGGCCTCTTCATCTCGGCCGTCGTGCTCGGGGCTGCCATCCTGATGATTGCGTTCGCCCTCCTCATCGCGACGCTTGTCTTCAATGCCGGCGGGTGATCGTGCAGGTGCTGACCGCCGGCCTCAAGATCCTCGGGCCGGCGATCATGGCCGTCGTCATCCTGACGAGCGCCTTGCTCGGTTTCGGCCGGTCGGCGCGAGCCTGACACGGTCCCGGGCTGGGCCGAGTCGCTCGGCCCATCCGAGGACGAAGGCGACCTGTAATCGGGAAAGCGATCGTACCGGGCACGGCCGCGCTCTCGCGGATGCACGCATCGCCATCGATCCTCCCCAACAGGCCGGCATCGCTGCCGGCCTTTCGCCGTGCCGCTCAGGCGTCCGCCTTCTCCGCCGAAGCGAATGCCGGTTCGCGCGAGAGCGCGCCTCGACAACGGTTCCAGCGCGGCCGCGGAGGCCGGAGGCCTCCGCTTCCATGCAGCGTTCCGAGCGGAACCCGCGAACACGCTTCTTCCCACCCTCCGAGCGGGTCAGCCGCTTCGGGGCAAGCCGGAGCGCCGCCGCTCCGGGACCGAGCAGGGAGGCACGACATGGCTGCGACCTCGCTTTCCCGTCCGCCGGCTCCGATGCCCGGTGCCGTGGAGACGTACCGGGCCTTCTTGGTGGCCCGGAACGGCCGGGCCACCGGAATGGTCCCCCCTGCAGGCGGCTTCCGAAGACGAGGCTCGCCTCCTCGCCCGCCAGCTCGTCGAGGAGGAAGATGTAGTGGAACTCTGGGCCGGCCTGCAAAGCGTCGCGCGTTTCGAAGGCAGCGGCGGGCGCGGCCTGCGCTCCTGATCGGGTCGGGGCGGCAAGGGAATTCCAGGGGGAATCCTGGCGGCCGAACCGCTTGTTTGCGTCGGCGCAAAGAGCCGCGCGCGCATTCCACTACAAGGACCGAGAGGGTGACGTCGCGACGGGGACCGGATCGGTCGTCGAGGCGACGACGTCACGCCGGTGGCAACACGCAGCCGGCGTGCGACCCGGACCCCGCAGGGACATCCGCGGGCGGCATGCCGGATGCGGCCGCACGCAGACACCAAACCGCAACGTTCGGTTCCGCCCGCGACGGGCGGAGCCGTGCCGGGAGGCCGTCAGTGCGAGATCCGAAGGTCCAAGGGGAAGCGCCGCCACGAGCGGGACTGTTGCGGGAGGTGCTGACCTTCCTGATCCTCGCGGTGTTGATCTGGCCCTTCATCGCGGTCGGGGTGGTCTCCGGCTGGGGCTTTCTCGTCTGGATGTACTACGCGTTCACCGGCCCCCCGGGGCCCGTCTAGGAGCGAACGATGGCACGTGAACAAGCCTCGTGGTCCCGGCGGGACCTGCTGGGCGGCCGTCCGGCTGCGGGTGGGGCGGCGGGCGGCGAACACCATGTCAGCGGTCTGGTCGTGCACGCCCGACCCGAGCGTCTGGCTGGGGTGCTCGGCGCGCTCCGGGTGATGCCCGGTCTCGACGTGCACGGCGACAATCCCGCCGGAAAGATCGTCGCGACCCTGGAGACTCCCACAGAGGACGACGTCGTGAGGCGGCTGGGCGAGATCGGGGATCTTCCCGGCGTCCTGTCCACCGCCCTCGTCTACCACCGCTTCGACTAGGCCCGTCGGCCGGCGAAGCCCCCTATCCAGGAGCCGATCATGGACGTGTCCCGACGGACCTTGCTCAAGGCACAGGCCGCCGCCGCCGCTGCCGCGGTCGCCGGCGTAGACCTGCCGGTCCACGCGCAGAATCTGGCCGCAGGGGAGGACATCGCCCTGAAATGGTCGAAGGCGCCGTGCCGCTTTTGCGGCACCGGATGCGGGGTGATGGTCGGGGTGAAGGACGGCCGCGTGGTGGCGACGCACGGCGACATGCAGGCCGAAGTCAACCGCGGCCTCAACTGCGTGAAGGGCTACTTCCTCTCCAAGATCATGTACGGAGCCGACCGTCTGACGCAGCCGCTGATGCGCGTCCGCAACGGCAAGTTCGACAAGAACGCCGAACTGCAGCCGGTCTCCTGGGATCAAGCCTTCGACGAGATGGCCCGGCAATGGAAGCGGGTCCTGCGCGAGAAGGGTCCGAAGGCCGTCGGCATGTTCGGCTCGGGCCAGTGGACGCTCTTCGAAGGCTACGCCGCCACCAAGCTCATGCGGGCTGGGTTCCGCTCGAACAACCTCGATCCGAACGCTCGCCACTGCATGGCCTCGGCCGCCGTCGGCTTCATCCGCACCTTCGGCATGGACGAGCCTATGGGGTGCTACGACGACTTCGAGCATGCCGACGCCTTCGTGCTCTGGGGCTCGAACATGGCCGAGATGCATCCGATCCTTTGGACACGGATCATCGACCGCCGCTTGAGCGCGCCGCATGTCCGTGTGGCGACGCTGTCGACCTACGAGCACCGGACGACCGACCTGTCCGACCAGACCTTGATCTTCAAGCCGGGGACCGATCTCGCGATCCTCAACTTCGTGGCGAACTACATCATCCAGAACGGCGCCGTGAACCGCGACTTCGTCGAGCGTCACGTGAACTTCCGGATGGCCAACACCGATATCGGCTACGGCCTGCGGCCCGAGCACGTGCTGGAGCAGCGCGCCGCCCACGCCAACGAGGCCGCAGTCTCCCAGGCCTCGGATTTCGAAGCCTACGCCCGGATGGTGAGCGACTACACGCTTGAGAAGACAGCCGAGCTCACCGGCGTATCGAAGGAGCGCCTCCTGACGCTCGCGAAGCTGTACGCCGACCCGAAGACCAAGGTGATGTCGCTCTGGACCATGGGGTTCAACCAGCACGTCCGCGGCGTCTGGGCGAACCACCTCGTCTACAACATCCACCTCCTCACCGGTAAGATCGCAGAGCCCGGGAACAGCCCGTTCTCCCTCACCGGGCAGCCGTCTGCCTGCGGCACGGCCCGCGAGGTCGGGACCTTCTCGCACCGCCTGCCGGCGGACATGCAGGTCAACAATCCCGAGCACCGCAAGAAGGCCGAGGAGATCTGGAAGCTGCCGCCGGGCCTGCTGAACGGCGAGATCGGCTACCACGCGGTGCAACAGGACCGCATGCTCCGGGACGGCAAGCTCAATGCCTACTGGATCATGTGCAACAACAACCTCCAGACGGCCCCCAACACCAACAATGAGACCTATCCGGGTTACCGCAATCCGGCCAACTTCGTCGTCTGCTCCGATCCCTACCCCACCGTGACCGCGATGGCGGCCGACGTCGTGCTGCCGACCGCCATGTGGGTGGAGAAGGAGGGAGCCTACGGCAATGCCGAGCGCCGCACTCACATGTGGCGCCAACTCGTCAACGCGCCGGGCGATGCGCGGTCGGATCTCTGGCAACTTATGGAATTCTCGAAGCGGTTCACCACCGACGAGGTCTGGGTGCCGGAAACCCTGGCCGCCCATCCGGAGTACAAGGGCAAGTCGCTCTTCGACGTGCTCTGGCGCAACGGCAACGTCGACCGCTTCGGCCTGGACGGGATCGCCGCGGACCACGAGAATTTCGAATCCAAGCAGTTCGGGTTCTACGCGCAGAAGGGCCTGTTCGAGGAGTACGCCGCGTTCGGGCGCGGCCACGGTCACGACATGGCGCCGTTCGACCGCTACCATGAGGTCCGCGGCCTGCGCTGGCCCGTCGTCGACGGCAAGGAAACGCGCTGGCGCTACCGCGAGGGCTACGACCCCTACGTCGAGAAGGGCAGCAGCGTTCAGTTCTACGGCAACCCGGACCGCCGGGCGATCGTCATGGCGGCGCCCTACGAGCCCCCGGCCGAGTCGCCCGATCAGGAGTACGACCTCTGGCTGGTGACGGGCCGCGTGCTGGAGCACTGGCACTCTGGTTCGATGACGATGCGGGTGCCTGAACTCTACCGGGCCTTCACCGGCGCCGTCATGTTCATGCATCCCGACGACGCGCAGAAGCGCGGCCTCCGGCGCGGCCAAGAGGTGCGCATCGTGTCGCGACGCGGCGAGATCCGCTCGCGCCTTGAGACACGGGGACGCAACAAGATGCCGCCGGGCCGCATCTTCGTCCCGTTTTTCGACGCGAGCCAGTTGATCAACAAGGCCACGCTGGATGCGACGGATCCGATCTCGAAGCAGACCGACTTCAAGAAATGCGCCGTCAAGGTAATCGGTGTGGCGATGACGGAACGTGGGGCGGAATGATGCGTTCTTTCCTGCTTTCCGCCCTCGCGGGCGTGACATGCCTCCTCGCGGGGGCGCTGTTCGCGCAGGAAGCCCCGCGGCTGACCGGTCCGGCGCCGTTCACCAAGGAGGCGGCTGCCCCGCCGATGCAGCGGCAGATCACTGACGACGTCCGGCGCAAGCGCAACTACCCGGACCAGCCGCCCCTGATCCCGCACGCGATCGAGGGCTACGCGCTCGACCTGAACGCGAACAAGTGCCTGTCCTGCCATGCGCGCAAGTTCACCGAGCAGTCGCAGGCGCCGATGATCAGCGTCACCCACTATCAGGACCGAGAAGGGAACACCCTGGGCGGCGTTTCGCCGCGCCGCTACGCCTGCCTAGCCTGCCATGTGCCGCAGACCGGCGCCCGCCCGCTCGTGCCGAACACCTTCGTCGACATGGACGCGCTCGTCGAAGGCGAGCCGCGGGGGCGCTGAGATGGCGGCAATCGCGAAGGTATGGTCCTGGTTCTGGCTCAATCCGTGGGTGCAGGCCGTCAGGCGTCCGCCGGTCACGCTGTCACTCGGCTTCCTGACCCTCGGCGGCTTCGTCGCCGGCGTACTGTTCTGGGGCGGATTCAACACCGCCCTGGAGCATACGAACACCGAAAAATTCTGCATCTCATGCCACGAGATGAAGACGAACGTCTTCGCGGAGCTTCAGGGTACGATCCATTATTCCAATCGTTCGGGAGTCCGTGCGACTTGTCCCGACTGCCACGTGCCGCATCAGTGGACCGACAAGATCGCCCGCAAGATGCAGGCCTCGAAGGAGGTCTGGGGACACATCTTCGGCTCCATCGACACCCGGGACAAGTTCCTGGACATGCGCCGGCACTTGGCGGAGCATGAATGGGCACGGATGAAGGCCAACGACTCGCTGGAATGCCGTAATTGCCACAGCGCCCAGTCGATGGACGTTTCGAAGCAGAACCCACGGGCGGCGGCAGCGCACGAGAAGAGCCTGTTCACGGGAGAGAAGACCTGCATCGACTGCCACAAGGGCATCGCCCACAAGCTTCCCAACATGCAGGGGGTCCCAGGATGGCAATGACCCGATTCCGGGCCGTCCTCATGGCGCTGGCCCTGTGTGCCGCGCAGCCCGCCTGTGCTCAGGCGCAGGATGACGCAGGCCGGTTCGTCGAGGCTGCCTACGCTTCGGCCCTGTTCCAGGAACGGATCTCACGCCTGGTGGCGGCTAAGGACCCGCGGCCTGGCATCAAGGCCTTGGCCGCGCGCGTTCGCGACTTCCGTGCCGCTCAGTTGCCAGCTCTCGGTCGGTTGGCTGCAGTGGTCGGGGTCGAGGTGCGGGATACTCTTGACCTTGAATTGCGCAGCATCATCGAAAACATCGAGCCGCTGGATTACTTGGCGCTCTCTCGACGCTATGCGGAGGCCGAGTCGCAGGCCCTTGACAAGGAGATCGCCGCCTATGAGTTGGCCGCGCGCTCGGGATCCCAAGAGGTCCGAGATTACGCCGCGGCGACCCTGGAAAGACTGCGTGGCTTCGGCAAGGAGGCGCGTGACGAACTTGCGGCGGCCGGGCCTTAGAAAAACAGTGCTGGCGGTTTCGAGACCCAGCCCGGAAATACGCGGTATGATTTGGGCTGATCACCTCGATGTCCTCGATCCCCCCTGGAGCGGGGCCGGGTTCGAAATTAGTGCAGGGGGGGCCTGGAGCTGCCTCTGTTTGATGGTCCGACGCCGATACGAATTCTCGGGCTGTAACAGCTTGGTTGGCGAAGGCTCGGGGCGTCAAGCCGACCAGGTCGTGTGTGGTCGGTCTTGGTTGTAGTGGCACCTCCATTTCTTGATGCGCTGTCGGGCATCGGCGAGCGACGAGAACCATGAAGCGTTCAGACACTCCGCCCGCAGGCGACCGTTGAAGACCTCGATTGTTGCCGTTGTCCATCGGCTCGCCTGACCGGGAGCAGTCGATCTCGACCCCGTTCAGGTAGGCCCACTGATCGAGCATACGACGGGCGAACTCCGGCCCGTTGTCGACCCGCGGGCTCTCGGGCCGGCCCCGCAGACGGACCAAGGCGTCCACGGCCTCAGTCACTTGGCAGGCGCGGAAGTGGGCTCTCGGCGTGAGCGAGAGCGCTTCCCGCCTGTGGCAACCGACGACAGTCAGGATCCGGAATGGACGCCCCTCGAACAGACAGTCGGACATGAAGTCCATCGCTCAGGCCCCGCTGGGGCTACCGATCACGGGCCGCCCTTGCCGGCAGCGCCAAGACCCTTGTGACCTGACCGGTATTCTGGACCGGGCTGATTGAGAGGCTACTGCATGGCAGCAGCCATGGTAGCCGGAAGGCCAGATCCGGGAAGGTGACAGGCGCGGGCGGTCGGTAGCCCAAGGATGAGTGCGGCCGAACGCGATTGTAGGTGTTCTGCCAAAGACCGATCACGATCTGCGCCTCCTTCAGCGAGTAGAAGACCTCCTGCCTCGGGCACTCGCCGCGCAGTTTTCCGTTGAAGCTCTCGCAATACCCGTTCTCCCACGGCGAGCCCGGCGCGATGTACTGGATCTGTGGTCCGGTCATTGCGACCCACATGCGCAGCGCCTTCGAGATCATCTCGGGACCATTGTCGCAACGGATGTGCTCGGGATGCCGTGCATGCATATCGCGTCGGCCAGCGCCTCGATCACACCCAGGCTGTTGATCCGCCGGGCCACCTTCAACGCCTGACAGGCCCGGCTGTGCTCGCCGATCAGCGTCAGGATGCGTAGAGAGCGCCCGTCATGGGTCTGTGCCTGCACGAAGTCGAAGCTCCAGACATGGTTGCGGTGGAGCGGTCGCAGCGGCACGCACGAACCGTCGTTCAGCCACAGCCGGCTGCGGGGTCTATGTCGGCTGGGGACCTTCTCAGCCCCTCGCGGCGCCAGATGCGCTGAACCCGATCCTTGCCTGCCGCCAGCCAGCCGTCTGCTTGCAGCAGCGCGGTGACGCGGCGGTAGCCGTAGCGCCCGTACTCGACGCCAGGGCAATGATGGCCCGGGTCAGCGCATCCTCGTCGGCCGGCAGGCGTGACGTTCCGAGAGGCTGTACTTCTCTTGGATTGCCGCCACCGCCTGCCGGCGTCGTTCGGGGGCTACAAGTTTCCCGAGGCGACGTCCGCCAGCACCTGCTTCTCCAAGGACAGGTCGGCCACAAGTCGCCGCAGCCGAGCATTCTCGCGCTCAAGATCCTTCATCTTCCGCGCCTGATCGACTTGGAGGCAGCCGTACTCCTTGCGCCAGCGGCAATAGCTCTGCTCGGAGATCTCCGCCTCCTTGCACGCCAGCGCCAAGCTCTTGCCCTGGGCTGTCTGCACCTCGATC
>F21B_10014948_pt1 | contig 12024 bp, 13 predicted proteins | sample RepKananBrdUF21B_FD_10803 | JGI IMG/M metagenome (IMG submission 10803) | reverse complement strand
GGCGCGACGTCGGAGGGCACGATGTGAACCTCCACCTGCGGCATCTCGGAGATCCGGGTCGGCTGGTAGCTGTCGAAGTTTCTCTCCTGCACCACGCCGTCCTTGAGGGTGATGCGGTTGCGCAGCACCGCCGAGAGGGCGAAGCCGACCGCACCCTCGACCTGGGCGCGGACGTTGTCCGGGTTCACCGCCACGCCGACATCGACCGCCGCGACGATGCGGTTGACCTTCGCCGTGGAATCGCCGGCCGTGACGTCGGCGACCATCGCCACGTAGGAGCCGAAGGATTCGTGCACGGCGACGCCGAGGCCGCGGCCCTTCTCGGAGGGTTTCTGGCTCCAGCCCGATTTCTCGGCGGCGAGGCGCAGCACGCCGGACAGGCGCGGGGCCCGGGTCAGCAGCGACAGCCGGTAGGCGACCGGGTCGGCGCCAGCCGCATGCGCCAGTTCGTCGATGAACACCTCCATGACGTGGGCGGTGTGGGTGTGGCCGACCGAGCGCCACCACAGCACCGGCACGCCCTCGCGGGCATTGTGCACCTCGAACCGGTAGGCCGGGAGCGCATAGGGCGTGTCGGAGGCGCCCTCGACGGTGGTGGAGTCGATCCCGTTCTTCACGAGCATCGCCTCAAAAGGCGAGCCGATCATGATCGACTTGCCGACCATGGCGTGGCGCCAGCCGGTGATCTGGCCCTTGGCGTCGAGGCCGGCCTTGACCGTGTGATAGACCTGCGGGCGGTAGTAGCCGCCGGCCATGTCGTCCTCGCGGGTCCAGACGAGGTGGACCGGTGCCTTGCCGTCCCAGGCCTTCACGATCGCGGCGGCCTCGGCGAAGTAGTCGGCACCGGGCGTCGCGCGCCGGCCGAACGAGCCGCCAGCCCATTGCGTGTGCAGCCGGACCTTGTCGTTCGTGACGCCCAGCGTCGCGGCGAGCACGGCCTGCTCGACCGTCTGGATCTGGCAGCCGGCATAGACGTCGTAGCTGCCGTCCGCCGCCCGCTCGATCGTGGCGTTCAGCGGCTCCATCGCCGCATGAGCGAGGTAGGGGAAGGCGAATTCCGCCTCCAGCACCTTGGCGGCGCCCTTGATGCCGGCATCGGCATCGCCCGCCTGCGAGGCGACGAGGCCGGGGGTCCTGGCGGTCTCGCGGTACTCGGCGAGGATCGCGTCGGAGGAGCGGGTCTCGGCGGCGGCGTCGTCCCAGGTGACCTTGAGCGCCTCGCGAGCCTTCATCGCGCTCCAGGTGTCGCGGGCGATCACCGCCACGCCGGTGGGGATCGTCACGATGCCGACGACGCCCGGCATCCCCTGGGCGGCCTCCGCATCGACCGCCTTCACCGTGGCGCCGAAGCGCGGCGGGTGGGCGACCACCGCCGTGACCTGGCCGGGGCGGCGGATGTCGAGGGAGTAGATCGCCGTGCCGTCGGTCTTCGCGACCGAATCGATGCGCGGCACGCGCCCGCCGATCAGTGTCCACTCGGCCGGCGTCTTCAGGCGCGGCTCCTGCGGCACCGGCTTGGCGGCGGCGGCTTCCGCGAACGCGCCGAAGCGCGCCTGCTTGCCGGACTTATGGCTGATGACGCCCTTCGCGACGGTGATCTCGCCCGCCGGCACGCCCCATTTCTCGGCCGCCGCGGCGACCAGCATGGCGCGGGCGGCGGCCCCCGCCTTGCGGAGCTGGAACCAGGAATTGGCGATCGCCGTCGAGCCGCCGGTGCCCTGAACGGGACCCATCAGCAGGTTGGCGTAGAGCTTCGCGTCGGCCGGGGCGAAGGCGACGCGCATCTGGCTCCAATCCGCGTCGAGTTCGTCGGCGAGGATGGTGGCGAGGCCGGTCGTGTTGCCCTGGCCCATGTCGAGGTGCTTGATCATCACCGTGACGGTGTCGTCGGTGGCGATCCGCACGAAGGCGTTGGGCTGGGTGGGGGCCTTCGACAGCGCGTCCGAACCTTCCGCGGCGCGGGCGCCCTTCAGGTCGAGGCGGAAGGCGAGCAGCACGGCGCCCGCCGCCGCGCCGGTGAGGAAGGCGCGCCGCGACGGAACAGGCGCATCGATCGTGTCGAGCTTGAGCATGCCGGGCTCCAAATCTTGATAGGCTGCGAGGCGGCTCAGGCGAGCGAGCGGGCGGCTTCGTGGATGGCGGCGCGGATACGCTGATAGGTGCCGCAGCGGCAGACATTGCCGTCCATGGCGCCGTCGATATCCGCGTCGGTCGGCTTCGGGTTGTCGGTGAGCAGGCCGATGGCCGACATGATCTGGCCGGACTGGCAGTAGCCGCACTGGACCACGTCGAGGCCGCGCCACGCCGCCTTCACCGCATCGGCCACCTTGCCGTGGACGCCCTCGATCGTCGTGATCTTGGCCTCGCCCACGTCACCGATGCGGGTCTGGCAGGAGCGCACCGGCTGGCCGTCCAGATGCACCGTGCAGGCGCCGCACTGGGCGATGCCGCAGCCGTACTTGGTGCCGGTCATGTCGAGCCGGTCGCGGATCACCCAGAGCAGGGGCATGTCGGGGTCGGCATCGACCTCCCGGACCACGCCGTTCAGGTTGAGGGTCAGCATGGGCGCACTCCGCGATCGACGTGCCGCACGAAGCGCCCGGGCTCGTGGCCGCCGATCCGCCGGGGAAGGCCGCCGTGGGAATGCTGCTTCGACGTCACTTGGAATCGTTCCGATTCTGATCCCGGATCGCCATTCCTGATGTGCGGCAGCGCACCTGAATACGAAATGGGTTTTCGCCGACCCGGATCGGCGCAATTCGCCGGAGTGTCGAAGCCGCTTCTTAACGGTTCGCGGGCAGGCTGTGGGCTCTCCACCTCGCCCCGTGCGCCGCAAGTCCACGACCGGCCCCACGTCCCGCTCCCGATTGGCGATCTCGACTGTTATGGCCGACCTCACAGCGGAGATGGTGCAAAGGGGACGCGGACCCTCGTCGCAGGAGGTGGCCAAGCGCCGCGGCATCGCGCGCGACATGCGCTCGGCCCGGGAGCGGCTGACCTCGACGAGCGGCCTGGAGCGGGCCTTCGATTACGAGTTGCTCCGCCTCTACGCCCAGTACCGGGTGGGCGCGAGCATCCCGCTCCTCGTGCTGGCGCTGGTGGTGGCCGGGGCCTCCTCGATCTGGGTGCCGGCCGTGACCGCGGCCGTCTGGGCGACCGGGGCGCTCGCGGCCACCGCGATGATGCTGATCCTCAGCCGCCGCTTCCTGCGGCAGGCACCGAACAGCCTGCCACTCAAGCGCTGGGGACGCCTCTTCATCGCCGCCGAGTTCGGCCAGAGCCTCGCGTGGGCGATGCTGCTGCTGGTGGGCGTTCCCGATGCCCGCACCCTCGCGCTATTCGGCCTCGTCATCATCGCGGCGGTGACGACGATGCTCGCCGCGACCGTGCCGGTCGCCGCCCTGTCGGGCCTTCTGCCGCTGATGCTGGCGGCGGTGTCGCTGCTGCTCTTCTCCCGCGACATGGACACGATGCTCCTCGTCGCGATGACGGTGGCGAGCCAGATCTTCTTCGCCGGGCTGGCGCGGCGCCTCTACGCCTCCGCCGTCGGCACGCTGCAATCACGGGCGGAGAAGGACGCGATCTTCGCCGAACTCGAGCAGGCCAAGGCCAATTCCGACGAGGCCCGGCGGCGGGCGGAGGAGGCGAACCTCGCCAAGTCCCGCTTCCTCGCCACCATGAGCCACGAGCTGCGCACGCCCTTGAACGCCATCCTCGGCTTCTCGGAGGTGATGAAGAACGAGGTGTTCGGCGCCCACGCCGCCCCGGCCTACCGGGAATACGCCACCGACATCCACGACAGCGGGATGCACCTGCTCAATCTCATCAACGAGATCCTCGACCTCTCGCGCATCGAGGCCGGCCGCTACGACCTGAGCGAGGAGGCGGTGCAGCTCGCCCATACGGTCGAGGAATGTCGCCACATGATGACCCTGCGCGCCCGCAGCAAGGGCCAGACCTTCGCCAGCCTCATCGACGATTCCCTGCCCCGCCTCTGGGCGGACGAGCGGGCCCTGCGCCAGATCGTGCTCAACCTCCTGTCGAACGCGGTGAAGTTCACGCCGCCGGGCGGCGAGATCACGATCAAGGTCGGCTGGACCTCGTCGGGCGGGCAGTATGTCAGCGTCAAGGATTCCGGGCCCGGCATCCCCGAGGACGAACTCGGCACGGTGATGTCCTCGTTCGGGCGCGGCTCGCTGGCGATCAAGACCGCCGAGCAGGGCTCCGGCCTGGGACTTCCGATCGTGAAGGGGCTGATCGACCTCCACGGCGGCGGCTTCCAGCTCAAGTCGAAGCCGCGAGAGGGCACCGAGGTGATCGTCACCTTCCCCGCGAGCCGCGGCATGGACGCCCTCGCCGCCGTGAACCTCGGCGACGGGACGGCCGCGGCCGAGGCATCCCCGTCCCGCCGGGCGCGGGCGGCCTGAGGAGGCAGATCAGTCCGCGCGTCTCAAGCCAAGCGTCTCACTCCGCGCTCTTGCCCGAAACGCCCGCCTGCTCGAACGTCGCCATGTCGCGGTGGCAGGCGAGCGCGCCCTTCAGGAGGCCCAGCGCCAGGGCCGCGCCCGAGGCTTCGCCGAGACGCATGTTGAGCGAGAGGACGGGCTTGAGGCCGAGCCGCTCCAGCACCGCGCCATGCGCGCCTTCCGCCGAGCGGTGGCCGGCGAGGCAATGATCGAGGGCGTGCGGGTCGGCGGCGTGCAGCACGGCGGCCGCCGCGGTGGCGACGTAGCCGTCGAGCACCACCGGCACCCGCTGCAGCCGCGCGGCGAGGATGGCCCCGGCCATCGCCGCGATCTCCCGCCCGCCGAGCCGCGCCAGCACCGCCAGCGGGTCGCTCAAGTGATCCTTGTGGGTCTCGATCGCCAGCCGCACCGCCTCGGCCTTGCGGGCGAGGCCGGCCGCGTCGAGCCCGGTCCCGCGCCCGACCCAGTGCTCGGCCTCGCCGCCGTAGAGCGCGGCGTAGATCGCCGCCGCGACCGTGGTGTTGCCGATCCCCATCTCGCCGACGGCGAGGCAATCGGTGCCCGCCGCCACCGCCTCCATGCCGAAGGCCATGGTGGCGACGCACCCCTTCTCGTCCAGTGCCGGGCCGGAGCAGATGTCGCCGGTCGGCAGATCGACGGCGAGGTCGAACACCCGGAAGCCGAGGCCGTAGGCGGCGCAGAGCTGATTGATCGCCGCGCCGCCGGCGGCGAAGTTGTCCAGCATCTGCCGGTTGACCGAGGCCGGGAAGGCCGAGACGCCGCGCTCCACCACGCCGTGGCTGCCCGCGAACACGCAGACCATCGGCCGGTCGAGTGTCGGCTTGGCCTTGCCCTGCCACGCGCCGAGCCACTCGACGAAGCCTTCGAGCCGCCCGAGCGCCCCCGGCGGCTTGGTCAATTGCGCGTCCCGCGCCCGAATCGCCGCGATCGCGTCCCCGTCGGGGCCGGGCATCTCGGTCAGCAGGCGGCGGATGTCGGCGAAGGGGGAGGCGGCCGGGTCTGAGGTCATCGAAGGGGCTCTGAAGTGTCGCTTGCGCGTCGGGTGCGGGGACACCGCGAAAGGAGGTCGCCCGATCGGCGCGGGAATTGCCACCGGATAGCCGGCGGCGCCGCGTAGCAGGCAGGAGGCTCCGGGCGCTATAGAAGCGGACGGGCCTGCGGGTCCAGGCGGCGAGTCAGAGGGGGACGGGATGATCGAGCGCAGCGGCCGCGATCTCGGGCCGCCCTTTCCCGGTGCGGAATGGGTCTACGACCTCGCCGCCTGCCTCCGCTTCTTCACCCGCCTGCCGGTCCCGCCCTTGCCCGACGAGCCGGCGCCCTATGCCGCACCGGATTTCCGCACGGTGCCGCGGATGCTGCCCCTGGCCGGCCTGCTCATCGCGGCGCCGGCCGCCCTGATGCTGGTGATCGCCTGGGAGATCCGCCTCGGGCCGTTCGTCGCCGCCGCGCTCGCCCTCGCCACGCTGGCACTGATCACCGGCGCCATGCACGAGGACGGCCTGGCCGACGTCGCCGACGGGTTCGGCGGCGGGCAGAGCCGCGAGCGCATCCTGGAGATCATGCGCGACAGCCGCATCGGCGCCTATGGCGGCACCGCTCTGTTCCTCGGGCTGGCGCTGCGCGCGGCGATGCTCGCGACCCTGCTCGACCGCTCCGGCTCACTCGCCGCCGTCGCGCTCCTCTTCGCCGCCGCCCTGTCGCGGACGGTGGCGCTGGTTCCGCTCGCGATTCTCGACCCCGCCCGTCCCGGGGGGGCAGGCGCCGCCGTCGGACGGCCGACCCGTGCGACCCTCGCGGTTGCGGGGCTGATCTGCCTGATCCTCGCCGGCATCGCCGCCGCCCTCGGCCTGCCGCCGCTCGGCCTCGGCCTCGCGCTGATCCTGGCGCCGCTCGCGGCTTTCGGCCTGAGCGCCCTCGCCGAGCGGAAGATCGGCGGCCAGACCGGCGACGTCGTCGGCGCCTGTCAGCAGGTCGGCGAGATCGCCGTGCTGCTGGCCCTGGTGGCGGCGACGGCATAGGCGAGGGCCGGCCCGATGCTGAAGATCTTCCGACGGCTCTTTGCCGGCCAACGGCGGGGGCTGCAGAGCCGGGGAGCGTCCGACACGCCTGCGGAAAAGATCGATCGCGCCGACACCGCCGAGCGGATCGAGATCCTGGCCCGCGGCGGCTTCGAGTCCAGGGCCTCGACGCTCGAGACGATCCTGGACGAGTACCTCGACCCCGATACGGTCGATCCGGAGGACCGCCGCTGGGTCGAGGCGGAGGTGGCCCGCGCCTTCGCGGCGAAGCGGGCCGACGAGGTGACGTGGCCGCTGGAGACGGATTTCGACCGGCTCGCCGTCGCCTTCGACGCGCTCGACGCCCGCGGGATCATCGCGCTGCATTGCGCCGGCTACACCCGCTCCGACGGGATCTCGGACGCGGCCGAGGTGTACCACCAGCGCAGGGAGCGCGGGCGCGCCTCGCGCGGGTTCGTGTTCTACCACGGGCAGGATGTCGAGGCCGTCCTCGTCGACCGGGGCCTCTATCTCGCCTTCGGCGCGTTCGACGAGCGCGACGAGACCATGGCCGCCATCGCCGCCGAGATCGTGGCCGCCGTGGAGGCGCAGGGCCTGCGGACGGAGTGGGACGGCGACGTCGGCAGGCGCATCCTCGTTCACCCGATCCGCTGGTTGAAGCGCAGCCCGTCCGACGACCCGCGGGAGGGATAAGGTTTCCGATCAGACCTTGATTCACGGCCCCGCTCCGTCCCATCTGCACGGGCGATGCTGGCGACTCCTGCGAAAAAACCCTCCTCACCCTGCACCAAGGTCTGCGTGCTCGATGCCGTGACGGGCCTGTGCGAGGGCTGCGGGCGCACGCGCGACGAGATCGGGCTGTGGGGCTCGCTCTCCGAACCGCAGCGTCTGGCGGTCATGGCGGCGCTGCCCGAGCGGCTGCGCCGGGCCTACCCCGAGCGGGAGCCGCGCGCGTCATGATGTGGGCCGGGCTCGCCATCCTCGGGGTCGGCTTCGTCGTCCTGATCGCCAACCACGACGGCGGCCCGGTGATGGGGCTCGATCCGGATCAGCTCGCCGGCCTCGTCTCGATGACGGCGCTGCTCCTCCTCCTCACCGCGGGGCGCTGGCGGCAGGCGCTCGCCATGCCGGGCCGGACCCTCACCTCGATCCTGATCTGGCTCGCCATCGGCGCGGTGATCGTCGTCGGCTACACCTACCGCGACGACGCGCAGCGGGTCGGCGCCAACGTCGTCGGGGCGCTGCGCCCCGGGACCGCCGTGGTCGGCCCCGGCGGCGAGGTGACGATCACCCGCCGCTCCGACGGCGATTTCTCGGTGCTGGCGGAGGTGAATGGCGGCTCCGAGGAACGCTTCGTCTTCGACACCGGGGCGAGCAGCGTCGTGCTCACCGCCACGACCGCCGAGCGGCTCGGCATCCGCCCGCCGGAGAGCGCCTTCACCCAGCGGGTCTCCACCGCCAACGGCACCGCGCTCACCGCGCCGATCCGGCTCGACTCGATCACGGTCGGGCCGATCACCGAGCGCAACGTCAACGCGATGGTGAGTCGGCCGGGCGTGCTGACCACCAACCTGCTCGGCCAGAGCTTCCTCGACCGGCTGCCCTCCTACGAGGTGCGCGGCGACCGGCTGATCCTGCGCAGCCGGTGACGGCGGTTTCCGCCGGCATCAACGGTCCCTTTTACGTTTTGAGACGTCCGCGGACCGACGCGCGCCCATCGGCACCGCGCCGGCCCGGCGCCACCTCGCGGTGGGGCTTCGTCGGCAGGTTGCCTCGGCTGTCGGTCCGCTCCTTGCCGGGCAGAGCGGCGGCCAAAGGCGGGGCGGGTGCTCACGTCGCAAGGCCGACCACCGCGCGGCGGCGGAGTGCGGCGGCCGGGCGATCTCGCCTGTTGCGCGGGAAGCGCGCCGCCTTGAGCGTTCGCTCGTCCCGCCCGTCGGCGCCTCACATCACGCGGCTCGGCTGCGCCGCCGGGGCAGGCCTATTAAACGTGTCACGGGTCGTCCTTCGGTGCAGGCCAAGCAGCTCTCCGATGATCGCGCCGAGCAAGTGGCAGAAGCAATCGTCAGTGAGGCAGACGTCCCTGCCTATTCCCGCACCGATCGGTCAGAAGCCGACTTCGGTATCGTGCGCGGCGACTTGAATTTTAGGTTCTGAAACCAAGGCCCTGGCTTGTTTCTTGCGTGAAGGAGTGAACCGCAGCCGCGGGAAATCGTTTGAACGGCTCAGCCTTCCCGGAGCGTGTCATGGACCCGCTCGGCGGAAGGTTGTGAGGGGAGCGTTTCGAACGGAGACTCTGAACGTGGCCACTCCTGCCTATCCCGCCACCCGGCGCCTTACCCTGGTCGCAGGATTTGCGGCTGCCCTGCTCGGCCTCGCGCCGCCGGCGGCTTTCGCTCAATCCGTCACCGCACCGGTCGTCGAGGCCCCCGCCATCGAGGCGCCGACCGCGTCCAATCCCGGCAACGGGCTGCCTCAGGGCGCGCTGGTCTTCCACGGCAATTATTGCGGCCCGGGCAGCCGCGGCGCCGGCCTTCCTCCGGTCGACGCCCTCGACCGGGCCTGCATGCACCACGATGCCTGCTCGCCGCCCGTGGGCGAGGGGCTCCCCACCTGCTCCTGCAACGACCGGCTGGCGCGCGAGGCCGCCGTGGTCGCCCGCACGCCGCGGATCGACGACGAACTGCGCACGGCGGCGGAGTTCGTCGCACTCGGCGCCAAGGCGCTCGCCTGCGAACCCTGATCGTTTCGCCCCAATTGTAGATCGGCGCGGAACCCCGGTTCCGCGCCGGGACCGCCTTACGGCGCCTCGGGCGTCTCCATCGGAATGCCCAGCGCGTCGAGGCCTTCCTCGAGCAGCGAGGCCGCGTCCGGAGTGCCGAGCAATTCGCGCATCACCGTGTCGCCGGCGGCCTCGCGCTCCTTGGCGAAGCCGACCGCCGTCTTCCACTCCGCCGCCTCGTAATCGCCGCGGCCGATGTAGAGGAGCGCTCCGAGATCGGCGCGCTCGTCCTCGTTGAGGCCGGCGATCATGCTGCGGATCTCCTGCTCGGTGGCGTCGTCGGTGCCGCTGGTCAGGATGTCGATCGAGCCGTCGTCGGTCGGGTTGGAACCCGAATCCGGGTCGGTCACGCCTTCCTTCACCTCGACGGCGCGCAGCCGAAGGATGATCTCGGTGACCTTGTCGAGGGCGATGTCCATACGTCACTCCAGCTTCGACGGGCCCCGCCCAAGACGGAGGCGCGTCGGGTTCGAACGGACCGCGCGGGATCCGTCGCGGTCGTCCGGACCAGCCGGTGACATCGGGCCGCAACGGGGGCGCAGAGCCTCGACAACCCGTGGCGTGGCCATTGGTTCGGTGCGGCTGGAGCGCCTTGCCGGGCGGGATGGCGCGGGGGTGACGGATACGGCCACCCCGTGCGGGCTGAAATGCGCGTTAGGCGCGGGGCGGATACCCGCCCGTCTCGGCGGGCACGGTCCGCGCCGGACGCTCTTCCTCCCGCCGGTGCCACATCAGGAGCAGGGCGGAAACCACGAGCCAGGGACCGGCGATCCCGATGAAGAACGACATGGGCGCATCTCCCGCGCGGCGGCCTCCGTCGATGCGAGAGAATCCGTTCCGCGCCGAAGGATGATAGGCGCTGCCGCCGAGCCCGCAAGCCGGCCGTCAGACGAAGAGTTCGGGACGGCGCAGGCGCAGGGCGAGCAGGAGCACCAGCGTCTTCATGTCGGTGATCTCGCCGGCCTCGCTCATCGCCGCGAGGGCGGCGAGCGGCATCTCGACCACGGTGATGGCCTCGTGCTCCTCGGCCAAGCCGCCGCCCGGTCCTTCCCGGTCGCTTTCCGCGTAGGGAGCGAGGAACAGGTGCATCCGCTCGGTGGAGATTCCCGGAAGGCTCCACACCGTGGAGACCGGCTCGAGACGCGACAGCCGCAGCCCGGTCTCCTCGAAGGCCTCGCGGCGCACGCCCTCCGCCGGATCGGCCTCATCGAGCAGGCCCGCGGGCACTTCGAGCAGATCGGCCACGCCCGCGGTGAAGAAGGGCGGCGCGCGGAACTGGCGGATCAGCAGGGCGACCCGACGCTCCGGGTCGTAGGGCAGCACGCACACGGCCTCCCCGTGATCCTCGATCTCGCGGGTCACCTCGGCGCCCTCGGGCGTCGTCACATCGGCGACGACGAAGCTGGCCCAGCCGTCGTGAACGGTGCGGGTGCCGCGGATCTCGGGGGGCATGGCGTCTCCAGAAGGACTTGCAGGAGGGCTCGAAGGCGGGCGTGTCCGGGTTCAGGTCGACTCCGCCGCCCGGTCGGCGCCGCGGCGAATCAGGAAGCGCAAGGCCGGCCCCTGCCGTTCCTGCGCCTCCAGAGCGGCCCCTTCCTCGCGGACGACGTTGGGGATGTCGATCCCCGCCAGCGGATCGGTGGCGGTCACGGCAAGCCGCGCTCCGGGCGCGAGCGCCCGTAGGGCTTTGCGCGTGCGCAGCGCCGGAAGGGGGCATTTGAGGCCGCTGAGGTCGAGTTCGACCGCGTCTCCGTTCGAAATCGCGGCCTGCAGAGTGTCGGACATGGCCGTGGCGTAGCACGAAAAACCCCGTCGGCTGGAGTGAGCCGGCGGGGCGATGTGTTTCACGGATCGCAGGCGTGGCTACCAGCCGTAGGGGCCGTAGCCGTAATAGCCGCCATAGGCCGGGTAGGCGTAGCCATAACCGCCATAGTAGCCGACGGGGCGGCCATAGCCGTAATACCCGCCATAGGCCGGGTAGTCGTAGTAGCGCGGGGCCGCGCTGGCGGCGATCGCACCGCCGATCAGGCCGAGTGCCGCGCCGGCCGCCAGGGCACCGCCGACGTTGCGGCGATAACCGTAGCCGTAGCCGTAACGGGGACCGTAATAGCCGCCGTAGTAACCGCGGCGCCAGCCGACGGTGTCGACGGTGGTGTTGCCGCCGCCGACCTGGGCGGCATTCATTGCGGGTAGAGGCGCGGCCTGTGCGGGCGGAACGGCCGTCACGGTCAGGCTCGCCGCCGTGAGGCCGGCTAGCGTCAGGGTCGTGATGCGGGACATGGATGCGGACTCCTTAGCTATAAGGAACACGCACAGGAACAACGAACCGCCGAACGCGTTCCAACGGCAAAGCTTGCCCGCGACGAAAATTCCTGAGGCTGGGCTGGTCGATGTCTCCCGCCGAGGCAGGGGCCGATTGGCCGGCCGCCTCTTCGTCGGTCGCACCGGCCGCCAGATCCGACCATGTCGCATCCGGCATGGTCCCGATCCCGTCTCGATTCCGACCTCCGATCGACCTTCACCGCGTCCACGCCGACGGGCGCCAACCGCGCTGCGCGACCGGCGATCGCGGAGCTGCAAGCGAAATGGTCGAGATCCGCCGCCGACCTCAGAACGTGCAGGCGGTGAAGGCCGGCTCCACCGACTTCTCCCAGGCGGTCTCGTAATCGGCGAGTCGGTCCTCCGCATGGCTGCGGCCGGCGGCGATGATCGCCTCCAGCGGCTGGAGGTAGACCGG
>F21B_10017124_pt1 | contig 12105 bp, 10 predicted proteins | sample RepKananBrdUF21B_FD_10803 | JGI IMG/M metagenome (IMG submission 10803) | reverse complement strand
TGGCCGGCGGCACCCCCAACTCCAGCAGCACGCCGCCCACGGCTGCGCCCACCATGCCGCCCAGGCTAAACATGCCGTGCAAAGACGAAATGATCGGCTTGTGGTGGTTGGCTTCCACCGTGGTGGCCTGTGCATTGATGGCCACGTCGAACCCCACGGTGCTGACGCCAAACAGAAAGAGCGCCACCAGCAGCGCCGGGTAGCTGGGCATCAGCATGATCAACGCGAGCATCGCGCTGAACGCGATGCCGCCCCGCACACTGGCGTGCTGCGTGCCAACGCGCGCCACCCAGCGGCCCACAAATTTGATCGAGAGGATGGCACCAAAGGCAACCATGAACATCGCCAGCGACAACGATGCCTCGGACAACCCGAAGCGCGCCTTCACGGTGGGAATGTGGATACCCCAGGTCGCAAACGTTGCGCCGTTGACGAAAAAAAGAGCCATCGTCGCCGCGCGGGCTGACAAGGGTAGCCGGCGAGGCTGCAGCACGCCGGCAGATTGCACGAATTCGGAAGACATGAGGACGGCGAGGAATGCGCATGCCGCACGAACGTCGCGCGGCAAAGCCGTCATGCTACCGCGCCAAGCTGATCACTGCTTTGCGCAGGGTTGCCCACGCGATGACCCCGCCGTCACACGCCGATGATTCCCCAGGAATTGGACGATGAATGCCGCATTGCTTGTCGTCCGAAGCGCGGGGCCACTGCGTTAACATGCCTGCATCCGCACTTGGCGCACGCACGTGTGCCCCACTCTGCCCCCGCCCAATGGCCCGAATTCGCTCGACCCGTTTGCCGTACCTGTCGCGCTGCGCACTTGCCTGCGCAACCCTCCTCACCCTCGCGGCTACGCCCATCGCGCATGCCAAGAAGCCCAAAGCCCAGGTGGCCCACGCAACTTTCGCCGCCACCGCAGCACAGAAGCGTCAGGCCGCACGCAATCCCGCCGGGTTGCCCGCCAATGTGGCGCTGGCATTTGCCCGAGCGCATATTCCGCTCGATGCGGTGAGCGTGTTCGTGATCCGCACCGGCACCGCCAACCCCATCCTGCAGTGGAACGCCGATGCGGGCATGAACCCGGCGTCGACCATGAAGCTGCTGACCACCTTTGCCGGGCTGGATCTGCTGGGCCCCGACTTCCGCTGGAAGACCACGGCCTATGCCGACAACCAGCCCATCAACGGCACGCTCAACGGCAACCTCTATCTGCGCGGCCAGGGCGATCCGAAGCTGATTCCCGAAGAGCTGGTCAAACTGGTGAGCGACGTGCGCCGCGCCGGCGTGGATGAACTCGCCGGCAACATCGTGCTGGACCGCACGTATTTCGAGAACGGCCTGTCTGAAGCGCCACCGCTCGATGGCGACAGCGGACGTGCCTACAACGTGGCACCCGATGCGCTGCTGTATTCGTTCAAGACGCTCACCTTCACGCTCACGCCGGACGCCGGCAACGGCGCGGTCAACATCGACGTGTCACCACCGCTGGCGCAACTGCAGATCGACAACCAGTTGCGCACCACGCGTGGCGGCTGCGGCGACTGGAAGACGGCCTCCGGCGCCAACATCACCACGCAGACCGACGGCCACGTGCTCGCCAGCTTCGGCGGTCGCTATGCTGCCGCCTGTGGAGAACGCGTCTACAACATCGCCGCGCTCACGCATGCCGACTTCATCTGGGGCGGCTTCCTGGCGCTGTGGCAGCAGGCGGGCGGCACGACACGCTTCACGCCCGGCCTGCGCGAAGGCAAGGTGCCGCGCCAGGCTGTACTGCTGGCCACGCACTACGGCCCCACGCTGGCAGAAGTCGTGCACGACATCGACAAGTATTCGAACAACGTGATGGCACGCCAGCTCTTCCTCACCATTGGTGCGGAGATCGGCCGCAAGCCTGCCTCGGTGCCGCAATCGACCGAGGTCATCAACCGCTGGCTAGCCAAGCAGAACCTGACGATGCCGGAGCTGGTGCTGGAAAACGGCTCGGGCCTGTCGCGCACGGAACGCATCAGTGCACGCAACATGGGGCGCCTGCTGCAACAGGCCGATGCGAACCCGAACGGCGGCATCCTGCGCGACGCGCTACCCGTGGTGGGTGTGGACGGCACCATGCGCAACCGCCTCACGCGCGCCGGCGTGGCCGGCAACGCCGAGATCAAGACCGGCACGCTCAACGATGTGCGCGCCATCGCCGGCTATGTGGAAGGCGAAAATGGCGAGCGCTTCGTTGTCGTCAGCATGATCAACCACCCGAACGCGAGCGGCGGCCAGGCTGCACACGACGCGCTGCTGCAATGGATCTACCAGGGCGCGCCACGATGATGCAGTCGAACCCACGCGCGGCAATTCTCGGCATCACAGGCACCTCGGGCAGCGGCAAGACCACGCTCGTCGAGCAACTCATCGCGCGCTTCGTGCGCGATGGGCGCCGCGTGGCCGCCGTCAAACACACGCATCACGGCTTCGATCTCGACACGCCGGGCAAGGATTCGCACCGCATGCGCTCGGCCGGCAGCGCCGAGGTGGTGCTGGTGGGCGGCGAGCGCCTCGTGCTGATGCGCGAATTTGCCCCCGCACAAGAGCCTGAGTTGGCCGACGTGCTGGCACTGCTGTCCCCCGAGACCGACGTGGTGATCGTGGAGGGCTACAAGCGCAGTACGTTCCCGAAGATCGAGGTGTTCCGCCCTTCGCTGGGCCGTCCGCCGCTGTGGCCGGAAATTGGTGGCGTGGTCGCGGTGGCGACAGATGCCACCGATGGCGTGCAAGTGCCGGCAGGCATTGCCGTGCTCGACCTCAACGATGTCGATGCGGTGTACCGGTTTGCCGTGCAGCAGATTGCAAAAGCATCCACATGAAGCACTCTTAACATCTGCGCGAAGCAGCTTGGCTATGATGGGGCGTTGCAATTTTCGCCAGCCCCCCTCCCAACAATATGCTTTCCCGTCTGTCAGCCGCGCTTCTTGGCGCGGCATTTTTTTGCTCTGCCGTACCTGCTGCCGCGCGCGATTGGGTCGCCCCGACAGCCACGCTCGGCCGCGGCGCACAGGTCCATCAGTTCGTGCTGACCGATCCCTCGACCGGGAAGCCGATGCCCAACGCGCGTTACCGCCTATTCCTACCGGGCCACACCATCGCCGGCAAACCGCCCAAGAAAGACGAAAACGATAGCGTGATCTTCGGCACCACCGATGGCGCGGGGCGCACGGTCAAAGTCCGCCTGCCCAAGCGCTACCCAGCCGCGCGCTGGATACTCAACCCGGTCATCGGCCAGGGTGAATTTGGTGAATCCTTCCATCTGGTCGGCACGTCCAGCGGCGACCCGATGGGCGGTTACCCGTACCTGCTGGATGTGACAGACGAATACCTGATCTGCGGCCGTGCCAATGCGGGAGGTTATTCGTACTACGCACAGTCACGTGAGTCGCGCGCAGTCCAGCTCGATATCGACATGCAGTTCACGCCCGAGGACTACGCCTGGTGCGCAGGCCCGGGCAGAGCCATCGCCAATGCAGACGCGGCGCAAAGCCCGTCGGCGCTCTATACGCAATACCTCGGTGCGCTGACTGCCAACGGCACCACGCTCAGCGAAGGTTTTCAGAACCGCCTTGCGCGCAAGCTGATTTCGCTGGCGATCGCCGAGCGCAACCTCGAACACATCGACTACGCGCTCGATCTGCGCCCGGTGCCAGAAGACAAGCTCAACGGCTACGGCTATGACCTCGCCGACGCGGGGCTGCGTGTGGAGCGTGGCCTGTCCATGATCGAAGCCTATCTGGCACAACACCCAGACGACCCGTTCGCGCTCGACAGCAAGGGCTGGGCGCTTTACCGGCTGGGCCACAGTGAAGAGGCGCTCACGTGGCTCGACCGTTCCATCGCTATCTTCAACCAGCCGGATGGCAGCTACGGCGTGAGCGACGACGCGGTGCGCGATGCGCGCGCGGAAGGTCTCGCACACAAGGGCGAAGTGTTGTGGAGACTCGGTCGGACCGACGAAGCACAGGAGGCCTTCAAGCAGGGCCTCGCGATCTGGCCGAAGAGCGATGCGCTGCAGGCAACACTGGCACGCCTGGCGGTAACGTTACCCACGCCAACCGCGCAGTAAGCCTGCCCACGCGTCATCGCCACAAACAAAAACGCCCGATTGCGCGGGCGTTTTGCTTACATCGGGACTAGCCGGATCAGTGCATCAGGCTGTCCGCCAACAGGCGTTGCAGCACGTTGCTGGCGATCAGGCGATGGCCGCCCGTGGTCGGGTGCACACCGTCGGCAAACAGGTAGGACTGATCCGCCCCCGCTGCCACCAGCGTGTTGGCCGAGCAGAACAGCGAGCTGCCGCCAGCGCCCGGCACCAGTGCGTTGATCTTGGTCGCGTCGCAAGCCGGCGTGCTGGTGTTGCTGAAGCCAAACTGCGTGCCGTTCTGGATCACGGCGGTCAGTTGCGAGTTGAAGTCGATCACGCGCGCGGTAGTGCCCGCCAGGCCGGTTTGCAGCGTGGTGTTGAACACGCCCACCAGTGCATGCAGCAATGCCTGGCCTTGCGGGCCGCTCGACACGCCCTGCGGCGTCAGGCTGCTGTCGGGCAGGTTGAACACGTAGAGCTGCGTCGCGTTCTTGCTGATCATGTCCTTGATGTAGCCGACCAGATCAGTCGCGGCCTGCTGCACCTGTGCGGTGGCGATGGCCGGCGTTATCACGACACCGCCGGGGCCAGTTTGGCCCACCGCCGCTGCCCAATAGAAGATGTCGTTGTTGCCACCAAACACGAACACCACGTCGCCGCTACCGTTGAACGTGTTGCTGCTGGCCGCGTAGAAGTTGGCGAGCTGTTGCTTGACCGGATAGGTCAGCGCGCCTGCGCCGCCGTTGTGGCCGATCCCATTCGGGTCGGTCACACGCGAACCGCCTTGCGCATAGTCGAAGCAACCGGGTTTCGGGCAGGTCTGCACCTGGTTTGCGTAACCCATCACCGCCGGCGTAAGTGCCACGCCCAGTTGCGATGCCACGGTTTCCGCCCACACCGGACCAGGGTTGGTGGTGAACCTGCCGCCACCTAATGCTGCCGCGGCGGGCGTGTAGGTACCAGCGTCGCTCAGGCTGTCGCCGAACACCACCATGCGCTGAACCTTGGGGTTGCCGCTATTGCTGCTACCGCTCTGATCGGATTCGCCGCCGCAAGCGGTCAGGCCCAAGGCGAGGGCTGCCGATGCGAGCCCCATCCATTGACGCAACTTCATGGTCTGTCTCCCGTGTGGAATTTTTATGATGTGTAGGGTGCGTTGTCCGCGCACGTTTGAAGCACGCGGAACGACACAACGACCAAGTGTAGCGAGGTTGCCGGGCGCACGGCGAACGCGTGCCCCGTAAGAATTAGAGGCTCGTCTCGAACGCGGCGGCGGCGCGACGCAGGCGATCGTTAACGGCCGCCCAGGCGGGCGTATCGGCTAGGGTTTCTACCCAGATGGCGTCGTACCCGCCGCGATCGAGCTCGCGCAGCAGCGCATACAGCGCGTTGGCGTAGGCCGCCGGCGTGGCGGGTGCGGCTTGCTGGTCGCAGCCGGCCGGCAATGCCATGGGGGCACCCAGCCAGACGATGCGCTTGCCGGGTTGCAACGCCAGACGTACGGGCACTTCGGCTGCGGAAAGCAGATACAGCGGCGTGCGCGGTGCGTAATGCGCCTTCAGCGTACCGGAGGCACGCGGTGCTGCGGCATCCGGCAGTGCGGGCACCTCGCCGGTCACGCGCTCGATGTCTTCGGGGGTGATGGCACCGGGGCGCAGCAGCACCGGGCCGATGCCCTGGTCCAGGCGCGAGAGATCGACAATGGTGGATTCAATGCCCACGTCAACGCCGTCACCTTCGAGCACGAACACGGCATCGCCGAATTCATCACGCACATGCTGTGCGGTGGTGGGGCTGACCTGGCCGAACTTGTTGGCCGATGGTGCCGCAATGCCACCGCGTCCGCGCTTGAACCGCGAGAGCAGCGCCTGCGCCACCGGATGCGACGGGCAACGCAGCCCGATGCTGTCCTGCCCACCCGCTACGGCAGCCGGAATGTGCGGCGCGCGTTTCAGAATGAGCGTGAGTGGCCCCGGCCAGAAGGCTTCGATGAGTTGAAGCGCGATGCCGGGCACATCGTCGGACCAGTAGGAGATGTCCGCACCATCGACCACGTGCACGATCACCGGATGGTTGGATGGCCGACCCTTGGCCGCGTAGATCTTGGCGATGGCCTGCGGGTTTTCGGCATCGGCGCCGAGGCCGTAGACGGTCTCGGTCGGGAAGGCGACCAGCTCGCCCGCCTCCAGCTTGCGCGCGGCTTCATCCAGGCGCTCGCGCGAAGGCATAACGTAGGGCGTGGTCGACTTGTGCATGATGATGCGTGCTCGCTTAATCCGGCTGCAAGCCGAGCACGTGTGCGGCGTGACGGAAGGCTTCATCCACCACTTCAGGCGACGTGCCGACGCAGTTCACGTGACCCATCTTTCGGCCCGGGCGCGCATCGGCCTTGCCGTACAGGTGGACCTTGGCGCCGCTGTGGCCCATGACCTCGTGCCACGCAGGCGTACGTTCCAGACCGTATTCGAACCACACATCGCCCAGCACGTTCAGCATACGCCCCGGCGAGTGCTGGCGCGTGCTGCCCAGCGGCAGGCGGGCCATGGCGCGCACCTGCTGCTCGAACTGGCTGGTCTCGCATACATCCATGGTGATGTGGCCGGAGTTGTGCGGGCGCGGCGCCATTTCGTTGGCGATCAGCGAGCCATCCTGCAGCACGAAAAACTCGATGCACAGCACGCCGACGTAGCCCATCTCTTCCGCGATCATCGCGGCAGCGGCACGCGTGCGCGTGGCAATGTCGTCCGACACGCTGCGCGACGGCATGATCGTCGAGAACAAGATGCCGTCACGATGCTCGTTCTCGGCCAGCGGCCAGGTGGCGGTGGTGCCGTCGGCGGCACGGGCGGCCAGCACGGACACTTCGTACGCCAGCGGCAGCATCTTCTCCAGCACGCACGGCACGTGCTGCATGGCGCCCCAGGCAGCGCGCAGCTCGTCGATGGTGGAGACGCGGGCCTGGCCCTTGCCGTCGTAGCCCATGCGGGCAATCTTCAGGATGCCGGGCAGGATGTCGGCGGGTAGCTGCTCGATGTCGGCTTCGTGCTCGATCACCCAGCTCGGTGCCGGGTGGATGCCGGTGCGGGCGGCGCACAGCGCGAAGAACTTTTTCTCGGCGATGCGGTTTTGCGTGATCGACACGCAGTTGGCGCGCGGCGCAACGAATGCGCCGAGTTGCTCCAGGCGGTCCAGCGCCTGTGCGGGCACGTTCTCGAATTCGGTGGTGACGGCCGGGCACAGCGCCGCCATTTCGGCCAGCGCGGCCTCGTCCGTATAACCGGCACAGATGTGGCGCTCGGCAATGGTGCCGGCCGGGCTGTTCGGATCCGGATCCAGCACGCAAACCTTGTAGCCCATCGCTTGCGCAGCGTGCGCGAACATGCGGCCGAGCTGGCCGCCACCCAGCATGCCCAGCCAGGCATCGGGCAGGATCGCGTTGGGAACGTTCAGCGCGCGGGATTCCGCGGTGTGGGCTTGCGCCAGGCGCGGGTTCAGGTCGTCGGCCATGAATGGGGTCGTCTGTTGCTTAGGCACCTCAGGCACCGTGCACCGGCAGCGTCATGCCGCGTGCCACTTCGGTCTGCTGTGCGCGGAAGGCTTCGAGCTTGTCGGCCAGTGCCGTGTCGGTAGTCGCGATGGTGGCGATGGCCGCGAGCGCTGCGTTGGCCGCACCCGCTTCGCCGATGGCGAACGTCGACACCGGAATGCCCTTGGGCATCTGCACGATGGAGAGCAGCGAGTCTTCGCCACGCAGGTACTTGGACGGCACCGGCACGCCGAACACCGGCACGATGGTCTTGGCGGCAATCATGCCCGGCAGGTGCGCTGCCCCGCCGGCGCCGGCGATGATGGCGCGCAAACCCCGGCCGCGGGCGGCTTCGGCGTAGCGGAACATGTCGTCCGGCATGCGATGTGCCGAGACAACCTGCGCCTCAAACGGAATGCCGAACTGGGTGAGCATGTCCACGGCGTGGCGCATGATTTCCCAGTCGGAACTGGAGCCCATCACCACGCCAACGAGCGGAGCAGATTGTGCAGTCATCGTCATCGCTCCGGTTTAACGCAGGGACTGACCGGTCAGGCGGGTCAGCGCCTCGCGGTATTTGTCGGCGGTCTTTTCGATCACGTCGGCGGGCAGTTCCGGTGCCGGGGCAGTCTTCGGCCACGGCTTGCCGTCGATGCGCACGGCTTCAAGCCAGTCGCGCACGAATTGCTTGTCGAACGACGGCGGGTTGGTGCCCACCTGGTACGAATCGGCCGGCCAGAAACGCGAGGAATCAGCGGTGAGCGCTTCGTCCATCAGCGTGAGCGTGCCATTCTCGTCCAGACCGAACTCGAACTTGGTGTCAGCAATGATGATGCCGCGCGTGGCGGCAAAGTCGGAGGCTTCCTTGTACAGGCGGATGCTCACGTCGCGGATCTGCGCGGCGAGGTCCGGGCCGATGCGGCGCTCGACTTCATCGAAGGAGATGTTCTCGTCATGCTCACCCATCTCGGCCTTGGCGGCGGGGGTGAAGATCGGCTCGGGCAGCTTCTGCGCGTTCTGCAGGCCAGGGGCCAACTGCACGCCGCAGACGGCGCCGGTGGCCTGGTAGTCCTTCCAGCCGCTGCCGGCCAGGTAGCCGCGCACCACAGCTTCCACCAGGATCGGCTTCAGGCGCTTGACCACGATGGCGCGGCCGCGCACCTGGTCGACTTCGTTCGGGGCCACCACGGTTTCCGGCGCGATGCCCGTTTCGTGCGTCGGCACGATGTGGCGCAGCTTGTTGAACCAGAAGTCCGACATCTGCGCGAGCACCTTGCCCTTGTCCGGAATCGGCTGACCGAGGATCACGTCAAACGCCGACAGGCGGTCGGTGGTGACCATCAGCAGCTTGTCGTCGCCGACGGCGTAGTTCTCGCGCACCTTGCCACGGCCGAGCAACGGCAGGCTGGTGATCGACGATTCGTAAAGGGCGGAGGATGCGGCGGGGGTAGCGGACACGACGGAACCCAGTGGAGGATGAGAAAACGTGGAAGGCCAGCATTATACGTGGCCTGTGCAATGCAAAACGGCTGGCGCAATGCCAGCCGTTTGCCAGATGTGACGCGAAATGCTTATTGCACCACTTGCGCCAGCTTGCCGTTTGCGTAGTCAGCGGCCATCACCGACATACCCACCGGCTTGATCTTGCCGGCCTGGCCTTCGCAGCCGAACTGGATGTAGCGGGCCTTGCAGACTTGCTTGGCGGCTTCGCGGGCGGGCTTGAGCCATTCGCGGGCGTCGAACTTGTCCGGGTTCTCGGCCAGGAACTTGCGCACCGCGCCGGTCATGGCCAGGCGGATGTCGGTGTCGATGTTGATCTTGCGCACGCCGTACTTGATGGCTTCCTGGATCTCTTCGACCGGCACGCCGTAGGTTTCCTTCATCTTGCCACCGTACTGGTTGATGATGGCCAGCAGCTCTTGCGGCACGCTCGACGAGCCGTGCATCACCAGGTGGGTGTTCGGGATACGCGCGTGGATTTCCTTCACGCGGCTGATCGCCAGGATGTCGCCCGTGGGCTTGCGCGAGAACTTGTACGCGCCGTGGCTCGTGCCGATGGCGATGGCCAGCGCGTCGAGTTGGGTAGCCTTGACGAACTGGGCAGCCTCTTCCGGATCGGTCAGCAGCGACGAGTGGTCGAGCACGCCTTCAGCGCCAATGCCGTCTTCCTCGCCAGCCATGCCGGTTTCCAGCGAGCCCAGGCAGCCGAGTTCGCCTTCCACCGTCACGCCAACCTTGTGGGCCATTTCCACCACGCGGCGCGTCACGTCGACGTTGTAGTCGAAGTCGGCCGGGGTCTTGCCATCTTCACGCAGCGAGCCGTCCATCATGACCGAGCCGAAGCCCAGGTCGATGGCACCCTGGCAGATCGCCGGGCTTTGGCCGTGATCCTGGTGCATCACCAGCGGAATCTCCGGGTAGGCTTCAACGGCGGCCTGGATCAGGTGCTTGATGAAGGACTCGCCGGCGTACTTGCGCGCGCCTGCGCTGGCTTGCAGGATGACCGGCGCGCCGGTTTCCTTGGCGGCTTCCATCACGGCCTGGACTTGCTCCAGGTTGTTGACGTTGAATGCCGGCAGGCCGTAGCCGTTTTCGGCGGCGTGGTCCAGCAGTTGGCGCATGGAAACGAGTGGCATGGTTTTCTCCTATGGGTCGATCTGTATTCGGTTCTCAGGCACACCGTAGCAACCGGTGTTCCCTCGTGCAGGACATGCAGAGCGTCAATGCATGCCCACGCGGACAATCTTGAGTGTGTTGGTGCCGCCCGCCTGCCCCATCGGCTCGCCGACGGTCAGGACGATGAAGTCGCCGCGTTGCACAACGCCGCGCGCAACCAGCAGTTCTTCCGCCTGATGCAGCGCCTCGTCACGGTCGGAGCTGGTGGCCATCGGCAGCGCCTGCACGTTGCGGTACAGCGCCATCTTGCGTTGCGAGCCCACATTGGGCGTCATCGCATAGATCGGCACGTTGATACCGTGACGGCTCATCCACAACGCGGTGGCGCCGGAATCGGTCAGCGCGGCAATCGCCTTCACCTGTAAATGGTAGGCCGTGAACAGCGCCCCCATGGCGATCGATTGGTCGATGCGGCTGAAGGTCTGTTCGAGGAAGTCCGTGTCCAGGTGCACCGGCTGCGACTTCTCGGCTTCCACGCAGATGGCTGCCATGGCTTCGATGGTCTCGACCGGGTAGCGGCCGGCGGCGGTCTCGGCGGAGAGCATCACGGCATCGGTGCCATCCAGCACGGCGTTGGCGACGTCCGACACCTCGGCGCGCGTCGGCACCGGGTTGACGATCATCGACTCCATCATCTGCGTGGCGGTGATGGTCAGCTTGTTGGCTTCGCGCGCGAGCTTGATCATGCGCTTCTGCAGCGCCGGCACGGCTGCGTTACCGACTTCCACGGCTAGGTCACCACGGGCGACCATGATGCCGTCGGACGCGGCCAGAATTTCTTCGAGCACGCCCGGGCGGATGGCTTCGGCACGCTCGATCTTGGCGATCATGCGCGGCTTGTGGTTGTGCGGTGCGCCGGCCACCACGGCCAGTTGGCGCGCCATTTCCATGTCGGTGGCGTTCTTGGGGAAGCTGACCGCGACGTAGTCGGCGCCCAGCGCCATCGCGGTCTTGATGTCTTCCATGTCCTTGGCGGTCAGCGCCGGGGCCGACAGCCCACCGCCCTGGCGGTTGATGCCCTTGTTGTTGGACAGCTCGCCGCCGATCTTGACGATGGTTTCGATCTCTTCGCCCACCACGCGCTCGACCTGCAGCACGATCAGGCCATCATTCAACAGCAGCAGATCGCCGGGGCCGACGTCGCGCGGCAGTTCCTTGTAGTCGAGGCCGGCGCGCTCCTGGTTGCCCAGTTCGCAACGCGCATCGAGCGTAAAGCGGTCGCCCGGGTTCAGCGTGATCTTGCCGTTCTCGAACTTGCCGACGCGGATCTTCGGGCCTTGCAGGTCGGCCATGATGGCCACTTCGCGGCCCACCGAGCGCGCCACCTCACGCACGAGCTGTGCGCGGTCGATGTGATCCTGCGCGGTGCCGTGCGAGAAGTTCAACCGCACCACGTCCACCCCCGCCGAGATCATGCGGGTCAGGACTTCCTGCGTGCTGGACGCGGGGCCGAGCGTGGCGACGATCTTGGTAGCGCGGGTCATGGGCGGTGTCTCGTTGGTGTTGTGGGGTAGCGCGAAGTCAAGCGCAATCAGGCCGTGGTTGCCTGGTTCTGTGCGCGCTGCTCGAGGATCTCCACGGCCGGCAGCGTCTTGCCTTCCAGGAACTCCAGGAACGCACCGCCGCCGGTGGAGATATAGCCCACCTTGTCGGCGATGTTGTACTTGGCGATGGCAGCCAGCGTGTCGCCGCCACCTGCAATCGAGAAGCCCGACGAGGCAGCGATGGCCTCGGCCAGCACCTTGGTGCCGTTGCCGAACTGGTCGAACTCGAACACGCCGAC
>F21B_10014437_pt1 | contig 12213 bp, 10 predicted proteins | sample RepKananBrdUF21B_FD_10803 | JGI IMG/M metagenome (IMG submission 10803) | reverse complement strand
GCGTTGCGGGACAAGGGCTATACGCCGGACCGCATCCTGATTGCCGGTGATTCGGCGGGCGGTGCGCTGGCGCTCTCCCGTGCGTTGGCACTCAAGCAGCGCGGTGCCCCGGCGTCGGCCGGCCTCCTGCTGATCTCGCCGGTCACGGACGGCACGCTCAGCGGTGATTCGTTGGCAACCCGCCGCTATGCCGATCCGATGATCCGTCAGGGCTGGCTGGAGCAAGGGCTGCGCTGGTATCGGGCCGCGCAACCCGATCCGCTCCAGGCAGACCTGCGCGGGCTGCCGCCCATGCTGATTCAGGTGGGGGATCAGGAGGTGCTGCTGTCGGATTCAACGCGTCTGGCCGAACACGCCGCCGCATGTGGTGTGCCGTGCCGGCTGGAGGTGCACGCGGCGCGCTGGCATGTGTTTCACCTGCAGTCGTTCTACCTGCGCTCGGCCCGGGAGGCCATCCGTACGCTAGCCGGCTTTGCGCGAGCGTGCGTTGCGCAGTCCACTGGCGCAGCCGTGAAACCGGACGCGGCCGAAGCGCCTGACCTTTGCGACCAACCCGCCTACAAGCAAGCGGTTAGCTTGTCTTCCCTGCCAGCGTGAAGGCGTCCGGCCAGGACATCTCGAACCGCGTGCCGCCACCGGCGGCCGGGCTGCAAGTGACCTGCCCGCCGTGGGCATGGGCAATGGCGGCAACCACGGCCAGCCCCAGCCCACTGCCTCCGGCATTGGTGATGCGTGCGCTGTCGGCCCGCCGGAAGGCCTCGAAAACGTGGGGCGCGAATTCCGGTGGGATGCCCGGCCCGTCGTCTTCGACCGACAACCGGCATGTGCCCTGGTCCACACGTGTCTGAATCCGGACTGCGCCGGGCACCGCATGCTTACGCGCGTTCTCAAGCAGGGCCAGCAAGGCTTGCCGAATCCGCACCGGATCGCAGTGCATGTGCCGGTCATCCAACTCCAGCACAGGTTGTTGACCTGCTGCCTGGAGTGCATCTGCAAACACGGCGACCACGGCTTTGATGTCCGCTGCCAGATCCGCGTGCTGGACATCCAGGCTCAGGTGCCCGCTCTCGGCCAGGCTGATAACGCGCAGATCCTCGATCAGCCGGGCCAGGCCTTCAACCTGGGTCAGCAGGTTGCGGAACTGCGTCTCATCGGGCGTGAAAACGCCCTCGGCCAAGCCTTGCAGCCGCCCGCGCAATACGGTGACGGGCGTGCGCAGTTCATGAGCGATGGCGGCATTCCAGAACACTTGCTCGTTGGTAACGCGCTGCAACTGGTCCGCCAGCGCGTTGAAGTCGTCTGCCAGCGCGGCCGCTTCATGCAGCGAGCGGTCGCCTGCGATGGCACGGGCACCAAGATCGCCCTGCGCAACACGGCGGATGCTGTCCGTGACGGAGTTGAGCGGCACCAGAATGCGCCGCGCCAACTTGATTGCCACAGCAACCGACACTGCCAGCCCGACGAGCGTCGACACAATGAGCACCAGCCATTCCGGCGTCGTGATGGTCCAGTCGGATGTCTCGAGGTGCTTCGGCCAGTACAAGAACGCGAGGTAGTAGAACCCGTAGGCCGACACGACCACCAGCAGCATCACGCCAAACGCCATCGCCGCCAGGGTCAGTGCAATCTGGCGGCTCAGCCCCTGCAGCCTCATTCACCGCTCCAGAGCTTGTAACCGACGCCGCGAACGCCCACCGGAATACCGGTGACGTCCAGATCCTCCAGCTTCTTGCGCAGCTTGCTGATGTGGCTGTCGACGGTACGCTCGAGCGCATCCCCCTCGGGCAGGCAGGTTGCCAACAGTTCGGCCCGGCTGAACACGCGCCTGGGGGCGCGCGCCAGTTGGGCCAGCAGCTTGAACTCGGTCAACGTCAGTGCCAGCGCATGGCGCTGTTTGCCCACCTGCACGGTGGCTTCGTGGTGGTCCAGATCGATCTCGAACGGCGCGGCGCGCAACACGCGCTGCTCCGCCTGACGGGAGCCAGACATGGACCGCCTCAGCACCGCCTGCACACGTGCCACCACTTCCGCCGGGTTGAACGGCTTGACCACGTAGTCATCTGCGCCAATGCGCAGGCCGGTGAGCTTGTCGATGTCCTGGTCCAGCGCGGTCAGCATGATGACCGGCGTGTCGCCCCGGTGGCGGATTTCCGCCAGCACCTGCCAGCCGTCGACGTGGGGCATCTGCACATCCAGCAGCACCAGGTTGGGCTTGAGCGCCAGATGCAACTCCAACGCCTTGCGTCCATCGGGGGCATGCACGCTGCGCAGGCCGTTGCGCGTCAGGTAGGCGGCAAGAATCTCGGCGATCTCGGGTTCGTCCTCGGCAATGAGGATCAGGGCTTGATGCCCGGGGGCCGCGCCAGGCGGGGTTGCTTCCGTCGTCGTTGACTTCACGGCCATTCAACATCTCCATCGAATCTCCATACTACCGTACGGAAACCCCCATTCGACGCGCTCAGACTCCGGCCTGTCTTTGCGGGCAGGTGGCTGCCTGCGCCTTATGGAGTCGATATGAAGAACGAACGACGTTGCCGCTATGGGGTGGTGTGCGCCCTGGCGGTGGCGATTCTCGCTGGGTGTGGGGAGTCTCGACAGCAGGCCGCTGCGCCGGCCATTCTGGTGGCCACGACCACCGTGGCACCCGCTCCCCTCAAACTGACGGAAGACCTGCCCGGCCGTGTCGCGGCAGTGCGCGTGGCAGAAATCCGGCCGCAGGTGAGCGGCATCGTACAGCGCCGCCAGTTCGAGCAAGGCACCGAAGTGCGCGCCGGCCAGCCGCTGTTCCAGATCAACCCGGCGCCCTTCAAGGCCGACATGGAGACGGCCGCAGCCGCATTGCAGCGTGCAGAAGCAGCGCTGACGCGCGCCCGCGTGCAGACCAACCGGCTCCAACCGCTGGTTCAGGCCGATGCGATCAGCCGCCAGGTGTACGACGATGCCGTTGCCCAACGCGACCAGGCTTCCGCTGACGTGGCGCAGGCACGCGCAGCCCTCGCCCGGCGCCAGCTCGACCTGAAGTTCGCCACGGTGGAGGCACCGATCTCGGGCCGCATCGACCAGGCGCTCGTGACCGAAGGCGCATTGGTCGGCAGCGGCGACAGCAACCCGATGGCTCGCATCCAGCAAATCGACCAGGTCTATGTGGACGTGCGCCAGCCAGCCGCGTCGCTCGAAGCCTTGCGTGACTCGCTCGCGGCCCTGCCAGAAGCCAAGGGCAACGGCCTGCCGGTCGACGTACTGCGTGACGATGACACGCGTTACGACGTGCAGGGCCGCATGCTGTTCTCAGGTGTGAACGTTGACCCGGGCACCGGTGACGTGCTGCTGCGCGTGCTGGTCGACAACCCGAAGCGCCAACTGCTGCCGGGCATGTACGTGCGCGCCCGCATTCCGCGTGCGCACTACGAGAACGCGCTGACCGTGCCGCAGCAGGCAGTCCTGCGCGCAGGTGGCAAGCCGCAGGTGTGGGTGCTGGACGCTAAGGGGCAGGCACACCTGACAGCCGTTGAGATTGGCGAGCTGGCAAACCGCAGCTACCGCATCAAATCGGGCCTGCAGGCTGGGCAGAAGGTTGTCGTGGAAGGCATGGAGCGCCTGGCCGACGGCGCCGCCGTGACCGCGTCCGACTGGAAATCGCCTGACGCGGCAACCACCGCTTCCGCGCACTGAGTTTCGGGGAGCCTCCAGCCATGTCTCAATTCTTTATCCGGCGCCCGATTTTTGCGTGGGTGATCGCGCTGTTCATCATCCTGATGGGCGTGATCGCCATCCCGCAACTGCCGGTTGCCCGCTACCCCACGGTGGCGCCGCCAAGCGTCACGATTACCGCCAACTACCCCGGCGCCACACCGCAGGCAATGAACGACAGCGTGCTCAGCCTGATCGAGCGCGAACTGTCTGGCGTGAAGAACCTGCTGTACTTCGAATCCTCATCCGACACGTCCGGCAGCGCGCAGATCACGGTCACGTTCAAGCCCGGCACGGATCCGGCAATGGCACAGGTCGACGTGCAGAACAAGCTCAAGACCATCGAGCCGCGCCTGCCTGCCGTGGTGCGGCAGAACGGCGTGATCGTCGAATCCGCAGCATCGGGCTTCCTGATGCTCATTGGTCTTCGCTCCGAGAGCGGCCGTTACGATGAAAGCGAACTCGCCGACTACATGTCGCGCAACATCACCGAAGAAGTGCGCCGGATCGAGGGCGTGGGCCGCGTGCAGCAGTTCGGCTCCGAGCGTGCGATGCGCATCTGGGTCAACCCGCAGAAGCTGATCAACTACGGCCTGTCGATGGGCGACCTGACGGCTGCGATCAGCCAGCAGAACGTGCAGATCGCACCAGGCAGCCTGGGCGCATCGCCGGCGCTGCCGGGCCAGCGCGTGGCGGTGCCGCTCACGGCGCACGGGCAGCTCACCACGCCGGAAGCCTTCGCGGCGGTCGTGCTGCGCGCCAACGCAGATGGCTCCAAGGTCGTGCTGGGCGATGTCGCACGCGTCGAGCTGGGCTCGCAGGGCTATGCCTTCGTCAACCGCGAAAACGGCAAGCCGGCCACCCTTGCCGGCGTGCAGCTCTCACCCGGCGCCAACGCCGTGAAAACCGCCGAAGCCATCCGCACACGGATGACGGAACTGAGCAAAACGATGCCGGCGGGCATCAGCTACTCGATCCCGTTCGACACGTCGCCGTTCGTGAAGATCTCGATCGAGAAGGTCATCGCAACGCTGCTCGAAGCCATGGTGCTGGTGTTTGCGGTGATGTACCTGTTCCTGCAGAACGCTCGCTACACGCTGATCCCGGCCATCGTTGCGCCGGTGGCGATGCTTGGCACGTTCGCGGTCATGTTGATGACGGGCTTCTCGATCAACGTGCTGACGATGTTCGGCATGGTGCTTGCCATCGGCATCATCGTCGACGACGCCATCGTGGTGGTCGAGAACGTCGAGCGCCTGATGGCGGAAGAAGGGCTGTCGCCCAAGGACGCGACGATCAAGGCGATGAAGGAAATTACCGGCGCCATTGTCGGCATCACACTGGTGCTGACCGCCGTGTTCATCCCCATGGGGCTGGCCAGCGGCTCGGTGGGTGTCATCTACAAGCAGTTCACGTTGTCGATGGCGGTGTCGATTCTGTTCTCGGCGCTGCTCGCACTGACGCTCACGCCGGCCCTATGCGCGACGATGCTCAAGCCGGTGGAACCAGGCCATCACGAGAAGCGTGGCTTCTTCGGCTGGTTCAACCGCCGCTTCGCACGCCTGACGGACTGGTACGAGACGCGCGTCGGTCGCCTGATCGGCCGCGCGGGCCGCGTGATGCTGGTGTTCGTCGCGATCTCGGGTGCGCTGGTGTTCGGCTTCAAGGGCTTGCCGTCGTCCTTCCTGCCCGACGAAGACCAGGGCTACTTCATGACGGGTTTCCTGTTGCCCGCTGACGCCACGACCGAGCGCACGCAGGATGTGGTCAATACGCTGGAAAAACACCTCGCCTCGCGTCCGGCCGTCGAATCCAGCATCTCCGTCATCGGCTACGGCTTCTCCGGCTCGGGCTCCAACGCCGCCATGAACTGGGCGGTGCTCAAGGACTGGAAGAACCGCGGCGGCTCGTCGACCATAGAAGAAGCGCGGTTGACCCAGCAGGCCATGGCCGGCGTGACCGAAGGCACGGTGATGAGCCTGCTGCCGCCGGCCATCGATGAACTGGGCAATAGCTCAGGCTTCACGATGCGCCTGGAAGACCGCGCCAACCAAGGCAGTGCGGCGCTCAAGGCGGCCGAGACCAAGCTGCTCGAACTCGCAGCGCAGAGCAAGATCGTCACGGGCGTGTACCCGGACAGCCTACCGGCCGGCACGAGCATCCGCCTGGAGATCGATCGCGCGAAGGCGCAGGCGCTCGGCGTGTCGTTCACGGCCATCAGCGACACGCTGTCGACCGCGATGGGCTCGACCTACGTGAACGACTTCCCGAACGCGGGCCGCATGCAGCAGGTGATCATCCAGGCCGACGCGCCGGCACGCATGCAGATCGACAACGTGATGAAGCTTTACGTGCGCAATGCGGGTGGCGGCATGGTGCCGCTGTCTGAAGTGGTGCGCCCGGTGTGGTCGGAAACGCCGTTGCAGATGGTGCGCTTCCAGGGTTACCCGTCTGCGCGCATCTCGGGCACCGCTGCGCCCGGTCAGTCGAGCGGCGCCGCCATGGTCGAAATGGAGCGTCTGGCTGCCAAGCTGCCGCCCGGCTTCGCGGTCGAGTGGACGGGCCAGTCGCTGCAGGAGCGGCAATCGGCATCGCAGGCGCCACTGCTGATGGCGCTGTCGATGATCGTCGTGTTCCTGGTGCTGGCGGCGCTCTATGAGAGCTGGTCGATCCCGCTATCGGTGATGCTGGTGGTGCCGCTGGGCCTGATCGGCGCGATCGGTGCGGTGCTGCTGCGCGGGTTGCCGAACGACGTGTTCTTCAAGGTCGGGATGATCACGGTGATCGGTCTGTCCGCCAAGAACGCGATCCTGATCGTCGAGTTTGCCAAGCAGTTGCGTGAAGAAGGCAAGGGACTCGTCGAAGCGGCCATTGAAGCGTCGCGCCTGCGGCTGCGCCCGATCCTGATGACCTCACTGGCCTTCGGCCTGGGTGTGGTGCCGCTGATGATCGCCTCGGGCGCCAGCGCCGAAACGCAGCACGCCATCGGTACCGGGGTATTCGGCGGCATGGTCACGGCCACCGTGCTGGCCATCTTCTTTGTCCCCGTCTTCTTCGTATTCGTGATGGGCCTGCAGGAACGCATCGGGCAGTGGCTGACGCCTCGCCGGAAGCTCGCCCTGCCGAGCCCGGAACAGGAACACTAAGTCATGCGATTTTTGATTCTTCCCCTGGTCCTGGCCCTGTCGGCTTGTTCGTTGGCACCCACGCTCGTCAAGCCGGAGTTGCCGGTGCCGGGCACGTATCCGGTCAACGCCCTTGCCACAACCGGCGCGCAGGCACACGCTGCCGATCTGGGCTGGCGCGCCATGTTTGGCGACCCGCGCCTGCAGCGCCTGATTGAACTGGCGCTGGCCAACAACCGCGACCTGCGCCTGGCCGCCCTCAACGTGGAGGCCACGCAAGCGCAATACGGCATCCAGCGCGCCGCACGGTTGCCGAGCATTGACGCCACCGGCAACGCCACGCGGCAGCGCACGGCAGCCAATGCGGACGTCGATCCCGCTGTTCCCGCGCAAACGCAGAAGCAGTTTGGCGTGAACGTGGGCCTGAGCGCGTTCGAAATCGACCTGTTCGGCCGTGTGCGCTCGCTGTCTGACGCCGCCTTCGCGCGCTACCTGGCGAGCGAGCAAGGGCACCGCGCCGCGCAAATCGCGCTGGTGGGCGCGGTGGCCGATGCCTACTTTGCGGAACGCCTGGCCGATGAGCAACGCCGGCTGGCCACCCGCACGCTGGCTGATTGGAGCCAGTCGCTCGAACTGGCACGCCGTCTGAAGGAAGGCCACCAGAACAGCGGCCTGGACGTGGCGCAGGCCGAAGGCCAGGTCGCCAGTGCCGAAGCCGATCTGGATGCCCGCACGCGCGCGGTTGAGCAAGCCCGCAACGCGCTGCAGCTGTTGGTGGGCACTGAGTTGCCAGCGGACCTCCCCACCCCGCTGCCGCTGGATCAGCAACAGGTAATCACGCAGTTGCCGGCGGGGCTGCCGTCCGACCTGCTGCTGCGCCGGCCGGACATCCTGCAGGCGGAGCAGCAACTCGTGGCCGCCAATGCCGACATTGGCGCGGCACGTGCGGCGTTCTTCCCGCGCTTGTCGCTGACGGCATCGCTGGGCTTTGTCAGCCCCGCCATGCGTGGCCTGTTTGACGGCGACCACCGCGCCTGGAGCTTTGCGCCACAGGTCACGCTGCCGCTGTTCCAGGGCGGCCGACTGCGCTCTGAACTGCGTCTGGCCGAACTGCGCAAGTCCAGCGCGGTGGCGGAGTACGAACGTGCCATCCAGGGCGCCTTCCGTGAAGTGGCGGATGGCCTGGCCGGACGTGAAACCTTCGGCCGGCAGATCGCTTCACAGGCCCGGGCAGTCGCCAGCGCCGAGCGCCGGACCGAGCTGTCCAACCTGCGTTATCGCGCGGGAGTCGACGGGCGGTTGGAGCTGCTGGATTCCCAGCGTCAGTTGTATGCCGCACGGCAGGCGCTGCTGGACCTGCGCCGCAGCGAGTTCGGCAATGCAGTCGCGCTCTACAAGGCATTGGGCGGTGGTCTGTCAGACACCAACACCACGCTTGCTGGCGGTGCGGCTCTGAGCGTCCGCCCAGGGACTCCGGAATAGGCTCAGGCTGTGCAGGACCTCCAACACGCCGCCCGCCTCGCCATCGAGGCTGGGGCGGATGGCGTGGAAATCCATGGCGCCAATGCCTACCTGATCCTGCCGTTCTTCACACCGAGCGCCTGAAACGCCACGGGTGGTTCCATGCAGCCCACCAAAGCGCGGCCCCAGCGCGGGCCGCAAGTCATTCTTCCCATGAATGACTTGCCATTAAAACAATAAATTTCAAAAATAGATGTCCTGCCGCTAAGCTGGCTCCCCCAACTCAGCGAGCAGACGATGGCGGAGCTTTATCTCGTACGGCACGGACAGGCATCGTTTGGCGCAGCAAATTACGACCAGCTCTCCGAACGCGGCGTGCAACAAAGCGTCTGGCTGGGCGAGTACTTCGCACAGCGGCGCATCACCTTCGACCGGGTCATCTGCGGCACGCTGCGCCGGCACGAACAGACCGTCGATGGCATCCGGCTTGGCATGGGCCACCCCAACCTCAGCTACGAACAGCACGCCGGCCTGAACGAGTACGATTTCCAAGGACTGTTCGCCGCACTTGGCGACGACCACCCGGAGTTGACGCGCATGGCTACCGGCTCGATGCGCGACCACTACCGCGCGCTCAAGCAGGTGCTGCAACTCTGGTCCGAAGACAAGATTCGCGGGCCCGTTTCCGAGACCTGGGCCCAGTTCCAGCAGCGCGTGGCCGATGCGCGCGCCGCCATCCAACGCGGCGGTGGGCAGCGTGTGCTGGCGGTCAGTTCAGGCGGCCCGATTGCAGTGACTGCACAGCAGGTGCTGGCGGCACCGGCGGCCAGCGCCATCGCGCTGAACCTGCAGGTGCGCAACTGCAGCATCTCGCAGTACTTCTTCAACGCCGACGCGTTCCAGCTCGCCACCTTCAACGGCATTCCGCATCTGGACCATTCCGAGCGGCATGATTTCCAGACCTACGGCTAGGCGCCAACCAGCGCTCAACGCGTTTCAGTTTCAACACATGACGAACGACCCGCAGCAACTCGATATCGCCGCACTGGCGCGGTATCTGCAAGACCACGTTCCGGGCTTTGAAGGCCCCGTTGTGGCCGAGAAATTTTCTGGCGGCCAATCAAACCCGACCTTTCTCCTGCGCACGCCGAAGACCCGCTACGTGCTGCGCCGGCAGCCGCCCGGCGAGCTGCTGAAATCCGCCCACGCAGTCGACCGCGAATTCCGCATCCTGACCGCGCTGTCGGGCACTGCGGTGCCGGTGGCGCGCCCGTATCACCTGTGCGAAGACCGCACCGTGATCGGCAGCCTGTTCTACGTGATGAGTTTCGAAGACGGGCGCATCTTCTGGAATCCCGCCCTGCCCGAGCTATCGCAAACGGACCGGACCGCCGCCTACGACGGCATGCTGCGCACGATGGCCGCACTGCACGACATTAACGTGGAAACCGTGGGGCTGGCCGACTACGGTAAGCCCGGCAACTACTTCGAGCGCCAGATCGGCATCTGGACCAAGCAGTACCGCCTGGCGGAGACGGAACGCATTGAGGCGATGGAGCGGCTCATTGAATGGCTGCCCTCGGCCTGCCCCGCGGATGACGGCAAGCCTGCCCTCGTGCACGGCGACTTCCGCCTCGACAACATGATGTTCGAGCCGGACAGCACACGCGTGAAGGCGGTGCTCGACTGGGAGCTGTCGACCCTCGGCAATCCGTTGGCAGACCTGGCGTACTTCTGCATGTGCCTGCGGCTGCCTTCCTCGGGCTCGCACATCCCAGGGCTCGCAGGCCAGAACCGCAATGCCTTGGGGATTCCGCAAGAAGCGGAGATGGTGGCGCGCTATTGCGAACTGCGCGGCCTGCCGCCCATCGAAAACTGGCACTTCTACCTGGCGTTCAGCTTCTTCCGCCTCGCGTCCATTGCACAGGGCGTCAAACGGCGCGCGCTCAACGGCAACGCCTCCAGCACACAAGCCAGCAAGGCCGGCGACATGACCGGGCCGCTGGCAGAAGCGGCGGTGCGTCTGATCGACACCCAACACTGACACCGCCGCGGTCAACAACATTCCAACCATTGGAGGAGCACAGCATGAGCACCAACCTGTTCGACCTGACCGGCAAGATCGCCCTGGTGACCGGCGCCAGCCGCGGCATTGGTGAAGAGATCGCCAAACTGCTCGCCCAGCAAGGCGCGCACGTGATCGTCTCCAGCCGCAAGCTGGCCGATTGCGAAACCGTGGCAGAAAGCATTCGCGCAGCCGGCGGCAACGCCGAAGCACTCGCCTGCCACGTCGGCCGCATGGAAGACATCACCACCACGTTCGACACCATCCGCCGCACGCACGGCAGGCTCGACATCCTCATCAACAACGCGGCCGCCAATCCGCACTTCGGGCACATCCTCGACACCGATCTGGGCGCGTACGAGAAGACGGTGGAAGTGAACATTCGCGGCTACTTCTTCATGTCGGTCGAAGCCGGCAAGATGATGAAGGCGCAAGGCGGCGGTGCGATCGTCAATACCGCGTCGGTCAATGCGCTGCACCCGGGCGATAAGCAAGGCATCTACTCCATCACCAAGGCGGCAGTCGCTCACATGACGCGCGCGTTCGCCATGGAATGCGGGCCGTTCGGCATCCGCGTCAATGCCTTGCTGCCGGGTCTGACCAAAACGAAGTTTGCCGGTGCGTTGTTCGAAGACAAGGCAACCTACGACCGCTGGATCAGCCAGATCCCGCTGCGCCGCCATGCTGAGCCGCGCGAGATGGCCGGCACGGTGCTCTATCTGGTGTCCGACGCCGCGAGCTACACCAACGGCGAGTGCATCGTCGTGGATGGCGGCATGACGGTCTGATGACGCATGGTGGATGGCCCGCCAGCGCGGGTCAGTCCGCTGCGTCGCGCATCAGGGTCATCAGTTGTTCGCGCAGCCACTGGTTGCCGGGGTCCCGATCGACACTGCGGTGCCAGTAGCAGTGCCATTCCAGATCGGGAATCTCGAATGGCAGTTCAAGAATGCGCACGGGATAGCGCTGCAGCAGCCTGAGCGGCGCCGTCAGCACCAGATCCGTCCGCATGGCGATCAACGGCGCGACCATGTAGTGCTGCACGCGCATGCGGATGTTCCGGCGCTGCCCGAGCCGCGTGAGTTCCGCATCCACATACCCACTACCCTTGCGGCGGCTCGACACGTGAATGTGCCCCATCGCCAGGTAGTCCTCCATCGACAGCACGTTGCCCTTGAACGGATGGTCATGGCGGATCATGCAGGCGTAGCGGTCCCGCCCAAGTGCCGTCTGGCACAGCTGCGCATCCGCAATGAGCGGCGCATCGATAGCCAGGGCGATGGAGCCGTTCGCCAGGGCAATGGGCACCTCGGCACGGTCGGTGTAGTAACTGCGGATGTGCATGCCGGGCGCCTGCTGCTGGAGCCGTTCGCCCAGCGCGGGCAGCACCAGGGCTTCGGTCAGGTCGCTCATGCTGACGGGAAAGACGCGCTCCGACGCGGCCAGATCGAACACATCGCCTTCGTGCGCGCTGGCGTCGAGCAACTGCAGTGCCTCGCGCACGCGGCCGATGATGTTTTCCGACATCGGCGTCGGTACCATGCCGGCAGGGGTGCTGACGAACAGCGGGTCATTGAAGGTCTTGCGCATGCGCGCCAGCGCGTTGCTGACGGCGGGTTGTGTAATGCACAGCGTCTCTGCCGCCCGCGTTAGATTGCGGTGGTGGTAGATCGCTTCAAATACAACGAACAGATTCAGGTCAACCTTCGAAATGCGCATCGCCATGCCTCCATGGCGGGATCATAAGCGCGATCGAGCACACGGCGCCCATCGCCCATGGAAGGAAGGATCAACGTGAGCACGACTGCCGGCAACGCCGTTCCGCATGTCCCCGTCCAGCGTGTCGACTTCGGCCGCGTGTCGGTCTTCTTT
>F21B_10025661_pt1 | contig 12218 bp, 15 predicted proteins | sample RepKananBrdUF21B_FD_10803 | JGI IMG/M metagenome (IMG submission 10803) | reverse complement strand
TCGGACCGCATGGCCAAGTACAACCAGCTGCTGCGCATCGAAGAGGACCTCGGTGATATCGCCAGCTACCCGGGCAAGTCGGCGTTCTATAACCTGCGATAATCCTTCGCAGTTTCGCCTCGGATGACCGTGCGACCGCCACTGTGGCGGTCGCGTGGTATTTGGGGCTGCGAGTTGCACCGCTCCAACGCCTGACCGTATGCGCCTGATCACGCTGTTCCTGCTGCTGCTGTTGCTTGCTATCCAATACCCGCTCTGGCTGGGTAAGGGCGGTTGGCTGCGCGTCTGGGACATGCAGAAGCAGGTGACTGCGCAGAATCAACGCAACGTTGAGCTCAAGCAGCGCAATACCAAGCTTGAAGGCGAAGTGAAGGACCTGAGGGATGGGACGGGCGCTCTCGAAGAGCGCGCGCGCTATGAGCTGGGGATGGTCAAGGACGACGAGGTTTTCGTGCAGTTCGTGGCGCCGGCGCCGAAGACCAGCGACACACCTCCGCCCCCGCCGCCCCCGGCAGGGCAGAAAACCCACCATTGAGCTCGCTTGGCGAACGCGCCATTCTGGCCACGCCCGCTTCTTCAGGCATCACTTTCTGATTTACCAGTAGTACGGATAGCCCCAGACGGGCGCGCCGTAACTGACACCCCAGCCACCACGGTGGCGCCATCCACTGCCGTAGTAGACCGAATAGCCGCCGTAGTACGGATACGGATACGGGGCGTAGTAGGGCGTTGCCGCGTAGGCGCGCGCTTCGGCATCGCGCTTGACCGCCTGGTCGGATTCGCGCAGCGCCTTGGCGTTCAAGTCATCCAGTCTCTTGCGGTCTTCCGCCGACAGTGCCGCAGGCGCAGGCGTTTGTGCATCCACCGGCAGGCGCGCGGTGTAGGGCGTGCCACCCGGGCCGCGTGGAACGGCAACGCATGCCGATGCCAGCAACGCTGCCACCACGGGCAGCACGAGCGCGCCAGCGCGAGGCAGGTTCAACGACTGGGTGATGGGCTTGGACATGATGCGCTCCGCAGCAAGCGGCAGATGAGGGAACTGGCGACTTAGAGCGCGGGCGACACCAATAAGTGCCGCGCGCCACGCTTCTTCATACTATGTCGCCGTACTCAATGGCGTTGGCCGGACGCACCTTGAACAGCCTGTACGACGGTCTCCTGCGCGAAGAGCTGCGCACAATCGACAGCGTCAAAGCTGTAGTGCTGGCCGCAGAACTCGCAGTCGATTTCCACCTTGCCTTGCTCTTCCAGGATGCCTTCGATCTCCGGCTGGCCGAGCGTGCGCAGCATGGCGCCCACGCGCAGGCGCGAGCACGAGCAGCGGAAGTGCGGCGCCAGCGGCTCGAACATGCGGATGCCGGCAGCTTCCATCTCTTCCCAGTACAGGCGCTTGATGAGCGTGTCGATCGACTCTTCGAGCAGTTCTTCGCGGCGCAGCGTCTTGCCGAGCTGGCAGACGCGTTCCCACGTATCGAGGTCCTGCTCCTGCACGTCCTTGTGCAGCGGCTGACCTGTCTCACCCACCTGTGCGGGCTCGCGATCGGGGCGGCCTTCCATGGTGCCGCCGTACGAGGGCAGGCGCTGCAGCAGCATGCCCGAGGCAACCTTGTTGTCGGCAGCCAGCCAGAGGCGCGTGTCGAGCTGCTCGGAGGCCTGCATGTACTGCTCAAGCACCTCGGTCATGCTGGTCAGCGGTCCGGTTTCGTCCGACAGCGGCACGATGCCTTGGTAGGGCTGCTGGCCCGGCAACTTGTCGTGCGGATCGAGCGTGATGGCGAAGCGGCCACGGCCGTGCACGTTGACCATCGAGGCCAGCGTGGCGTCGTCGGCAATCTCGGCGCCTTCGGCAATCTTGGCGGTCGCGCGCATCGACAGGTCAGAGTTGCACTCCACCACCAGCATGCGCACCGGACCATCGCCGTGCAACTGCATGACCAGCGCGCCGTTGAACTTCAGGTTGGCCGACAGCAGTGCGGCCGCAGCCATCATTTCGCCCAGCAGCGTGCTGACCGGGGCGGGGTAGCGGCGGCGGCGCAGAATCTCCTGCCAGGTGCTTTCCAGGCGCACCAGTTCACCGCGTACCGGCGCGGCGTCAAATACAAATTTCTTCAGCTCGTCAGTCATCCATCAATCCGTTTCAGTTGCTGCTTGTACATCGCCTGGCGCACCGCATATGTCTCGGTGTTCAGGTGCATCTTGGCGATGTCGTCTTCCGTCAGTTTGCGCACGGCCTTGGCGGGTGCGCCCAGGATCAGCGTGCCGTCTTCGAAGACCTTGCCTTCGGTGACGATCGCACCCGCACCCACCAGGCAGTTCTTGCCGATCACCGCGCGATTGAGCACCACCGCCTGGATGCCGATCAGCGAGCCTTCGCCGATGGTGCAGCCGTGCAGCATGGCCTGGTGGCCGATCGTCACGCGGTCGCCGATGTTCAGCGGGCAGCCCGGGTCGGTGTGCAGCACCGAGCCTTCCTGCACGTTGCTGGCCTCGCCCACGGTGATCGGTTCGTTGTCGCCGCGGATGACGGCGCCGGGCCAGACGCTTGCGCGTGCCTTGAGCTCCACGCGGCCGATGACGGTCGCTTCGGGGGCCACGTAGGCGTTTTCGTCAATGGTCGGGGCAACGTCGCCGAGTTGGTAGAGGGCCATGCGATCGGTCTCCAGAATCTATCTAAATGGGGAAATTGCGCGCGTCTTCAAGCCTGCCGGCGAGGCGGGCCCGACACGTCGAATTAAAATGGCGGAAAGCCCGAATTGTACGCTGATGAACCTTGCTCAGTCCCCCGCCCAGTCGCCTGCAGACAGCTTGCGCCACGCCGCCCTGGTCGCGTTGTGCCTCACCGATCCCGCCAGCAAAGTGGACGCCACCTTGCGCCTTGGCGAGCGCGCGCAACGTGCCGAAGGCGCCGCCTGGGGCGCCGACGAGGTGATTGCCGCGCCGGCCACGGGTATCCCTGGCCGGCCTGATGCGCCGGTTCTTGTGCCGCCCGCCAATGTGCCGCGCCGCCGTGCGATCGATACGCCGCGTGGACGTGCTGCGTTGCTGCATGCGCTGGCGCACATCGAATTCAACGCCATCAACCTCGCGCTCGACGCCGTGTGGCGCTTCGCCGGCATGCCGGTCGCTTTTTACCAGGACTGGATGCGCGTGGCCGCAGAAGAGGCGACACATTTCTCGCTGCTGTCGGCGCATCTGGCCACGCTGGATTGCCGGTATGGCGATCACCCCGCCCACGACGGCCTGTGGCAGATGACCGAAAAGACCGCTGCCGACCCCCTCGCGCGCATGGCGCTGGTGCCACGCACGCTGGAGGCACGCGGGCTCGATGCGTCGCCGCCGATCCGCGCGAAGCTGGCGCAGGCGGGCGACATGGCCGCCGCCGGCATCCTCGACATCATCCTGCGCGACGAGATTGGCCACGTGGCCGTGGGCAACCGCTGGTATCGCTACCTGTGCGAGCGCGCGGGGCTTGATCCGCTGCCGACGTATCGCCAGCTGGCCGAGCAGTACGGCGCACCGCGCCTGCGCGGGCCGTTCAACCTCGATGCGCGCCGCCAGGCTGGTTTCGACGATGACGAAATCGCCGCGCTGGAAGCCTTGTTCTAAGCGGCGCGCGGTCGGGCAGTCGTCGCTATAATCATCGGAAAAAGAACGATCGTTCGATTATTTGCTGATTCGATGACGGAAACCATGAACTCGACCACGCCGCCGGCCACGCGCCAAGCCTCCCGCTCGACCTACCTTGATGTACGCGGCCTGCGCTATCACGTGCGCGAATGGGGCGAGCCAGGTGCGCCCATCCTGTTCCTGTTCCACGGCTGGATGGATGTGTCGGCGTCGTTCCAGTTTCTGGTGGATGCGCTGCGCGAGCGCTGGCACATCGTGGCGCCGGATTGGCGCGGCTACGGCGAGTCGGCCCGTCCGACGGACGCCCCCGGCGTCGAGAGCTATTGGTTTGCCGATTACGTGGCCGATCTGGAAGCTATCGTCGATCACTACCAGCCGGAAGGACAGGTGATGCTGGTCGGCCACAGCCTGGGCGCCAACGTGGTGTGCCTGTACGCCGGCATCCGGCCCGAGCGCGTGCGCCGCGTGGTCGATCTGGAGGGCTTCGGTATGACGGCCTCCAAGGCCTCGCAGGCGCCGCGCCGGTATGCGCGCTGGCTGGATGAGCTCAAGGACAAGCCGCGCCTGAACACCTACGCCACCGTCGAGGACGTTGCCGCACGCCTTCAGAAGACTAACCCGCGCCTGCCGGCCGACAAGGCCGCATTTCTCGCGCAGCATTGGTCGCATCAAGGCGCTGACGGCCGCTGGGAAATCCTGGGCGATCCTGCGCACAAGATCATCAACCCGCAGCTCTATCGCCTGGACGAAGTGATGGAAGTCTGGCGCCGCGTGACCGCGCCTGTGCTGCACATCGAGGCGGTCGACTCGCCGACGCTCAAGGCGATTGCGGGCGAGATGCCATTGCCTGAGTTCAAGACGCGCTTTGCGGCGTTTCCTGATTTTCGCGAAGTGCTGATCGCAGATGCGGGACACATGCTGCATCACGATCAGCCCGAACAGGTGGCCGCGCTGATCGAGGAATTCTGCCAGCACGCCTGACCCGCGCTGGCCTCAGTCGAGAAACCGCTGCGCTGCGCCGGGCGGCGGCAGGATGCAGGTATCCGAACGTCCGAACCACCGATAGCGGTTGCGCGCGACGCAGCGGTAGAGCGCGTCACGCAGCGGCACCGGCATCAGCCAGCCGATCCACGCCAGCCGCCACGGCCAGCCGAGCACATGCAGGATGCGCAGCACGGCGGCGCTTTCGCGCCATGCATGGCCATCGCGTACGAAGAGCACCGTATCAACGTCGTCCGGATCGACGCCGGCCTGCGCGAGCAGTTGCCGCCCGGTTGCGCCCTGCATCGATGCAAAGCGCAGCACGCCTTGTCGATCGTGTCGCAGCAGGAATTGTGTGAAGCCGCTGCACAGCAGGCAGTGCGCGTCATAGACGACGATCATGCGGGCTCCGTCGTCGTCAGATCCAGGTAACCGCGGTACGCAGCAACCACGCCGAGCAGCGGCACACTGGCGCGTACGTTGAAGTGGAAGCGGTTGCCATCGCCGGTTTCTTCGGCCACGACGGCAGGCCGCAGCCACGCAGGGCACGGGATGCCGAGGAAGCGCAAGCCTTCCAGGCGCATCCGCAGCATGCCGTGCTCCGCTTCCAGCGCAAAGAACAGGCGGACTGCGCCGAGCCGCTCCATGATGCACCCCTGGTGCAGCGACAGCGTGGAACGCATCGTCTGGCGCGGGAAATGGCGCGTCCAGGTTTCCTCGGCTGCGGTGGCTTCGAGTGTGAAACGGATTGGGCCGCGCGTCGGCGTGCGTGGCGTGCGGATGCACCAGGCGAGCCAGCGCGCCATGCGGGTGGCAGGCGGTTCCGTCTCGACCTCACCGCGCAGCGTCGCCAGCCCTGCCATCCGGTGAAAGGTCTGCACGGCGGGCGCAAGCTGCGCGTACTGTGTGCCGAGCACCGTTTCGTAGAGCGAGGCGGTCATGCGCGCGCCTCCTGCATCGTGATCGCCAGGCCGTCGGTTTCGCGCACGAAGTCGTTCAGCGTCAGCAGCCCGACGCACGGCATCGCTCCGCGCTGTGGCAGCGCGCCTTCGAGGAGCCGGCGGACCAGCGCCGCGGCGGCGAGTGTGGGCACGTAAGGGCCGTCGCCGCGAATGGCCAGCAAGTGCCACAGGCGCGAGCGCAAAGTGCCGTCGGCATCCAGACCTTCGACACGCAGATGCATGCCGCCCACATCGGAGCCCCAGTGCAGGAACCAGTCGGACGCGGCTTTCAGCCAGCGCGTGTGTCGCGACCAATCTTTGATGATGCCAGCCCGCACGAGTGCGGCCATCAGGTTCATGCCGCGATGGAGGAAGCGCAGCTCCAGCCCGGCACCAAAGCGAACCCGCGGCGTGCCCGCATACCGCTGCGGAAACAGCGCCAGGTCCGGCACATCGCACGGCGACATCAGCCGTTCACCTACCGGCGCGGGATACGTGTGGCGCCACGTGCCGCTCCAGCCGAAGACCGGCTCGCCCGCAGACGGCAGCGGCTTGCCGCAATACGTCAGGATTGCCTGGATTGTCGACAGTCCACGCTCGGTGCGATTGCCCGGGCTGATGCCGATGTCGATGGAGCGCACCGATGCCATGTCGCGTGTCAGGTGGTCAACCGCCGCGCCGGACAGCGCCGGTACCGAGCTGGCCCCGCTGACAACGAGTACACCAGCCTGTGTGGCGGCGTCGTTCAGCGTCGTGATGTTCTGCACGAAGGCACGGCCGTCGGCCAGGTCGATGTAGTGCAGGCCTGCAGCAATGCACGAGCGCGCCACGCGGTAGTCCTGCCCTTGAAACGGCCCACCCGTGTGGATCAACAGGTCGGGTGACAGGGTTTGCAGATGTCGGTCGAAGTCGGGCGCGTGGATGTCAATAGCTGCAGCGCGCAGTGTGGCGCGCGCCTTTGGCTGCAACGCATCGGCCAGGGCCTGTGCCTGTGCCAATGACCGCCCAGCAATCGTTACCGTCAGCGATGCGTGGACGGATAGGCGCTCGACCAGCCGCTGCCCGAAAAAGCCGTAACCGCCGATGACGACGACATGCACTTCACGTGGGCGCGCGGTCATTCAACCCGCCGCCACATGCAGCTTCGTCTGCAGCCCTGCGTCGTTGCTCGAATGGGTATGTACCAGCGCCTTGTCCGGATTGGCGTAGCGGTATGCGCGGCGCAACGCCATCGCCACCTCGTGGAAGCCCGAGAGGATCAGCTTCTGCTTGTTCGGATACAGCGCGATGTCGCCCGCGGCAAAAATGCCGGGGCGCGACGTTTCGTACGCCGTGGTTTCCACCGCAATGCGACCCGCGCGCATTTCCACGCCCCAGTTGGCGATTGGGCCGGGCTCGGAAACCAGCCCATACAGTGCGATCAACTCATCGCAAGGCAGGGTGACTTCACCCTCGCGTCCACGGATGGCGACGCCGGTAAGCGTGCCATCTGGCGTGCTGTCCAGTCGCGAGAGCATGCCGAGCACGAAGTCCATTTCGCCAGCGGCAACGGCGGCGCGCATCTCGGCAACGGAGGCATCCGCGGCGCGGAAGCCCTCACGCCGGTGCACGAGCGTGACGCGCGCAGCAGTCTTGCGCAGCGCCAGTGCCCAGTCGAGCGCCGAATCCCCGCCGCCGGCAATCACGACCCGCTTGCCGGCGAAGCGCGCGGTGTCGCGCACGGCGTAGTGCACGTGACGACCTTCGAGCGCCGCAGCCTCGGGCAGGGACACGCGTTGCGGGGCAAAGGCGCCATTGCCAGCCGTAATGAGCACGGCCGCACAGTCGAATACGTCACCGGCACTGGTGGTGACGTGGAATCGCTGGCCGTGCTCGCCTTCGATGGTCTCCACCGTTTCAGCCCGCCGGCCACACAGGATGGGGTAGCCGAACGGCGCGCACTGTGCCAACAGACGGTCGACGAGTTCCTGCGCGGTGCACGACACCAGCGCAGGGATGTCGTAGATCGGTTTTTCCGGATACAGCTCGGTGCACTGGCCGCCTGGGCGGTCCAGCGCATCCACCAGCACGCACGACAGCCCCAGCACGCCTGCCTGGAACGCCGCGAACAGGCCAACCGGCCCGGCGCCCACCACGAGCACGTCGACGCGCTGTTCGACTGGCTGAGCGGTATTGGCGGGGAGGATGGCTGGGCTTGTCATGGCAAAGCGAAGAGAACGAAACAATGCGGCCACTATAGCGTGCGGCGGCCCATCGGCTGCCAACACCGTCACGGGCAGTCGGGTCTTCCCGGTTTTCTCCGGATCCGCGCTGAGTGGTGCGGGCGGCCCCCGATTCCGCGTCGCAGCAGTAAAATGACGGAATGCCAAACATTTCCACCGCCTCCGCCCGCAACGCTGATCTGCACTGTCATTCCACCGTGTCGGATGGCCTGTTGGCGCCACAAGACGTGGCTGCGCGCGCCGCTGCACATGGTGTGACGCTGTGGGCGCTGACCGACCACGATGAAGTGGCGGGGCAGGCCGCCGCACGCGAGGCGGCCACGTCGCTTGGCATGGCGTATCTGTCGGGTGTGGAGATTTCCGTCACCTGGGCAGGGCGCACACTGCACATCGTTGGTTTGGGCATCGACCCGGACAACGCCGAGCTGGTGCAGGGGCTGGAGCGCACGCGTTCGGGCCGCTGCGCTCGTGCGGAAGACATGAGCGAAGCGCTCGCCAAGCTGGGCATCGAAGGTGCCTATGCGGGCGCGCTGGGCTACGCCGGCAACCCGGACATGGTCTCGCGCACGCACTTCGCGCGCTTCCTGGTCGAGCACGGCCATTGCCGCGATATCTCTGAGGTGTTCGACCGCTACCTCGGTGACGGCAAACCGGGTTATGTGCCGCATCGCTGGGCACGCTTGGCAGACGCGATCAGTTGGATTAAAGGCGCCGGCGGCGTCGCCGTGATGGCGCATCCGGGCCGCTACACGCTCTCGCTGGTTGAGCACAGCGCGCTGTTCGACGAATTCAAGGACCTGGGCGGTGAGGGCGTCGAAGTCATCACCGGCAGCCATACGCCCGATCAATACGCGCTCTACGCCGACGTGGCGCGCCGCTACGGCCTGTTGGCCTCGCGCGGCTCGGATTTCCATGGCCCCGGCGAAGGCCGCATCGAACTGGGCGAGCTGCCGCCGTTGCCCGATAACCTGACGCCGGTGTGGAGCCGGTGGATGTCTTAACCCTATCGTCCACCCAATCCTACCCAGCGCCCCGCATGTCTCAGTTCTTCCAGATTCACCCGACCACGCCGCAAGGGCGCTTGATTCGCCAGGCAGCGGAGATCATCCGCGCCGGCGGCCTGGTCGCACTGCCCACCGATTCCTGTTACGCACTGGCCTGTCATCTGGACGACAAGTCGGCCGTCGAACGCCTGCGCCGCGTGCGCGGCATCGACGAGAAGCAGCACCTCGCGCTGATGTGCCGGGATCTTTCTGAACTGGCCATATTTGCACGCGTTGACAACAAGCAGTACCGCGTGGTGAAGGCAGCCACGCCGGGCCCATTCGTGTTTCTGCTCGAAGCGACCAAGGAGGTGCCGCGCCGGCTCTCGCACCCCTCGCGCAAGACCATCGGCCTGCGCGTGCCGGAACACGCGATTCCCCTGGCGCTGATGGCCGAACTGGGTGAGCCGCTACTCACCTCCACGCTGCAACTGCCCGGTGATGACGCGCCGCTGAACGAAGCCGAGACCATCCGCGAGCGGCTGGAAAAGCAGCTGGAACTCGTCATCGACGGCGGCCCGGCCCCGGCCGAACCCACCACCGTGATCGACTTGACCAGCGGCGAGCCGGAACTGGTGCGCCTCGGGCGCGGCGATCCGGCCCGCGTCGGCTTGTAGGCAAGTGCCGATGCGGTATGTGCGGCCGGCGTGCCGCCGCGCGTGCTTGCTACAATAGCCCGCCTATGGACCCCACACTGATCCAGAACATCGCGGTTTACGCGATCCCCGTCCTGTTTGCCATCACGCTGCATGAGGCGGCGCACGGCTATGTCGCCAAGCATTTTGGCGACGACACGGCCTATGTCATGGGCCGCATCAGTATCAATCCGCTGCGGCATATTGATCCGATCGGCACGATTGCGATGCCGCTGCTGCTGTATTTCGCCACCAAGGGTGCGTTCGTCTTCGGCTATGCCAAGCCGGTGCCGGTGCGCTTCGGCCGCCTGCGCGATCCGCGCTGGCATGGCATGTGGGTGGCGCTGGCCGGGCCGGCCTCCAACTTCGCCCAGGCGATCGTCTGGGGCGTGCTGGCCGTGCTGTTTGCCGTGGGCGGCGTGAACGAGCCGTTCCTGATCGGCATGGCGCGCGCGGGCATTCTGGTCAATATGGTGATGGCGGCGTTCAACATGTTTCCGCTGCCGCCGCTCGACGGCGGGCGCGTGCTGGCTGCACTGCTGCCGCCTCGGATGGCGCTGGGCCTGTCGCGCATTGAGCCGTTCGGTTTCTTTATCGTGATGGCGCTGATCATTTCCAACGTCATCACCAATGTCTGGATGCGCCCGATCATGGCGCTGCTGTTTCAACTGCTGCAGTGGATCCTGAGCCCGCTGCAGATGCTGTTTTCCTGAGTCTCCAAATCCATTTCCCACATGTTTCCTGACCGCGTACTTTCCGGCATGCGTCCGACCGGTGCCCTGCACCTGGGGCACTACCACGGCGTTCTGAAAAACTGGGTCCGGCTGCAGGCCGAATACCCGTGCTACTTTTTCGTCGCTGACTGGCATGCGCTGACCACGCACTACGAGTCGCCTGAGGTGATCGAGGAATCCGTGTGGGAAATGCTGATCGACTGGCTGGCTGCAGGAGTTGACCCGTCGCAGGCCACGCTGTTTATCCAGAGCCGCGTGCCGGAGCATGCGGAACTGTTCCTGCTGCTCTCGATGGGCACGCCGCTGGGCTGGCTCGAGCGCGTGCCGACCTACAAGGACCAGATCGAGAAGCTCAAGGAGAAGGACCTCTCCACCTACGGCTTCCTCGGTTACCCGCTGCTGCAGGCCGCCGACATCCTGATCTACCGCGCCGGCTTCGTACCGGTGGGCGAAGACCAGGTGCCGCACGTCGAGATGACGCGTGAGGTCGCGCGTCGCTTCAACTACCTGTACGGCCGCGAGCCGGGCTTCGAAGAGAAGGCGCTGGAAGCCGCCAAGAAGCTCGGTGGCAAGCGCGCCAAGCTGTATCTGGAACTGCGCACCGCCTATCAGGAGCGCGGCGAAGACGAAGCCCTGGAGCAGGCTCGCGCGCTGCTGGCCGAATCGCAGAGCCTCTCGTTGGGCGACCGCGAACGCCTGTTCGGTTACCTGGAAGGCGCACGCAAGATCATCCTGCCCGAGCCGCAGGTGCTGCTGACCGAGGCATCGCGCATGCCTGGCCTCGATGGCCAGAAGATGTCCAAGTCGTATGGCAACACCATCCGCATGCGCGAGGACAAGGAAAGCGTCGAGAAAAAGGTTCGTACCATGCCGACCGACCCGGCTCGCGTGCGCCGCACTGACCCGGGTGATCCGGACAAGTGCCCGGTGTGGCAGCTGCACCTCGTCTACTCCGACGACGACACCAAGCAGTGGGTGCAGAAGGGTTGCCGCAGCGCCGGCATCGGCTGCCTGGAGTGCAAGCAACCCGTGATCGAAGGCATCCTGCGCGAGCAACAGCCAATGCTCGAACGCGCGCAGAAATACATGGACGATCCGTCCTTGCTGCGCGCCATCATCGCCGACGGTTGCGACAATGCCCGCAAGGTCACGCAAGAGACCATGCGCGAGGTGCGCGAAGCGATGGGCTTGACCTATAGCTAACGCCTTTGATGTCCGCTGCCATGCTCGACCCGCATAGGCTCGCCGCGCCGTCCGCTTGGGTAGCGCGCTGGGCGGCCGAGTTGCCATCCGGCGCGTCCGTGCTGGATGTGGCCTGCGGTAGCGGCCGCCACGTGCGCTGGCTCGCTGCGCGTGGTTTCCGCGTGACCGGTATCGACCGCGATGCCACAGCGCTGGCTGGCCTGTCGGGCATAGCAGAAACCATCGTTGCCGACATCGAAGGTGGCCCCTGGCCGTTGCCGGCCGACGCGGCTTTCGACGCCGTGGTGGTCACCAACTACCTGCATCGGCCGCTGTGGCCGCAATTGCTGGCGGCCGTCGCGCCGGGCGGGCGCCTGATCTACGAAACCTTCGCCATCGGAAACGAAACCGTCGGTAAGCCGTCCAATCCCGCATTCCTGCTGTTGCCGGGTGAACTGCTCAGTGCCGTGCAGGGTCAATTGCGTGTCATCGGCTACGAAGACGGCTTCATCTCGTCGCCTCGAGACGCTTACGTGCAGCGGGTTTGCGCGGTGCGCGAGCGCTCGGATGACGTGGCGCCCCGGTACGCACTTTGAAGTTGCTGACGACTGCGGCTTACCCGTCTCTTGGCGGGCATCCGATGTGGCGAATTCGCTTTGACGATCCGGTACAATCCGACTGTTTACGTTGACGCTTTTGTTTGCTTTCGAAACCATGACCCAGATTTCCGGCAGTCTCGTCGCCATCGTCACGCCCATGCACGAGGACGGCAGCCTTGATTACCCGTCCCTGCGCAAGCTCATCGACTGGCACATCGCTGAGGGCACCGATGGCATCGTCATCGTCGGCACCA
>F21B_10040285_pt1 | contig 12237 bp, 8 predicted proteins | sample RepKananBrdUF21B_FD_10803 | JGI IMG/M metagenome (IMG submission 10803) | reverse complement strand
GTCATCTATGGCGTGAACTCCTTCGCCCGCAAACTTGCCCAGGCCATTGCCGGTGGAATCGGCGGAGCCATGCTGACGATGATCGGCTACCAGTCCTCCTCCCAAGGTGGTGCCGTTCAGTCGGAGTCCGTCGTCAATCACCTGTACACGCTCGCCACCGCCATCCCGACGATCTGCTGCCTCGGCGCTGCCCTGCTCATGCTGGGCTACCCGCTCACCCGCGACAAGGTGGTCGCCAACGCCGACGAGTTGGCTCGTCGCCACGCAGTACAGGCCGAGCAAAACTCCTGACCCATAACGGAGGCACATCATGGACACGCTCATGCGGATCACCGACCACTTGACAACCTCGCCGGGTATCCAGTTGAAAATTGACAAGCGATGGTGTGCCTCCGTCACATTTGTGACGCGTTCCATCGCCCACGTGCGAATTTTCGACGCCGCCGGTCCGCAGCTCGACCGGACCTGGAGCATCAGCCTCGGTTCCGACGTCACCCCGCGGACCGGACTGGGGCCCCGTAACCTCCTCGACCATTCCCCTGCCCCGGCATGGGCGGGCAATTCTCGCGATGTCGCGCCCGTCGAGGACATGGAGGTGACGACAACTGTCACCGCCAGCGCCGAAGACACTGCTAGTCACCCGGAGTTTTCCGGGGTTTACGCTGACGAACCGGTCGATTCCCCTGACCCAGACGAGAAGTCCTTCATCGTTGGCACCGATTCGCTGCGAGTCATCATCCGCGACTGCCCATTACGGATGACCTGGCAGCGCCGGGCTGACGACTGGGTCACCGTCAGCGAAGATCGCCCCACCGGGGCCTATGAAATCGGGACTCACACCGGGCGGGTCGCCCACCACAGAGTCCGCAACATCGACGACCGTTACTACGGCCTCGGTGAGAAATCGGGCGACCTGGAGCGCACCGGACGTATCTTCGACATGAGGTGCCTGGACGCCCTGGGATATGACGCCGGCAGCACCGACCCCCTGTACAAACACGTGCCTTTCCTCATGACCCGCACCGCCAACGGTGCCTTCGGGATCTTCTATGACAACCTGTCGGCATCGCGATTCAATCTGGGAGCCGAAGTCGACAACTACCACCGTCCTTTCACCTCGTGGCAAGCCGACCACGGCGACATCGACTATTGGGTCATGACAGCCGACCACCTCTGCGACCTCACCCCGCAGATCTTGCGTCTCACCGGCGACCCGGCCTTTCTACCGCGCTGGGCGCTGGGCTACTCGGGCTCGACAATGCACTACACCGACGCCCCCGACGCCTCCCACCAGTTGCTGAAGTTCATAGACCTGCTGCGCGAGCATGCGATCCCGTGCGACTCCTTTCAACTCTCGTCGGGCTACACCACCATCGGCTCGCGCCGTTACGTCTTTACCTGGGACCGTGACAAATTTCCCCAGCCCACCGACACTACGAGGCACTTTCGTGACGCCGGCCTCCACCTGGCGGCAAATATCAAACCAGCCCTAACTAACGACGCACCCCTATTACCGCGATGTGGCAGAGGCGGGGATTTTTGTCACCAACTCCCGTACTGGGGAACCGGCGACGTCGATGTTCTGGGGCGGTCACGGCAGCAACGTCGACTTCACCAACCCGCGCGGAGTGCAGTGGTGGAAAGACAACGTCCGCCACCAGCTCATCGACATGGGCATCGAATCCACCTGGAACGACAACAACGAGTACGAATTGTGGTCAGAGGACGCCATTTGTGACGGTTTTGGTCAGCCTGTCGAGCTGGACCGCATTCGCCCAGTGCAGGCCCTTCTCATGAGCCGTGCCTCCTTTGAAGCCCAACGCGAGGCTGCCCCTGTCGAACGCCCCTTCCTTATTTCTCGGTCTGGGCCGCTAGGTCTACAGCGCTACGTCCAGACCTGGAGTGGTGACAATTCCACCTCTTGGCGCACCCTGAAGTACAACACCCGGATGGGTGTAGGGATGAGCATGTCTGGGCTAGTGAATTTCGGCCACGACGTCGGCGGATTCGCCGGTACCGCCCGACCCGGCCCGGAGCTTTTTGCCCGCTGGGTGGCCAACGGCGTAATGCATCCGCGCTTCACGATCCATTCCTGGCACAACGATGGTTCGGTCAATGAACCCTGGATGTACCCCGAGATCACCGACATCGTCTGGGAGATGATCCGACTGCGCTACCGCCTCATCCCATTCCTGTACACCCTGTCATATCTGGCGGCGGAGCGACGCGAACCCATCGTCAACCCGGTGTTCAGCCTCGACGACACGCTTCATGAGGAGTCCGATGATTTCCTACTCGGTCACGACCTGTTGGTGGCATCCGTCGTCGAAAAGGACCAAACCACTCGAACCGTCACCCTCCCTCACGTCTCCGACGGCTGGTTTGAGTTCGACACCGGCGTCCATCATGACCCAGGCACCGTCACCCTCGAGGCCCCACTAGACCGCCTGCCACTGCTGGTGCGCGCTGGGGCAGGGATCCCACAGTGTGAGTTGCCCGCGCCTTCGGGGGAAATCATCACCACGCGGACGGTCGAAAACTCCCCGCACAGGATCGTTCTCTACCTTCCTGACGGTAACGGCCATTCGCAGGGATTTTTCTTCGACGACGATGGCCATACCAATGGTTACCGCCAGGGCCATGGGTACTGGCTCACCTGGTCCGCCGATCACACCGACACCACGGTGATAGTTCATACTCATGTCGAAGGTGACTACCAACCGTCATGGGGAACTATGGCCTTCGCTCTTCGCCCAGGAGATGACCGCGCCATCAAGGTCGTAGCCGACGCCGCCCAGGACTAGAAACCAAACGCCACAACCGGAAGGAGATCACGATGCTGCGACCACAGGATACCGCCACCCGGGACACGAAGTGTCTGTCGGGGATGTGGGACTTTGCCTTCGACGCCGAGGACCGCGGCCAGACAGAGAAATGGTTCACTCGACCGTTGCCCACGTGCACCGAGATGGCAGTTCCGGCGTCGTACCAGGATCTCTCCACTGATCCCGCCGCCCGCGATCACGTTGGCCCAGTCTGGTACCAACGTGAGGTTCGCATTCCGCGCGGCTGGACCGATGATCGCGTCGTCGTCCATTTCGAGTCTGCGACTCATGCCGCCACCGTCTGGGTCAACGACGTCGAGGTCGTCAGACATGTTGGCGGGTACCTCCCTTTCGAAGCCGATATCACCGATCATGTCTGCGCGGGCAAAAAATGTCGGCTCACAGTTCGTGTCGACAATCGGTTGTCCTTCCAGACCATTCCGCCGGGGGTTATCGTCGACTCTCCCGAGGGCCCGAAGCAGAAGTACTGGCACGACTTCTTCAATTACGCCGGCATCCACCGCGACGTGTGGCTGTGTCGCCGCCCCCAGGCCCACATTGAGGACGTCACCATCACCACTGACATTGACGGAAATGACGGAATCGTCACCTGGTCGGTTCTTTCGCACGATGCTGAACCTTTAACGACTCGGGTGACAATTTTCGACACCGAGGGCAACGTGGTCGCTGAGGGAACCAGTGCGAACGCCCATGCCCGCATCCCGTCGGTCCATCTCTGGCAGCCAGGCCACGGGTATCTTTACGAGGCCGAAATCTCCCTAGTCGACGGTGATCAGGTAATCGATACTTACCAGCAGGTCTTCGGCGTCCGAACTATCCGTGTCGACGGCGCCCGCCTCCTCGTCAACGGCGAGCCCGTGCACTTGACCGGATTCGGCATGCACGAGGATCACCAGACCATCGGCAAGGCCCACAACGATGCCCTCATGCTGCGCGACGCCGCCTGTCTAGAGTGGATCGGGGCGAATTCGCTGCGCACGTCCCATTACCCCTACTCCGAGCGTATCCTCGACTACACCGACCGTCATGGTCTGCTCGTTATCGACGAAACCCCTGCTGTCGGCATAAACATGGGTCTGGGTGGCGGCATTTTTGGCGCCCAGGGCTACCCGACTTTCTCCGCGGAGACCATCAATGACAAGACCCAAAAGGTTCATGCCCAGGTCATCCGAGACCTTATCGCTCGAGATAAAAACCACCCCAGCGTCATCATCTGGTCCATCGCCAATGAGCCAGAGTCTGAGACTGAAGCCGCCGAAAACTACTTCCTCCCCCTCTTCGACGTGGCACGCGCAGCCGACCCCACCCGTCCGGTGAGTTTCGTCAACGTCATGCTCGCTCCGTTCGGAAAGTGTCGCGTATCGCAGTACTCCGACGTTTTGCTGCTCAACCGCTATTATGGCTGGTACGTCGACACTGGCGACCTGGCCGCCGCTGAGCGTCACTGGCGAGAAGAGATGGCAGGTTGGGCCAGCGAGAACAAGCCGATCATCATCACCGAATACGGCGCCGACACCATGCCCGGTCTGCACCAAATCCCCGCCCAGCCATGGAGCGAGGAGTACCAGGTCGAAGTGCTCAAGATGAACGAGCGGGTCTTCGACTCTTTCGACGCCATCGTCGGTGAGCACATCTGGAACTTCGCGGACTTCGCGACCACCAGTGGCACGATGCGCGTCGGAGGCAACCGAAAGGGCATCTTCACCCGGGATCGCCAGCCCAAGTCGGCCGCCTTCCACCTGCGCAAGAGGTGGCGTGGCGTCGCGCAGTAACGTCCGCACAAGTAGACCCGGTGGGCGTGAGAGCGAGCGCCCTTACGCCCACCCCAACCCGGACCGCTTGCCCGTCTGGCCACTCCTCCATGGGAACCACTCGATGGCAGGCACAATTGGTTCTATGGTCACTCAAGCTCACATGGATTCCGTGAATCTAAGACTGGCGCTCAACGGTCTGCCACTGCCGACGGCTGCGCGCGCTTCCTACATTGACGTTGTCGCCCCAGTCTTGGCCCGGCAGCGTGAGCTGAGGAGGGAACTCCCCGAGCTCCTCTGCCCGGCCGACCGCCGTATTCAGGCATTCATCGACCGCTACCTGGGCGAGGACTCTTCCGTCCACCCCCGACTGCCTGACACCACCTTGACCCTCGACGAGCCCGGCCTCGCACGGGCCCTCTCGCTACCCGTCGACGGCGACGATTTCAGTTCCGACCTTGTCTCGAGCTACCGAGTGGCCAACGGCGTCCTACACAATCCCCGCAATGACCGTCGCACCACTGCTGGTGTATTCCACGTCGCCGAGGGCGGACTGGCAATCCCCGACGACAAGAAGGCCGTGCCGATCGACGTCTTCGCCCGTCTGCTCGACCTTGCCTTCCAGGCCCCACCCGAGCACACCCTGCTGCCTTACACTTCTACCCAACCGGTCGACCGCCAGGCCCACACCTGGGTTTCCTTGTTGCTGAGGCCCCTGGTGGTGCCCGAAGTGCCCGGTTTCGTCTCCGAGCGCCGCATGGAGATTCGGTTCTTCGCCCCCGGCGGGCTGGTCTCCAACCTGGACTTCGTGGAGGGGATCTTTGGCAACAGTGGCGATCCCCTCCTGCCCGTGAACGACTCGGCCCTCGCCCCGTCGGGTTGGACTGGCCACAGCGGCTGCATCATCCTCGCCCCGCATCTCAACCTCATCCGTAAGGTAGACCTCGGTCTGCCCCATGTCGACCAGGCAACCGACCGTCAGCGTCGCGACGGGATGTGCTGGTCTGACGAGTCTGAGCTCTACAACGAGGGCAAGCCGTTCAAGCTGTGTGCCCGTGACGAGTCCGGGGTCATCCTCACTATCGTCGCCGACAACTACTTCGGCTATTGCAAGAAGGAGGTTAAGACCCAGATCTCCTACTCAGCTAACTTGTTCGGGCTGGCCGAGGAGGAGCATTCCGGCGGCGCCCGCGCCTACATCTCCCACAACGAGGGCCAGGAATACGCCACCCCAGTCTGCGACCAGACGGTTTCCGACGTCGTCATGGCCAATCCGGACCACTTCGAGATGCTTAGCGACGGCCAGGCCCGGGTACTCGATATCGACGACGTCGTCATGGTGCCAGGTGGGGCCAAGTTCAGTCTGCGTGACGGCACTGTCAGCTGGGATAACGGTGACCACTCGATCCGAATGCGCGCTGACACCGAGTACATCTCCCCCGCCGGCTACCGGATTCACATGGTCCACAACGATGCCGACGACCAGTGGTACCTCGAGGGCACCTACGGCGATTCGACGACCCTGCATAAGTGCTGCACGGTATCCGGTGGTGGAAAGTCGGAGATCTCCAAGGCCATATCGGACACCTTCCTGTGGGGCAATGCCTACTCTCCGGATTTCGAAGCCGACATGGATGCCGTCGATGACATCTTGCATCGGGACTACTCGACGCGGTTCGCCGATCCCAAGCTTAACGGCATCGACCATCGTCCGGTCCTCTCGACGGAGCGTTCGGTGGGTTCGGTCATCAAGCTCCTCACCCCATCCTCGGACTTCACCGACTGGTACAACGATTGGATCAACTCGATTCCGGCCTTCCGCAAGGAGCTGGTCTTCACCATCAAGCGCTACTACAAGCCGGAATGGGGTGATGACTGGCGCTCCCACTTCAGCGTCGCCCCCACAAATGGTCGCCACGGCAACATGGTCCGTCTCGACGGCCAGAAGGTGCTGGTGAGTATGGCGCGCGTGGGATTCCAGCCCGACGGCTCGTGGCGGCTGTTCACCCTGCGCCACGATTACGCTCCGGCCGTTAAGGTGCAAACCGAGGATGACATGACAGCGTCAATCGTCACATCTCCGGGCGTAGTCACCGGCCCTGAAGGCCTGTCGCGCAAAGTCGTCGCCAACTGCGAAGCGTTGCTCTTCCAGCGCCCTGACGACGCCATTTACCGTGGGTACGACACCCAAACCGAGCGTGATATGAGCGGGACGGACTTGTTCATCTCGAACTACCAGCCGCTGACCCGCGAGGACGTCAGGGCAATGCGTGACGACGTGGTGGCCTTCTCGAAGTTCACCCCACCGATGCGCACCTTCCTGTCGAACTTCGCTGATTCCGACCCTTCGGAGCAGCCAAAATTCGTCGTCTCCAGCGCCGATCCTCGTCTTATCGACGGGGTGCGTTCGCGCAACCCGCGCTACTTGCAGGTGCGTCCAGACATCGCCAAGCCGCGCGAAACCGCAATCGCCAATCTTGCCAGCCACCTGTATCACGGGCTGCCGATCGACGAACCGCTGCCTCTGCCGGTCGACGTGGTCGCCGCTGGGCGTCGCAACAATCCACCCGAGGGCAAAATCCCGGCCTTGTGCGCGTACAACCCGCTGCACTACATGGAGCTGCCGGAATTATTCATGGAGTTCATCTCCTCGATGACTGGTAAGAGTCCTTCGACGACGGGAGCCGGTTCGGAGGGAGCCCTGACGAAGGCACCGTTCAACGCCTTGCCAGCGGTCTTCGACCTCAACTCGTCCTTCCTGTCCTTCGTGCTATCGGGGTACGACGGTTGGTTATCCTCGGCTGGATTCATCGGCCCGAAGGTTGAGGTCGCCCACGACATTTCCCTGCTCGTCCCGGAAATCTTCTGCCGGATGTCCCCAGCCGAGAGGGATGCCAAGACCCTTATCGAGGGTGGCTATCTGGAGAAGCTGGAAGATTACGATAAAGATGGCGAACTCATTCTCGCCTCCCGTCTGGGCTACCGCATGACGGAAAAGTTCATGCGCGCCTATTTCGGGCGTATCTTCTTGCACCCCGACACCGTCTTCACCCCTGAGATGCTGCGTCCGGAACTTCAGGACGCCGACATCTTCGCTGACTCGGTGCGAACGATCTCGACTACTCACGCTCGAGTAGCTAAGGCCTATTTCGACGACGGGACGGTCTCGCTGGCGGTACCGCCCATCCGGGCTCTGCTGGAAATCATGGTCAATGGAGTTTGCTCGGAGGGTTGGACTCTTGACGATCCCGAGTTGCGGGAGATGTTCACTCGCGAGTCAGTACTTGCCTCCGATTGGTACGCCGAGCGTATCGACGCCAAGCAGGCCGAAGCCGTACGGCGCGCCGAGCGAGGAATCGCCCACCTTGAGCAGTTCATGGCTGATCCGCGTAACGCGTCCGCCTGCGAGGAGATTGACGTCCAGGCCCGTCTGGATCAAGTCCGCAAGTTCCACGATCGCGCCGTGACGGCTGAGTACCGCCAACAGTTGGTGGGCACTCTTGGTCGGCAGGTCAACTTCCGCTGAGGTTGGTCGGCCCCGCGTGTCATCACCTGGGGCCGATCGTCTGTTACCTAGGTCTCTAGGTTCCCGGTATCCCAGGCCCTTNGTGACGTATCCGGAATCTCTAAACCCTGAACATAATCTGGGCGCCGGATCCTTGTGCCGAAAAATCCCGCCTCGGGTAGGGTCACAGCACTCGAGTGCTTTGCCCTTCACCGTGGCGGGATTTTTCGCACCTCATCCCCTGTCATTGGACTCGCGAAGCAGCATGAGAGGCAGCACTATGGGGGTGTGGACGTCATTGATCTCACTACAGCCGGTTTCGACGAGTGGGTCTGTGTCGAAAATCACCGGCCGAGCGATCCCCCCGCTGGTTCCTGGCTTCCGGCGATTCAGCTCATCGCTCCCGAAACCCTCATCCGCCGTGTCGACCACACCCACGAGGTTCTCCTGGCCCAGCGCCATGAGGGAAAGGCGGGCCATGGTCACGAGGTCCCTGCCGCAGATGGCCCGGTTGCCCATCGTGTCGCACTGTCGGCAACCCAACTGGGAATTGTCGCCAGGTTGGTAGTTCCGGCCGTCGCAGCCCGGGCTCTCGGCAACGATGTCGATTTCCCCCGGCTCGCGGACCTGTGGTTCCGTGATGTGCTTCCTGCTCCGGTTCCCGTGTCGGTGGCTTGGCAACCGGGACCAGCGAAAATCACCGGTTCAGCGGTTGAAGAGATCACTCGTGCCTTCATCGCCGCCGGGTTGAGCAAAATTGTCGCCTGGGACAACCTGGCCTCAGCAGTGAGCACTTCGGTCATCATGGTGACTCGCTGTCGCCCAGATTTACGCCAGGCAGCCATCGACGTCGCCACAGAGATATTGGCCATGGTCGACCCACGCCCCGGTATCACTGCCGGACCGGGCTTTCACCGCCGCAGTTGTTGCCTCTATTACCAGGTCAGTGGTTCTCGTATAGCTTGCTGCGGGGATTGCGTGCTGGTCTGAACCACGGTCGCCGGGGCATCGTAATCATGGCGGGCCGAACTCATCGGCCATCGCAATCGTCCAACATCAGCTGGAACTAACCCGTTGCCGCGCAACCACCCAAACCAGCGCTCCGTCCAACTTTCTTCCGTTTTAACTGTCCGCCGCAGGTCTAACCTCATGCGACGAATCGATCCGGCGCTCATAGGGTCAACCTCCTGGAATCCCCACGATTCCAACCAGGTGACGGGTGCGATACGAGGATCGGTACACGGTCCAATAACGCCACCAGCCTCAATGACCGGCACGGATCCGTGTAGGCGAGCTGCCAGGAAGGACGTGCGCACTCTCCCCCAAGAAGCGTCACTCCGATGGGGAAGAAAGCCCACTAGAACCGCTGCCCCAGGTGTGCGGGGAATTTTCGACATCGGATGGTCTGGCGGAAGACAGGTTTCAGCAGCGACGAGCAGGATGCCCTCGATCTCGTCCCTGTGACGACTTGCGACCCCAAAGAATCCCCACCGCTGGCAAGCTTCATCAGCCCACTCTGGCAAAGCCTTGTCAGGGTCAATTTTCCATTGCCGCAGCCGGGGGGCGGGTCCCAGAATTCGGGTGTCCTCCTGCTTCAGCGTTGTCAAATGCCTGACTCGCACAATGTCTCCTCCCGACGCGCCCTGCAGCGGGTCGACGACGGCTCCTCACCGCGCCCCGCTGTGACGTCCGATGGGTGAAATAGACCACACCTGGGTGAGTGTCATTCTAGATTTCCAGGTCTGCGGTGGGGCACAGTGGGAGGGTGAGCAGCACAAACCACATCACCAGGCAACCTGTTCCTCCGACCGATAGTGTGCGCGTCAACGCCGCCGTTGCTGCTCCCAAGGCTGCTGACGCCGCTACCGACCGCCGAGTCGACACCACCTTTGACAAGTTCCACGATCGGTATTCCACCCGCTCCTTGGGGTTGAAAACCTCTCCCGTCCGTGCCCTGTTCGCGGTAGTGAATCGCCCCGAGGTCGTTTCCTTAGCCGGTGGTATGCCCAACATTGCCGACCTTCCTCTTGACGTCGTCAGTGAGTCGTTGAAGGAGCTCGTTGACACTCGCGGCACTGTCGCTATGCAGTACGGGTCGGGGCAGGGTGAACCTGAGATGCGCAAGCACATCTGCGAGGTGATGGCCGTTGAGGGGCTCGTCGCAGATCCTGACGACGTCACTGTCACGTGTGGTTCTCAACAGGGCCTGGATCTCGTCACGCGCATTTTTTGCAACCCAGGCGACGTCATTATGGCCGAGTCACCAGCGTATGTCGGGGCGCTCAATACCTTCGCCTCGTACCAAACTGAGGTCATTCACGTCGACATGGACGACAGCGGGTTGGTTCCGGAATCCCTGCGTGAGAAAGTGACTGCAGCGCGTCAAGACGGCAAGTCGGTGAAGTTCCTTTACACGGTTCCTAACTACTCGAACCCGTCGGGAATCTCGCAATCCACCGAGCGTCGCCGGGAGATCCTAGCGGTGGCTGACGAGCTGGATCTGTTGGTGGTTGAGGACAACCCGTACGGGTTACTCAACCTCGATGGTGATCCACTGCCGACGTTGAAGTCGATGGATCCCGACAACGTCGTGTACTTGGGGTCCTTCTCCAAGACATTCGCGCCAGGCTTCCGCATCGGTTGGGTTCTGTCGCCGTCGTTCGTACGCGACAAACTGGTTCTTGCCCAGGAGTCGGCGACCTTGTGCCCGCCAGTCTTTTCCCAGTTTGCTGTCTCGAGCTACCTGGCCCATTGGGATTGGCGTGCCCAGGTGGACAGCTTCATCAATATGTACCGCATCCGTCGTGACACTATGCTGTCCTCGTTAGCTGAGACTATGCCTGAGGGGACGACGTGGTCTCACCCATCTGGCGGGTTCTTTGTCTGGTTGACGATGCCGGGAGCGATCGATTCTGCCGCCATGCTTCCTCGAGCTGTGACGAAGTTTGTCGCTTATACGCCGGGGACGGCGTTCTACGCGGATGGTCGTGGTCAGCGCAATATTCGCCTGTCGTTCTGTTACCCGACTCCTGAGCGCATCAAAGTCGGTGTCGAGAGACTGGCTGGTGTGATGCGTGAAGAGCTGGAAATTGTCGAGACGTTTGGACTGGCTGACGAGCGGCGTCATTCCCGCGATTTGGGTCCTGGTCCGAACTTGGCGTGATTCTGATAGGGGTCAAGCCCTGCAGCGATGCGACTCCAACTCGCGTTCTATAGATATAACGTTATGTCGACTTAGCTATATATGGAAGACGGAGCTACCGGGAGCAACTATGAGCTCGGCCCGTAGCGGGTTTGCTTCAAACAATTATCGTTTATTGCTCACTTCTATGGCGGGCGCAGTTTGATAACTATGTGAGCATCGGCCCGGCGTGCTTCAACCACGCCCCAGGCGGACGCTCACCCAAGCTGCTCCTACGTTGCTGCCGTTGTCTTATAGATACCGGGAGGGTCGGTTATGCCATCATTGTCCCGGCACTGGTTGAATGGGGGCATGTTGCAACCAGTCGTCGTCCTTGCCGGAGGGCTCAGCCACCAGCGCGACATTTCTCTGAAGTCGGGTCGCACCGTTGCACAAGCGCTGCGGCGGGTCGGACACGAAGTCGTGGAAGCCGATATTGACTCCGCGCTCATTGAAACCTTGCGTGCCAACGACGGTGCCGTCGTGTTTCCCATGTTGCACGGTGGTCTTGGCGAAAATGGTGCCCTTCTTGAAGTACTTCAGCTCATGGGCATCCCCTATGTGGGCTCCAGTCCAGCAACCTGCCGTATCTCTTTCGATAAGTCCATCGCATCTCGCGCCGTGGCCGCAGCCGGGATCGTCACACCACAGCAGGTCGCGTTACCCCATGACGTCTTCCGTGAGCTTGGCGCTCAGACGGTCATGCGTTCGATCGCCGAAAAGTTTGGCCTTCCGGTCATCGTTAAGCCGGCACATGGGGGCTCAAGCCTCGGTGTCACAAAAGTCGATGGCGTCGACGATCTTCCTCAGGCCGTCGCGAACGCCTATGCCTATGACGACATGGTTGTAGTCGAGGAATTCATTGTGGGCAACGGAACTCGCAATAGGCATGATCACGACGTCTGAAGGCACGCGTGTGCTGCCAGCCGTCGAGATTCGCCCTGTCGGTGGTGT